>Ga0316630_10000236_pt1 | contig 15529 bp, 16 predicted proteins | sample OWC_May_M1_C1_D6_FD_207658 | JGI IMG/M metagenome (GOLD analysis project Ga0316630, IMG submission 207658) | Wetland soil microbial communities from Old Woman Creek delta, Ohio, United States - OWC_May_M1_C1_D6_A | ecosystem: Environmental > Terrestrial > Soil > Wetlands | place: USA: Ohio...
CTGCTCTTCAACCATCGCGTCCTTGAGCGCGCCAAACGGCGTAGAGAGCTCCTCAATCGCCGGTCGAAGATCGGTCACCTCGCGGACGATGGTAATCTGTGCCGCGCGACATTTATCGCCGCGCTCGATGACTTCACCGATCGGCTCAATCTCAAACAATCGCGACGGCCAACCGTTCGGCCATAGACCGGCGATGCGCAGTGCTGTGCTCGAGCGCCGGCAGAAGTTCCACCCACTGGCACAAGCCTTATCCGTCCGGTCGAGCTCGACCACCGGCGTGGTGTATGGCAACGTCCCGTCCCACACTGGAGATCCGACTTGGATCGGGGAATAGAGATCACTCGTGAATACTTTGTAATTAGTCATTTTCGTCCTCTTCTTCATTAATTTTCAAATGTATCAATCACTCTTAAATTGCGGATATTGATTATAAATTGTTTATTTGATATAATGTTCCATACTACTACCCATGACATTGATTCACCAATGTCGATAATTTTCCCAAGATATGGTCCATGCCAAAAAAACCATCTCTTTGTGAGGAACATAATTTTTTTATTACCAACAGAAGTCGGATCAATATATTTATTCATTTTTCTTCCTTTCCGTTATCGATAACTGGATCCATTGGAAATAATTTTGGGAATAATTATTGCAATAATTTCAGTTAACTGGTCACCATTCTTCGGCTTCATTAGTTTTTCTCCTTTTCTGCTGTCATTTTATTTTCAAGCGCCGAGACCAATTTTGATATTTTACTTGTAGGAATTTGCTTAACATCTTTTTCTTTATCATCGCTTTCTATACAATATACACCAAATGCTGCATATTTTTTTGCCCCACTTAACTCCAGAGCTCGCTCTATCGTAATCCTTTTGTGTCCAACAGCCTCGAGGAGAGCGCGCTCTCGTTGTAATTGATTAATACCAGGACTCCATATCCAATTAACAGGAAGTCTTTTCTGACGAGCTTCAGAGACCAATCTATTGTAGGTGTCCCGAAAAGCCAATCTTGCTGCCGTCTGATCATCCATGACGTTTTTTGCCGTGCCCCACGCCTGAGACATTTCCTCTGTCCACACAACGCTATCCTCTTCTGATTGCGGAAGGAGTGCCCATGCCTCATCGGCACCGGGTCTACCATCGCTGGTTTTGATCCGCGCAATTATATCACCAATCGATATTTTACCTATACATTCGTCTTGACAGCGCAACAGTGCGTTTTCGACATCTTTTTCGGGATATTTCTTGAGTTTTTCGGTTATCATGTCGGTCGCTCCTTGTGACAGCGTGCGACCTCCACAGAGTTCCCAAGTAATTCCGATTAATTTTCCAATTGATTTTTTCATTCTTCATCGCCTTGTTGGTCATCATCGTCAGACTCCGTAAAAGAGGGTAAATCCAGATTTACCCTATCACCCTGTAGGGGGGTAGCCATGTAGTGTTTCAGCGTCTGTATTCCGATGTTTTTTACAAGCAAACGTCCCTTCTCGCGTTTGTTTTTTGACCGTGTTAGGTTCAAAATGATGTCTTCGTGCGATTGTTGCAATTTTCTGTACGGCATCCATGGATAAAGAGCGCACCCAGTTACTTCACAATCATCACGACCATCTTTGTAAAATCCAATACAGTTTTCACATTTGCACTTCATAGCAAAACTTCTACTTCATCGTCGCAGTAGGACGCGCCATCGGGGCACCCATCGTCGCAGCGCCACGCCAGCAGGGTTGACCACGCCAATAATAGCCCGATCATTCTACCAATTGAATACCTCCAGCTTCTTCAAGCGCGGCACCATCAGCGGGTGTCGCGGCTGATTACCCGTTGTTCTTCCAAAACAAAAAACAGGATCCCCCTGGGATCGCAGCAGCGCCAGCACCGACGCCACGCGGGCGGGATACCGCTTCCCCCAGGCCCCCCAGCCCGCCACGACATCCCCGTGCGGCTCCACCAGGGTGCGTTGAATCCACGCGTCATTCTCTGGACCTATCGGATCCCCACATGCCAGCAGCGCGGTGGGGTCTGGCGATCGCATGGCGAACAGGTTGACCACGCGGATCCCGCTGCACCCCCAGGTGTTGGCGAACCACAGGCAGCGGCGGATCGTTGGATCGTTGTGCCGTGCATCGGCCGTGCTTGGGTTGAGCAGGCAGAAGATCACGGGTGGGTTCGCGGGGAACAGCTGCACGATGGTGCGCCGCAGCACATAGCGGTAGACTCCATCTACAGACAGAACTGCGTCACCGCTGTCCATTTGTGCACTTTTTCTCAAATTCCTTGTCAGTCATTTTTATCTCCATCAGGTTCGCAGTATTTTGCGATTGAGTTAAGCCAAGCATCGCCTTGGTTTTTCAATCGGTCATCTTCTCTCGCCCCGGCCTGGGTGATCTGTTGTCTTGTCACCCACTCTGTTCGTACCTTCTCGCAATCCGCGACTAGACATTGCAGGGAATGCCCCCTGGTGACGTACCAGGAGTTTCTTAGTGTAAGGTAGTATCTGACTACATCCTGAGCTTCTTCTCGCCCCAGCCTGGCTCCTATTTGCGCACAGAACGAATTTACACGAGCGTTGCGCACCGGCTCTACCCCGTATCTTGGATTCGCCAAATAGGCTTCTCGGTAAGCTTCCCACACCAATGACCCAACTGTCGGATCTTTTATCTTCGCCGTTCCAGCGTCTGATCGCTTTTTCCTTGGCTTTTTCTGCTTTATCTCATTTCCATCGTTTTCATCGTTTCTATCGTCCAATGGATTAATACCTAAACAATCACGTTGAATTCTCGCTTCTTGCTCCTCATCAATATCATCGTTTACGTCTCTTACTAAGTTAGATACGGTAGTAGCTGATAGGGATCCGGATTCCGGATCTAGCCCGGAAGATAGGTCTTCAAAACATGGCTTACCGCAAGGAGCGGCATCGTCCAAACTAGCCGCGGGAAGCGGTAAGAAGATCTCTGCATCTGCAGATGCAGATGCTATGTCGTAACATGCGTCACTTTTTGTAACATTGCGTAACTCACTGCGTAACTCAGCTGGTGGATTGATATTCTTTTTTCTCTTCTCGCGCATTCTTTGCATTCGCAGTGCTGCTTGCTCTCTGATTTTATCATCTGACATTTTTTCTCTATATTTTGCATAGTTTAAGACAAGCCATCCACCATCAATTTCTTCTATTCTTCGACCATCATATTCTTTGCTTCTCGAATATTCATCGGTAGACATTAAGTCTTTAAGTGCGGATTTACATTCGTCTATGCTTACATCTGCTGCGTAAGCCAAACCAGGAATAGATGCTTCAACTTCTCCTTTTTTATTGACCATGGCCAGCATCGTTATCCAAACTATTTTAGTTTCTTTTGATTCTCGCCAAATTGTCGAATGGATAATGCTTGAAAAAAGCTTGGTATAACCAGACATTTCTCTTTTCCTCCAGTTACGCTGGTTACGTTTTTTGCGTAACAATCAACCGTAACTAAACTTAAAATTGCTGTCAAGTATTTTATCAAAACTTTTGCGTTCTTCATTGTTCAAACTATCACATAACACGGTGTAACGCGATGTAACATCCCGTAACATCCCGTAACATCCCGTAACATTATTTCTGTTCGATCTGTATTTGTTTTAACCGTTTTATTACCAGTTCCAAAGCTTGAATTTTTTCTTTCCCTTCGCGACTTCCCCGTTCCACAAACAGGGCTTATTTGTGATCTCTGGATTCATCGTCGTAGCGTCTCCCATGCCCCAGCAACCACTGCTGGAACCTGTCCGTTTCCAAGGGCTCGGATGCGGTCCATCCGATTGGCCACCCCATGAACCACTCGCACCAGTCCGGGTTCAACGTCCCACCAAGTTGCTCTGGCTCTGTCACCGCGCTCCTGAGCCGCTGCACCGTCGTCCTGCGGTTCTCCTGTCGGTACTCCATCACCTCGACCTTGCCGGCCGGCTTGCAGTCGTTCGCCGTCAGCGTCGGCAATCGGCAATGCTTGTTCGGGCGACACTTCACAATCGCAAGGAGGTCGACCCTGCCGCCTCTCTCGCCGTCTGTCGCCCGAAGGGTCGGCAGCCTCGCCACGGCCGTCGCCAACCCATCGCCTGCTTTCTTGCTCGCACCCCTGCGGTTGTAATTCCCGCTCACGGTCAAGGTCGGCAACAATCCAGAGCCGCTCTCGCAGGTGCCATGCTCCAAAGGCTTCTGCGGATAGCACGCCCCACCGGCCATCAGCCCCCACCTCGGCCAAGTCTCCAAGCACTCGTCCGAGGCCCCGAGTAGTGAGGTTTGGGCTGTTCTCCACGAGCACATACTTCGGTCGTACCTCGCGAACGATCCGCGCAAACTCTCGCCAAAGCCCACTCTTCTCGCCGTCAATGCCTGCGCCGTTGCTGTTTGCGGCGCTGATGTCCTGGCAAGGAAAGCCCCCCGAAACCACGTCAACAGAGCCTCTCCATGGGCGTCCGTCGAAGGTACAAACATCATCCCAAATGGGGAACGGTGGCAGGTGCCATTCATTTTGTCGCTGCATGAGTCGTCGTGCGCAGTAGGCGTTGATTTCCACTGCACACACGGTTCTCCATCCAAGTAGCACGCCTCCAAGAATTCCTCCTCCAGCGCCAGCGAATAGTGCCAACTCACGCATGACCTCCTGTTAACCCCGCTCCGTTTTTCTCTCGCTGTTTACCAGCACGAACTCAGCGCAGCACTGCTCGCAGACCCATACCGGCCGCCAACCCTCCGCGTTTCCTCCAACAGGGCGGTAGATGACGCGAATGTGCGTGCAGGACGCGCGGAAAGCATCAATCTCAGATGCCGCTTCGTGCTGCTCCTTCCGATCATCGTATTCGTCCCGCGTTTCGTGTTTGTCGTCGTTCATGGCTCAGTTCCTCTCTCGGTCGAAAGCTTCCTCAACTTTCTTCATTTTTTTCAACTTAAATCATCCACCAGGATTTCAAACCCAACAGTGTTCCCATAAATCGGGTCCGGAAGCATCTTTATCCTTCCAAATTTTTCCAGAATAGACAGGTTTTTTCTACATTCCAATCCTGTCATACCGCACATACTTCCGAGCATATCCTCCCAAATATATACAGTTTTTTGTTCTAGGTGGACGCATAATGCTAAAATTGTTATCAACAATCTTGTCGCGTCATGATTCTTCCAAACATCCGAAGATAAAAACGATTTATGTAGTTTTATGTAGTCCACTTTTTCGCCTCATGCATGGTTAAAGCCAGGCACCCAGCGGAGAGGACGGATTGTGAGACCCGGATTGGAGAAAGGCTCAATCCGCTGGGTGGCCTGATACTCTGTTTTGTTTATTTTCCAGTCTCACAAAGATAATTATTGGCGGAATCGATCTTTTTTGTCAAGAAAAAAATTACGAATTTAGAATTTCGTCGATTAAGTAGTCTAAACTATTTGGATATTTTTTTGGATCCAGAAAACCATTTTCTCTATATTCTACCCTGGAATTTTCAAAATCTACCAGGATCAACAATGGATACAGCCGGCCATCCTCGCAATATTTGCACCCATCATCGAGTAGAGTATTACCCCCGGTCCTACTTTGCCATTCTTCGACATCGCTCAGTGTGGTTTTTGCGACCGGATCCAACACCGTCACCCACTCAACAGACATCCCGTCATCTCGCAATCGTTGTAGTATTTGCTGATGATATTCGCCTAGTTTTATGCATGGACCACAATTTTTAAAACTGAAATCGATGATTAGGTAATCGATTCCATCTTTTTTGTAGTCCGAGATCTGGATACGGCCATCGTCGCTGTTACGCAGATCCATATCTGGGATCGTGTTATAAATATCAAAACCGATTTCTGACTTTATCCCGTCAATATGGACTATCGTTCCGACACCAAAATCTCCTTGTTCTTCCTCGCAACAACTTAAAGCTACTGCAAAAATAATCATCTTAATTACAGTTTTCATTTTTCTTACCTCGTTTGTTTTTTTTGCACTCTACATTTCTTTAAAAACAAAGTCAAGGTTTTTTTTGTTTTTTCCTAAATATCATACACCAAAATGGCGTATTGAAATGAGCAAACGAGGTTTGATATGGTTTCAGAGGTTTGTTTCAAAGCTTTTTATATAATATACCCTTACATACTTTCTGCCATTTTTGTAGAATCGGCTGTAGCAAACCTCCCAAACCATATCAAACCTCGTTCAGAGAGCCAGAATTCTTCCTCACGGGGTCCAACGGGCATTCATGGGGCTCAACGTCCATGGAACGTTATGGAGAAAAGTACCTAGAAAAAATATTAGTTTACTCCATATGGCAGTGACTCATGTGACCCATAGGACCTCTTTTGCGGTAACTTTTCTATATACTTCTCATGGGACTTTTCCTAAAAAAAGGGATCAAGAGTCACAAGAGTCACAGAAAGTTGTTCTATTGTTTTCCCGACCACATAGTTGCCCCCTGCTCCTCGGGAACCTCCCCAATTTTCGTTTCGCCATGAATGATATGAACGATATGAGCCTTTTTCGGAAAATCTCCTTGTGAAAATGATTTTAAAAAAAGTTTCCGATTTTGGCCTAAATCGTTCATATCATTCATGTGGAGTCTCATAATCAAAGCTCTCTTGTCTTGTCTTGTCTTAATCTTGCTTAGTTATATACGGTAGTTAGTAGTATCTGGTATTTAGTATTTAGTAGGAGTTAAGATCTAAACAAAAATGGGCGGCGAAAAATTATGTCCCGGTATTCGTCTTGTGGAAAAATTTTAAAAGAAAGCGGGCGAGCGCCACGGGTGTCGGCTCGCGGCGCTGCTCTCGGCCGGAGAGTGCCCGCGTTCGTGAGAGTAATTCAACCATACTCAAAGTCAACATTTTTCAGATGTGTAACCAATAAATTAAATTTCTCCTTGACAATTTGTTAACAAATTTGTAACTTTAATTTGTCGGTTCAGCTAGGTTCTTTTTTTGTTCGGACTCCTTTCTGTGTGGACCATCGGTGTTTCCAATTTTTCACCGATGGTCCTTTTTATTTTGACAATCATGTAAAAACTCATTATTTTCAATCTTAGAGGTGCTTTTCCGTTGACAAATAGAAACATTTCTGAACATTCGCAAGACGACATAAAGCCTGACTGCATTGACGCGCGCGCGCTATACCATTGCCAATTTGTTAAGCTTGTCAATTGCCGATTTGTTAAGATTGTAGCACCAAAACCTAGAGGTTTTTAAAATGGCAGAATACGACGACATCAAAGAAAAAGTAGCAGAACTCGCAAAACTACGAGACCGGTCTGGTCTAAAAAAGCTGACATTCGATCAGAGGATCGATATTCTCGGAGACATCTACGATGGACTGCTTTTTCTGTGGAAACAAACCGTAATCGTCGGAAGTTCAAAGGGCACCTCGGCGATCTCCGACCAGCTTATGCACGCCAGGCAGGAGATGGAGACCCTAAGCATCAAAGTCAAAAAGTCGAAATATGAAGGTCAAGCGACAAACGAAGAGGTCATGGAATTCTTTACCTCAATCATGCGCGACACAAATTTGTCGATGACTCAACGCGCAAAAGCCGCAGAAGATCTAGCGAAGATACTCGCGATGTTTGTTGAACGAAAACAGATTGAGGGAACGCTTGATGTGTCCGGCGTGAAATCTGGATTGCAGCAAGTCTTTGAAAATCCAGATGTCGCCAGTAAAGTGCTCGAGCTCGAGCAGGTGATTGTAAAACAATTAAAGAGCGAGGCTGATGTGTGAGTGCTGCGCGTCCTTTGCAAAACGGTTTTTACGACGAAGAGAAATGGCGATATGGTCTCACGTCTTATGCAGCTCTTGTTTCTCGCGGGCACCGGCGCTGGATACCTTACGATTGGTTAGTTGATCTCGGTAAACGCATTGCCCCTCTTTTGGCCCATGGAGGCGCGAGGATTATAGTTAATGCCGCCCCACGTCATGGTAAGTCATTATTCATGGCACAATGGGTTCCCACTTGGTACATTGAGCATTGCCCAACGCATTCGGTTATTCTCGCATCATACGGTGGTCCATTCGCCGGGGAGTGGGGCGGTCGCGTTCGAGACGAAGCCGAGATGAATCCATTGGTACATATCAATCTTCGATCTGACTCAAAAGCGCGAGAGAATTGGCAGACAGACGAAGGTGGTGGGATGCGCACCACAGGAGTGTCAGGACCAATCACTGGTAGAGGTGGTAATTTGGTGATCATTACCGATCCACATAAAGACTGGGAAGAGGCCATGAGCTCGCTGTCTCGCGAGCGCGTGATTGATTGGTTCAACAATACATTATATACGCGACTAGAGCCGAACGCTTCGATTCTTGTTGAACATACACGATGGCACGAAGACGATCTCACAGGTTATCTGCTAAATCATCATAAGGATAAGTGGGTGCATTTCCGTTATCCTGCATTATCTGAGGGGGCGGATGATTTACTCGGTAGACCAGAAGGAGAGCCACTTCTTCCAGAACGATTTCCGGTTGAAGTATTGGAAAACATCAAAGCAAACGCGAGCTCATATTCTTGGGCTGGATTTTACCAACAACGACCAGCGCCAATGCTTGGCGGGATGGTAAAGAAAGACTACCTAAAGTTTTACACCGATCAACCACCGGTTTTTGACGAGTGGGTACAGTTCTGGGATCTGACATTCAAGGCGACCGGAACATCATACGCTGTCGGTCAGGTATGGGCGCGACTCGGGTCCAGTTGCTATCTGATAGATCAGGTGCGGGCGAAGATGGATTTTATTGAGCAGATGAAAGCGCTCATCGAACTATCACAAAGGTGGCCACTGGCGACAACAAAGTGTATTGAGGATGCTGCTGACGCACAAGCAGTTAAGACAACACTTCAATCGTCAATTCCTGGTTTGATTCTTGTCCCGGCAGTTGGATCAAAGGAGGCTCGGCTCGCTGCGGTACTTCATTTATTTGAGGCGGGCAATGTATACCTTCCGGCAAATGCCCCATGGCTCGATGATTATATTTTTGAGCTGACTACATTTCCAAGCGCTGCGACAAACGATCAGACCGATACAACAGCTCATGCCCTTAAGCGTTTAATGGGTAGCAATAACTTTAAGTTTGATGCAACGGGGATCAGGCTTCCTGACATCGGATTGCGCTCTAATCCATGGGAGTTTTAAAAATGCCAGATAATGATAATAAAAAACCATCAATTGAAAAACTAGACCTGAATGTTATTGGATATTCTGGTCTGCAACAATATGGCGGTCTCATTGACGAAGAGTGGAATACAAGACTACGCGGAACATATGGTCCGAAATTCTACCGCGAGATGTCAGATAACTCATCAACGATTGGTGCAATTCTCTTCGCGATTGAGTCCCTACTTCGTCAAGTGGAATGGCGCGTAGAACCCGCGGATGATACGTCAGAAGGTGAGGAAGTTGCTTCATTCGTCGAAGAATGCCTTATCGATATGGATCACACCTTCGAGGATTTCATCTCAGAGGTCTTGAGCGAGCTCGTCTTCGGGTGGTCTTACTTCGAAGTGCTCTACAAAATGCGGCGAGGGCAAACTCGAAAATACGATACGCATTCGAGATTCGACGATGGAAAGATCGGATGGCGCGGATTTTCTCTCCGGGCTCAGGATTCGCTTGACAGATGGGAACTTTCAGAACGCACAGACATCCTCGGAATGCATCAATGGGATATGTCGACAGGAAAGCGCGCGTTCATTCCGATCGAAAAGGCATTGCACTTTCGCACAAAGAAAACGAAAAACAACCCAGATGGCCGCTCATTGTTGCGCAACGCTGTGACAGATTATTCATATTATAAAAAGATTTGCAAAATAGAGGCAATGGGAATTGAGCGCGACATGACTGGGTTGCTGGTGATGGAGGTTCCAATCTCTTTGCTGCATACAACTGCAAGCGCTACTGACAAAGCGCTATTGTCCTCGCTACAAACAATGATGGGGCAGCTCAAGCGTGATGAGCGTGAGTATGCCATTGTTCCGGCTGAAACACTCGCCGATGGAAGTCCATCCGGGTTTAAACTCAAGCTTCTTTCCAGCGGCGGGCGCCGGCAGATTGATACAGACTCAATTAAGCGCTCGTACAAAATTGGTATGCTTCAGTCCGTGCTGGCGCAGTTTATCGAGCTCGGCATGGCTGGCGTTGGATCGCTTGCTCTATCATCGAGTCAGACAGATTTATTCGCGGTTGCTCTTGGATCAATACTCAATGGCATCTGCTCGACGTTTAACCAGCAAGCGATAGATACACTAATGAACGTCAATGGGATTAATGTTGACTTATGGCCAGAGCTCGTGCATGGAGACCTCGAGGATCGGCCACTGGGAGAGCTAGGAACTTATATCCAATCGCTTGCATCAGCTGGTCAGTTACCAGATGACGAGGCGATCAAGCGCAAGTTGTTGGAGTTCGCGAAACTTCCAGTCCCGAGCGCCGACCAGCGGATTGATGAAAAACCACAACCTACTCCCGGCGAGGAAACAAAGAAATCTAAAAAAGGCGGTCTGAAGATCATTCGAGCACGGATAAACTAAATGGCGCTTGTTTTGAAATATCGAAATGTAAGGACATTGAAACGTCTTGCAAAGAAACCTGATTGGATAGACTTCAAGCCGACAAAAGATGCTGAGCATGCGTACGCGATAGCCGCCAAGCATGAAGGACGGTTTGCGAGCGCTTTCATGTCGGCGATTCGCGCTCAACTTCCGGATAAAATTCCAGATGGATTTCGAGGCGCGATGGATAAGGGGGTAGAGCAAACACTTGCTGCACTTCCGTTGATGGATCTATCGAGCAAGAAATCAAAGGTATCAACAGACGCGCTAAACTCATTCATCGATAGGATGACCAATGCCTATCTCGATGTAATCAGAGAATCTGGTCAAGATGCTTCCGATCGTGTCAATAGCGACTTGCATACAAATTTTCGGTTTACGGTATCCGGACCAGAAAAAAGTGAAGTCTTAAAGCGCACTGAGAAAAAGACAAAACCAAAATCAAAGCCAAAGTCGGATGACTCGATTGATGATAGATGGCTTGTCCCAATAGTACCGGTCAATCCATACGCTAAGCGATGGGTAGCTGCTCGATGTATGGAACTCGTAACCGATGGCATCACAGCCAAGCAGTGGACCACCGCCAAGGCTATCATTGAGGATGGTTTCAAGCGTGGCCTGCGAGCTGAAAAACTATATGGTCAGATAAAGCAGAATATCGGCTTGCTTCCGCGAGAATATCAAGCGGTAATCAATCGGCAAGAACTCATGGAAAGCCAGGGTTTTACCGAAGATAAAATAGAACGCGAGAAAGCACGATACAGCGAAGAGTTGTTAAAAAAACGCGCCGAACGTATCGGAAGAACTGAGACGATTCAAGCGCAGGCAGAAGGTCGCCGCGAGATGTGGCGTACGGCCAATGAATCTGGAAATATGCCGGCGGTCGAACGCGAATGGATATCGGCTCCGGAAAGCGATCGGAAGGATCGACCGTGTGAAATCTGTGTAGAAATGCACGGTAGAAGAGCACCGGTTGACGGTATGTATGATGGTCCTGATGGGCCGATTGAAGGACCAACGGCTCATCCGTCATGTCGCTGCACAGAGAAGCTGGTCAGAGCTTCAGAGGCTTGAATAGATGAGATTATTCATGAGGCATAAAGATGGATGAAAATATCAAAAACCTCGATGTAAATGAGAAAGAAATTTACAAATCATACAGCAATGAATTCCTCGTGGAGATGATCGAGCGTGCCAAGAAGCATCTCCCGGGATGGATGTATGCGGCGCTTTTGCAATCTGCTCGTCCCGCTGCTGGAGGTCGAGCAGCTCACCGCATAGATGAACCTGATGTTTTCCACAAAATTGTGTTGCCAGAAATAAAACCAGAGAAGTTAAAAGACATCAGCGATGATGATCTTAAATCGATCTGGTTGAAGCTCAATCAATGGTACACAAATTCGAAACGGCGTGGAAAAACTGTCGAGAATTTTGTCAATGCCGGCGTATGGGTCAAGGAAGAAATGCAGCGTAGGGGATTGCAGATCGGAGACGGTGAATTTATCCAAGAAATTGATCGATTGAAAGAGCCAAATGAAAAAATTGCGAAATCAGAACCGTTTAAAATTTTTGGTTCTGATTCTGCCAATGTGTGTTTTGTTTCGACTTCTCCATCGAAGATTGAAGCGGCTAGAAATGAACCTCTTGTCGGTGACATAGGATTGATCTTCAGAGACAAATATCTCGCTCCATTGGGTTTGATAAAAAAAGACATCATGCTGATGTATGCCGTCCCCGAATTAATGCTGGATGATGATCAAAATAGACGTGACCCGACTGACGATGAAATTGAAAAGTGGCGAGAATTCATAATAAAAGAACTCGACGGAAGAAACATTGATATCATCGTCGCGCTTGGATCTACTGCAGCAAGGGCACTTGGAGAACGAGCAGACATTGTTCTCCCGCACCCGGCTGCAATATTTAAGCATAAAGATTCCGGCGAGATAACCAGAAAATTAAAACGAGTTAAGTCGATAATCGAAAAAAGCAAAATTTGGAAAGCCGCAGAAGGCGGAACAAGATCGAATGAAGCATTGGATTGGTGGAATAAAAACTGGTATGAATTACCACCAAAATCAGGCGAAGGTTTTTTTACTTACCAACGACACTGGCGTGGGCTGGAAGAAGATGAAAGTAATCTCAGCGAACAAGATCTTTTCAAAACAAACCATTCCATCCATGGAGATCTTCGTCTCGAAGGAAACAATGGTGAGCTCTGGGGATTTACCGTTTTTCTTGGAGAGACAGAAAAAAATGGACCGGATACTGATCGGGTCATTGATTTAAAACAAGATAGCAGCCTTGAAGTAACGCCAAAAGGCAGACAGCCGAAGGAATGGCTTTATGTCGGTGCGAAAAAACCTTATATTTCGCCGCCTGGCGAGTCTGGTGCGACATCAGATAAGTATGCAAAGTTTTTCCGAATCGACCATGGCAGTTACAAGATTGGGGTCGTAAAACAACATTCCGTTGAAATTTTCCTTGACGGCAGTAAATTAATGGGTAGATATTTAATAGTGTACGCCCCAATTGCGGGCGCTCGTCGGTGGCTGATTGAGAAGCCAATCGACCAGACGGCAACCGCAACAAAAGGCGACCTCGCTGAAAGCATAAGCGAGCTTCGAGGGAAAAACCAACGCTATCTTATTTGGGGAAAACCTGGCGAAAAACCACGGTTGATTGATGTCCAGACTGGTAAAGACGCCACTGTTAAGATAGCAAAGTCTGACCCCTTAAAACAAATAATTTACGGAATCGTATTGGATCCATATGGATCTAATGGTCCAACGGCGGATGCTCATAATGATTGGGTTTCTCCGTTTGAAGTCGAAAAAACAGCCCATGGTTTTATGGAGGGCTCGAGGGTGATAGGGTTGCAGCACAAAGGGAAGACAAATGCTAAGGTCGTTGAATCTTGGATCGAACCATATCCTCCGAGCCAATACAAGAAGGCTATGAACAACGATGATCATCGTGTTTATCGACGTGCTTTTGGCTCTGACATGCTCCATAGCGGCTCATGGGTGCTTGGCGTAAAGCTCGATGATCGCGAATGGAAGTTGTTCCAGGATGGCAAGATCAATGCTTTTTCTCCAGGCGGGTTCGGAGTCCGTCGAAAGATGATGAAAAACGAGATGCCAAAAGTGGAATTCGTTGATCTCATCGAAGGGAAAATGACTTCAGCATGACCGATTTGAAGAAGAAAGGATTGACTGAGTTAACTGACTTAAATGCGTTTGAAGTCAGTTTGGTTGACGCTGGTGCCAATAAGAAAAAAAGGTTCCCAGTATTTAAACAAGAGGAGTTTTCAATGGATGAAATTTTAAAGGCGGTTCTGGAAACCGAAATTGACGAGGAGGGTAAGCTTAATGACTGGTTTGAAAAAGCAAAACTCTCCGCAGAGGGACAGAATGCTGTGAAGGGTGCATTGCGGTTGTTGTCCGGATACAAAGACCAAATCCCCGGTGATGTACTCAGCAAGCTTTCAGAATTGGTTGGGTTTCCAGCTTCTGAAAAAAAGACAAAAAAGTCTAACGAGAAAGAAGATGAAATTCCAATCTCTGAAAAAAAGAAAGCGGAATGTAAACCAGAGGAAGAGGAAATGAGGAAAGTGAAAAAGGAACTTTCTCCTGAATTAGAGGAAATTTTCAAAGCGCAAGAAATTCAACTTGCCGCGATGAAATCAGCCAACGAAGAAATCACCAAGGCCTTGAAGGTTGAAAAGGATAAACGCGAGACTGCCGAATGGATCGATAAGGCATCTCGTGAGCTTTCTCATTTTCCAGGGAAGTCAGCAAAAGATCTCGGCGTTATGCTGAAGGCCTTGAATGATTCTTCGCCAGAACGCGCGCAAGAACAATTCGCTCTTTTGAAGTCGGCGAGTGATGCGATGAAAACGTCTTCAATTTTCAAAGAGGCCGGGATTGGTGGTGCCGCAGATTCTCAAAATGGGTCTGCTTGGGAAAAGATCGAGAAGATGGCCAGCGGATTGGTCGAGAAATCGGCAGATAAGTCTTTCACGGTAGCGAAAGCAATCGACCTGGTTATCCAACGGAATCCGGCGCTCTATCAAGAGTACCTTAACGAGCATCCGCGTCAAACCGGATCGGCTGGAAATTAAAGGAGGATACCAATGGCTTATGATTCAAATCTGCAGTCTATCTCATTGGTAGCAGGAGAAGATCTGTCGAGCTCGCAGTATCGGTTTGTCAAGCTCAATGCTGCAGGTGCGGTGATTCGATGCACGGTGCAGGGGGAGTTCGCGGCCGGCGTTTTGCAAAATAAACCGACGAGTGGACAGATCGCCGAAGTTGGATTCAACGGTGTTTCCAAAATCGTTCTCGGAAACACTGTGGTCGGAACAGATCAACTTATGACCGATACCGCTGGTCGAGCAATTCCGGCCGTGCAGGCGGCGACGCCAGGCTCTGGAGTGATTGGTTTCCCGATTGTCGGAGGCGCAGTAAACGAAATCGGGTCGATTCTAGTTGTCCATACTGGATACTATGTTTCGGTCGACAGCGATCATGCTGCGGTGTTGCTAAATACTGCACATCGTACCGGAGACGGGACGGATCACTCAGCTCTTGCCGGAGCAATTACTCATGCGACAACCGACGGAAAATCACACTCAGACGTGGTGCTGAACAACACCCACCGAACCAGCAACGGATCGGATCACTCTCAGGTCGTGACTGCGTTGGCACATGTTACCGCCGATGGTAAAAGTCACGCAGATGTGGTCTTGAACAACACCCACCGAACGTCTGACGGGAAAGACCATAGCGATGTCGTGCTGAACAACACCCACCGAACCAGCAATGGAGCGGATCACTCCCAAGTCGTAACTGCGTTGGCGCATGTCACGGCCGACGGGAAAAGTCACGCAGATGTGGTCTTGAACAACGCTCATAGAGTGGCGGATGGGAAAGACCACTCAGACGTGGTATTGAACAATGCCCACAGAGTAGCAG
>Ga0316630_10000238_pt1 | contig 15514 bp, 16 predicted proteins | sample OWC_May_M1_C1_D6_FD_207658 | JGI IMG/M metagenome (GOLD analysis project Ga0316630, IMG submission 207658) | Wetland soil microbial communities from Old Woman Creek delta, Ohio, United States - OWC_May_M1_C1_D6_A | ecosystem: Environmental > Terrestrial > Soil > Wetlands | place: USA: Ohio...
CGAGCGCCCGTGTCGTACTCGATGGTGACGCGATGGCTGATCAGATCGTGCAGCTTCGAGTAATTCGGCATCGCGCTGCGTATATCACGATCTGCGAGGCGGACGGTGCGCAGCGATGTCGGTAGCAGTCAGCGAACGCGGCCGTGCAATGCGGTGACTATCCACCCATGCGAAGGCTTCTGCCCGTCCTCCTCCTGGCTGCCTGTACCGAGCCTTCTACCAGCGCGACCACGTCGCCCATCATCGGCGGCACGCTCGTCACCGCGAACGAGTTCCCGACCGTCGTCGCGCTCGAGCAGAGCGCCGGCAACTGGTTCTGCACCGGCACGCTGATCGACAAGAACTGGGTCCTGTCGGCGGCCCACTGCGTCCAGGGCGCGCCGGCGGGCGCGGTGAAGATCCGGATCGACGATCTCGACGTCAACGACACGACCGGCGGCATGCAGGTCCAGGTCAGCGAGATCCACGCGCACCCCGGCTTCGGCGACGAGTGGGGCATGGACCTCGCGCTCCTCAAGCTCGCGACGCCGATCGATCGCCCCGTCACGCCGATCCACCGCACGAAGATCGCGTTCGACACCGCCGTCAAGCAGGTGGGCTACGGCGTCACCGACGACAACGGCAACGGCGGCGGCATCCTGCGCAAGCTCTCGGAGCACAACGCCGACTGCGCGATGACCGGCGACGCGACGATCAGCAACGACAAGGTCCTATGCTTCGATCCGGCGGACGGCGGCGGCTGCTACGGCGACAGCGGTGGCCCGACGTTCGTCGACGTCGGCGGCGGCCAGCTCGAGGTCGTCGGCGTGACCTCGGGCGGCACCGGCCAAGGCTGCACCGACAGCTGGGGCATCTGGACGCTCGTGCCGGCCGAGCTCGCGTTCATCGACGGCGTCATGAATGCGACGCCGCCGATGCCCGACCCGATGCCCGAGCCCGAGCCCGAGCCGATGCCCGAGCCGATGCCCGAGCCGAAACCCGATGACGACGGCGGCTGCGCGACGAGTGGCGGCCAGGGCGCCGGACTCGCGCTGATGCTCCTCGCCGTGCTCGGGCGTCGTCGCCGGCGCTAGTCGATCGAGCGCCGACTAGCCTCGCGCTCGCTCGCTTCCTGCTCACCCGCCATCCCACCCGCCTCCTCTGCTAGTCGCGGCTAGTTGCTCCAGGAGTCGGTGCCGGGCGGCGGTGCCGGGCGCTCGATCGTGGGGCTCGTCGAGTCGAGCAGGTTCGCGGACAGCGCGCCCGCCCGATTCATCGTGTACTCGACGTGCGCGGTCGAGCCGTCGCTGCCGTTCACCCTGCACTTGAACACGGCGCCGGTCGGCGTCACCGGGATGCGGTCGTCGCACGTGATCTTGGCGACGCCCCTCGCCTTGAACTGCTCCAACAGATCCGCGGCCATCACGTCGCCTTTGATGACCGTGGGCTTCGTGCCGACGTAGACCCCGGCGGCGGCGGCCGCACCGATGAACAGGAGCGCAGCGAGGGATGGCAGCACGTCTCGATGATAGCGGATCTCTGCTACACACGCCTCGTGAGTAACGAGAAGCCCCGGAAGCCGGCGAAGCTTCGCAAGCCGAAGTTCGCGACCGACGCCGACATCGAGATCAAGGGTGCCTACGAGCCCGCGGATGCACCGAGCCAGCCGCCCGCGCCCGCCGGGCAGTTCCCGTTCACGCGCGGCGTGCAGGAGACGATGTATCGCGGCCAGTTCTGGACGATGCGCCAGTACGCCGGCTTCGGGACGGCGGCGGAGTCGAACCGACGTTACAAGTACCTGCTCGCGCAAGGCGGCAAGGGCCTCTCGGTCGCGTTCGACCTCCCGACGCAGATGGGGCGCGACTCCGACCACGCGATGGCGCGCGGCGAGGTCGGGCGTGTCGGCGTCGCGATCGATTCGCTCGAGGACATGCGCGTGCTGTTCGACGGCATCCCGCTCGGCGAGGTCTCGACGTCGATGACGATCAACGCGACCGCGGCGACGCTGCTCGCGCTCTACATCGCCGTCGGCGAGGAGCAAGGCGTGTCGCCGAAGGAGCTGCGCGGCACGATCCAGAACGACATCCTCAAGGAGTACATCGCGCGCGGCACGTACATCTATCCGCCCGCCGCGTCGATGCGGGTGATCACCGACGTGTTCAGCTACTGCGCGCGCGAAGTCCCGCAGTGGAACACGGTGTCGATCAGCGGCTATCACATCCGCGAGGCCGGCTCCGACGCCGTGCAAGAGGTCGCGTTCACGCTCGCCGACGGCATCGCGTACGTCGAAGCGGCGAAGGCCGCCGGCCTCGATGTCGACGAGTTCGCGCCGCGCCTCTCGTTCTTCTTCAACGTGCACAACAACTTCATCGAGGAAGTGGCGAAGTTCCGGGCCGCGCGCTCGTTGTGGGCGAAGATCATGCGCGACCGGTTCGGTGCGAAGAACACGAAGAGCCAGATGCTGCGGTTTCACAGCCAGACCGCCGGCGTCACGCTGCAGGCGCAGCAGCCGCTCGTCAACGTCGTGCGCGTCACCGTGCAAGCGCTCGCCTCCGTGCTCGGCGGCACGCAGTCGCTGCACACGAACTCGTACGACGAAGCGCTCGGCCTGCCGACGGAAGAAGCCGCGCGCATCGCGCTGCGCACGCAGCAGGTCATCGCGCACGAGTCCGGCGTCGCCGACTTCATCGATCCGTTCGCGGGCTCGTACGCGGTCGAGGCGCTCACCGCCGAGATCGAGCGGCGCGTCGGCGAGTACTTCGCCAAGATCCAGGACCTCGGCGGGATGGTCCGCGCGATCGAGCAGGGCTTCCCGCAGCGCGAGATCGAGCGCCGCGCGTACGAGCACCAGGTCGCCGTCGAGCGCAAGGAGCGCATCGTCGTCGGCGTCAACGACTTCGTGATGGCCGAAGAAGATCCGGTCCCCGTCGCGAAGATCGATCCGCAGCTCGAGGCGGACCAGGTCGCGCGCGTCCGTTCCGTGCGTGCGCGTCGCAGCGCGGCCGAGCACGCACGCGCGCTGACCGCACTCGACGACGCCGCGCGAGGCACCGCGAACCTCGTCGGTCCGATCGTCGGCGCGGTCAAGGCGATGGCGACGGTCGGCGAGATCGCCGACGTCCTGCGCGAGCGGTTCGGCGAGTACCAACCCGCGCGATAGAAAACGGCGAGCGCATCGCGCCTGGCTCGGGGGGAAGCCGACACGCGACACGCTCGCCGCCTAGGTCAAGCAAAGCAGGCGCCGAGCATTCACCTGGCTCGATACGCCTAAGCGCTACAGGATCGCCGGAGCCGGCGCGGGCGCTTCGTCGCCCTTGTACTCGTCGTCGACGTCCTCGGCCTTCTTGTCCTCGACCTTGGTCTCCTCGACCGTGGTCTCTTCGACCTTCGCGTCGACGCCAGACTCTTCGACCTTCGGCTCGTCGACGACTTCCTCGTCCACGATGTCGGGCATCGGCTCGCTGTGCTCGAACGTCTCGATCTTCGTCTCGATCTTCGTCTCGTCGGTCTTCGGCTGCTCCGACTTCATCACGACGATCGTGTCGACACCCTCGAGGCGCTTGCGGCTCGACGCGGCGGCGACCGAACCGAGCTCGCCGCCCTTCTCGAACGCCTCGCGCGCTTCGTCGAGCTGATCGAGGTGCTCGTACGCGGTGCCGAGGTTGTTGAACATGTAGCCTTCGGCGCCCTTGCGGCTCGTCGCCTCGACGAGCGCCGTGACCGCTTCGTCGTACTTCTTCAGCGTCAGATACGTGAAGCCGAGGTTGTTCCAAGCCCACACGTTGCCCTCGTTGAGCTCCGTCGCCTGGCGGAACGCCTCGATCGCGTTCTCGTAGTTGTGGCGGAGCAGCTCCGCGCGCCCGAGCGTGTTGTAGGCCTGGCTCGACTCCGGCGCGAGCTTGACGGCCTTGTTGGCGGCCTTGATCGCGTTCGCACGCTCGCTCGTCGCGATGTACGAACGTGCGAGCTCGATGTGCGGATCGGCCTTCTTCTTGTCGAGCTTGATCGCGAGCTCGAGCATCTCGCGGGCGCGCGGGTGCTCGCCCTTGTCGACCAGATCCTTGCCGAGCTTCAGCGCGTCGTCGTACTTCGTCGGCAGCGCGATCTCGACGACGGGCTCGGACTTCTTCACGTCCGGCTTCGGCATCTCGACGATCGGCTCGTCGGCCTTCACGTCGACGTCCGTCATCGGTTGCGATCTCTCGACGGGCGACGCCTTCTCCCCACCACCACAGCCCACGGCAAAAGCGAACAAGACAACTGCGAGTTGAGACTTCATAGCGATTCCCTTTCTTCGAGGAATCGCTTCAGCATCGGACGTGCCACGCAGCTCCCGCTGTGGGGTCGCGAGCTTGTGGGCGCATGTGGGTGCGCGAACACGCAGCGCGTGGGGTCGCGCGTGGACAGAAACAGAACGCGCTTCGCGCGCGTTAGCTCCTGCCCTCAGATGCCGGCGTGCGCCTTGATGCGGATGACCGCGTCGAGGCGGCCCATCGGGATCGGCTGGCCGGCCGTCATCGACAGCGTCGAGCCGACGATGACGTTGAACGGCGTCTTGAAGTTGCCCATCACCGCGGTCAGGTTCGCGCGGCCGTCGGCCGTGAACATCATCTTCTGCGGCGACGTCGTCGTCACGCCTGCATCGACCGGGGGAATCGTCCCGATCTGCTTCGCGAGCGGATCGGTCGGATCCATCACCGACATCGGCGCGACGTAGACGCCGATCTCCGGCGTCGGGACGTTCAGCGTGTTCTGCTCGACGACGTAGAGCACGTCATCGATCTCGACCTCGATGACGGCCTTGTCGTTGATCTGCTGCAGCTCGGGCTTCTCCATGAGGAGGTTGACGCTGGTGTGCAGCCCGACGTCGAGGTTGATCGTGCACCGCGAATTCATGTTGCACGTCCCCGAGCAGTCCATCGCGCACGCGGCCTCTGCAGCGGCCATGCACTGGCTGCTCGAGCTACACGGCGTGTTGAGCACGGCGTCGGCCATCTGCTGGTCGACGTTCCAGCTCATCGTGTCGATGCTGAACTTCTTGTCGGGTAGATCGAGGTTGAAGTTCGTGACGTCGGAGCTGATCAGGCCGCAGCCCGCGCAGAGCGCGACGGCCAGCGCCCCCAAGCGCATTCGTAAGTCAGTCATAAGGACCTCTGGTACGGACGAGGAATCTCGATAGTAGCACCGGCGATCGACGAGGAATAACAAACGGCGCCGGCCGTGATAGCGGCTACACCTACAGCGCGCTCACGAGCTGTTCGGCGACGGTCCACGGGTCGGTACGACGATCGACGACTGCCTGCGCGATCTCGCCGAGGCCGCCTCGCGCTGCCATCGCGCGTGAAGCGCGGTCTGCAAGAAGTGCGCGGACCAGCTCTCCGAGGTGTGCGGTGGCACGTGCGGTGGCGCGTTGTGCGGCGCCTGGACCGGTCCACGCACGGCCGCGGTGGCGCTCGATCGCCGCCCCGAGCTCGCTGATGCCGGAGCCGTCCGCATTGCCACGGATCGCGATCGTCCGCACGATCTCGACCTCCTTGCGTTCACCGGTCGCGCGCAGGTCGAGCATGTGCATGAGGTCACGCTCGGTGCGATCGGCGCCCTCGCGATCGGCCTTGTTGACGACCAGCACGTCCGCGACCTCGAGCAAGCCCGCCTTGATCGCTTGGATGTCGTCTCCCAGGCCCGGCACGGTGACAACGACCGTGGTGTGCGCCGCCTTCATGACATCGACTTCGTCTTGGCCGACGCCGACCGTCTCGATCAACACGCGATCGAAGCCCATCGCGTCGAGGACGTGTGCGACGTCGAACGTCGACCGCGATAACCCGCCGAGGTGACCGCGGGTCGCGAGGCTGCGGATGAACACGCCCGGATCGAGCGCGTGCCGCTGCATGCGAATGCGATCGCCGAGGATCGCCCCGCCCGAGAATGGCGAGGTCGGATCGACGCACACGACACCGACGCGCTCGCCGGCGGCGCGATAGTGCGCGATCAGCGCGTCGACGACGGTCGACTTGCCCGCGCCCGGGTTGCCGGTGACGCCGACGAGGTATGCCTTGCCCGTGTGCGGGAACAGCGCCTTCAGCGTGGCGATCGCGTCGGGGCGGCGATCGTCGAGATCGCGCATGAGGCGCGCGGCCGCGCGGATGTCGCCTTGGAGGATGGGATCGATGTTCACGGCTTGGTCGCTTTGAAGCGCTGCTCGGGGCCAGCGGGCGTATAGAACTGCACCGCGCGCACGTCGGCGGTCGCGGTGAACGAGTGCTTCGTCTTCGGCGGGATCTGCACGACCATCGTCGGCGTGACGGGGAGCTTCACGCCGTCGACGATCATGGTCCCCGAACCCGCGAGCACGTAGAGGAGCTCGGTCTCTTTGTCGTGCGCGTGCTCGGGCACGACGGCTGCGTTCGCGAGCTCGATGAGGCTGCCGGCGATGACCGGCTGCTTCGTCGTCTGGGGCTCGGCGATGATCGTGACGTGGCCGTACTTCTTCGCCTTCGCGGCGGGCAGGAACACCGGCGCACCGAGCGGCTTGATCGCGCCGAGCTCGCGGGTGAGCAGCGCGCCGGCGCGCGCGCTGCCCTCGGGGCCGCCGGGCGTGTAGACGATGACGGCGTGGACGTCGCCGGCCGTCGCTTGCACGTCACGCGCGACCTGCGCGCCGACGAACACCATGTCGCCGGCGACGACGGGGGTCTGCGTCTTGCCCGCGACGACCGTCGCCGGGCCGAGGAAGTACCAGAGCTCCGACCGCTCGGGGAAGCGCATCCCCGTCGAGCCGCCCGCCTGCAGCGCGAGCTCGATCATCGAAGCTTGGCTGTTGCCGGAGTTGTTCTCGTCGAGCAGGACCGCGACGGAGACCTTGCCCTGCCCGTTCCAGGCGACGAGGTTCCGGTCGATCGTGTTCTGACCGTTCGGCGCGCGAAACTTGAACGGCAGCTGGATCGCCTGGCCGTGGAGCGGCGGTGCCCAGCGGTACTTCGAGAGGAGCGCGGTGAGGCAACCGAGCAGCTTGGTATTGCGCGTGGTGTCGCGGGTGACCTGCGTCTTCGCGCTGGTCGGTGCGATGTCGACCATCACCTCGACGTCGCCTTCGATGTCGAAGCGCTCGGTCGCGGCGATCGCCCAACATTGCTGCGCCGCTTCGTCGAGCTCGTTCATCGCCTTCTGGATCGCCGCGAGCTGGGCTTCCTGGCTTGGCGCCGGTGCGTCGATCGGAACGGGCACGGCCACGCTGCCGCTGCCCGTGGGCTGTGGCGTCGTCTGCGGTTTCTCCGTCGGGCCGCTGCATGCAGCGAGCACGAGCAGCGCGAGTATGCGCATCAAGCGACCTTCGGGCGCAGATACGACTCGACCCAGTCGATGATCTCGTTCGTGCTCGCGCCCGGCGTGAAGATCCGCGCCACGCCCATCGCCTCGAGCTTCGGCAAGTCGTCCTTCGGCACGATGCCACCGCCGAACACCACCACGTCGGCGACGCCGCGCAGCTTGAGGGCGTCGATCACCGCCGGGAACAGCGTCATGTGCGCGCCCGACATGATCGAGAGGCCGACCGCGTCGACAGCTTCTTGGACCGCCGCCGCGGCGATCATCTCGGGCGTCTGGTGAAGCCCGGTGTAGACGACTTCGTAGCCCGCATCGGCGAGCGCGCGGGCGACGACCTTCGCGCCGCGGTCGTGGCCGTCGAGACCGGGTTTTGCGACGAGGATGCGAAGCTTGCGATCAGACATGACTACCTCAGGAGGTTGCGCGAGATCACGATGCGCTGGATCTCGCTCGTGCCTTCATAGATTCGGGTCGCACGCACGTCACGCAGCGCGCGCTCGACGGGGAAGTCCCGCACGTAGCCATAGCCGCCGTGGACCTGCACCGCGATGTCGCAGATCTTCCACGCGTGCTCGGTGGCGAACAGCTTGGCCATCGCCGCCTGCTGCGAGTACGGCTGCTTCGATTGCTTCGCGTGCGCCGCGCGCAGCGCCATCAGCGTCGCGGCGTCGAGCCAGGTCGCGCAGTCGGCGAGCATGGCGCCGATGGCTTGGTGCTTGATCAGCTCTTGGCCGAACGTCTTGCGCTCCTTCGCGTACGCGACGGCCGCCTCGAGTGCGAACCGCGCGATGCCGATCGCCTGCGACGCGATGCCGATCCGGCCACCGTCGAGGGCGGCGAGCGCGAGCCCGAAGCCCTGCCCCGGCCCCGCGAGCACGTCGTCGTCTTCGACCTCGACACCGTCGAGAACGAGCTGCGCCGTCGAGCTGCCGTGGAGGCCGAGCTTGTCTTCGAGACGCGCGACGGCGAGGCCCTTCGCTTCGCCCGAGACGAGGAACGCGGTCACGCCCTTGTGGCCCGCGTTGGGATCTTGCGTGGCCCACACGACCATCACGCCCGCGTGGTCGCCGCTCGTGATCCACTGCTTCGTGCCGGTCAGCGTCCAGCCGCCCGGGCGCTTCTTCGCGATCGTGCGCAGCGCCGCGGCGTCGGAGCCCGACTCCGGCTCGCTGAGCGCGAACGCACCGGCGAGCATCTCGCCGTTCGTGATCCGAGGCACCCACTTGGCCGCGAGGGCGGGACTGCCGTGGAGCGCGATCAGCTCGGCGACCATGTTCGTGACCGAGACCGCGACCGCGACCGAGGCGTCACCGCGTGCGAGCTCTTGCAGGGCGAGCGAATACGCGACCGTGCCCGCCTCGGCGCCGCCGAGCGCCTCGGGGACCGCGATGCCGAGCAGGCCGAGCCCGGCCAGCTCGCGCAGCTCGGCGACCGGGAACTCGCCGCTGACGTCGCGCGCGGCCGCTCTCGGCAGCAGGACGCGTTCGGCGTAGTCGCGCGCCGTGCGTTGCACGAGGAGCTGTTCTTCGGTCGGTTGGAAGTCCATCGGAAGTTGCGCTAGTGGAGAGCGTCCCGGAGTCGAGCCCTGATTCTCGGGGGTTGCTGATCGAAAGTTGCGTTGGTGGAGAGCGTCCCTGGTTCGCGCGATCGGAAGTTGTGGAAGTTGTGTCTGACCCCTAGTGAGCGCGGTAGCGGATCGCGAGCTTGGCGACGTGCCCTTTGGGGTCCGTGAGCCGCCAGCCCATCGCGACCTTTTCGGCGCAGTCGGCCCAGCCATCGGCGATCTCCGACGCGCTGGACGCGAAGCCGACCGACTGGGCCTTGCCACCCGGGCCGACGTAGACCGTGACGGTGACGTCGTCGGGGAGCGCGACCTTGCCGCCTGGTGGCGGGGCCTTCTTCGCCTTCGGCTGCTTGCCGTTCTTCTTCGGCGGCTGCTTGTCGACCTTCGATGGATCGGCGCACTCGTCGAGCGACGCGAGCTGACCGCCGACGGCGCGCAGCGCCTGGTCCTCGTCCCACGACATCGGGTGGCCTTTGGCGGAGAAGTCGAGCGGGATCGAGAAGTCGGCGTCGCCGCTCACGGGCTTGCCGAACGTCGCGCCGCGCGCGACCTCCAAGAGGCACTTCTCGACCGGCCATGCACCGAGGTCGCTCTCGGCGAGCTTCACGGAGGTGACCTCGCCGGCCTTGTTGATCTCCCAGTGCAGCGAGACGCGGCCGCCGAGCCATTTGCGCTTGCCGACGCGCGACATGTAGCAATCGGAGAGCGCCTGCGTGTGCGGCGCGATGCCCGCCTCGATCGCCGACTGCTCCATGTGGCCCTTCGTCGAGACGATCTGGACGCCGTCTTGCGGGCCTTCGTCCTCGTCGGGCTCTTCGATCGGAATCCGCGTGCGCTGCAGCGGCTGCGGCTCGACCTTCTTCGGCGGTGGCGTGGAGCTACCGCCGCAGGCGGCCACGAGAACGACGACGACGGTACTGCCGCGCATGATTACTGGATCGCCTCGAACGCGTACGCGTAGGTCGTCTCGTACTGGCTCGGCAGCTGCGGGAATTCGATCTCCTGCACCTTGCCGATCACGCAGTCCTCGAGCGGCTTCGAGTCGAGCGAGTCCTTGATGACCTTCACGCTCGACGCCTTGCCGTTTGGCGAGATCGTGATGCCGAGGGTCATCTTGCCGCGCGAGCCCTTCGGCAGCGCCTGGTTGTCGACGACCATCGTCAGGCAGCGCGACACCGTCGGGCGCTTGCGATCGAGGAGGCGCGTGATCTCGTCCATCTTCTCGGGCGGGATCATGCTGCCGCTGCGATCGGTCGTGTCGCCGGAGGTCGCGTTGGGGTCGATCGTCGTGACATCACTGGTCGTGGTGTCTTCGGACTTCTTGCTGCCACCGCAACCGGCACCCAGCACCACGAGAAACAATAGCGCCCTCTTCATATGCCCTCCTATTGGCCCTTCGACAGGTATCCGGAGATCACGAGCCGCTGGATCTCGCTCGTACCTTCGTAGATCTCGGTGATCTTGGCGTCGCGGAAGTGACGCTCGACGGGGAACTCCGTCACGTAGCCGTTGCCGCCGAAGATCTGGATCGCCTCGCGCGCGGCCTTGTTCGCGATGTCACTCGCGTACAGCTTCGCCATCGACGCTTCCTTCCCGTACGGGTGCTTGTTGTCCTTGAGCCACGCGGCGCGCAACGTGAGGAGGCGCGCGGCGTCGAGCTCCGTGGCCATGTCGGCGAGCTTGAACGCGATCGCTTGGTGCTGCGCGATCGGCTTGCCCATCGTGCGGCGCTGCTGCGCGTAGCCGAGCGAGTCATCGAGGCAGGCGCGCGCGATGCCGAGCGCTTGCGCGGCGATGCCGATGCGGCCGCCATCGAGTGTCGACATCGCGACCCTGAACCCCTGCCCGACTTCACCGAGGCGCTGGGCGTCCGAGAGCCGAACGTCGTCGAGGAAGATCTGCGACGACTTGCTGCCGCGGATGCCGAGCTTGTCGTCGGGCTGGCCGACGCGCACGCCCTTCGTCTTCATCGGGAGGATGAACGCCGTGATCCCGCGGTGCCCCGCGGCCTTGTCGTTCATCGTGAACAGCACGCAGACGTCGGCGACGGGACCGTTCGTGATCCAGTTCTTCGTGCCGTTGATGAGCCAACCGTCACCGTCCTTGACGGCGGTGGTCTTCTGCGCCGCTGCGTCGGAGCCGGCCTCGGGCTCGCTGAGCGCGAAGCAGCCGAGCAGCTTGCCGCTCGCGAGGGGCGTCAGCCACTCCTGCTTCTGCGCGTCGCTGCCGAACCGATAGATCGGATCGCAGACGAGCGAGTTGTTGACCGACATGATCACGCCGGTCGACGCGCACGCACGCGAGATCTCCTCCATCGCGAGCACGTACGACACGTTGTCGAAGCCCGAGCCGCCGTACTGGTCGGGGATCGCGATCCCGAGGAAGCCGAGCTCGGCCATCCGCTTCACGAGCTCCGCCGGGTGCCGGTGCTCGCGATCGATCTCCGCGGCTTTCGGCAGGACTTCGTTCTGCGCGAAGTCTCGCGCCGTCTGCTGTACCGCGAGCTGCTCTTCCGTTGGTTTGAAGTCCACGGTCGTCCTTTACTGGCCTTTGAACTGCGCCGGGCGCTTCGGCTTCGCGAGGAAGGCGCTCATGCCCTCGCGTTGATCCTGCGTCGAGAACAACAGGCCGAAGCTGCGCTGCTCGAGCGCGATCGCAGCCTCGAGCGACGTCGACTGGCCCTGATGGATGAGTCGCTTGCACTCGGCGACCGCGAGCGGGCCGTTCGCGGCGATCCGCGCCGCGAGCTCCTTGACCTTCGTCATCAGCTCCGCGTGCGGCCACACCGCATCGCACAGGCCGATGCGTAGCGCCTCGGCGGCCGTGATGTCGTCGCCGGTTATGCACAGCTCTTTGGCCTTCGCGACCCCGACGCGCCGCGGGAGCCGCTGCGTGCCGCCGAAGCCGGGAATCACGCCGAGCTTCACTTCGGGCTGGCCGAACTTCGCTCTCTCCGACGCGTGGATGAAGTCGCACGCGAGGGCGAGCTCGCAGCCGCCGCCGAGCGCGAGGCCGTTGACCGCCGCGATCCACGCCTTCTCCGACGTCTCGATCGCGGTGCCGAGCGCACCGCCCATCTCGGAGAACGCCTGCGCCTGCGTCGGCGTGAGCTCGACCATCTCGCCGATGTCGGCACCGGCGACGAACGCCTTGTCGCCCGCGCCGGTCACGATCACGCAGCGCACGTCGGTCGACACCTCGAGCTCGCCGGTCGCGTGCGTGAGCTCCGCGATGACCTGGCTCGACAGCGCGTTGTACTTCGCCTCGCGGTTGATCGTGAGGACCGCGATCGGTCCGTCGACGTCCACCTTGATCGTCTCGAACGAGTCGTAGCTCATGCCTTCTTTTGTCCTTGCGGGTCGTACTCGTAGAAGCCGCGGCCGACCTTCTTGCCGAGCCAGCCGGCCGCCACGTACTGGCGAAGCAGCGGGCACGGACGGTACTTGTCGTCACCGAGCTCGCGGTGCAGCACTTCGGCGATCGCGAGGCACGTGTCGAGGCCGATCAAGTCGGCGAGCTCGAGCGGCCCCATCGGGTGGTTGAGCCCGAGCTTCACGCCGGTGTCGATGTCGGCCGCGGTGCCGAGGCCCTCGTAGAGGCCGTAGCAGGCCTCGTTGAGCAGCGGGATCAGCATGCGGTTGACGATGAAGCCCGGGATGTCGCGCGCACCGATCGTCGTCTTGCCGAACCGCTTCGCGAGCGCGGTGACGGTCTGATACGTCTGCTCGCTCGTGGGGAGACCGCGCACGATCTCGACGAGCTTCATCAGCGGCACGGGATTCATGAAGTGCATGCCGATCACGCGATCGGGGCGGCCCGACGCCGCGGCGATCTTCGTGATCGAGATCGACGACGTGTTCGACGCGAGGATCGCGTCGTCTTTGCAGACCTCGCCGAGCGACTTGAAGATCGCGAGCTTCAGCTCTTCCTTCTCCGGCGCCGCTTCGATCACGACGTCGCACTCGTAGAGGTCCTGATGACGACCGCCCGCCTTGATGTGCGACATCGTCTGATCGCGCGCGCTCGCGTCGAGCTTGCCCTTCTCGACGAGCCGATCGAGCGTCTTCTTGATCTTGCCGACGCCCGCCTGCGCGAAGTCGAGCGCCGCGTCGACGACGATCACGTCGAGGCCCGCTTGCGCGGCGACCTGCGCGATGCCCTGCCCCATCTGGCCGGCGCCGACGACGCCGACCTTGCTTACGTCGGTCACGGACGTTCCACCAACAACGCGATGCCTTCGCCGCCGCCGATGCACAGCGAGGCGCCGCCGGTCTTCACGTTGCGCGCGGCCATCGCGTGGAGGAGCGTGACGAGGATGCGGCAGCCCGAAGCGCCGATCGGGTGACCGAGCGCGACCGCGCCGCCCCACACGTTCACCTTCGCCGGGTCGAGGCCCAGCATCTGGTTGTTCGCGACCGAGACGACGGAGAACGCTTCGTTGATCTCCCAGAGGTCGACCTTTTTCGCGTCCCAACCGGCCTTCTTGAGCGCGTTCGTGATCGCGCCCGCGGGCGCCGTCGTGAACCACTCGGGCGCCTGCGCGTGGTAGCCCCACGACACGAGCTTCGCGAGGACCTTCGCGCCGCGCTTCTTCGCTTCGTCCGCGGACATCAGCACGACCGCCGCCGCGCCGTCGTTGATCGACGACGCGTTACCGGCGGTGACCGTCCCGTCCTTCTGGAACGCGGTGCGCAGCGTCGGCAGCTTCTCGATGTTGCCGCGGCCCGGTTCCTCGTCGGTGTCGACGGAGATCTCGCCCTTCTTGTCGGCGACCTTCACCGCGACGATCTCGTTCTTGAAGTGGCCGGCCTTCGCCGCATCGAGCGCGCGGCGATAGCTCTCGGCGGCGTGCTCGTCCTGCGCGCCGCGCGAGATGGACTTCTCCTTCGCGCACAGCTCGGCGCAGTTGCCCATGTGCTGGTTCGAGTACGGATCCCACAGGCCGTCGTTGATCATCACGTCGACGTTGTCGAGGGTGCCCATCTTCACGCCGTTGCGCAGGCCGCGCATCGCGTGCGGTGCGTTCGACATCGACTCCATGCCACCGGCGACCGCGACGTCGATCTCGCCGAGCGCGATCGCGCGCGCCGCACCGAGCACCGCTTCGAGGCCCGATCCGCACACCTTGTTCACGGTGACGGCGGGAACGCTGTCGGGCAGCCCCGCGAAGCGCAGCGCTTGGCGAGCCGGTGCTTGACCGACCGCCGCTTGCAGCACGTTGCCCATGTGCACGAGCTGGACGTCGCTCGGCGCGACCCCCGCGCGTTCGAGTGCCGCCTTGATCACCGTGGCGCCGAGCTTCGGAGCCGGAACGTTGGCGAGAGAACCGAGGAAACTGCCGATAGCGGTGCGCGCAGCACCGACGATGACGACGTCACGCATGAGCGTGGGATACCCCGCTGTTACAGAGGGCGTCAAGGCGACCAAATCGCTCGTTATTACGTGCGCTTGATTCGGTGTTGGCGGGCACGATCCACGATGGCTGGCAAGGCCGCGAGCACGCGATCGATCTCTCCGCTGGTCGTCGAGCGGCCGAGGCTGAACCGAACCGCCTCGCGAGCCTCGTCGGGCGCATACCCGAGGCCGAGCAGCACCGCCGACGGCTGCACCGAGCCCGACGTGCAGGCGGCGCCCGTCGAGACCGCGATGCCCGCGAGATCGAGCGCGACGACGATCGACTCGCCGAGCGCGCGAGCGAAGCCCGCGTTGATCGTCCCACCGATCCGTGGCCGATCCGCGCCGTGAATGCGCACGTCCTCGATCGCGAGCAGACCGCGCTCGAGCCGGTCGCCGAGCGCGACGACCTCGCTCCACGTCGCGAGGTCGATCGCTGCTGCGGCGGCGCCGAAGCCGACGATGCCGATCGTGTTCTCCGTACCGGGCCGGCGCCCGCGCTCTTGATGTCCACCGTCGACGACGGGCAGGCCCTCGTCGACGGAGATCGCGAGGGCACCGACGCCCTGGGGCCCGCCGAGCTTGTGCGCGGAGATGGCGATCGCATCGGCTTCGATCGAGTGAACGGCGAGCTTGCCCGCGGCTTGCACCGCGTCGACATGAACCAACCCACCGGCCGACCGCGCGGCGAGCGCGATCGCGGGCAAGTCGGCCAGGGTGCCGAGCTCGTGGTTGACCGCGCCGAGGGCGACCAGGCCGACCCCCACCAGCGCCGCCGCCCACTCCTCGTCGGATGGCATCCGAAGAATGCGCACTTCCCAGCCGCGCGGACGGAGCGCCTCGACCGCCCCCCGCAGCGACGGGTGCTCGATCGCGGTCGTCACCGCGACCCGCGGCCCCCCCTGCTGCTCGACGGCGGCGGCGAGGGCGAGCACCCCCAGCGCGTTCGCCTCGGTGCCGCCGCTCGTGAACACCACCTGCTCGCGCGGGCGCCCGACCAGGGCGGCGACCTGGTTGCGGGCCCGCTCGACGAGGTCACGGACCCGGCGGCCCTCCGCGTGGATCGAGGACGGGTTTCCGACCTCCGCGAGGGCGGCGGTCATCGCCGAGCGCGCGGCCGGGACGATCGGGGCCGTCGCATTGAAGTCCAGGTAGATCCGCGGGTTCGTTGACATGGCAGGCGCGCTATCGACATGATCCCGACGGGTGCGGGCTCGTCCCGTTCCCTAGCATGGCCGACGACGCGGGTGC
>Ga0316630_10000240_pt1 | contig 15469 bp, 13 predicted proteins | sample OWC_May_M1_C1_D6_FD_207658 | JGI IMG/M metagenome (GOLD analysis project Ga0316630, IMG submission 207658) | Wetland soil microbial communities from Old Woman Creek delta, Ohio, United States - OWC_May_M1_C1_D6_A | ecosystem: Environmental > Terrestrial > Soil > Wetlands | place: USA: Ohio...
CGCCACCCTTCGACGGTGGCGTACCGAGGGGCGGCGACGTTTCGCCGTCTTCTCCGGCTTCTGGGGGCCGCTCATCGAGCGATACGTTCGTGAGCAGGCGAGCGAGCGCATCCAGGTCGATCTCTGCCACGTCGACGCGTCCGATTCCCCGTCGTGGAGGCTGGTCGGTGAGCGCCTCGCGGGAGTGCGCGACGTTTGGTTCCTGCGCGCGGATGAAGCGCGACTGTGCTATCGGCTCGACGTGAGCGGCGAAGCTCCGCTCGCCTGGAGCCAACGCAACAGAAGGTTCCTGATCCATGGCGGCGGTTGGGGCGTGGGAACCTCCGAAGAGCGCACTGCGTTTCTCGCCGATCGCGGCGTGCAGCTTGACGTCCTTTGCTACGAGCGCAACGAGGTCGCGGCGCAGCCCGCTAGCGCCCGCCGCTTCCTGCTCGATCCGGATTGGTTTCCCTGGACTGTGAAGCCCGGCGAAGGCCTTTTTCCGCCACTTGGCACCGCGCAGCCGTCTGGCGCGATCGCCTTCGTGTCGAGCGCAGCGTTCCCCGCGTTCTTCCACCTGACGCGCCGAGCGACGGCGATCATTAGCAAGCCGGGTGCGGGGACACTCATCGATTCGCTCGCGGCGGCCACGCCGCTGATCCTCCTGCCGCCCTGCGGCGAGCACGAACGGCAGAACGGGTTGGTCTGGAAACAGCTGGGATTTGCGATTTCCTTCGACGATTGGGTCGCGAATGGATGTCGCTCTGAGCCGCTCGAGCCGCTCCACCACGCCCTGATGGCGGCGCGCCTGCGCGTTCCCAGCTACACAGATCATTGCTGCGATCAGGCTTTAGAAGGATCCAGTCCATGAGAAGTGCGGCGCCGCGGTGGGTCTGCTTGCAGCTGCTCCAAGCCTGCAACCTCCGCTGCAGCATGTGCTACGAGTGGGGCACTACCGGTGTGCACACTCGAGGGATTCAGCCGTCGATGCTCGCCTTCGACGTCGTGGCGCGCGTGATCGGCGAGCTCGCGCCGCATCGTCCGCACTTCGATCTCTTCGGAGGGGAGCCGCTGCTCTATCCGCAACTGGCCAAGGTGCTCCAGTTGATCAAGGCGGGCGGCAGCACGGTCGATATCGCCACCAATGGAACCTCGCTCGAGGAGCGGGCGGACCTCCTCGCCAGCGCGCCCGCGGATCGCCTCTGGGTGTCGATCGACGGGCCCCCGAGGATCAATGACCGCCAGCGAGGTCTGGGTACGTTTTCGTCGGTGGTGCGCGGAATTGCTGCGCTGCGTGCGGCGCGACGGCGGCGCGACTCGCCGCTGCCACGCCTCGGGATCACGTTCGTGGTGACGCCGCTCAATCACCACGCGATCGAGGAGACCTTCCTCAAGGTCATCGACCGAGAGAGCGTTGACTGCGTCAGCATCGAGTATCAGTCGTATTTATCCTCGGCACAGCTTGGCTCATATGAGCAGCTGCTGCACGAGCGTTTTGGCACCGAAGGGGTCCGCTACGCCGCCGGTTTGGTGCGCGAACCGTCCGAATTCTCGGGAATCGACACGGGCGCGATCGCCCGGCAGATCGAACGAGTGCGCGCCGCCTATGAAACCGAAGGCCGGCGGGTGCTCACGCGACCGCGCGTCACCACGTCGGAGAACAGCGCGGCGTACTTCGAGGGACGATTCGAGAGCATGGCGGATACCCACTCACGCTGCGTGTTCCCCTGGCTCTACGCCGAAATTTCGGCGAGAGGCGACGTGACCCCCTGCCACAGCTTCTACGATCTCACGTTCGGAAACGTAAACGAGCAGCCGCTCCTCGAGATCTGGCGCTCCGAGCGCTTCGAGGACGCACGCCGACACTGGCGCAGCAACCTGTTGCCCGTGTGCCATGCCTGCTGCCTCTATCACACCGAACCGACCACGCCCTCATAGACCGTGCAGATAGAGCTGCACGCACTTGGAGCAGATCGGCATAAGGCCGCACGAGAATACCGAGCGCGCTCGCGTGGCGTCATCGCCCTTCCAGATGTGGCGCACCGAATCCGGAGCGGCGGTGAGACGGCCAACGGTGAACTCGGGGAATAGCTTGCAGGTGGTGACGCGACCGTCGGGGAGCACGTTCATCCGCGTGACGACCGACGTGCAGCGGGTCCGATTCTGCGCCGGATGGTCCGATCCGCGCACGAAGCCGTCGATTTCCTCGAGCGTCAGCGCGGGCTGAAAGCGCACGCGGATGGCCCAGGTCCGCGAGGCGATGCGGTCCATCTGTCGCTTCAGCTCCTCGATATGATCGGGGTCGAGGTGGAACTGGTACGAGTGCCAGCTCGGCGGACGGCCGGCGTAAAGCTCCGGGTTCTGCGCGCGCAGCCACGAGAAGCGCTCGTCGAAGAAGCCGTCCATGCGCACGGCCATGGCCGGCGGGATGTACCAGGGGAATACGAGGTAGGCGGTGTTGATGCGTCGAATCTCGAGGTACTCGACGAACGCGGAGAGCCGCGGCACCAGCGCCGCCGAGAGCACCGCGCTCACCGAGACCTCGCCTCGATACGTACCGCGCGCCTTGTGGTCGAGCAGCAGCTCGATCGAGCTCATGATGCGCGCGAACGTGCCGACTCCGCGAATCGCGTCGTTCTCCTTTGCGAAGCCGTCGAGGCTGACGAGTGCGACCAGGTTCTCCGAGATGCGCAGCAGCGATTCGATCCTGGATTCCAACCCGATGCCGTTGGTGCAGAGCACCGTCCAGCGAGGATCGGCCTCGAGCAGATCCGTCAACCGATCCCACTGCAGGTACGTCAGCGGCTCGCCGCCCCACAGATACAACTTCGACCGTGCCGGTCGTGTCGCGGCGAGCAGTTGCTCGATGACGGCGATGTCGAGCTCGTCGCGTTGGCGATGGATCGGGAGGTGGTGGTGGAAACCCGTCTCGTTCCACTGGTAGCAGTGCTCGCAGCGCAGGTTGCAGCTCGTGGTGAGCTGCAGCCCGACCTCCTCGGGGAGCTCGGGGGCGAAGGTCGGATCCTCGCGGAGCTGACTGCGCGTGCGCACGAGGCTGCCAATCTTCTCGGTGACGCGCGTGAGCGAGGCATCGTCCCAGCTCACGGTCGTTTTGGGGCGATTCATAGGCGGGAGCATCGAGGAAGCGCGTCCATCATTCAGGCGTCCATGAGCTGATAGCCGAGCGCACCTAGCGAGGCGCGCGCCCGAGCGAGCCACTGCGGCACCTCCTCCTCCCGTTGATAAAGGAGGCTGACGAACAGCCGACCGGCGCGCGCTGTCTGCTCAGCGCGCTCCGTCCCGCCGCCGAACGGAAGTGTGCGCGCAGTGAGGATGACTCCTCCGACCGACCGGCGCTCGTTGGCTAGCAGCTCGGCGTCGCGGAGGGCGCCCAGCACTGCGGCGAAGGGAATGGCGATTTCGCTGGTGACGCGAATCGCGGTGAGATAGCTCCGCAGACCGCGGACCGCATGACGGCGATCGAGCTGGGCGTTGATCGCACCCAGTGAGCCGCGCGCGTTGATCTCGACCAGCGGCATTAACGTGCCGTCTGCGAGCAGCATGCCGTCGATGCACAGCGGTCCGAAATAGCCTTCCTGGGCGACGGCGCGGGCGACCGAGAGGACTTGGGAGGCAAGGTCGCAATGTTCGAGCAATCGCGCATGCTCGTCGGTGATCCGGTGGGAAGCGGCGTAGGAGAAACCGCGGTTCAGAAGACCGTGGATCGAATCGAGCGTGATCGTTCCGTCGGCCGCAATCGTGAGCTGCGTCGAGAAGTCGAAGCGCTTGTGCACAAACGGCTCGACGACGAATGAAGCGGACCGGCCGCGGCTCTCTTCACGCTCGATCGTGGCCACCAGCCGCTCGAGCCGCCGTGGTGAGGGGATCAGCACTGAGCCGCGGCCAGAGACGCCGTGCGGCTCTTTGACGACGATGCCGGCGGTGGAGCGCGCCAGGAGCTCTGTCCCCACCGCTCTGAGCTCGCTAGCGCTGTGGACGGCATTCGCGCATCCGGGCAGGCCCAGCCGCTTTCGCAGCGCGCTCGACCACACCTTCGAATTCACCCGTCGCACCACTGCCAGGGACGGCAGCGGTTGTGCGAGGTCGAATCGGCGCCACAGCGTTTCGACTTCCGCGGTCACGGCCCACGGCGCCAGACAATGGCTGGCTGCCAGCTTCGGCAGCGCGGCCATTAGATCGTGAGTCGGCGCCAGGGCGTCCAGCAGACCGACCGATATCAGGTGCTCGCGGTGCTCGACCAGCAACGGCCGACGTGTCAGCGCCACGTCCCCTTCGCCGCACCAGGCGATTAGGAGCTCGTCCATGGCCGCGATCGCGTCATCAGGAAACGGCGCCCTCAGCAAGGGGAGCCGCGCCTGCTCCGGCTCTTCCCATGACCGTTCCGCGTCGAAGGTACCAAACAGAGCGGCGGGGCGGCTCATGCGCGCACTACCGCGAGAAGAACTGGACCAGATCCTGGGTGCATCGTAGATGTCGGAGGTCGAAATGCTCAAGGTCTAGCTCCACGCCGAACTCGTCTTCGAGTCGGAGCATCAGTTCGGTCAACTCGAGCGAGTCGAGCCCGACCTCACGCAAGAGGTCAGTGCTGCCGGTAACCCGCGCGGCCAGCGACGGATCTCCCTTGATCTCGCCGAGGACGCGGGCCACCGTATCGAGGGCGGAGGACACGGCTCACGCTGCCAGTTGTTGACTCGGAGGTCGCGCGTCGCTAAGGGCGAGCGCTTCGATGCGACCGGAGCCGGGGGGATGACGGGCGAGTAAGTGCGCGGTCACGACGAGAAGCAGGGACTTTTCTGTGGCCAGCGGCAGGAACGTGTGATTGGCGCTGTGAAGAACTTCCATCCAGACGCCCTGGTCCGGCGAGACAAGCGTGCCCAGGTCGCGCCCGAGCTGGAGCGGCAGAGCGTCGCGCCCGATGTCATCTTCGCCGTAGACCAGCATGATTGTGACGCCGCGGTGCGAGAGGTTCCGGAAGTCGACCCGCGCGTCGACCGGCTCCGCACCGAGGGCGCGACTGAGCGCCCGCTGCGCAACTCGTTTCACCTTGGCGCACGTCAAAGAGAGACCCCGGGCGAGGTCGCGCGGACTGTGCGGCGGCCTCCACACCACACAGCGCGCATACCGCCGGAATTCGAAGTCCTCGACTGCGTAGGTATGCGCAGCTCGATGGTCGAAATAGAGCTCTGCGGGGTTGAGCATTACCAGGCCACGCACGCGCTGATCCACGCGCGCCGCCTGGAACCCGACTGCCGCACCAGAGCACAGACCGACGAGCACGAAGCGACCCGCATCATAGCGAGCGCCGAGGATGCTCATGGCCGCTGCGGCGTCCGCCACCGCGCTCGCGGGGAACATCTGGTTTTCCGGGCGACCGGGCGCGGGCAGACTGTCGCCCAAACCCGACAGGTCGCATCGCAGCACAACGTACCCCAGCCGCGCCCAGTGCCGTGCCATCGTGACGTAGAGTTGATGTGGACCGACGCGATGGATGCAGCCCGCGTTGAGCAGCACGATCGCCGGGAGCGTCCCCGTCGGCCCGTCTCGAGGTGAGCTCACAATTCCGAAGAGCCGCTCCTCCGGGCCGAAGTGTACGGCCTCTTCCCAAAGACCTTCTGCGATCCGGGTCGGACCGCATCGACGCGCCTGCGCCGGCGGCGGCGTCGTCATCAGGCGTGGATGCGAAGCGCGCAACCAGGCGACAGTGGCGTCGAGGAGCTGGTCGGGGACGGCGGCTTCGTGCGGGTCCATCTCGATGCAACTGCATCCCGAAAGACGCCGGTGGGTCGTTTCCACGCCGAGCGATTGGAGCGTTTCGGCGAGTTGCCGCTCCTTGCCGCGCCGGCTAGTGCCGATAATCAGCGCCTTCGGGGCTGGTTTTCGATGTAGCTGCCGGAGGTCGATCGACACGAGCTCGCGCTGCGTTGCGGCTGTGAGCACGAACCCGCAGGCCTCGCAGTCGGCTGTATCTGGAGCCTGGCTGGACGAGAAGTGCGCGACGTAGGTCATCTCCCGGACGTAGGCCCAGCCCGTAAGACACGGGTCCCACAGCACGACGCTGGCGACGTCGCCCTGTTCTGCGGCTTCGAGTAGGGCCAGGGTCGCGCCGAGGCGGAGGCCCACGAACCCGACCTCCGTGAGGCCGCTTCTGCTCCTCAGCTCACGAGTCGCACGCAGGATGTCAAGGCGCCAGGTGCGAATGCGGTCGGGATCGCGCTGGTCCCCCGCAGAATCTCCGGTGCCATGGTAGTCGAATCGCAGCGTCGGGAACCCGGCCTCACCTAGGCGCTCCGCGAGGTGACGGTACGTGCGATGGCTCAGCACGTACTCGACGCCGAACGGCGGACACAACACGATCCCCGTCGCCCGGACCGCCGGCCCGCTCGGCGGATGGTACCAACCGAACAGACTGCCGGCCGAACCGACGAAATGCGTCGCGCAGGCTCGGTCGACCGGCGACGGCGTCACGGCCACCTTCGGATGGCGAGGCCGATTCCCATGAAGGAACGACCAAGGGAGGGGTATTGCTCCACGTACTCGCGACACTCGAACTCGCTCATCGCCTTCAGCTCGTTCCACACGTTGCGCAGGCCAGGCAGGTCGTCGTGCGCGATGTCGTGGACGGCGATGGCGCGCGCGCGACCGAGAACCGCTTCGACTTCTCTACGGCGCTGTTGCTCTTGGTGGAAGCTATCGATGAATACGAGATCGAGATTCGGATGCTTGTGGAGCAGCTGCGTAAACTCGTCGCTCTGGGTGTTGATGCGAACGAAACGCGCCGTAGGATTCATCTGGCTGTATGCGGTCATCGAAGGGCTGGGTAGCAGATCGATCCCGAGGGCGAGATCGAGCGGGCCGAAGCGCTGCAGATACTCCACCGTCGCGACGAAGGTCCCACCGTGCCGGATACCGATCTCGAGATAGGACCGGATGTTCAGGTTTGCGAGGTCGACGAGGTATCGACCGAGCTGACGCGGATACTGCCAGATGCGCAGTCCCTGTCCACAGAATGGCCGCAGCTCCGCCGGATACTCTTCGAGCCCCTCATCGTTGAGCCCAAGTTCTTCAATCAAGGCCGTGACCTGGTCGACGTCTTGGAGTCTGCTTATGTCTCGCTCGCGGATCAGCGCCACGCGCGTGAGGTCAATTGCGACCGCACGCAGCGTACGCAGCGTCTTCCAGCCGGCGACGGTGTCTGAAAGATGGGCCATGCTTCTCGAGACGTTGGTCCGCATGTAAGACTCATCACGAAAGCGGGAGCCTCGCCAGCGGCCCGCCGCATGGCCAGCAGACGCAGATCAAGAGCTCGCTGCTTGCTGTCGGCCGTGATCTCGGTAGCCGCGCGTGGACCTGCCACGACGTGTTCCATCGTCGTGCGCACCCTGATGCTGGCACAAGGCGCTTGTACGGCCCTTGAAATACGTCTTCGCGCGGGAAAGACGAGTGATCTCCACGGTTGAAGTGATTCGGTTATGGTTGGCGCGTATCAGGGGCGACGTAGGAGCGCCGGTGGGGCTCAAAACCAGCACCTCAAGCATAGGCGAGCCGCTTCATCCCATATACGCGGTCCTCGACCGATACGCTCCACCCCGAGACGCTCAACAAGCTGCGCGACGTGCCCGTCGAGATCGACCCGCGCTTCACCGGCGCCGAGAAGGTCCTGCGCCGATCAGTTGCAGCATGGCGAGGTGATGGTGATAGGAATTTGCCTTTGAGGGCCGCGCGGTGATCTAGATACCGGGCACACAGGGACCCCGGCGGGGATGTCGCCCGCCCCCTTGGGCCAGGTGGTTCCCCAATCGCGTCAACTCTGCCCCTGTATTGCGTTAATAATCCGGCCGACCAAACGCCATTGTCAAGGGGAAAATGGGCTTGCCGCCCCCCAGTTTTCTTGAACGGTCCGCGAATTTTTTAACTTTGCCTGCGGCCAAGGGCGCAAAGACAGACGGCAGGTTAGGCCATTGCCGCGATGGCGCGGTCGCGACCGCCCCTGGCTGGAGCATCGCGTGAGCTCCCCACCATGCATGGTTGAGCCGGGGGGTCGGATTGGGCGCCAACATACCTCATAGGAAGGGAGGCGCTCGCCCATTCCGCTCCCGATGCCCTCGATGCCCCAGAAGAGAATTTGGAAAATACGACCGGAATAATCCTCCTTCCCGTGTAAATTCTCCCGAGCGGCTCACAGCCGCCTCGGCTGGAACAAGCACACGGTCCCTCGGCGAACTTGCCGTTACTACTGACCTGTAGGCTGTCTCCCACGGGCTGCGGCGGCTGCTGGTATAACGCATGCACTGAAGGGCAGCAGGCAGGACGAAGGATCGGTGCCTCCGGGGTGGGGGCCCGTTCGCGCCGCTTGACGCCAGCGAGTCCTGCCACCGGAGGCGTGGCTGCGATGCCATGCCGCCCGGCTCTCGGGCGCCACACCACGAGGGCGTCGCAGAGGGTTGCGCCCGGCTCCGGTCTCGGGTCGGGCTGGGGAACGATGGACAGTCCTTGAACTGGAGAATATGGACGGCTCTTGGGTAGCCAGAGGAGGGGAGAGATATGAGGCCAGTAGCGGAGCATCCCGAGACGACCCACGCGGGGTGGGGCCTGCTTCTCATGCTGGGGGGCGTCGTGATGGGCGCCGCGGTGGGACTCCTCACCGCACCCCAGTCGGGTGAGCGCACCCGACGGCATATCGTCCGCACGGCGGAGGATGCCAAAGAGCAGGTGACCGAGGTGTATAACGACGTGACCGAGAAAGTTGAGGACCTGCGAAGAGGCGTGACGGGGAAAGTCGCCGTCGCCAAGCAGTACCTCGACAAGACGACGCGAGGGCTCCTCGCGGGTCCTCCGAGAATTTCGAACCCCCTCAGCCGCCTGATCCACACGCTCCGGGGGTAATGCGATCGTGGTCCCGGCTGGGGAGAGCCATCAAAAGAAGTCCCGATGGAGAACCAAAACCGGACAGCATAGGTTGGTATGCTGTTTGGTGCGACACCCACCCAGGTAAAAGCGTGAGGAGGTGCTCCGTGAACAAGAAGAAGGCAGTGGTAGTGGCCTTGGTAGCCGTCCTCGTTGTGGCCGCGGGGGGCCCGGCGTTTGCCTCGCAGTGCCCAACGCTCATCAAGCAAGCCAACGAGCAAATTGCGGGCATGGATCAGAAGAGCGAGAAGGTACAAAAGGCGAAGGAGTTGGTGGCCGAAGCAGACCAACTCCACAAGGCCGGCAATCACTCCGAGTCCGTCGCGAAGGCGCAGGCGGCACTGGCGGAATTGAAGTAGGTCGGACGCGGTTCGATCCCGGCGATACCCCATCGGGCCGCCCGACACCGTTCGGGCGGCCCGATGGCTCTTCGTGTTCGAGGGATCGCGTCCTCCCCGAGCACCGCCCGGCACCTCACCTCGTCTGGAGCCCGCGAACGATCACCAAAGGAAAATCTGGCCACACGAGACAATCACCCGCAACGATTGGGCTAAAGAAAATTCCCGAGGGAATGCGGACAGGCGCTTCACAGCCGAAGAGGGCCGAACTGGAAGCGCGCGGCGTCTCGCCGCCGTCGGCCCTCGCCGTTTTCCGGTTGCGCGGGGGTTGTGTCGGACGCTATCCTTTGCTGTCTCCTGCAACCCCGAACCCCTTAACTGATGGGAACTTTTTGACCTCGGAACAATCGGGTCATCGGCGGGGCGCCGATGCCATCGGCCGGGTCACGAGAGCGGCGACTCCTGTCGCGCTGACTGGGCGGCCGCCGGCGGGGCACGGTCCCACCATCGTGTGCAAGGCCGGCGCCGGCTGGTCGTCGGCGCAACACGCCGGGTGCGACGTCGACGCGAAACCGCAAGGACGGGTTGCTGCGCTGCAAGAAATGAGGTAAGAAGGAAGGAACCCGCACGCCGCGCCGTGCCTGCGGGTCCCGGAGCGTACACGCGATGCGCACCTTCGAATCGACGCCCCTCGCCTTGCGGCCCCTCCTCTCGCAGCGTATCAGCCAGCTGGGATTGAGGCTCGAGGGCTCGCCGGTGGAACGCTACGTCCAGTTGCTCTATCGTGAGCTTGGCCGGAAGGGCCTCAAGCATTTCCAGCCGCGCTGCTATCTCACGGACGAGTGGGGCTGCCCCTCCGGCGAGCCGATCATCGGCATCCCCTTTTACCTGGCCGACGCGAATCTGGCGCAGCTGGAGAAAGAGATCGACGACGTGGAGGACCCCCACGAGATCCTGATGTACTTGCGGCACGAGGCCGGGCATGCCTTCAATTACGCCTACCGGCTGCACGAGACGCCGGAATGGCGCGAACTGTTCGGCCCCTTCAACCGCCCGTACCGAGACCGCTACCGGCCGGTGCCGTTCGACCGCCACTTCGTCCGCCATGTCGAGGGCTGGTACGCACAGAAGCACCCCGATGAGGACTTCGCCGAGACGTTCGCCGTGTGGCTCACTCCCGGCTCACGCTGGCGCGTGCGGTATCGGGGTTGGCCCGCGCTGCGGAAGCTCCGCTACGTCCACCGCATTGCGCGCGCCGTGGGCGGCACTGAGCCACCGGTCCGCCTCGCCTCGACGGACATCACGGTCGAGGAGATGCATATGACGGTGGAGGAGTTCTTCCGGGCCAGCCAATCGGAGGAGACGCCGGTGGACGTGGCGCTCGAGAACGACCTGCCCGATTTCTTCCGGCCCCAGGGGCGCCGCCGCACGAAGATCCGGCCTGCCTGGGAGATGGTCCGGCAGTTCCGGCTCGAGCTCATCGGAAAGGTGGAGTACTGGACCGGTGTCCGGCGCAGCGTCGTCCGATCCCTGGTGGACAGCATCGAAAAGGTGGCGGAGCGGCTGCGCCTCTACGTGGACACGCGCAAAGAGCCGGTGGTGCTCCTGGAGCTCACGGCGTATGCCACCACGCTCACGATGAACTTCCTGACCTGGGGGAGCTTTGTTCCCAAGAGCCGGACGACCGTGCGCGCGGGCAGCCGGGCGGCTCGATCCAGACCGACCGAGGAGACCCATGGCCAAACTGCAGATCGGGATCGCGCACCAGCCTGACGAGCAGCCCGAGGCGCCGAGCGCCGGCGGGCGCAAACGGCGGACCGACGTCGAGCAGATCACGGAGATCCTCACGCGGGCCGGCCACGAAGTGTTCCCGGTGGCGGTGGACGGCTCGCGCGAGTGCCTGACGCGCCTGGGGCAGGTGAAGGCCGACCTCCTCTTCAACCTGGTGGAGGCCTTCGGCGATGACGACACGAAGGAGCCGCACGTCGCTGCCCACTACGAGCTTTTGGGATTGCGATATACCGGGTCGGGCCCCCGCGGCCTCTTCCTGGCCATGGACAAGGCGCAGACGAAAAAGATCCTTCACTTCCACAGCATCCTGACGCCGCGATTCGTCACGGTGTTTCACGGGCGGCTGGAGTGGGCGCACGACATCGACTTTCCGGTGATCGTCAAGCCGGTCCGCGAGGACGGATCGATCGGCATCGGCTTCCGCGCCCTGGTGGGGAGCATCAAGGAGCTGATGGAGCGGATCGACCAGCTCCACGCGGACTTCAATCACCCGGTGCTGATCGAGCAGTACATCGAGGGAAGGGAGATCTACGTCGGGGTGCTGGGCAACACCGGCGCCACGGCGTTCCCGCCGGTGGAGCTGGATCTCTCCCACCTGCCGGAGGGGACGCCTCACATCGCCGGGACCGAGGTCAAATGGCAGGAGGGGACGCGCGCGTACCGGGGGAGCAAGTACGTGGTTCCGGAGGACCTCCCCGCGGAGGTGGTGGAGCAGCTGCAGGCTGCGGCGCTCACGAGCTTCCAGGCGCTCGACCTTCGGGACTACGCGCGGTTCGACTTCCGCCTTGCGCCGGACAACAAGGCCTACCTGATCGAAGCCAACCCGAACCCGTACCTCCACTCGGGGGCGGATTTCATCCGAGGCGCCCGCACGTCGGGCCGGACACACCCGCAGACCATTCTGGAGATCGTGGAGGCGGCGCTGTCCCGGTACCAGGCCCAGCCATGAGCAGCGCCACCCGTCCGGAAATGCCCTGAACCTCCCGTGGGTCCGCTTGCCGTCCACCAAACTCGCCGGGCACACGGTCGCGGCTGAACGCCGTGCCGATGAGGCTCGGCTTGATGGGCGCAACCTTGCACACGCGGGGGTGCCGGCGTGTTCCGACGACCACCGGGAACGCCCGGGGATCGGCCACCAAGGATCCCCAGCCGCCGCGCCGGATCGGTCACGGCAAGCGGATGATTCGCTCGCCGGGGTGTTGCAGCGCATGGGCCAGCGCCAGCCAACGGCGCAGATTGCTGGTCGTCAGGAACCGCGTCTTCACGTACTCGTGGCCGTTCTCGCCCAGGCGGCGCGCGAAGGCCGGATCGCGGAGGAGCGTGCGGATTCGGAAGGCGGCACCTTCCACCGAGTGAACCAAGAGGCCGGTGAGGTTGTGGAGGACCTGCAGAGGAATTCCGCCCACCGCGGAGGCGACGACCGGCCGCCGCTTCCAGAGGGCCTCCGTGACCGTGAGACCGAACCCCTCGCGAATAGACTTCTGCACGACGACTGCCGACGCCCGCTGAAGCGCGTTGATTTCGCGGTCGCTGAACGGCGGAAGCTCCAGGATGTGGATCGACGGGTCGCCGTCCGCAGCCCGACGAACCTCTTCGAGGACGGCCGCGCCCTCGGGGTCGTCGGCCGCGCCTCCGCCCGCCAGGACCAGCTGGCACTCGACGGTCCGCCGGATCAACTGGTAGGCCCGAATGACGCCGAGCGGGTCCTTCAGGCGGTCGAAGCGGGAGACCTGTGTGACGATGGGCCGGTCGTCCCGGATTCCCAAATCCGTCAGCACCGCCTCGACCTCCGTTGCCGTCATCTCGCGGTTCTTCTCCGCCAGGGGGTCGATGGCCGGGTGGATCAGGTACTGGGGGATGGGAAGGCTCTGCGCGAACTCGGGCGCGGAAAAAACGGAGGCGTCGTAGCGAAGGACGTGTTCCCGGAGGAATTCCCACACCTCCGACCGGGGGTGCGAGACGTCCACGTGACAGCGCCAGACCCACTGACCTCGGCCGGGAGTGCGCGCCGCCACCAGGGGCAGCGGCTGGGGATCGTGGATGACCACGAGGTTGGCGTCCACGTCCAGCGACGCGGCGTTCCGGGCGGCAACCTCCAGGAAAAGACTCCGCATCGCCGCCGTGAGCGACACGGGCGCGCCGTGCAATGCGTTGTGGATGGCCTTGGTCACCGCGAAAAACTCCTCGTTGCCGCGGATGACCTCCCACCGGGTCGAGATCCCCAGGTCCTTGAGCAGAGGGACGAGTCGATTCAGAAGTTCAGCCACGCCGCCGCCGACGGCCGTGGAGTTCACCATGAGCAGGCGGCGTCCCTTGATGAGGTCGGCCAACTCTCGAATCTCCGCCACGGCCGCGGCCCCGATGATCGGACGGTAGTCGTCCAGCGCAAGCGGGGGCGTGTTCACGGGGCGGCCTCCAAGGCTGTCAGGACCTGTTGCCTAAGGTCCTCCGTGGACGGCACGAAAAAGTCGAGGCGATCGAGCCGACGGGCGAGATGCGGTGCACCCAGTCCATCGGACAGCCAGCAGGAGAGGTCGTTGGTGCAGCGGCCGATCCGCAGGCGCGCCTCGATCAGGTGGAAAAACAGCGTGCGGTCGCTGGCGCGTCGGATGCCGTCGCGCAGCTCGGCGAGCGTGCCCGCCTCGTATCCCGCGGGGTATAGCACGCTGATCGACTGCCTGAAATGGAACGCTCGGCCCGGCGGCGCTGGCGCCGGGGGATCGCCCTCGCGAAGGCGGTCGTCGATGACCTGTAAAATGCGTTCTCGCAGGGCACGCACGGACGGAAACTCGGTCGGATGCATGAGCGCCAGCCGTTCGGCCACGGCCCAGTCCTGCAGCGCTTCTACCGCCCAGCGTGCGAAGTCGCTCGTGAAGCGCTGAGCCGCGAAAAAGCGGTCCTGCAGGGCGCCGAAGGTGTGGTGGAAGATGCTGGACCCCGTCACCTCCGCGATGCCGGCGCGGAGCTCCGCCAGGGAGCGGGCAGACCGGCCGGTCATCTCGATGATGTGGGCCGTGCTGTAGAAGACGAACGGTTCCCTGCTGCGCAATTCCACGACCGTGCCTCTCGAACGACCGCATCCTGCCGGCCCGCGACTCGGGCACTCTCCCGGCCCGAACGGCTCGCGCGTCTCCGTGCAGGCCGTCTGAGCCGAAGCCCCGGAAGGCGCCGAACCCGACGGCGCCCCGCCTCGCCTACACGTGGGTCAGATGGTCGTCGTCCCCGTCCCGTTTGCGGATCCGGCTCTCCAGGATCTCCCGGGCCAAGTCCTTGCCGCCCAAGCCGAAGGCCAGGGCCAACGCCAGCACCGTCCCGGCGAAGGCGATGCCGAACGTCAGGAGCACCATCTCGCGCGCGATGCCGAGCTGCGTGAGCGCGGCGGCGCCGGCGAAGATCAGGACCAGCCAGCGCACCGCTCCGGCGATGAGCGGGGCCAACGCCACCTGGGCGTTCACCGCGGCAATCAATACGGCCTGGGCCATGAAATTCGCCAGGAGCCATCCCACCATCCAGACCAGGGCGGCGATGACCAGGTTTGGCAGGAAGCGGACGACCCCCGCCGCCAGCCCCGCGGTGGCAGGCATCTCCAGCGCCTCGACGCTGGTGAGGAGCGCCACGAAAAAAATCGTCCAGAAGACGAGTTGGCCGATCACGTGCGACGGGGCCTGGCCGATACCGCTGCGGCTCAAGCTGGCCGTGAGGCCCCAGCGGGCGCAGCGGGCGTCCAGATCCGCCATCCGAAAGATGCGGACCGTGAGCCGGCGAGCGATGGCTGCCACAGCCCACCCGATGAGGATCACGGCGACCATGGCCAGCAGGCGAGGGGCCACATGGGCCAGCCGCTCCACCACGTCTCGAAACGAGGCTACCAGGACGTCGCTCCACGCGTCTCGCATGTTTTTACCTCCATCGGGCGGCTAGTCCCGCCTTCTCGACCTCGAAGACCCTACCGATGCCTTCCAGGACCGCCGGGATGCGGGCGGGCATTCCGGCCTGCGTCTCGCGCAGGAAGGCTGCCACTCGGCCGAGATACAGCGGGGTCAAAGCCCGGAGCAGATGATCCCGCGGAAGCCGCTGCTCGTGGTAGGCCACGGCGAAATCGAAGGCCACCCGGGCCCAGTGCTCTGCGGGAAATACGAACTCGTCCGGGGAGAGCAAGCCCAGCGGGTACAGCGAGGCCAGCGTCTCTTCCTGGAGCGCCTGTTCCCAGACGGGCAAGAGGTCCTTGAGCCCCAGCTTGAACGCCCGGACCATCCGCTCCAGGTGGACCTCGCCGGCTTCCGGCAGGATGGCGGGCGGATCCCCGATGCGTGGGACGGGCGTGCTCGCCCCGCCCTCCGACCAGAACGAACGGTACCGGTCCATCAGGCGGAAGAATGGACCCACCGTGTGAGCGATCGTGGCGGCCAGATCGGGCGGCGCCAGTCCGGCGTCCA
>Ga0316630_10000241_pt1 | contig 15465 bp, 11 predicted proteins | sample OWC_May_M1_C1_D6_FD_207658 | JGI IMG/M metagenome (GOLD analysis project Ga0316630, IMG submission 207658) | Wetland soil microbial communities from Old Woman Creek delta, Ohio, United States - OWC_May_M1_C1_D6_A | ecosystem: Environmental > Terrestrial > Soil > Wetlands | place: USA: Ohio...
CATCCGTGCCGAACCCGCGCTCGCCGACATGGTCGTGTTGCGCCAAGGCCGACTGTCCGTGCAACCGGTGAAGGAGCACGAGTTCCAGCGCGTCGTCGCGCTCGGGAGCGAGCCGCCGCCGCCCGACCTCGACAAGCCGAAGCCGAAGCGGCGAACCAAGACCAAGGCGAAGCCGAAGCCGTCGAAGCCATCGAAGTCGAAGCCGCGCGCGAAGTCGAAGAGGCGCAAGTGACCATCGACGACGTTCGAGCGCTCCGGCTCGCCGGCCGCCACGACGAGCACGTGCAGGCGGCGCGTGCGCACGTCGCCGAGCATCCCGACGACGTTCACGCGCAGATCGAAGCCGCGTACGGCAACGACCGCGCCGGCGACGAGCGGACGGCGATCGTGCACTACGAGGCGGCCTACCGTCTGGGCGTGCCTGCGGACCTGCGCCGGCGATTTCTCGTCGGCTTTGGCTCGACGCTGCGCAACGTCGGGCGCACCGACGACGCCGTGAACGTGCTCGCGCAAGCCGTCGAAGAAGATCCGCACTATCCGCCGTACACGGCGTTCCTCGCGCTCGCGCTCTCGGATGCGGGGCATCCGAAGGCTGCACTCGCGACGCTGCTCGGCTGCGCGCTCGATGCCGCGCGCGGCGACGCGTTCGACGGTTACGAGCGCGCGCTCGCGGAGTATCACCACGAGCTGCTCGAGCGCGCGGTCAGCCAGCCGTAACGGCGAACGCGACGTGCATCTCGTCCTTCGCCGTCGGGAACGTCGCGTCGGAGAGCACGTTCTTGATGCACGTGCCGAGCGGCGTGCTGTTGAGCTGCGTCGGCTCGAGCGAGACCACCTTCGTCTTGCCGTTCGTCGCGATCACGAGGACGACGCGGGTCTTCGGCGGGGCGCCGTGCTCTTGCGCGCACGCCATGATCTTCGAGCGCTGCCGCTGGATCACGACGTCGTACGGCGACTGCTTCCTCGGCGGCGTCGTCGATCCCGGCTTGGTGCCCGAGCCCGGGCCGGGCTTGTCGGGGGGCGGTGGCTCGATCGGCTTCGCGACTTCCGTCCCCGCATCGACGACCGCGGCGGGTAGCGACGGAGGCGTCGGCGGCGGATTCGGTGACGCCGTGATGTTCACCACGGGCGGCGGTCCCTGGTTCTGCATCTGCTTCCAGACCAGGAACAAGGCACCGCCGGCGATCGCGACCATCGCGATCGCGAGGAGCGGCCACACGAGCGAGCGCTTCTGGACGGGAATGCCCATGCCGGTCGGCAGCGGCTTGAGCGCGGGGCTACTCGACGTCGAGTCCCCGAACGGCGGCGGGGTCGAGCCGACGAAGTCACTGGGCTGGCCGCTGTTCGCGTTCGCCTGGCGGCGCAGCACCTCGAGCGGCGGTCCGTCGGAGACCGTCGACTCGACGGACGGAAACTCGTCCTCCTCGTCGTGTTCTTCCGTCGTCGGATCCTCCGGGACGATCAGCGGCATCGTCGCCCGGCCGCTGCTCGCGGTGCCCGGCTTCGTGCGGTGGATCGCGGCCGCGACCTCCGTCGAGCGCTTGTGGATCTCCGAGGAGAAGCTCGACTTGACGAAGTCGCTGAGCTCGCCTTGCGTCCACGGCCGCTTGTCGAGCGCGTCGAGGATCGTGCTGCCGAACTGGCGCGCGGTGGCGAAGCGCTGATCGGGATCGCGATCGAGCGCCTTGTTGAGTGCTTCGGCGACCGCGTCGGGAACGTCGGGACGGTAGCGACGCACGTCGGGGATCGGCTGCTCCATCACCGCCCGGAACGTGAGGTAGTCCGTCTTGCGCTGGAACAGGCGGCGCAGGGCGAGCATCTCGTAGGTGACGACGCCGAGCGCGAACACGTCCGCGCGCCGATCGACGGACGTGCCACGCAGCTGCTCCGGTGCCATGTACGCGTACTTGCCTTTGACCGTGCCGGTCTGGGTGTGCGCGGACGCGTCCTTGACCTTCGCGATGCCGAAGTCGAGGATCTTCGCGACGCCCGACTCCGCCAAGAAGATGTTCGACGGTGTGACGTCACGGTGGACGATGCCCAAGTACTCACCGCTGCGGTCACGCAGCTCGTGCGCGTAGTGGAGCGCGTCGGTGGCCTGCTGGATCACGCCACCGACGAAACCGAAGTCGAGTGGGGTGTTCTCCTTCGAGCTGCGCCGCAACAGCGGCAGCATCGTGATGCCTTCGAGGTATTCCATCACGATGTACAGCTGGCCGTCGGTCTCGCCGAGCTCGTAGACCTGGCAGATGTTCGCGTGCGACATCTTCGACGCGATCCGCGCTTCGGCGATCAGCATTCCGCGGAACCGCGCGTCGTCTGCGAGGTGCGGCAGGATGCGTTTGACGACGTAGAGCTTCTCGAAGCCTGCGGCGCCCTCGAGGCGCGCGAGGAAGATCTCTCCCATGCCACCCGTCGCGAGGCGAGCCAGCAGCTCGTAGCGTCCGAGACGTGCTGGTGCGATGGCCCCAGGAGATCCCATTCAAATCGATACTAGCAGAGGGATTCGCTCGTAAATGCGCCTACATGTGTGCTCCGCGAATCTCCGACGACACCCCTGCTATAACGCCGCCACATGCGCTGGGAACTGCACTGCCACTCGACGTGCTCCGACGGAACGGAGGAGGCGGCGCGGGTCGCGGCGCGGGCTGCCGAGCGGGGCGTGGCAGTGTTCGCGTTGACCGATCACGACACTTGCGCCGCGACCGGCCTCGCCGTCGAAGGCGCGCGATCGATTCGTGCGGTCGAGATGTCGTGCGATGACGACGGCCGCACCGTGCACGTCCTCGCGTACGACCGCGGTGGCGACTGGGCGAGCCTCGAGGCTCGCCTCGAGGTCGTGCGCGTCGCGCGCAAGAACCGGTTGCGCGTGATGGCGGCGCGGCTCGAACAGCGCGGCGTGAAGCTCGATGTCGAGTCGCTCGTCGCCGAAGCGGACCGGCGGTCGGTCGGTCGCCCCGACCTCGCGCGCGCCATGGTTGCAGCCGGCGCGGCGACCTCGATGAAGGACGCGTTCGCGCGGCACCTCTACGACGGGGGCCCCGTCGACGTTCCGCACAGCGCGCTGCCGATCGTCGAAGCGCTCGCCGCCGGCCGCGCCGCCGGCGCGGCGATGTCACTCGCGCACCCGCACCTCTATGACGAGCGTGCCGCGCCGATGCTCAAGCGGTTGTCACCGGAAGGGCTCACCGGGATCGAGGCGTTCTACGGTGTCTACGATCCGCGCGAGCGCTCGCGGTGGATCGTCCTCGCGGATCAGCTCGGCCTCGTGTGCACGGGCGGCTCCGACTGGCACGGTCCCGAAGAAGCGAACGGGCCCGTCGGCGTCGATCTGCCCGACGCGCGCAGCGACGCGCTCCTGCGCTGGCTCGGTGCGTGACCGTCAGGGCACGAGCTCGCCGACGAGTCCCGGCCAGTCCGCGACGGGGCCGGTGAGCCGACCCTCGGCTCGCTCGGGCTTGCCGCCGCCGCGCCCGCCGGCACGGGCCGCGAGCTGCTTGAACAGCGCGCCGCAGTCGAGTGTGGAGCCGGGCGCGCGGAACAGCACGACGTGTAGGCCGTCGCCGTCGGACGCGGCGAGGAGGGCATCGCGGCCGGCCGCCGACAACTTCGCGGCGATGCTGCGCACGAGGTCGGCATCGCCGGGGATGGCTGCGATCACGCGCGGCGCGTCGCCGAGCTGCGCGATCACCATCGCCGCGAGGCGCGACTTCAGAGTTGCGAGCTCGGTCCCGGCGGACTCGGCATCGCGGCGGAGCTTGTCGATCGCGGCCGGCACCTCGGCGGGCCCGCACGAGAACTGTGATGCCAACGCGCGCAGGACCTGATCGCGCGCGAACAGCTCGGCGCGGCCGCGGCGCGCCGCGGTGAACGTCACGCGCGTCATCCCTTTGTAGCGCTCGCTGTTCGTGATCCGGATCGTTCCGAGCTGCGACGTGCGATCGCAGTGGGTGCCGCCGCACGGCGAGAAGTCGAAGTCGCCGATCGCGACGACGCGAATGTCGGCACTGACTTTCGGATCGCGCCGCAGCACGAGGCTCGCGAGCTCCTCGGCACTCGGGAACCATGCGCGGATCGCGAGGTCGTCGTCGATCAGATCGTTTGCGAGCTCTTCGGCGGCGGCGAGCTCCGCGTCGGGGATGCGATCCCGTGCGACGTCGATCGTCAGCGCGGACTCGCCGAGCCGCGCGGATGCGGTCGGAGCTCGCGCGCGGTCCAGCAGCGTTCCGGACAACAGATGCTGCGCGGTGTGCTGCGCCATGTGTTGGCGGCGCCGTGCCCAGTCGAGCTCGCCGGTCACGCTCGCGCCGACGGCGGGTGCGTCGCCCTCGATGATGTGGACGATCGCGTCGTCGGTCTCCTGCGTGTCGACGACGATGGTGTTGCCGAGCTTGCCGCGATCGCCGAGCTGCCCGCCGGCTTCGGGGTAGAACGCGGTCTGATCGAGGACGACGGCGGGCTTGCCTTTCCAGCTCGCGAGCGCGACGACCCGTGCGTCGAAGCGTCGGAGGTAGGCATCGTCGTGATACAGGCGGCGCGTCATCGCGTCGTGTCTATCACGATGACCCAGCTATCGCAGCCGCCCGGTCCGCTGTCGCCGCCGATGCGGTTGGTGACGGGACAGTCCGCGTCGCGCTCGTCGGTGCGCAGGACCTTCGCACCGACGCGACCGAGCTCTTCGATGACCTCGCGATCCGGCAGCGTCGCCTTGCCGTAGCGTTTCGGGCCGCTCGACACGAGCGCGACGGCAGGCCTCACCGCTTCGAGGAACGCGTGGCGGCTCGAGGTCTTCGATCCGTGGTGGCCGACCTGGAGAATGTCGGAGCGAATCGCGCCGGCGTGGGAGTTGATCAGAAACTCCTCGACATCGCCGGCTGGGTAGCTCGGGTCTTGGCGCGGGCCCGACTCCGCGTCGCCGACGAGCAACAGCCGGATTCCGCCGAGCTCGACGGCGAGCACGACCGAGCTCTGGTTCGGGTCGTCGCCGGTCTTCGCGTCGGCGTGCAGGATCGTGAACTTCGCGCCTTCGCCGAGCCGCACGGTGTCGCCTTCGCTGAAGCGATTCCACTGCGGCATCGTGATCGCGAGCCCCTTGACCGACACGGTGCGATCCGCGGGCACGTCCGCGGCCGTGTGATAGCGCGTCGCGGCCGCGCGCGAGATGCTCGACAGCAGCTCGCGATAGAACACGGTCTCGTTGATGCGCCCCGCGTCCCAGAAGTCGGGCACGTCGTAGCAGTGCATGACGAGATCGAGGGCGGACGCGTGATCGAGGTGCGGGTGACTGAGGACGACGTGATCGATCTTGCGGCGCTGCTCCGATGGCGCGCCGCACAGGTCATCTCCCGACGGGCCGAGCGTCGCCGCGAGGTACGCCGCCACGCGCATCGGCTTCTCGTCGCGATCGTTCGTGCCGGCGTCGTACAGCATCGCGAAGTCGGCACCGCGCACGAGGATCGCGAGCCCCGTGCCGACATCGATCATGTGGATCTGAAACGTGCCTGGCGCGGGCGCGGGCGGCAGATCCGCCGCCGTCTCGATCTTCTTCCACGACAGCTTCGGCGCTCCGGGTCGCGGCGCGCCGCCTTCCGTGATCGGCGTCGTCGGTTTCGGCGGGCGCGCCGCAGGGCACGCCGCGAGGACGGCAAGCAGGACCACCCAACGGACCATCCGAGGATGGTCGCACGACTCGGGTCAGAGCTGCTCGACGGAGCCGGCGGGGACCCAGCCGGTGGTGCCGTTTGCGATCCGGATCCGCGTCCACGCATCGCGTCGCTCGAGCACGGTGACCTCGGCGCCGCGAGGAACGGGCGTCGTGAGCGCTGCGGGGGCGCCGGCGCTGTCGGCAGCGCGGAGCACGACGCCGTCCATCACGACCGCGTCGTCGGTGGTGCGATCCTCGGCGAAGATCGACGCGAGCATCGCGATCCAGATCGCCAGGGGCAGCACGCTGAGGCCGGCGAGCGTTCGCCGGCGGCGGCCGCCCCACGGGACGAACAGCAGGATCGCGATCGCGAAGGCGGCCGCGCCGACGAGCAAGCGCTGCGCGCGTGGCCAGCGATGGAAGAACAGTAGATTGTCGGTCGCGCTCGTCGTCGTGGTCGGGCGGAACGTGTTGTCTTGGCGCGAGCGCAGCCAGGCGAGGTTGTGGCGCGCACGCGCGTTGCTGCCGTCGATCGCGAGGGCGCGGCGGTATGCGAGCGTCGCGGTCGCGACATCACCGGCACCGAGGGCGGCGTTGCCCCAGTCCGCGAGGAGCTCGGGGCGGTTCGAGTTCTGGCGGACCGCTTCGCCGAGCGCGACGGCCGCGCGCGCGAAGGCGTTCTTGCGCGCGGTCGGATCGCCGGCCTGCTCCATCGCTTGCTGGTAGAGCGCGCGACCGTCGCCGAGCGCATCGGCGTGGGCGGCATGTGGAGCGAGCAGCGCGACGAACACGATCGAGGCGATCGCCGCACGCGAGGGCTTGCGCCGCGCGGCTTGCTGCCAGCGCCGCAGCAGGCCCGCCGACTCCGAGCGCAGATCCGTCGAGAGCGGGCGGCCCGCGGCGTCGGGCGCGAAGCTCTCGGTCTCGAGCTTCGCGAGGAGTCCGTTGTCATCGACCTGGCGGCCGAGCACGCGCGCGAGATCGCGTAGCGCCGCCGCCAACGGGCCGGCTACTTCGCGCGCGTGATCGCGGGCGGCGCGATCGAGGATCTCCTCGACGCGCTTGCGCGCGGCGCGGACTTCCGCTGCTTCCTCGCGCTGGCCGCGCGTGCGCAGCTGGTACGTGCGGAAGCCGAGCAGCGCGAGCGGGACCGAATAGAGGAGGGCGATCAGCGCCCACAGCAGGGCGCCGCCGAGCGGCTGGTCGTCGACGGCGCCGGTACTCGAGAGCGCGAGGTCGGCGTTGACGAGCGCGGTGTCGTCGGTCGGTGTCGCCGCCTGCTTCTTCGCCTGCGGCATCGCGACGACGTCGCTCGCACCGATGACGCTGCCGCCCTTCACGGACAGCGCGATCGGCTCCGAGTGGATCGTCTGGTAGGTGCCCTTGCGCGGATCGAAGTACGCGAACGCGATGGCGGGCACCTCCGTCGCGGGCCCCGTCACTTGCGCGATCACCTTGAACGTCTTCGTCTTGCCATCGTCCGACAGCTCGCCGGTCGGCGGCTCGTCGGGAACCGTGAACTTGTCCTTCGGCAGTCGGCCTTCGACGTCGAGCTTGCCGAGCGCGAGCGCATCGAGCCGCTGGTCGCTCTTCACCGTCACGTCGAGCTCGACGGGCTCGCCGAGCTGCACGACCGAGCGGCTCGTGCGCACGTCGATCGAGAACTGCTCGCCGACCGCGCCCGCGAACGACGGCGGCCGCCCCGACTCGGGCAGCGGTTTCACCTCGAGCGCGCGCGCGATGTCGGTCGCGCGAAACATCCGCTTCGGTGCCTCGCCGAAGAAGTTCGGACGCCCGACCGCGAGCGCCACGGCCACCGACGACGGCGGCACCTCGAGCTTGCCGCCCGGCGGAATCGCGCGCGGTGCCGCGAGCAACTCGATCGTGACGCGCTGGAATTCCTGGCCGTTGACCGTGGTCTTGTCGACGGTAAACGGCACCTCGACGCGCTTCGCGCCGATGTCGAGCTCGAGCCCTTTGCCCTGCGGCGCGGGCGGCGTCGTGATCGTGAACGTGTCGAGGCTCGTGAACGGGATCGAGAACTCGGGATCGCCCTGCGGCCCGCGCACGAACATCCACACGATCTTCACGGGCACCGTCTCGCCGACGAACACGGGCCGATCCGGCAGCTGCAGCTCGAGCTTCATGTCGTCGGCCGTCGGGATCACGTCGACCTGCAGCTCCGCACCGCGCACGACCGCGCTCTTGCCTCCTTGCGACACCGTCACGGACGGAATCACGAGACGCCCCGGTTTCGGCGCGACGATCCGCCACCGCATCACCCAGGTCACGCGCGTCGAGTCGATGCGCCGCCCGTTGATGATCTGGATGCTGCGCGAGACGTTGGGCTGCACCGCCACCGGCGTGACCTGCGCGCCCGCGATCTCGAGCTTCGGTTGGGTGAGCGTGGGCGACTCCTCGAGCCCCTCGATCACCGCATCGAGATGAAACGGCACGCCCGCGTGTGGCTCGCCGCGCAGCTGATACTCGGCGCGCGTGCCCTGGGCGTGCGCCACACCGACGAACGCGATCACGAGGGCGAGGACTCCGGCGGCGCGCATCACCAGTCCTTCTCGACGTTGTCGTCGCCGCCTTCGCGCTCGCGACGCTTCTTCTGTTGCGCCGCATCTTGGTCGCGCGCAGCCTGACCTGCGCCCGCAGGCGACTGCTGCTGTTGCTGCTGTTGCTGCTGTTGCTGTTGTTGCTGCTGCTGCTGTTGCTGGTCTTGCTGGTCCTTGTTCTGCTGCTTGGGCGGCTGCAGGTGGCGCAGCGCGTTCTCGAGGTGCTCGATCGCGGTCGCTTGGCTCTTCACGGCCGGCGCGAGGCTCTCGCTCGACTGCTTCGCATCGCGCGCCTTCTCGATCGTCACGCGCGCATCGGTCATCGCGGTCTGCGCGAGCCGGACTTCATCGGCAGCGGCGGAGAACGCCTTGGCATCGGGACCGCCTTGCTGCTGTGCGGCTTGCGGGTTCTTCGCCATCGCGTCCGCCTGCTGCGCGAGCGCTTCGGTGATGGCCTTTGCCATCTGCGTGTGCTCGGTCTCGCGCGTGACGAGGCCGGGCAGCTTCGGAGCACGCGCGAACTCGTCCTCGCCGTCCGTCGCGGAGGTCTGGTCGCGGGTCTCGCCTTGATCGCGAATGAGTTGTTGGAGGTGCTCGATCACGGAGAAGAAGAGCTTCCGCAATTCTTCGATCTTTGTCTTGGCCTCGGCGGCGGGTGCGACCGGATCCGCGGTCCCGGCGAGGGCCTTCTCGAGCTTGCCGAGAGCCGCGAGCGCCTCGGCGCGCAGCGTCTCGGCGCGGGCCATCTGCTGCTTCGCGTGCTCGAGCTGCTGCTTCGCCGCTTCGGCCGCGGCTTCGGCCGCCTTGGGGTCCTTGGGGTCGGCGGGCGGGGGCTGCGCCGCCTTCTGCTCGAGCTGCGCCGCTTCGTCGGCGATCAGACCCTGCAGGCGCCCGAGCCGGCCGAGGTTGCGGGCGAGCGCGTCGCGCGTTTGATTCGCGCGCTCGGGTCCGGGCAGCTGCTTCGCCGCTTCGGGAGAGAGCAGGGCGCCGATCTGGTTCTGGTCGGCGTACGCGAGCTCGATCGTCTGCTTGAGGTCGGCGAACTCTTCGATCGCCTTCGCGAGCGCTTCGAGGGCGAGGCGCTCGTGCTCGAGCGCCTTCTTCAGCTGCTTGTCCGCGAGCGACTGCTTCGCGTGATCCATCTCGCCGCTCGCCGTCGTCACCGACGGCAACGCCGTCTTCACGCGCTCGAGCAGCTTCTCCTGCTGCGGGTCCTGCTTGGCGTCGGGGGCAGGTGGCGCTTCGGCGGCCGCGGCGAGCCGCGCGCGAACTTCTTCGAGCCGGTCGCGCAGGCCGCTCTGGCGATCTGCGAGCACGGAGGGCTCGAGCCATGCGGGCGTGGCCTCCTGCTTCGGCGTCGTCGGATCGAGCGTCAGCTTCGCGTCGCCGCCGGCGGCGACGGTGTCGCGCGCGATCTCGAATTCATCCTGCGCGATCGATCGCAGCACCGTGATCGGATCGAGGAGCTGCTCGCGGGCGCGCTTGAGCGCGACGAGCGCAGCCTCGGCACGGCCGAGCGCGTCCTCGGCGGCGAGCTCTTGCAGCTTGCGGCGCGCCTCGGAGATGCGCGCCCGGGAGTCTTGCAGATACAGCTCGATGTTCTTCAGCTGGATCACGCGCACCTTCTCCTCGTCGGTGCGCTTGTCTTCGGGCTTCTTCGCGATCGTGTCGATCTCGTCGGTGGCGAGGTCGGAGATCGCGCCGACCTCCGCCACGATTCCGCGCTCGGCGTCGGCGAGGTGCGTGAGCGAGCCTTGCTGCGCGAGGGGATCACTGCCGCCCGCCTTCTTGATCGCGAGCCACGCTTCGCGCACGCCATCGAGCACGCCACGCTGGTCACGGATCGCGGTCTCGATGCGGTGCTCGAGCTTGCCCTCGCCCTTGCGCAGCTCGTCGGAGATCGCCTGGACGCGTGCGCGCATGGTCGCCATGGCCTGCTTCGTCGCGGCGTCGTTCGGCCGCTGGCGGCTCGCGTCGGAGAACCACGACAAGCTCTGCTGCGCGAGCTCGAGGGCCTTCGAGAGATCGCCGTTCGGATCGCGCCGGAGCTTCGCCGCCTGCTCCGCATACGCGTAGCCGAGGTCGTACGCCGCGCGGAACCGTAGCTCGGGGTCGACGCCGGCGGCGCTGCGTGCGTCGAGCAGCGCCTTCGTCGCGGCCTCGAGCTCGCCCTTCGCGAGCGCCGCGACACCTTCGTTGTACTTGACGCGCGCTTCGCGGTGCTCGCCGCCGCAGGCGACCACCATCACGAGCACGACGACGAGGACGTTCTTCATACGGCACCTCTGCGGTCGCCCGCGCCGGCACCGACCCACAGCGCCGCGAGCAAGGATACCAGCGAGGCCAGCACGAACCATGGATAGCGCTCGGCGGGGATCACGCGCACCGCCGCATCGGCCGCTTCCTTCACGATCGGCGCGACGTGGCTCTCCATGATCGAGTCGAGATCGATCGCCGACGTGCCGGCCGGGATGTACGCGCCCTCGGTGATCAGCGCGATCTTGCGCAGCTGCTCGCCGTTCAGCTTGCTGATCACGGGCTGGCCCTCGTGCATCAGCGTCGTCTTCGACTTCGTCACCGGATCGGTCAACGTGATCTGGCTGCCGGCCTCGCTGCCGAGGCCGACCGCGACGATCTTCACGCTGGCATCGCGCGCGGCCTTCGCCGCCTCCTCGGAGTACGGATCCTGGTCGTCACCGTCGGTGATGAGCACGATCAGCTTCGCGCCCGGTCCACCGGGGAAGCCGCGCAGCGCGACCTTGATCGCTTCGCCGATCTTCGTGCCGCCGCGACCCGCACTGCGCGTGTCGACGGTCGCGAGCACCGTGCGGAAGAACGAGTGGTCCGGGGTGAGCGGGCACATCGGCGCGGCGCGCCCCGCGAAGGCGACGAGCCCGACGCGGTGACCTTCGAGCCGCGACACCAGCTGCCCGATCTCCGCCTTCGCGCGCGCGAACCGGTTCGGCGCCGTATCCTCCGCCAGCATCGAGCGCGACGTGTCGAGCACGAACATGACGTCGGCGGCGGCGCGCGATGCGGTCACGGTCTCGGTCTCGCCGCGTGCTTGCGGGCGCATCATCGCGCCGACCGCACACAGCATCGACAACAGCACGAGCGACAGCTTCACGATCGTGCGCGTCATCGTCGCCTGCGCGGTCAGCCTGCGCTGCATCACCGGCGACAAGAACGCCGACAGCGCCGTGCGCGATTGCAGCTCGAGCGCGAACAGCCCGCCGACGGCCGCGAGCGCCACCCAGACGAGGTGCACGCGCTCGACGTGGAGGAACGTCCAGTCGATCACGGCAACCTCCTGAGCACCGTGCCGCGTAGCAGCAGCGCGAGCACGACGAGGCCCATCGCGATCGCGACGAACCACACGTAGTACTGGTGGTATTCGGTGAACCGCTCTTCCTCGAACGTCGTGCGCTCGAGCTTGTCGATCTGCGCGTAGATGCGCGCGAGGCTCGCGTTGTCGGTCGCTCGGAAATACTGCCCGCCGGTCTTGTCCGCGATCTTGCGCAGCGTGGTCTCGTCGATCGAGACCTTCGTCTGCATGAGCTCGGTGCGTCCGTCACCGACGGGCACGCGGATCGGCGCGATGCCCTGCGTCCCCGCACCGATCGTGTAGACCTTGATGCCCGAATCGATCGCGTCTTGGATCGCGGTGTCCTCGTCGATCTCGTGGACGTTCGACTCGCCGTCGGTCAGCAGGATCGCGATCCGGCTACGGGACTTGAACTCGGCGAGCCGCTGCACCGCGAGCTCGAGCCCCGCGCCGATCGCCGTCCCGTCCTCGTTCTCCGGTGCGAAGTCGAGCTGGCGGGCGGCGGTCGCGAGGTTGCCGTGATCGAGCGTCAGGGGGCTGCGCGTCTCCGCGTAGCGCGCGAACGCGACGAGCCCGATCGCGTCATCGGGCCGCCCGTCGAGCTTGCCGCCACCGAGCACGAACTGCTCGAACACTTGCTTCACCGCATCGAGGCGCGTGAGCTCGCGGTTCCGCTTCGACAGATCGAGCGCGCGCATCGAGCCGGACACGTCGACCGCCATCATCACGGCGATGCCTTCGCGGCGAATGCGCGCGTTCTTGTCGCCCTTGCGCGGCCCGGCGAGCGCGATCGCGAGCGCCACGATCGCGAGCGCCACGAGCGCATCCGGCAGCCACGCGACGCGCGTCCGCCACGTGTGCCCGCCGGCGGGCAGCGCCCGCAGCGACGAGAACACGACGCGTCCCGCACCCCGCGACGACCACCACCACGCGGGCACCGCCGCGAGCACCGCGAACAAGAACCACGGATGCGCGAAGTCGACGTCGAACAGCGTCGTCATGCGGCCCTCGCTTCCGTCATCTTCAGCCGCGTGTCCTCCACGAACCCGCGCGCGGCCGCCAGCGTCGCGAGCGATTCGTCGGCATCGGGCCGATATCCGGCAAACTTCACGCGGTCGCAGCGCTCCAAGAACTGCGTGAGCAGCACGCGATGTTCCTCGCGGAGCTCCGGCCGGGACGTCGCGACGAGCAGGAACTCCTCGGTCGTCAGCTCGGGGGCACGAATCTCGTAGCGCTTCTCCAAGTACGTCCGCACGATCGACGACAGCTCGACGAACCATGCATCGGCCGCCGCCGTATCCGGCGCGCCGCGATGCTCGAGCGCGCGCAAGTGCGCCACCGCCTCGTCATACGCGGACCGCTGCTTCTCGATCCGTCGCTTCGCCCGGAGTCCGCGCACCGCCAGGATCGATCCCGAGCCGACGACGAGCACGATGCTCGCGATCCCCAAGATCAACACCCAGCTCGTTCCCCCGACGTCCGGATCGAGCTCGCCGCGCGCCGGCGCGAGCGCCGCATCGGCCGCTTCGCCCTTCACGGGCGCGACGTCGAGCGACACTTCGTCGGTCAGGATCTCCTGCGGCTTCGCCTGATCCGCCGATCCGCGCGCATCGACCATCTCGAGCCGCAGCGGCGGAATCCGATGCTTGCCGCTCGTCTGCGCCTCGAGCGTGTACGTCTGCTCGTGTAGCTGCCCGCCGCCCGCCTTGTGCTTGGTGTCGCGCACGAAGCCCACCACCTTGAACCGCCCCAGCCGCTGATCGCCCGCCTCCTGGAACGGCGCCTCGATATTCACGCCGGCGGGCGCATCGACCTCGAGCCGCGCGTAGATCGGATCGCCGAGCGACGGCTTCGCGGGCCACACCTTGATCGTCGCCTTCACCGGCCCGTTCTCGACGGTCTTCGCGATCGCGTCCTTCGCCGGCTCGACGACCGTGGATTCTTGCGTCGCGGGCTCCTCCGACTCGCCACAGGCGACGAGCAGCGCGATCAGCACGAGGCGCTTCATCGGCGCAGCCTCCGTTCGCGCTCGCGGAAGAACTTGAGCAGCGGATCGACCATCGAGCCCGACGCATCGAACACGACGAGGTCCATGCCCGTCGCACGCAGCTGATCCTTCAGCTGCTCGCGGCGTGTCGCCGCGCGGGATGCGAGCTCGTCGCGGAACTCGCGCGAGCGCGTGTCGACGAGGCGCGTCTTGCCGGACTCGGCGTCTTCGAGCGTGACGAGGCCGGCGGGCGGCATCGTCTCCTCGCGCGGGTCGGTGATGAGGGCGGCGACGACATCGTGCTTGCGGTTCGAATGGCGGAGGACTTGGAGGTATCCCTCGTCGAGGAAGTCGGAGATCAGGAACAGCACCGCGCGGCGCGGCAGGACTTGGCGGCAGAACTCGAGTGCGGCCGAGATGCTCGTCGAGCGACGCGTGCTGGCCGGCGCGGCCGCGACGTCGTGCTTCATCTTCGTGAACCACCGGCGCACCGTCTGGGAGAGCTCGCGCCACGTGTTGCGCACGCCGACGCCCTCGGCCTCGCTCTGGCCGCGGGCGAGCACTTCGCGTACGACGCGGAGCGCGTGCTTGCCGCCCTTGCGCGGCGGGATGTAGAGGTCGGGGCCGCCGTGGAACAGGAGGAGGCCGACCTTGTCGCCGTTCTCGACGGCGCTCATCGCGAGCAGCGCCGACAGCTCCGTCGCGGCTTCGAGCTTGCTGCGCCGACCACTACCGAAGTCTTGCGACGCGGAGACGTCGACGAGGAGCATCACCGTCAGCTCGCGCTCCTCGACGAAGCGCTTGACGTGCGGCTCGCCGGTGCGCGCCGTGACGTTCCAGTCGATCGCTCGGATGTCGTCGCCGGGGACGTACGGGCGGACCTCGTCGAACTCCATCCCGCGGCCTTTGAAGACGGAGAGGTAGGCGCCCGCCATCACGTCCGAGACTTGTCGGCCGGTGATGAACTGGATGCGCTTGACGGCTTGCGCGATCTCGGCGGGAAGCACGAGCAGGCTCCTTACGGGACGGGGACGTTCTCGAGGATCTGCGCGATCACGTGATCCGTCGTCTTGCCCTGCGCCTCGGCTTCGTAGCTGACGAGGATGCGGTGACGAAGGACGTCGTGCGCGATCGTCTTCACGTCGTGCGGCGAGATGTAGCTGCGGCCCGACAGTAGCGCCTGCGCCTTCGCGACCTTGATGAGCGAGATCGACGCGCGCACTGAAGCGCCGTTGTCGATCAGCGGGGCGAGTGCAGCGAGGTTGTTCGCCTTCGGATCGCGCGTCGCGGAGACGAGGTCGACGGCGTAGCGCTTGACCTTGTCATCGACGAAGACCTGGCGCACGACATCGCGGGCGGCGAGGATCTCGTCGGTCGTCATGACCTTGTTCGCCGAGGGCTCGGCGGCGGCGCCCGCCATGCGATCGATGATCTTGACCTCTTCGTCCTTGGTCGGATAGCCGACCTTGATCTTCAGCATGAAGCGATCGAGTTGCGCTTCGGGGAGCGGGTAGGTGCCCTCTTGCTCGATCGGGTTCTGCGTGGCGAGCACGAGGAACGGCTCGGTCAGCTTGAACGTCTGATCGCCGAGCGTGACCTGCTTCTCCTGCATCGCTTCGAGCAGGGCGGACTGGACCTTCGCGGGCGCGCGGTTGATCTCGTCCGCGAGGATGAAGTTGCCGAACACCGGACCCTTGCGGACCGTGTACGTGCCCTCGCGCGGGTTGTAGATCTGCGTGCCGACGACGTCGCCGGGCAGCATGTCGGGCGTGAACTGGATCCGCGAGAACGTGCCGTCGAGCGAGTCGGCGAGCGTCCGGATCGCGAGCGTCTTCGCGAGGCCGGGCACGCCTTCTAGTAGGACGTGACCGCCGGCCAGGAGGCCGAGCAGCAGGCGGTGGAGCATGTCGTCCTGGCCGACCAGGACCTTGCCGACCTCCGCCTTGAG
>Ga0316630_10000242_pt1 | contig 15460 bp, 16 predicted proteins | sample OWC_May_M1_C1_D6_FD_207658 | JGI IMG/M metagenome (GOLD analysis project Ga0316630, IMG submission 207658) | Wetland soil microbial communities from Old Woman Creek delta, Ohio, United States - OWC_May_M1_C1_D6_A | ecosystem: Environmental > Terrestrial > Soil > Wetlands | place: USA: Ohio...
GCCCACAGCGGGCTGATCGCGGCGCTGCTGGCCCGTGAAGGCTTCACCGGCCCGGCCACCGTGATCGAAGGCAAGTTCGGATTTCTCAAGGCCTACTCTCCGGCCGCCGATATGGCGAAGATCAGCACCGGTTGGGGCGCCCCCTACGAAGTCATGCGAACCAGCATCAAGCCGCACGCCTGCTGCCGCTACAAGCAGGGCCCGATCGATTGCATTCTCAAGCTCGTAAGGGAAAACGACCTGAGGGCGGAGACGATCGAGAGGGTCACGGTCAGCGTCCTCAAGGCCGGCTTCGCCTTGGTCGCCGAACCGCGGGAGCTGAAAGCCGAGCCGAAGACCATCGTGGATGCCCAGTTCAGCATGCCCTTCGGCGGCGCCGTGGCGATTCTGAAGGGAAAGGCGTTTCTGGACGAATACAGCCTGGAAAACATCCACTCCCCCAAGGTCAAGGAATTGATGCGACGGTTTGACTGCGTCCACGACCCGGATATCGAAACCGAATTCCCCCGCAAGTGGCCGGCGAAGGTTGAAATCGCCACCAGAGAGGGTCAGCGTTTCATCACGCGCTTGGACTTTCCGAAAGGCGACCCGGAAAACCCCTTGACATGGGATGAGGTGATCGACAAGTTCAACCGGCTAACGGCGGAGGTATTCCCGGAAGAAACGCGGCGCAGGATCGTCGCCCGTATTCGGGATCTCGAACACCTGCCCGCCGTTTCCGAACTCTTGCAGCTCACGGCAACGCCGGAAAAAGCCTGAAAATCCGGCGTGCGCGCCAAGAGGAGATTTTCGTCATGGCATACGATGTTCTCATCATCGGGGGCGGCATCATGGGATCGTCCACGGCCCTCAACCTGGTCCGCCTGGAACCGGGGATCCGAGTGGCGGTAGTCGAGAAAGATCTCACCTATGCCCAATCCTCAACGACGCTTTCGGCCGCCAACCTGCGCACCGTGGCCTTCAGCCTGAAGGAAAACTTCCTGATTTCAAAGCGGACCTTCCAGATCCTCGAAACCTTCGAGGACGACATGGCCGTCGCAGGGCGCAAACCGGGCATTTACTTCCGCGCCGAGGGCAATCTCTTCCTGTGCGACGCGGCGGGCCTGGCCTCGGCCGGACAGATCTTCACCCTGCACAAGCGCCTCGGGTCCAACGCCGAATGGCTTGAGCCGCATGAGATCCACAGCCGTTGGCCGCTGTTCAACCTGCAAGGCATCGCGGCCGGCACCTTCGGACCCACCGACGGCCACCTCGACGCCTACGGCCTGCTGATGGCTTACAAGTCCAAGGCGCGCTCTTTGGGAGCCGAGTACCTAGAGGACGAAGTCACCACTTTGATTCTGGAAGGCTCGCGGGTCACCGGCGCGCGGCTCGCATCGGGCCGCGATCTGAAGGCCGGTGTCAGCGTAAACTGCGCCGGGGCCTGGGCCAGCCAGATCGCCCGAACGGCCGGCGTCGAGATTCCGGTTGTTCCGATACGGCGGCAGATATTTGCCGTGGACACTCAGGTCAAGCCGGAACGCCCCCTGCCCCTGACCTTGCATCCGTCCGGGCTTTACCTGCGATCCGAGTCCGGCGGCCTGATCCTCTGCGGCAAGTCGCTGGACGAAGACCCCGTGGCCTTCGATTTCCAATGGGAGCGCGAACGCTTCATGGACGTGATCTGGCCGGAATTGGCGGCTTTCGTGCCGGCTTTTGAGTCGCTCAAGCTCATCCGCGGCTGGGCGGGGCTCTACGAGGTCAACACGCTGGACCACAACGCCATCATCGGTCCCTGGCCCGAGCTCGAAGGCTTCTACCTGTGCAACGGCTTTTCAGGCCACGGCCTGATGCAGGGCCCGGCGGTGGGCGAGCACATGGCCGAGCGCATCACCGGCCGCCAGCCCACCCTGGACCTATCGGTCTTCACCCCCGAGCGCGTTCTCAAGAACTGCCCCATGGGCGAAAGCGGCTGTTTCTGAGCACGGAGGCCAGGATTGACTTATAATTTCGACCCGGATCGCTGGTACGAAAACGAGCGCACGGCGCTGGAGGCCCGCCGTCGAACCGAAGGCTGGAGCGACGAGGCCTACGAGACGGCCTTGGCGGACCTGGACCGACGCTACGACGAGATGCTCCGCCGCCTCGACGGCACTTATCAGATTCCGAGATAGAACCTTTTAAACTCGAAGCACGAAATTCGAATTTAGCTTCATTGGTCCGGATTAGCTTTGTTTAGTTTACTCCGTCTGTGTCAGTCCGTGTGGGTCTGTGGCTAAAGCAATCTTTTTTAAAAAAAACTTTTTTGCCACAGACGCACACAGACACACACAGACAACAGCCAGAGACAAAAGATTTTAGTCCCTGATCACTCTTTTTCTAAATGTCTCATTCCGGCTCGTCCGGATTAAGCATTTCATACAGGAGAAGGCGTTGACAAGACATCCACGCTTTGAAATCCGCATCGCCGGCTTCGGCGGGCAGGGCGTGGTCACCATCGGTAAAATTTTGGGGACCGCGTTTTCCATTCATGGCGGCCGGAATTCCGTCAATACCCAATCCTACGGCCCGGAGTCCCGGGGCGGGGCCTGTCGCTCGGAGGTCGTCGTCTCCGACGGCGAGATCAACTATCCTTACGTCCGCAAGGCCGATGTGCTGGTGGCCCTCTCGCAGCTGGCCCTGGACACCTACGTCGATGATCTGAAGGATGGCGGAATTCTTGTCATCGACCCCCAGGCGATCAAAAGCGTGCCCGCCCCCGAGCGGTTTCGGCTCTACCCGGTTCCCACGCTGGCCATCGCCCACGAGACCGGAGACGTCAAGTATCAGAACACGGTTGTCCTGGGAGCCCTTTACGCCTTTATCGCCGACCTGATCCGCGAGTCCGACCTCCTCGAGACTCTCAGGGAAAGCGTGCCGCCCGCGACCGTGGATGGCAACCTGGCCGCTTTTGAAAAGGGCAAGAATTTCGTCCGCTCAACTTTTGTTTTGGAGAAATAAATGTCCCGAAATCCCGCCGACCATCTCCTCACGCCGGGCGTGCATTATCTGCAGGGGGCCCAGGCCTGCGCCGAGGGGGCCATCCTGGCCGGCTGCCGCGTGTACGCCGGCTACCCGATCACCCCCGCCACCGAGATCATGGAACACGCTGCCCATCGTCTGCCGCAGGTGGGCGGGCGTTTCATCCAGATGGAGGATGAAATCAGCTCGGCCAGCGTGCTGCTGGGCGCATCCTGGGCCGGCGTCAAGGCCATGACCGCCACCTCGAGCCCGGGTTTTTCCCTGATGCAGGAGGTGATCTCGTTTGCAATCATGACCGAAACCCCCTTGGTCATCGTCGATGTCCAGCGCCCGGGACCCGGCCAGGGCTACATCACCACCAGCCAGGAGGATGTCATGCAGGCCCGCTGGGGGCACCACGGCGAAGGCTCGATCATCGCCCTGTCGCCGGCCTCCGTCCAGGACATGTTCGATTTCACCGTCGAAGCCTTCAATTTGGCCGAGCGCTGGCGCACGCCGGTGCTGCTCATGGCCGAGGAAACCGTGGCGCACATGCGCGAGCGGCTGGTCGTCCCTCCGCTGGCCGACATCCGGATCGTCAACCGCATCACGCCGCAGGACCTGGGCATCGCGCCCGAGAGCTACCTGCCCTATGGTCACGCCCAGGTGCCGCCCATGGCCATCTGGGGACAGGGGTACGCCATCAACCACGTCAGCCTGGTGCACCACGCGGACGGGAACGTCACCCGCTACAGCCCCAAGGTCCACTTCGAAAACGTTGCCCGCATCCACCACAAGATCGAAGACAACGTCGATGAGATTGCGCGCCTCGACGCACGATGGCTGGAAGGCTGCCGCCACCTGCTGATCTGCTACGGCTCCGTGGCGCGAACCGGGATCGAGGCGGCGCTGGAGGCCCGCGAACAGCGGAACATCCCCCTCGGGTTCATCCGTCTCAAGACCCTCTGGCCGTTTCCCGAGAGCCAGCTGCGCGCCCGGGTCCCGGATCTGGACACGGTCTTCGTCCCCGAGATGAATCTGGGCATGATGAAACACCCCATCACCGAGGCGCTGCGGGACCGCTGCCGGCGCGTGGTTTCGATCCCGAGCCTCGGCGGCCTGCACTCCCCGGAGCTCATTCTCAGCCGAATCTACGAGGAACTCGCATGAAAAAGCACCCCATGCTCAAATACCTGAAAGAGGAGGGGCCCGCGGGGCCGCGGCTGCCTCTCATCATGTGCCCCGGCTGCGGGGTTGGCCAGGTGCTGAACTACACCCTGCGCGCCGTGGACACCGTCATCCATGAGGACGGCCTGCGCCCGGAGGATTTCGTTTTCATCTCCGGTGTCGGCTGCTCTTCACGGCTGGCCAGCCACTATCTCAACTTCGACAGCGCCTGGACCCTGCACGGTCGCGCCCTCGCCGTCGCCACCGGCGCCCTCCTGGCCAATCCGAAACTGAAAATCATCGTTTTCACCGGCGACGGCGATGCCGCCGCCATCGGCGGCAACCACTTCATCCACACCTGCCGCCGCAACCTGGACATGACCATCCTGTGCATCAACAACGGCCTCTACGGCATGACCGGCGGCCAGGTGGCGCCCACGACGCCCCTCGGCCAGACCACGACCACCACCCCCTACGGCAACGTGGAGGACGAATTCGATCTGTGCCGCCTGGCCCAAACCGCAGGGGCCACATATGTGGCCCGCTGGTCCACGGCCCACCCCCATCAGACCATCAAGACCATCACCCGGGGCATCCGCAAAAAAGGCACCGCCTTTGTTGAAATCCTCTCCCAGTGCCCGGTGCATTTCAAGACGGCTCCGGCCGAGATGTTCCGGGGCCTGAAAAAAAGCACCGTGCCTCTGAAAAAGGCCGGCCGGAAAGAGACCCAAGGCCGGATCCCGGTGGGGGAATTCTGCGACATCGACAAACCCGACTGGGTCGCACGCTACCAGAAAATCATCGACCGGCTGGGAAGTGATGAGAGCCCCCATGAATAAGCTGCACGTGAACCCCACGTACTGCAAGGGCTGCCTGATCTGCGTGGAGGTTTGCCCGACCCAAGCCATCCGGCCCTGCCCGGCGATCAACGCCCAGGGCTACATCCTGCCCACGGAAGACGACATGCGCCGCTGCACGGGCTGCCGACTGTGTGAAACCGTGTGCCCGGATTTCGCCATTGCCATTGAAACCGATGAGGAGCAAGGAGGCTGAACCATGCAACCGGATAAACCCTTTTCAGTGCTGCATCACCTGTCGCTCGTGGTGCGCGACATCAACGCGACCGTGCGATTCCTGGAGTCCGTCGGCATCGGCCCCTTCTTCGAATACCCGCCGCTGAGCGAATACACCCAGCTCAACGTGCCCGACCAAGAGGGGTTCTTCAACACCGTCATCAAATGCGTCCAGATCGGGCCGGTTCAGCTCCAGCTCGTCCAGCCCGGCGCGGGCCGCAGCATTTACAAGGATTTCCTGGAGAAGAACGGCGAAGGGGTGTTCCACCTGGGTTTCGTGGTGCCGGACATCGACACGGCCGAGGCCGGAATAAAGGACATGGGCCTGAAGGTGATCAGCAGCGGCCGCCGGGCGAACGGCAGCGGCTTTGCCTACTTCGACACGGCCGAAAAATGCGGTGTCACGCTTCTGGTTCGCCAGAGCCCGCCGGCGAAGTAACACCGTCTTAGTGAGTTGCTACCCAAAAGTGAGTGATTTCGGGTTGCCCTCTCACGGGGCGGAACGAAACTGCGGCAGGTAACTCCTAAATTCGAAGCACGAAATCTGAAACAAAGTCTTGTAAGTCTGCTCGTTATTTCAGACGTCCTCTTTACATCCGAAAAAATGATCAGTATAGTTTAAATGACCATATTTTCAAAGCGGCATAGGAGGATAGACATGCAAAGAAACCTTTCGATTGTTGAAGCGAAAACCCATCTCTCCGACTGCATCCGTGAAGTGGAGCAAGGCGGATCGGTCCTCATCACCCGGCATGGAAAAGCCGTCGCAGCTCTGGTCCCGGCTAATATTATAAAACATGTGGAACGTCTGAAAAAGGCCGGTCCCCAAGGAGGACTTGCCAGCCTGGCCGGCGGTTGGAAAGGATCTGAGGATCTGGTCCAACTTCTGGAACGCTCAAAGCGCAGCAAACCCCGCCGGCATCCGGATCTGGTGTAGGTGGGCTGATGGCTTATCTTTTCGATACGGACGCCATCTCGGAATTGCTGCGCCCTCGACCAGCTCCGGCCTATGTGAAATGGCTCAGAGGCATCTCCCGCGAGGATCAATTTACAAGTGCCGTCGTTATCGGAGAACTGTACCGAGGAGCCTACCGCTCTCCGGCACGAAAGCGCCATCTGATCAATATCCGGCAACGAATCCTACCCGCTGTGACCGTCTTGCCCTATGATGTGGCCGTTGCCGAGGTGTACGGGCTCCTGTCTGCGGAATTGGAGGATACTGGAAAGCCGCTGGCTGATGCGGATATTCAGATCGCAGCGACGGCCATCTACCACAATCTGGAGTTAGTCAGCGGGAACCTCCGGCATTTTTCCCGCATCCCTCATCTTCGGCTTAATCCGATACTTGCCCATTCTCGCCGATCATTATGATTCACAATATGAGAAAGTTCGAGTACCGACCTCAAACCTCTGTTCGATTCAACGCATTATGAAGATAAAGGGTGCCAAATCTAGTCAATAAAGGAATTTCTGCGCGAAGTCGGTCACCGGAACCTTATGGGCTGCCGGTATCCCCGGGAGTGGGGCGGCCGCGAAATGGACTGGGTCACTACCGGTGTGGTCATGGAAGAGGTCGGGACCTTGGGTTACGAATTCGCCTGCGTCTTCGGAGTTGGGGCGGAGCTGGTCTGCGACGCAATTATGAAGCATGGAACGGACGAACAAAAGGAAAAATATGTTCGGCCTCTTCTCAAAGGAGAAATCTTCGCCGCCGAATGCCTGACCGAGCCAAGGGGCGGATCCGATTTCTTCGGGGCCACGACGAAGGCCGAGGACTGTGGCGACCACTTCCTGATCAACGGCCAGAAACGCTTCATCGTGGGCGGCGAGGGCGCGGACTACTTTCTCCTCTACGCCCGAACGAATTTCGATTCCAAGGCCCATCCCCACCAGGCGCTGACCGCTTTCCTCGTGGACCGGGGGCCGGGGGTCGAGACGAAATATCTTTACGGCCTTCTGGGCTGCCGGGGCGGAGGCACAGCTCGGCTCATCTTTAAGGACGTCAAAGTCTCCAAGAAAAATGTCTTGGGCCGGGTGAACGGCGCCTATGACGTTTTCAACACCATGATGATTCCCGAGAGGTTGGGGACCGCGCCCATGACCATCGGCGCGGTTCGGCCGGCCCTGGAGATTGCCACGAATTATAGCTCCCGCCGCAAGGCTTTCGGCCAAATCTTCACCACCTTCGAAGGCGTCAGCTTCCAGATCGCCGAAGCAGTCATGCTGCTCGACGCCGCCCGGTCCATGGGCTACACGACGGCGCGAGCCGTGGACGCGGGCGTGGATATGAACCGCATTCGCCGCCTGGTTTCCGAATCCAAGAAATTCATCACCGAATCCTGCCAGCGAGTGGCGCACATAGCCCTGCAGGTCATGGGTGGGATTGGGTACACGAACATTTTTCCCATCGAAAGAATCTACCGGGATGTTCGCCTGGCCTCCATTTGGACCGGGACCAGCGAAATCATGGCCATGATTGCGGCTCACGAATGGTAACGGGAATGCCACCAAGCAAAAGCCGCCCGGCTGACCCGCGACCACGAAGCAGACGCCCCGGAAGCCGAGGCCTGGGACGAAAAGATCTTTGAGTGATCCCAGCGGATTCGCCTTTGTGCGGATCGAAAAACAACAGGTGTCAGGTGTCGATTTTTGGTTTCATAATCAAATATCGAGACCTGACACCTTATTTTCTTCATGCTTGCCCGTGGCAAATTTTGGGGTCTATGGAGACGCATTCGGCCATTGCAGCACCTCTTTTGGCATACGCCTCAGATAAAAACAAAAATGGCTAACACTATAGCAAATTAATTACCAGCGACGTCAAGCAATGTCAATTCGAGCCAACGTCGCATGACGTTAAAAATAATCAGCGCCACGTCCGAGATGACGTCGAAAAAACATGAATAAATATAGGTTCGTTGTTTCAATGTTGATTTACTGGAGCTTTAAGCAGCTTCCAAATGATGGTGCCGGCTGCCATCAATTCAGCATCTTTGCCCGCCCTCTGAACCGCCCGGCTGACCGCCGAACGGTCGATGTTCAGCCGGCGGGCCACTTCGCTTCCGGAGATGGACAGGTCTTGGGTGGCCATATAGCTGATCAGCGCGCGAGCGCGGGCGGTCTTAACCTGCTTGGTCGAGCCAGCGAGTTTCTTCTGCCGTATGCCAAAGTACCGACAAACAGCTTCGATCACGGCTGACAGATCGATACCGGCTGAATGCAGCCGCATCCTTCGATCATACGCCTCGCCGGCTGCTTTCAGCGTTCTTTCGACAAATTCACTACTGCCCATAAGCCGCTCGTCACTCGCCAGCCGAATGCCTTGCCGATAGGCCTCCTTGACCGCTCGCCTGCCGCCGGAGGAGCGGATCAACCCGCCGCCGGTCAGCTCAGGACGATGCCCCTTTGCGGCCCACCTAACCATCTGCCGTTTAAGGTTCCGCCGAGCCTCGGAAACCCTCTTGCCTAAAAGTGCCAAAACGTATGGCGTGTCTTGCCATTCTCGGAGGGCTTTACCCGTCAAAGCGCTGTGGCCTGTGAATGGATAAGTCTTTAACGCTTTAATATCCGTCACGATCCCGGCCCGAACCTGGTTGAGATGGATGTAGACCACCAACTGCCGCAGATAGCGATCTTCCTCGCATAGGACGGACTTGTAGCGGTTTTGAAAAAGGTGTCCGTGGCGCCGATGTCTGCGGTTGAACCGCACGGCATAGCCGGTCAGAATCCGGCGCATCATCCATGCAACCGCAAGGCTTCCGGTGCGTAAAAGTAAATGGGCGTGAGTGCTCATCAGCGCCCAGGCGTAACAGGGCGTTTGCGACTCCGCTATCAGCTCGGACAGCCGCTGGATAAAATTCTCACGGTCCTGGTCATCCACAAAAATCGCCGTCTGTTCGATTCCACGAATGATGATGTGATGTACGGCGCCTGGAGCATCGATGCGGGCTTGGCGTGGCATGGGTTTAGGTTACCAAGGTAATCGACATATGTCAACAATGAAACAACGTCCCCTTGCAGTTCTTCGCAGGCAAGCGCTCACTTCAGAGAAACCCAAGAAATTGCTTCGCCTGGTATTCGAACTCGCGAGTTTCCACGTCCACTTCCCGTTTATGGGTCTCCTCAGAAACCGTCACAGTGACATATCCCCCGGCCCCAGAAAATGAAATGCAGCAGGGACCTCTCTCTGTTTCGTCCAATCCCTCGCCGCCTTTTCCGAAATAGCGGGAGGCTTTGGCAAGAATCTCAGAAGTATTCATTCGGGATTGCTTTGAAATACGGATCATGGATGCTTCTCCTTTTGGTTTGTAGAATGACACTGTCTCATGCCCTGGGGACTTGAACCGTGCCTTGGCTAATGACCTCCCCTGATTGCAGCAAGGATATCTTTGGCACTGCAGTCCTGGCACAAGGGATAGCATGCCCAAGTCTGGCATGAACTGGCTGTCATGGTGTGTTTTGAATGTAGGGGCAGCAAAATGTTTTTCGAGTCCATTGACAGGACGATGACTTTGGTATCCGGGAACCTGGAGACAATCATCTCGGTGGTCTCCAAGCCCTCTGTGAAAGGCTTCTCCTTGTCCATCAGGATGACGTCCGGCCTGTTATCCTCCAATACCTTGATCCCGGTAAGGCCGGTCTCTGTTTCAGCCATGATACTGATGTCCGGCTCTTTTCCGAGGAGCTTCATCAGATGTTTCCTGAACTTTGGATTGTCATCGATGATAGCAACTCTGATCATTGGAGATTCCATGGCTACAGCCTCAATGAGATTACCGGCAGATACGGAGATTTGGTACCAATCAGGGGGATGCCTTGAGTTAATCACTAGGCTTATGGCTTAAAGGAACACCAAAAAGGGTGGGTCTGCACGGAGCAGAACCCACTCCACTCAAGGATCATTTTCAGAGATAAGTATGCCGTTCTCGGCAGCTATCACAGAATTTACGAGGAATCCCTCGTCCACTCCAGTACAATTTCATAGTGTGGAAGATACCACAGCAAGGACAGATGCATTCAACCATGGATTTACCGGATCTTCTGGATTCGGCCACTGCATCATGTTCTTGGTCTGCATCCTCTAAAATTTCTTTGTTATATTTGCAAACAAACTCATTTTGTTGGGTTTTCATCTTGGACCTCCTTTACCTTTAGCAGGTGTCCAGACAAAAGGTAGGGATCTTTCATTCGAAAGCAACAACATCCCATCAGGGCATTTGGCTGAGGTCAATCTGCCGAAGGTCATCCTGAAGAAACAAATCGGGCAACCTCAGAACCGTTCCTTGAGGTCCCTCGGGATTACGTGTGAAACACACACAGACAGCCCCGTCAGGGCCACGAAGAGGTCACAGACTGGGTGCAAGGGTATCGGTGAGTAGGGGACCTGGGGTAAAAAATTATATCTGATGCCCAATCCTCGGAAAAGAGAAGAGGGGCTTGGTCCCTGCCTTCCTCATTCGTTTGTTACAGGTTTTGATTAGGTGTCTTAAAAAAATCTAATTCATAAATGGCTCCAGGAGGTAATGTACCCTTGGGGTATTTAAGCTGATCTTCATCAGAAGCAGAGGGAACTTCAACAGTTTTATCCTGGGTCTCTTCAATCTCTTCAGTGTCTGGATTGTCGTCAGCTACCGGATTATAGTTGATCGAAACCGTATATGCTTGGTTCGGAACGAGCCAGAAGATCGAGTATCCTGTTTTCCCATCAGTAGCTTCTTCGTCTTTAAAAACCTGAAGTTTGGTGTATTCCTGTTGCTGGTCGGTGCTGTCATATACCGTAATTACTATGTAGCTCTCAGAGAAAAGTAAATTGTCAATCGTCCCTTCAATCGTGGCTGCCCCTGCTGTATCCACGATATGCAGGACCGGTTTGAGTTTGCATACAGCTCCCTCCAACACAAGCGACTTGCTCAGATCGAAGTCAATGGTGATGTCAACTGCAGCACCCTGAGACACGTCAAAGTCAAAGTTTTTATCGGTTTTCAGGTTCCCGGATGGAATTGTAATTTCAACTTCGTCATTCTGCTCCTCATTGAATCTTAGTTTTGCACTGGCAACAGACAACCGAACTTGAGTGTATTTCCCAGACGGAAGCTCGGCTGGAGGAACGAACTCTGTGGTAGCACCATCAGTGAACTGCAGCAGATCGATTACGTATGGGGTTTGAACCATTTCAAGGGGTTCCCACCCCCTATCGGAACTGTGAACCAACACCTCATCAATCTCGACAAAAACATTAGTTATCGTTTTTCCTGAAATTTCTGGTAGCAACGGCTTGGCATCGGTCATGGACATGGATAGGGTCCCAGTGGTGGCTGTGCCACTATCACTTCCCCCACCTCCACCACCACAACCAAAGGTTATTGCCAACGACATCACCGAGATAACGAAGACCAGACACTTTGAAATTCTCATACCCAACTCCCTTTCTATTTTTTTGTATTTCGGAACAACCAAATTTTTCATGCAATGCTGATGCCAGGATGTAGTGTTAGGACCGGCCTCAAGCAGAACTCAATTGGTGCCGATAACAGCTGCTGAGACGGTGGATGGTGATTGTCCCTCGATGACAGCTACCCCCCCGTATGAGGGACAATCCCGGAAAAGAGGTTAAAGCCTGCCGTGAGTCAGAACGAACCTAATGAGAAAAAGGGAGTGCCTCTGACCCTGATTTTTTCCAAAACCAGCATTCAAGAAATCAAAACACTGCTAAAGGGGTTAATGCGGCGCTGAGCCTTCGATCCTACTTTGTTGTTCGCGAATAACCGCCTCCATCGCCAGCATTTGCTCTGAATAAGCTGCGAGTTTGAGCTCTAAATCGCGCAGGCGACGGTAGAGGGCCTGGATGGCGGCCAATGATACCCCGTCTGCATCGACTGTTGAAATGTAACGCTCGTTTTCACCTAAGTTAAAAATAGAGTTGAAATCTTGGGCGACGGGGCCGATGTGCCGGATGGATGACGGCTGCGTCGCATAGCTCCAACTCATCAGGGGAAGAGACGCAACTTTTTCTAAGATGTCTTGCTGATCCACGGAGGCGAAATCCTTTTTTGCCTGGCGGTCGCTTAAAGACTCCCAGGCACCGCTTCCTCCCGCAAGCCGAACACCTCCGAGAGATTCACCTTGTCTGTCGGTGGCCGTTACAAAACGGGCTCCCCCGGTGGCGCGCACGGCAAATTCATTAGCGGTTTCAGAGTGGAAATCTTTATCAGTGGCGTCAGCATAAACAAATGCGCCGGCACAGGATGCATTGATTTTGCTTCGCCGTCCGGCCGCAAAGCTAAAATCCCCCTCTGCGGTATTGTACGCGCCGCCCGGCACAACGGAGTAAGCCCCTGCGGCCAAGTTCGAATCACCGCCACCCACGCTGGCATAGCGCGCATCACCGGGGTTGGAATTGGAGTTGCCAGCCTGGTTGGCCCGGCCGCCTGCAACGGTTCCATAGTTGTCGCTAACCTTGTTGTTGAGGCCTCCGGCAATCGTGCCGTCTTCACCTCCTGCCAAATTTCCGGCACCACCAGCAATGGCTGAGCCCCTTGCTTTCGCTGCATTGGATATCCCTCCGCCTACGACAGCGTAAGCCTCAGTAGAAGAGTTGTAGAACCCGCCAGAGGTAACCGAGGCCAAACCGTTGGCTTTATTTGCGGAGCCGCCACCAATGAAGGTGTGCCTTTCAGAAGCCGTGTTGCCAGAGCCGCCGCCGACGGTGGCATTAATCTCCAACGCGGCGTTAATGGTCCCGCCGCTGACAGTCGCGTGGTTACCGCTTGCTCGGTTTCCATAGCCTCCAGCAATGGTCGCACTGTCACGGTCGGCCACGTTGTATCCTCCACCGCCGATGGCTGAGCGCAACCCGTCGGCGCTGCTGTAAAATCCTCCGGCTACCGTAGCCAACTCAGCGGCGCGGTTGCCGGCACCACCGCCAACGCTCCCGCCTTCGCCTATAACGATGTTGGGAAAGCCGCCCAGACCGCCACCGCTGATCGTCGCGGATTTAATTCCCCCTTCAACAGCATTTTCGGGTAGCCCCTGGACCACACTCCAACCGGTTTCCCCCGGAGTTCTTGATTCTTGGCTTTGGGCTGGCACCACGATAAGACATAAAACAACTACCATCAGCCACCCTAAAACAGTGCATCGGCTGATTCCCATTAGGTCACCTCCTCGATCGAACGACCTACTGATCATAGATGTTGCACTCTATGTTCAAAAAAATCCACCAGCTTTAAAATCCTGAATGAGAGCTGCTTAACTTGTACCTTTCCTTGAAAACAAAATTGGTCCACTATCGGTTCCAATCCGCTAAATCGAAACTAAGGGTGTCGATGAGTTTTCTCGGAAATTTACAATTTACAATGTGAAGATTGAGTGTTCAGGATGTTTGGCAAACTCAGGATGAGGGGTTAAATCTGAAATGAAACCGCGTCGCAAAATGAAGTTTGGTCCGGGAAAAGAAACCAGATTACTTTCAAGTCAAACTCCATGGAAAAATCATAAAAAGTCGCCTGAATGATATCCTTGTCTGGTGTGAAAAATCGAGTGAATTTGGCTCATGGGTGGAAATTATATCACAAGATTTTCCAACCTTGTGATTTGTCGGATGAAAGCGCGAACCGGAACAAGCCGGCGTTTTAGGATTAATATCACACTCCGAACTCCACCCACAACGGGTAGTAGCAAGGCAGAGTCAGGGTGGCACGGCGCCGGTTTTCTGGCCCAGGAATTCCAAACGCTCCTGGTCTTCCAGCGACAAGTACAGGCCCTGCTTTTCTGTCAGCTGAATCGAGTAGTTTGCCGAAGGCCATTTATTCCATTGCTCCGGGGAGCTTTTTATCGCCCCTGAGAAGGTCGTTTACCACTGAGGATCGATCAACCCCCTTCTTAGAAGCGATTTTTTTCTACAAACACTGAAACCTCCTCATCAAAATAGATGGGAATGTTCAGCTTCATATCTGAACGATAAAACTTTCCTCTTTGTCCTTTTGAAAAATCACACTCTTTTCTCATGTTCCTTCACCATATGTTTTAGTCTCTTGTTTTGTTGCTTTTCGGCTTGAAATAAAACGATTATTCGAAGACACTCTCTTTAAGTGGCTGGTGACGATCAAAAACTTTACCCTAAAATAAAAAAATCTCAAACTGTCGATATTTCGTATTTCAAGTACCAACTATATCTCCCGCCAGGTCCTGAAGCGCTCTGAAAGGGTTGGTCACATCCGCTTGCGCCAGACGCTCGAGGATTCGGTGCTCACCTCCCAGGCGCTCCACACCGTGGCTGCCGAAGCGCTCCGCGAAAAGCAGATACACCCATTGGACGCGGTGCGCCCGCCGCAGGTTTTCCAGATGGCCCGTGGAAAATAAACTCAAATGCCTCTCAAGGGCTGCCACGAGCGCCTCCTGCCCCCAGCCTTCGAGGGCCGATACGAGCATCAGCTCCGGCGTCCAGCCGTCTTGGCGCCGGCGGCCCACGCCGGCCAGCGCCTGAAGCTCGTGGTAGGACTTGAGCGCCAGGTTTTTGCGGTCGGCCTTGTTGACCACGAGCACGTGCGGGATCTCCATGATCCCGGCCTTCATGAACTGCAGGCTGTCGCCGCTGCCCGGCTGAACGACATAGACCACGGTGTCCGCCACTTTTTCGATTTCGGTTTCCGACTGCCCCACCCCGGTGGTCTCGATCAGGATGCGGTCGTAGGCGGCCTCGAAAAGACTCAGGCAGTGCCGCGTCCTCCAGGCCAAGCCTCCCAAATGGGGGCCCGCAGCCATGCTGCGGATGAACAGCCCCGGATCGCCGGGATCGTAATCGATGCGGGCACGGTCGCCGAGCAGCGCTCCCCCGCTCCGGGGACTGCTGGGGTCGACCGTCAGCACGCCGACCCGCCGGCCGGCGGAGCGGTACTCGCGCACGAGCCGCGAAATAAGGGTGGACTTTCCGGCGCCGGGTGGACCGGTGATCCCGATGACATGCCGGTCGGGCCGCGCATGGCGCGTGAGGGCTTCGATGAGCTCGGCGGCGAGCCCCTCCTCTGCCGGCCGGCGGTTTTCGAGAAGATTCAGCGCGCCGGCGATGGCCGTCTTTTGGGCATTCAGGATGCCGTCCAGTTCAATTCCGGCGGAGCGGAGATTCATGGAGTGACCGCAGACAGGTCGATGCCATTGGCGGCTGCGACGACATCGACGATTTCATGCATGATCCGGTTCAAATGGTAGTCCCGCGGGGCGAACACCCGCTTGATGGATGCCTG
>Ga0316630_10000243_pt1 | contig 15458 bp, 12 predicted proteins | sample OWC_May_M1_C1_D6_FD_207658 | JGI IMG/M metagenome (GOLD analysis project Ga0316630, IMG submission 207658) | Wetland soil microbial communities from Old Woman Creek delta, Ohio, United States - OWC_May_M1_C1_D6_A | ecosystem: Environmental > Terrestrial > Soil > Wetlands | place: USA: Ohio...
CCCTTGTCGAGCGACGTCTTCTCCCTCGACAGCAGATAGTCGTTCAGCATCGAGTTGGCCAGCGAGATGTTCTGCCCGGCCCAGCCGATCTCGTACTTCCAGCCCTGCCGCTGGACCCAGCCCTGCTCCTGGGGATCCCAGCGCAGACCGATGGAGAAGCCGTTGAAGCCCTTCTCCTCGGCCCAGAGGTTGTCGCCGGCGAACTGGATGCCGAGCTCCCACAGCTCCTCGGGCTCGAAGCGGGGCTTGACCGGCTTCGCGTTGAGGGCCCAGGCCGCGTCGACCAGGGCGTGCCAGCCGTGCCGCGGCACCGTGACCGGCGCCACCACGATCCAGGCCTTGAGCGCGATCGTCTGCCCGGCCGACATCCTCAGGTCGCCCCGGTATGCGTCCTGGTAGGCGTCGCGCATGCTGTAGACCTGCGGCGTCTCCTCCTCCGGCCACACCAGCCGGTGGACCGTCTTGTCCTTGCCCGGCTCGAGGGCGCACGAGAAGCCCCCCAGCACCTGACCCGGCGCGCTGAAGAGCCCGACCGACCACCCCTCCGACTCGGAATAGGTCGCGCCCGGGATCGACGTCCGGTGATAGGCGAAGGTCCAAGGCTGACCGTCCTTGGCGAAGCCCTTGGGCTCGCCTCCGGTCCCCCAGGCGTTGCCGTCATAGGAAACGGCGGGGATAAGGCTGTAGCGCGACGCGTAGAGGGCTTCGACTTCCATCGTCAGCCGCGCGGGCCGGACGTGGTCCTGGCCCTGGTAGGCGAAGGTCCGCGTCCATTCGAATATGCCCGGCCGGATCTCGCGCACGGAATCGCTCGCGGCGATCCCTTTCCCCGCGAAGGGCACGACGTTGGCGACGGCCTTTCCCCCGGCCACGAGCGAGACCGCCTGGCCCGTTTGCCGGATCTCCACGCGGCCCTGGGCCATAGCGAAGGACGAAACGAGGACGAGGCAGACAACGGCCAGAACGATGCGCTTGTTCATGCGGGGCTCCTGCGGATGTTTAATCTGGGACACACGGTCTATCCGGTTTATACCAGACAGACCTTCAAATAACAAGGCGCTCGATCGGGGGACACGTACCGAGTACATGTCCCCTCGCTCCTTTTGAAAACCGCCCGGGCTTGGGTTATGATGATGAGGTCTCCCAACCCGCTCGAGAGAGGTTCAGCAATGCCCGTATCCTATAAAGACCTCGGCCTGGCCAACACCAAGGACATGTTCCGGCGCGCCTTCGCCGGGCAATACGCCGTTCCCGCTTACAACTTCAACAACATGGAGCAGCTCCAGGCCATCATCACGGCCTGCGTCGAGACGCGCTCGCCGGTCATCCTCCAGATCTCGAGCGGGGCCCGTAAGTACGCCAACCAGACCCTCCTCCGCTACATGGCCGAGGGCGCGGTCCGGATGGCCCGGGAGATGGAGAAGGCCAAGGGCGCGGACCAGGCCGTCCCCATCACGCTCCATCTCGACCACGGCGACACCTTCGAGCTGGCCAAGTCCTGTATCGACAGCGGTTTCTCGTCGGTCATGATCGACGGCTCGCACCTCCCCTACGAGGACAACATCGCCCTGACCCGCCAGGTCGTCGACTTCGCCCGGCCGCTCGACGTCTCGGTCGAGGGCGAGCTTGGCCGCCTGGCCGGGATCGAGGACGAGGTCCAGGCCGAGAAATCGACCTATACCCACCCCGAGCAGGTCGTCGATTTCGTCAAGCGGACATCGGTCGACTCTCTGGCCATCTCCATCGGGACCTCTCACGGCGCCTACAAGTTCAAGCCCGAGCAGTGCACCCGCGACGCCCGAGGCGTCCTCGTCCCGCCGCCCCTGCGCTTCGACATCCTGGCCGAGATCGAGAAGAAGCTTCCCGGCTTCCCCATCGTCCTCCACGGCGCCTCGTCGGTGATCCAGGAGGCCGTGGCCACGATCAACAAGTTCGGCGGCAAGATGAAGGACGCCGTCGGCGTGCCCGAGGAGCAGCTCCGGCAGGCGGCCCGCTCGGCCGTCTGCAAGATCAATATCGATACGGACGGTCGCATGGTCATGACGGCCACGATCCGCCAGGTCTTCGCCGAGCAGCCGGGCGAGTTCGATCCCCGCAAGTATCTCGGCCCGGCCCGCGCGGCCCTCGTCGAGATGTACAAAAGGAAGAACCGCGAGGTCCTCGGCTCGGCGGGGCGGTACGGCAGCGAGATCTGAGCCCGGCCGGAATACGTATGATAAAGGGAACGGGAGGTTCGCCATGAAAGATCACGTCAAGGTCATCGGCATCCTTTGGATCATCTACGGGGTTTTTTTCTTCGGCCTCGCCTGTCTCGCCCTGCTCTTCTTCTTCGGCGTCGCCACGATCCCCAACGTCGAGGACATCGAGCCGGGGGCGCTGAGGATCATCGGCATCCTGGTCAGCTCGTTCCTGGGGCTCATCGCGCTGCCCCAGATCATCGGCGGCCTGGGCCTACTCGGCTACAAGGAATGGGCCCGCATCCTGATGCTGGTCATCTCTTTCATCAGCCTGCCCAACGTGCCCTTCGGGACGTTCCTCGGCGTTTATACGATGGTCATCCTGTTCAACCGCGAGGCGATCCGGATGTTCCAGGGCGGGGCGCCGGCGCCGCCCGCGGTACCGCAGAAATAACCGGCGGTCGCACTGAGCGCGGGCTATTTCTTGACCGACGGGTCGGGCTTGAGCCCGACCTTCTTGTAGAGGTCCCGCCGCCCGGCCTTGTCCCCATCCATGATCTTGCGGGCGTAGGCGGCCACAGCCTCGGCCTTGGCCCGCGGCACGACGACCACGCCGTCCCCGTCGGCCACGACGATGTCGCCGGGCACGACCAGAACGCCGCCGCAGACGACCGGCCGGTTGACCGACTCGAGCTCGTTGCGGCCCGGCCGGATGCCGCGCCCGATCTTGCGCAGGTAGAGCGGGACCTTCTCGGTGATGACCTCGTCGGTGTCCCGGGCCGTGCCGTTCGTGACGATCCCCACCGCGCCGCGGCTGGCCCAGTCGAGGATGTTGTAGGAGCCGATCGAGCCGACATCGGCCAGCGGCGCCTCGTCGATGACCAGGGCCGTGCCCTTGCGGATGAGCGGGACGAACGACTCCGGCGAGCGCTTGTCGTACCATTCGCCCGCCCACGCGTCGTAGGCCTCGACCGGGAGCACGCCGGCCGTCGGCTGCTGGGTCGGGACATAGCGGGCGGTGACCGCGATCCCCACGAAGCGGTGGTTGAAGTTCGCCGTGTCGCGCCAGAGCGGATGGATCTCGGCGTCCATCGTGCCCGTATCGACGAGCCCGACCGCGTCCATCCCGTCGACGACATCGGCGACGCGTAGGCCTTTGAAGAGCTCGAGCACGGCCTTGTCGGCCGCCTCGGAATAGACCGGGGTCGCGATATAATTGCGCCCGGCCCGCAACGCTTCCGTGTCCGGCGGCTTGGCCGTCTGGGACTGAACCGGCACGACGAGAGACAAGACGATAAGGCTGATGATGACGATCACGACGGACCCTCCTTTTAATGTTCGAGCCCGGCGATTCGCCGGCGCCGGGCCTCCCCCACGGTCCTCCGGCTAGATGATGAGCTTGCCGAGCCCAACGAGGAAGAGGAGCGCCCCGAGCCCGAGGACGTACTTGAACGGGATGGCGAACCCTTCCTTGACGTGGACGACCCAGCTGTCGCGCTCGTAGCTCGCGCCCGTCTCGCCGCGGTAGGTCTCCTTGATCTCCTCGACGACCCGCTGGATCGTATCGAGCTTCATCTTGTGGTTGGAGATCGCAGTCCGGATCTCCTGCTTCTCTTCCGGCGTCAGCGTCCGCTCGAAGACCTTGTCCTGCTCGTAGAACCTGAGCACGCCATCCGTCTGGATAAAGAAGACGACGAGAGGGATGCCGATGGCGATCAGCATCAGGGTCAACCCCTGGCTGCGGCCGGCCCCCCGGCGTCTCTTGGCCGGCGGCGGAAGCCGCGCGTCCCATTCGTCCTGCCTGGCGTCTTTTCGTGTTCTCATGGCCGACCTCCTGCATGAGTTTTGTCGGGGCAGCGGCGCGCCGGTCCAAAATTACTGATTTCCAGGGGGAACGTCAATGATTTCCTGGGGCGTGGGCTTTGGACTCGGTTATAATATGGCCCATGAACAAGAATCGGACGGTCCGCCTGCGCTTCTTGGCCCTGTTCTTCCCGGCCCTTTTCGCCGCGTTGATCGGCTGCTCCGGCGAGCGGCCGGCGACGGCCGACACCGTCATCGTCAACGCCCGGGTCTACACGGTGAGCGCCGCAACGCCCTGGGCGGAGGCCGTCGCCGTCCGGGAGGGCCGTATCCTGGCCGTGGGGTCCGCGAAGGATGTCTCGCGCCACGTAAGCAAGGCAACGAAGGTCATCGACGCCGGCGGCCGGCTCGTCCTGCCCGGGATCGCCGACAGCCACGTCCATTTCGTTAGCGGCTCCTTGAACCTGGCCAACATCGACCTCGCCGGAGCGAAGACGCTCGAGGAGATCCAGGGCCGGATCCGAACCTATGTCCAGGCCAACCCTCAGGCCGGCTGGGTCCAGGGGCGCGGCTGGATGTACCCGGCCTTCCCGGGCAACATGCCGCACAAGAAGTTCCTCGACGAGATCGTATCTGACCGCCCGGCATACATGCGCTGCGCGGACGGCCACTCGAGCTGGGTCAACAGCAAGGCTCTGGCCCTGGCCGGGATCACGCGCGACACCAAGGACCCGGAGGACGGCCGGATCGTCCGCGACGAGACGGGCGAGCCCACGGGCGCCCTGCTCGAGTCGGCCGCCCACCTCGTCTCCAAGCTCATACCAGAGCCGAACGCCGAGGAGAAGCTCGCCGCGATCCGCCAGGGCCTCAAGGAAGCGGCCCGGCTGGGCGTCGTCCGCGTGCACGGGCTCGGGGGCGAGTTCGAGGACCTCGCGTTATTCGAGAAGCTCCGCGACGAAGGCGCCCTGACCGTCCGGATGACCGTCGCCATGTGGATCGACGCGCCCGGTCCGACGGACAAGGACTGGAAGGCCTACGACGACGCCCGGGCGCGATGCCACGACGAGTGGCTGGCCGTCGACGGGATCAAGCTGATGCTCGACGGCGTCATCGACTCCGGCACCGGGGCCATGCTCGATCCCTACGAGGGCCAGAAGGAGAACAAGGGCAAGCTCTTCTGGGAGCCCGAGGCCTACAAGACGGCCGTGGCGGCCTTCAACGCCAAGGGCCTGCAGGTCTCGACGCACTCCATCGGCGACGCGGCCATCCGGCTGAGCCTCGACGCCTACGAGGAAGGCCAGCGCGCGGCCGGGAACCCGGACGTCCGGAATAAGATCGAGCACGCGGAGGACATCGCCGCCAGCGACATCGCCCGCTTCGGCCGGCTCGGCGTCATCGGCAGCTTCCAGCCGCTCCACGCCAACCCCGAGCCCGGCTGGATCGGGAGCTGGATCAAGAACGCCGGCCCCGAGCGGGAGCAGCGCGCCTTCGCCTGGAAGGCCGTCCTCGACGGGGGCGGTCGCCTCGCCTTCGGCAGCGACTGGCCGGTCGTGACCATCAGCCCCTGGCCGGGCATCCAGGTCGCCGTGACCCGGCAGGACCTTGGGGGCAAGCCGGAGGGCGGCTGGCTTCCCCAGCACAGGGTTTCGCTCGCCGACGCCATCTACGCCTACACCATGGGCGGCGCCTACGCCATGCACCGGGAGAAGGACGAAGGCTCGATCGAAGCGGGGAAGCTCGCCGACCTGATCCTCGTCTCCCAGAACATCTTCGACGTCGACCCCCACAGGATCGCGGGAACGAAGGTGCTGCTGACCATGGTCGGCGGCAAGATCGTCTTCGACGCCCGCTGAAGCGAGCGGCCCTGGAACTGACCAGCATCACCGCCTGACACCTTTAGGGCCTGCCAGTCTGCTAAACAGGGCGGATCCTTATCGACTTCGCTGATCCGGTCAGAAGCCGCCGGACATTCCCCGTGTCCCACAAAATCGTAACTAGACCAACGAAATTGTCGGATGGGAAGCCATGCGAGTGAATATAATTTGTTTATAATCTACCATATAGAAAATGGCACTGAATATGCAACTATTTGTTGCGGCTGACAAGCCAAAATTTGGCGCACAAGGAGGAAACCATGAGACGCCAAACGATCCTTAGGAGCTTCATCGTCGCCGCCGCCTTGGCCGGCCTCGTCGTCGGGGTTTACGCCCAGGGCACGGCCCAGCAGCAGCAGCAACAGCTCCAGCAACAGCAGATGCTGAGGCTGCAGACGATGACACAGCGGATGGTCCAGATCCAGGACCGGGCCCAGAACCTCGTCAAGAATCTGGATCGGCAGATGGTCCAGACGCAGACGCAGACCCAGACGCAGACCCAGACCAAGCTGCAGGCCCAGATCCGCGCCCTCAAGCAGATGGGCGAAGGCACGGCCAAGATGGCCGGCGAGATGAAGGGCAACCTTGAGCAGTGGCGGGAGATGTACCAGAACCGCGAGCTCTTCCAGAACAAGCAGATGACCAAGGACATGAACCAGGTCCAGAACCGCCTGGAGAAGGCGGCCAACGAGCTCGACGAGATGCTCAAGGTCATGGAGCGTCTGGCCAATCGGCTGCAGGCGAACGGCTGACGGAACCATGAACGCGCGCGGAGTCATTCGGACGACTCTCGCGGCCGCGGCGGCCGGGGCCACGCTCATGGCCCTGGCCGCCCTGCCGGCGGCGGGAGGTACCGTCTCTTACACGGGATCCCTCCAGATGGCCCGGGGGACCTACATCTTCACCCAGCCGACGAGCGGCTACTTCTTCTTCAATGGCCTGTCCTACACTTCGAGGGCCTTCACGCTGGCCGCGACGATCCCCTTGATCTATCAGAGCACCCCCTATGTTTCCTACACCGGAGTGGGTGTCCTTCCTTCCGGGGGGACGGCGAGCTCGGCCGTCAACCAACGGCAAGGCCGCGATCCGGTCGTCGTGCCCGAGATCGTGGAATATAACCGGTACGGCGTCGGGGACCCGGTCATCATGGCCGGCCTGACGCTCGTGCAGGAGAGCCGGTCGATGCCGTCGATCCAGCTCTCCGGACAGGTCAAAGCCCCCATCGCTAGCGTCGACAAAGGCTTCGGGACGGGAGAATGGGACTACAGCGCCGGCGTGGGCGTCTCCAAGAAGATCGGGCGCGTGTTCCTCTTCGCCGACGTCAACTATTGGATCCTCGGCGACCTCCCCGAGCTGGAGCTCCAGAACGCCTGGGCCTACGCGTTTTCCCTGGGCCACGCGTTCTCGGGCGGGAAGTACGCCCTCATGGCCTCGTATTCGGGCATCTCCGAAGTCATCGCCGGCGTCGCAGCGCCGTCGTCCCTCGGGCTGGGGCTGTCGGTCCGGGTCGGCACGGGCAGCAGCTTGATGCTCAACGCGGCTTTCGGGCTCTCGGAGGCCTCTCCGGACGTCTCGCTCTCCCTGGGTTGGTCGATCGGCCTATAAGTACCGATCATCGGGCGGCGTGAGGCGGGGACATTGACAGAGCCTCGCGATATCCGTTAAAAAGGGCTCTGGCAATGCTCCTTCCCAAAGGACGGTCGCCCATGAAAACATGTCTCGCCCGCACCGCGCTCGTGCTCGCCGCCGTGATGATGACGGCCCAGCTGGCCTCCGGCGCCTCGGTCAAGAAGAAGGAGGAGGCCCTCGCCTCCGTCGAGAAGCACAAGGCCGAGCTCATCGCGCTCAGCGACCGGGTCTGGGGCTTCGCCGAGCTCGCCTTGCAGGAAGTCCGTTCGGCGCAAGCGCTCGCGGACTTCGCCGAAGCGCAGGGCTTCACCGTCGAGCGCGGCGTCGCGGGGCTGCCGACCGCGTTCGTGGCCAGTTACGGCCAGGGCCGGCCGATCATCGGCATCCTCGGCGAATACGACGCCCTGCCGGGCCTGTCGCAGAAGGCCCAAAGCGCCAAGGAGGCCCTCGAGCCCGGCGCGCCCGGCCACGGCTGCGGGCACAACCTGCTCGGCACGGCGGCGCTCAGCGCGGCCCTGGCCGTCAAGGACCTCATGACCGCCGGCAAGCTCAAGGGGACGGTCCGGTTCTACGGCACGCCGGCCGAGGAGGCGGTGGGCGGAAAGATCTACATGGTCCGGGAGGGGGTGTTCAACAACCTCGACGTCTGCCTGAACTGGCATCCCGACGACAAGACCAAGGTCGCCGTCGACAGCTCACAGGCGATCGTCGATTTCATCGTCGAGTTCAGCGGCAAGACCGCCCATGCGGCCAGCGACCCTTGGAACGGCCGAAGCGCGGTGGCGGCCATGGAGCTGTTCACGACGGGCCTGAACCGCATGCGCGAGTTCGTCAGGCCGTCCGTCCGGATGCATTATTCGATCGTCAGGGGCGGCGATGTCCCGAACGTCGTGCCGGCCTACGCCAAGCTCTGGTGCTGGCTCCGCGATTCGAAGGGCGCCGGCGTCCAGCAGCTTCTCGCCCGGACCCGCAAGATCGCCGAGGGCGCGGCGCTCATGACCGAGACCGAAGCGAAGATAACGATGCAGGGCGGGGACTGGGAGACGCTGGTCAACTTGGCCGGAGCGAAGGTCGTTCAGGCGAACCTCGAGTGGCTCGGCCCGGTCCCGTTCACGCCGGAGGAGCAGGAGTTCGCCAAAGAGATCCAGCGGGCCACCGGTGTCGAGCCCAAGGGCCTCGACGCAAAGGTCCGGCCGTGGGCGGCGCCGAAATCCGATCCCGATGGCGGATCGACGGACGTCGGCGACGTCAGCTGGGTCGTGCCCATGCTGGGGCTGAGCGTCACCACGGCCCCTCTCGAAGCTCCCTGGCACGCCTGGCCGACGGTGGCCTGCGCCGGGATGTCGATCGGGCACAAGGCGCTCGTCTATGCCGCCAAGGCCATGGCGGCGACGCTGGTGGACCTCTACGAGGACGCCAAGACCGTCCAGGCGATCCAGGCCGAATTCAAGGCGAAGACGACAGGCATCGTCTACAAGCCCTTCGTCCCGGACGGGCCCCCGCCCCTTCCGAAGTACTGAACGGCGCAGAAAAGGCCCCGCCCCAGCTCAAGGGTGGCGTTCTCAGGCGGACCTTAGGGGCTCTTCTTTGTCTTCAGCGCGTTCTCATGGAAGGCGAGGATCTCATCGTAGCCGTATCGAGCCGGCAGCCTTCGCTTGATCTCCTCTTTTTCCCCTTCCGAGATCTTCAGGAGGCCGGCCATCGCCGAGTCGAGGTTCATCTCTTTTTCGAGGAAGCCCCGCTTCCAGCCCGGCGCGAACCGGTCGAGAAGGAAGCATTGGTAGGCGCCGTAGAGGTAATACCTCCCCTGCTTGTCCTCGGTCCAGCGGACGGCGAAATCCATACCCTTCCTCATGATGTTGTCGATATAGCCGTCGACATAGGCGTAGTTGTAGAAAAAGGGGTCTTTGGCCCGGTCGATGCCGGGCTTATCGGTCGAATCCTTGAGAAGCATGGCCGTTTTGAGGCTGACGTAGCTCGGCAGGCCTTCCATCAATGAGATACGGGCCTCGGCGGCCGCGGTCCCGCGAGGCATATAGGCATGTTTGATCTCGCGGGCCACGACGAAGTCCTTGAGAAGATCGAGGGCCGCGGCGTCTTGGCTTTCGACGTAGGCCCGGCGCAGGGCCAGCCCTTCGATGTGGGACCAAGCGGCATATTCCGCGGTGACCTTGAATCCCCGCAGGAGCGCGTCTCCGGGGAGAGCTCCCTGGAATTGCGAGAAGCGGGTTTGGTGGCCGTGGAAATGCTCGTGGACGTACATGAGGATATGCGAGTCGGAATCGCCGCGAGGAGCGAGGTTGAAAGGGGTTTCTGGCCGAGATTCCTCTTTCAAACGCGTTTCCAGCGCGGCGGGTCTCTCCGCCTCAAGGGGTGGGAGATCCGCCTGCCCCATATCCAATTCAATCTGAGCGCCGCCACGGCCTCTTTGCTCGAAAAGGGGCGGCCGGACCTCGACGGAGGTCTGGTTTTTCCTGTTGACATAAACGGCCTTTCCGAAAACGGACCGACCCGCGATGCGTTCAAAATCCGGCTGAGCCCCGGACGGGGTCACCAAGAGGATCACGCCGTTGGGGAAATTGACCTTGATGGGGATCTTGGCGTAATTCGTCCACCCGGGCCACAGATCTTCGCCATAGCGGTCGAGGATCCGATAGGTCTCTTCCAAGCGGAGAAGCTCGGCCTCGATGTAGGGTTCCAAAGGGGCCGTCGAGATCGCTGAACGGGAGCCTTGCTCCCGGCAAGCGAAGGACAGCATGACCGATAGGGCGGCCATCCAGAGAAAAACGCGCTTGGCGGGAATTCGAAACACCGCTTGACCTCCTAGCGCTGTCACCCGAGAGTTTATCACACGGCTTTTCAGGAAAACAGGCCCGTAGTAAAGGCTTCCGAACCGCTTAGGAGCCGGGGTTCTCCAGGAGGATTGACAACGGCAGCTAGCGTTGTTAGTATTTCGACCAACGTTATCCATGAAAAGGATACGCCATCTTGAATCAGGGGGAAACATCATGAAGAGAATCGTGCTGGTCTGCGCAGCGGTCCTGTTAGTGGCGGCGTCCGTTCCGAAGCCGGCTGCGGCCGGGGTCCCGGTCAACTTCGGCATCAAGGGGGGCTTGAATATCACGACTCTTGCGTATTCGGGTTCCGTCGATTGGTGGGATAATCTGGGCTATACGAACGGGCTTATTTTCGGCGCTTTTCTCTCTTTGGGTCGGGGCCCGGTCACGATTCAGCCCGAGGTCTTCTATTCTCGCCGCGGTTCAAAACTGGAAATTAACGCCAGTGACAACATCGTCTACAGATCGGAGTTCCTCGAGGTACCCGTGCTTGTCAAATGGAATGTGATTTCTGGGCCGATCAGCCCCATCGTTCTCGCCGGGCCGTTCGGAGCGTTAAGCTTTAGCTATAAAGAGATCAAAACAATCGGCGGCGAGACGATGACCACCGACATCAGCGCAGGGCATTCAAAATCCGATTACGGGCTTATTTTCGGCGGCGGACTCGAGTACAAACTCAAGTCAATCAAGCTGATCCTCGAAGGCCGCTATACCTTGGGGATGAGAAACATCGAATATCAATCGGAGACCGATTCTTTTAAGAACAGGGGTTTTTCGATCCTCTTCGGCGTCGGATTCTGAGGGGGGGGCAGAGCTCTTCGCCCAGAGCTCGCCAAGGTCGGTCAGCTTCTCTTAACGATACGTCCGTTTAACGCGGCTGATCTTAACAAGGCATCGGGTACTTCGAATAGAAAAATACGAAAACGTGAGGTCGGGAGAAGACTTGCCGGCAGCTACCAGGGGAAACGGGGTTATTTCGGTGGTGGAGCTGACCAGGATCGAACTGGCGACCTCTTGAATGCCATTCAAGCGCTCTCCCAACTGAGCTACAGCCCCACCGGGAAGCCGCCTTATCTTACAGGAACCGCTTTTTTCCGTCAAGACGCCGGGGCGACAGGTCACCTGTCTTGATCGCCGAATCGGAAGACCCGGAAGCCCGTCTCGTCCCTATCGATAAAGAAGAGGTATTCCCCCTGGATGACAATGTCTCTTGATGGGGGATTGAATTCCAACGGCAAAATATGGGAAGAAACGAGCTCTCCGGCGGCGGAGAACCGGTCGATGCGCGGTTTGCCGTTGAGATGATAATTGGATACCGCCCAGAACCCCCCCGGCCAAGGCAGGATCCTGGCGATCGCATAGTTCTTGACGCTTTCCGAGGACTCGAACGCCTTCGCGTCTGCCGCCTGGTCGGGTTCGGGCGCCTCGAACGCACGCTTTTGCCTGGCTTTCCCATCGAGGTCCAATAGTTCGAACTCATACCTGTCCGAGGCCGCGACGGCGAGCGCGTCCCCGATAAGGGCGAACGCAGGTTCAGCCAGAAAGAAGATCCCGCCGCCCTTGATCAACTTACCTTCGTAGAGGGCATAGCCTTGAGCGGTCACGATCGGCCGTTCACAGAGAAGGCGGGGCGCTTTGGCCCTGGACCATTCCCTCAGACCCAACATGAACCGGCCCGAGCCGTCCATTTTTCTCTCGCTGAAATAGAAGACGTCTCCCCTCTTGCCGATCAGCCCCGTGAGATCGGAGGGGACTCTTTCTTCCCAAACCAAATCGCCGGTGAAATCCAGGCAGATGATCTTACGCCGGGCGTCGAGGACATAGAGATCGTCGTCTTCGAGAAGGAGCCCGAGGACCCTCGTGTATTCTCCGGGGCCCTCGCCGGATCGTCCGACCGGGAAGAGCCCCTTTCCATCGAGGCGGGATTTGAAGAGCTGGTTCTGACGGGGATCGAAGAAGAACACCTGCTCTTCGGACGAAACAAGGGGAAATCCGGCCGAAGCGATCTCGGGGACCGCGGTAGCATCCGCGACTTGAAGAAGGGCTAGCTCCTTGAGCCCTTCGAGAGCGGGAAGAGTTTTTCCCCGATGTCTCTGGCAGCCGCATAGGCTTATGGCAACCAGGGCGGAAACGAGGATGGCCTGCGGCCGCCGTAAGCTCACTGGCTTTCCCTGATCCTGTACTCGTAGAACTGCACGCCGCGGTCCCGGTCGAGGAGGAAGAGGCGGTCCTCGTGGATATGGATCATGTCCACGAAGTGGGTGATCGGGATCGCGCCGAGCAGGACGCCGTCCGGGGCGAAGACCTCGAGCTTGTACATGTCCGTTTTCCGGAGGTCCGTGTCGCCGACGACCTTCCGGGTCGAGCCGCGGTCGACCGACCCGGAGACCATGACCGTGACCTCTTCCTCTTTCCTGATCTGCCGGTCGCGGGTCACGACCCAGATCCGCCCCTTTCCGTCCACGGCGAGGCCGTCGGTCACACGATTCAGCTTGGGCGCGTAGTATCGGGTGCTGTTCGCCGTGACCTCCTGCCGTCCCTTCTCGATGAGCTTCGTCGAATAGTTGAGCTCGCGGTCGGCCCGCCAGAGGAGCCGGCCTTCGGGCGAATATTTCTCGACCCGGTTCTGGTATAGGAAGCACAGATAGATGTGGTCCTCGCCGTCGACCTCGAACTGCCAGGAATTCCCGACGCGGTTGGTCATCTCGTCGCCGTAATCGAACGGCTCGCCGAATTCCCCGATCGCCTCGAGGCCCGGCCCCAGGAGCTTGACGAGCTTGGGCTGGGCTTTTTCCTTAGAGACCCCTTGGATGCCGAAGATCTCGTAACCTCTTGTCACGAGCGTTCCGGATCCAAGCAGGCGTATCCGATCGAGCCTGAACTTGGTTACGGGGATGGTCTTTAGGACCTCTCCCTTCGGGGTGAACACCTGGATCCTCTTTTGCGCGTCATCCAGGACGTGATAGTTCCCCTTGCGGTCGACGGCGATCGAGTTCAGGCTCGCGAATTCGCCCGGCCCCTGGCCTCGTCGACCGATGGTCCGGACGTACTTGCCGACGGGGTCGAAAACCTGGATACGCTGATTTCCGCTGTCGAGGATAAAAATGTTATCGGCGGCGTCCACGGCCATATCGAGCGGCGAGTCGAAGGCCAGGTTCTCGTCATCCGTATCGACGTCTCCGATCGTCCGGACGAGCTCGATCGCCACCCTGGGGTCGGCACCCCACACGCCCCCCTTCTGGTTATGGACGATACGAGCGCCGTTCTCGGTCTCGATCGTCTGGGAGGAAGCGCCAGCCGACGGGGCCGATCCAAGAACGAAGCTAAGGCCACAGATCGCGCCGAAAATAACGGCACCCGCCATAGGGAGGACCTTCTTTGTCATCACCATCGAAAGCGACCTCCTCTATCGCACCGGAACGAGGCTTTCTTTCCCGCCTGTGGACCTTTGCGGCTGCACACTCATTATGGGTACGTCATCTCCCGGGTGTCAAGCCTTCCCACGCCGTTGCCCGCTGTCCATTCATTGACCGGACGACGGCCGCTATGGTAAGTAGGAGGAACCGCGTTTGAAGGAGGTCCCCATGACTCTGGCCAGCCGTTCCAATCTGAACAAACTCATTATTTTGGGCCTTGCGGCCGTCGGATTGATCGCTATTCTCTCTGCCCCCGCCGCTACCCTCCTCGCCGAAAGCGCCGGCCCGGCGGCCCCGACCGCGCTCCGCTGCGAATACCTCGAGAACCCGATGGGCATCGACATGGCCAAGCCGCGCTTCTTCTGGGTCCTCGGGCACACGGAACGCGGCCAGGTCCAAACGGCTTATCAGATCCTCGTCTCGGCCGACCCGAAAGCCGCTGCCGGAGATGTCTGGGACAGCGGCAAGGTCGCGTCGGCCAAGTCCGTCCAGATCGCGTTCGCCGGCAAGGCGCTCGAGAGCGGCAAGTCCTACTTTTGGAAGGTCAAGTCGTGGGACCGCGATGGCCGCGAGAGCCCTTGGAGCGCCGTCGTCCGTTTCGATACCGGGCTCTTCAACAAGAGCGATTGGAAAGGCGTCTGGATCGGGACGAAAAGCCAGCTTCGCAAGGAGTTCGCGCTCAAGGGGCGGATCAAGGGGGCCTTGGCCCATATCGCCGGCCTCGGGTACTACGAGCTGCGCTTCAACGGCCGCAAGGCCGGCAACCACGTCCTCGACCCGGCCTGGACGACCTACGACAAGCGCGTCCTCTATGTGACCTACGACGTGACCTCCTTTCTGCGCGAGGGGGCGAACGCCGTCGCGGTGACGCTCGGCCACGGCTGGTACAAGTCGCGGGCCTTGCTTCTCCAGCTCGACATCGAGCTCGAGGACGGATCCGCCGTGAGCGTCGTCAGCGACACGTCCTGGCGGGCCGCCGACGGCCCCATCTTCGAGGACAGCGTCTATAACGGCGAATCCTACGACGCCCGCCGCGAAACGCCCGGTTGGGATCGCGCCGGTTTCGACGACAAGGCCTGGCCCGCCGCCGAGGCCATCAAGGGCCCGGCCGGGGCCCTCTCGGCGCAGCTCATGCCGGCCATTCAGGTGGTCGACACCATCGTCCCGCTCGGAATGACCAGTCCCCTCCCCGGCGTCTACGTCTTCGACATGGGCCAGAACTTCAGCGGCTGGGCCCGCCTGCGCGTCGAAGGCCCGCGCGGGACGGACGTCCGGCTGCGCTTCGCCGAGCTCCTCTACGAGAACGGCACGCTCAACCAGGAGAACCTGCGCTCGGCCCAGGCCGAGGACCATTACATCCTCAAGGGCGCGGGCGAGGAGATCTGGGAGCCGCGCTTCACCTATCACGGCTTCCGCTACGTCGAGGTCACCGGATTCCCCGGAACGCCCAAGCTCGACTCGATCCGCGGCCGGGTCGTCCACACGGCCGTCGATCCCATCGGCAGCTTCGCCGCCTCCAAGGACGTCCTCAACGGCCTCCAGCGCATCATCACCTGGGGCCAGAAGACGAATCTCCACAGCATCCCGACCGACTGCGACCAGCGCGACGAGCGCATGGGCTGGATGGGCGACGCCCAGGGCACGGCCGAGGAAGCCATCATGAACTTCGATATGGCCGCCTTCTATACGAATTTCGTCCGCGACATCCGCGACGTCCAGGAC
>Ga0316630_10000245_pt1 | contig 15438 bp, 12 predicted proteins | sample OWC_May_M1_C1_D6_FD_207658 | JGI IMG/M metagenome (GOLD analysis project Ga0316630, IMG submission 207658) | Wetland soil microbial communities from Old Woman Creek delta, Ohio, United States - OWC_May_M1_C1_D6_A | ecosystem: Environmental > Terrestrial > Soil > Wetlands | place: USA: Ohio...
TCTCTTATGGCTGCAAAAATGGCGCGTGAAGGGTTGGTGAAGCCTGCAATGTCGCGGTTACGATAGAAGAAGTCGGATGCACTGATCTCTTCAAACGTTTGAGCCACTTGCTGCCTTCACCACTTAACTCCTTTCTTTTTCCAGATTCGGTTAGGATATGTTTTCGCTCATTTTTTAAGTTAACTACGTTTTTTCAAGATAAGTTACAGACTCTCGTAAGCAGGAAGAGCCTGCAACTAGTTATTTTGGCTAGCTAATGAAAGGCTTGACTGTTTCAGGCTTATTTTTCCTTCAGTTTGGTGTAGTAATATTCGCCTGTCTCTTTCTGGAAAATGTCCATCCTCGAACCTTCTTTGTTCACTCTCGGTCGCCTCGTCACTGAATCTCGACGGAATGTAACGTCCATTCCTTTCAAGAACGCGTTCATGCCTTTCCTTAGCGTCGTTGGCGCATTAGCCAACCCGCTAATCCCAGGTTCTCCGTCGAAAACCATCAAGCGGTCAGCCACGAAGTCCTGTGTAACAACATCATGTTCAACAACAAAGGCAGTCACGCTGTGAGCTTCAGTCACGCGCCTAATGGTCTTCGCCGTGTTCAGCCTTTCCTCAACATCCAAGTAAGCACTTGGCTCATCCAGCAAGAGCAAGTCTGCCTTGCGGCTTAGACAAGCCGCTATTGCAACTTTCTGCAGTTCTCCCCCGCTTAATTCCATTACTTTTCTCTCCAACAAAGGATTGATTTTCAGAGGATGCAAGATCTCACTCTTGTACCAGCTTGAAACAAAATTTTCCTTCGAAACGCCCATGAGGAGCTCTTGAACAGTGCCCTCATAGTCTGGTGCAATATATTGGGGTTTGTAACTGACAGTCAAATCGCCCAGTTTGGTTTTGTCGTCTGTCTCCTCCAAGCCAGCTAAGAGTTTAATGAAGGTCGTTTTTCCAATACCGTTCGGACCTAGAATGCCGACAATTTCTCCACGTTTGATTTCGCCAGGTTCCGTTACAAGCTTAAATCCTTCAAAAGTTTTCTCGACACGTTTCCAGGTCAGAAGCGTTTCTCGTGTTTCCGCGCTAACAGCTGGCGGCCTTTCATGGAACTTTATCGGCTCTCTCCTGAAAAGTATGTTTTCGTCAGGAATGAAGCCTTGCAGATAAATATTGATGCCGGTCCGAACTCCGTGAACGTGGCTAACCACTCCGTAAACACCTGTTTCGCCATAAAAAACACAGATTTGATCAGAGAGATAGTCAATTATTGCCAAATCGTGTTCAGCTACGATTATCGTTTTCTGGAGGTCCTTCAAACTTCGTATGGCTTTTGCCACCTGCAAACGTTGTCTTACGTCCAGGTAACTTGAGGGTTCGTCAAAGAGGTACACATCTGCTTCTCGACTGAGTGTAGCAGCCACTGCAACTCGTTGCAGTTCGCCGCCGCTGAGAACGTCAAGGTCGCGGTCCCAGACTCTTTTCAGTTCAAGCTCGTCGGCAAGCTTGTCCAGCAGATTTCTTTCATCAATTTTTTCTAGAAGACTGCAGACTCTTCCTGCTACGGCCTTTGGAATCTTGTCTACGTACTGTGGCTTGTGCGCAATTTTCAGGTTTTCTTCACTCATTCTTCGAAAGTAATCTTGAAGCGTTGAACCACGGTAGAATTCGACGATTTCGTTCCACTCAGGTGGATCCTGAAAGTTTCCTAGGTTTGGCTTGACCTCACCCGAAAGCACCTTGAGCGTGGTGGTCTTCCCGATTCCATTCTGCCCTAATAGTCCCAAAACCATTCCAGGCGAAGGCGTCGGCAACCTGAATAGCTTAAACGCGTTTTCTCCAAATCGGTGGCTACAATCCTTGTCCAACTCATCAGGTAGGTTTACGATAGATATTGCTTGAAAAGGGCATTTCTTGACACATATACCACAACCGCTGCACAGAGTCTCAGCGATTACAGCCTTAGCCCCTTCGATTCTTATGGCTTCTATCCGACTGCGGACCATTGGACAAAATCGGAGACAGAGCTGATCACACTTCTTAGTCTTGCATTTTTCTGCATCTAATACTGCGATCCTTGTCATCTTAAATTCATTAGTGATTTGGACTTGTAGGCTATAAACATGGATCTATCTCAGACACAAAAGAATTAGAGAATCATAACGAAGTACAAAAGAAAAGCATAAAATCGGTCTTTGTTGAGGGTTTACCATTCCTCTTCTTCCCATTCCTCTTCCTCGCCTTCTTCCCATTCCTCTTCTTCTTCAAATATCAATGTCTTCCACCTCCATCATGCAGGTTAGCTTAACAGTAGCTTGCAGACGCGCGGTTTAAGGGTTCTCATTCGTCAACTGTCGAAATAAACTTGAGATTCAGGACAAGAAACACACTTTTCTGTCCATGTCTTCTTCAAATGTCATTTGTCACAACATTTTCGCCCGTGCAGATGCCTGATTATCAAAATGAATAAATCACGGAATCACCCCTAATAGCGTGGGATGATGTGAGGCGACGGCTACGAGCCAAAAGCTGTGAGAAAAGCCGTACTTACACTGACCCGAGGGTGCTAACTTGTTACGCGATCTTAACCTTATTGCAACGACAGCTCGTGGAAACGAGCGACAAATGATTCACGAAATCCTCTATTTGCTCAGAGAAGTTTTGGGGGATCACTCCGCAGAAGCCGGCAAAACAGGCATTAGAGGTTTAATCGCCGCCAAGACTTCGCTAGACCCTCTAGACGTTATTATGAGATTTCGAGCTATATTGCATGAGCGACCCTACGAGTTCCGATATGCTCTGCGCATAGTTCCTATCCAGAGAATCCTAAACACGGATTTGGAACAGATAAGATGTGTTGCTAAGGAGCTTTCCTCAGGAATAGGTGAGAATGAAAGCTTCCGTGTCACAGTGGAGAAACGTTTCACAGAGCTTCATGCTAGAGACTTTATTGAAGCTGTCGCGACAGACATCCATAGAAAAGTAGACCTCGACAATCCTCACAAAGTTTTCCTTGTGGAAGTTTTCGGCAAGTTAACTGGCCTATCCTTAATAGAACCTCAGAAGATCTTGAATGTTCCCAAGGAAAAAATGCTCTAGCAGATCAGACCGTAGTGGCTAGGAGCGCCATTCTTTCGATAATCAGATTTACGATCGTCTTTTCAGCGGAATCTGAGGTTGTGGCTTCAATTTCGGATTCGTTTATTCCAAACGCGCCCCGAATCTTTTCCGCTTTGTTTCCGAACAGTTCAAGTACGCTTTCATCAGGTTCTTTTCCCAAACGCTCTTTGACTGCGGAAAGCGCTGTCTCAACCGACTCTTCGTTGCTACCCACCACCACTACCGCCAAATCGACACATCCGTTCTTCACACCGACTAAGTCGATTGCTTTCCGTATCTGATTCTGAGCTGATGCATAAAGCATAATTTCCACTCCGAGGCTCTTTGATATGTTGCGGTCGCTTTCAAAACCAACAACTGCATTCAATAGAGCAAAGAATAGGTGCTCCCATGTGGCAACAAGCTCTGCGTTCAAGAATTGAATCACAGTATCCCTCTCCTTCACGCAGCGCATCGCATCTGCGATTTCCTTTGTGTTCTCAATTTGGACTTCTCTGAAACCCGTTATTTCTGCGTACCGTTTGTGTTCTTCGAGACGGATTAGCATTATCTGTCATTCCATCTGCACGCGAAAACAATTCTTAAGTCTATTGTATTCAGGGTTTCGGGAATCTATATTACCACCACGGGGGTAAAGATATTCCCTGAACTGCACTTGGCGAGGACCTCGTTTCTTGACTAAGACCACCAGGAAATTCGGAGCAAGAGAGAATGCGGATTTGCTCATTGTCAATGCTGAAGAACTGTTGACTCTTGCTGGCACCTCAGAAAAGCCGAGAGTTGGGAAAGAGATGCGCGAACTGACCATTTTGCGGGATGGCGCCGTCGCAGTTCGAGATGGGCGAATCCTAGCAGTTGGCAAAACGAAAGACGTTGCAAAAAGGTTCAGAGCCGGTTATGTCATAAGCGCCCAAGGCAAAACCGTGCTTCCGGGATTTGTTGACCCACACACGAATCTAGTTTTTGCGGGCTCGCGTGAGGATGAATTCGAGATGCGGCTGGAAGGCGTTTCTTACATGGAACTGATAAGCTCAGGTGGAGGCATCTTGAAGACAGTGAGGGAGACGCGGAAAGCGCGGGTTGAGAAACTCGTCGAGCTCGGTTTAGAAAGGCTCGACGTAATGCTGACTCATGGCACTACAACTGTGGAGGCGAAGAGTGGCTATGGCTTAACCACGAACGACGAGGTGAAAATTCTGGAAGCAACCCGACGTCTCAACCAGCTACACAGCGTGAATGTTGTATCAACGCTCATGGGCGCTAAAGCGGTCCCACCCGAGTATGCAGGCAACCCTGAAGAATTTGTCAATCTCATCATAACCGAAATGATCCCCCAAATTGCCAACAAAGGGTTGGCTGAGTTCTGCGACGTCTTCTGCGAACGAGGCATCTTCAGTTTGGAACAAGCGAAGCGAATATTGGTGAAGAGCAAAGCTATGGGCTTGAAGCCCAAGATACATGCTGACGAGTTTAGCTTATTAGGCGGTGCAGAGATTGCCGCTGACATAGGCGCTGTTTCGGCGGGCCACTTAGTTTTCTCTTCAGTCGATGGCATCAAAGCCCTAGCGAGGAAAGGCGTAATTGCCATTCTTCTTCCGGCCGCGGCATTCAGTCTTATGCTGGGACGCTTTGCAGACGCCAGATTGATTATTGATTCTGGCGTGCCAGTTGCGCTGGGGACAGGATTTGATGCAGACTGCTGGGCTGAGAGCCAACAGCTGGTCATAGCAATGGCCTGTCGCTTCATGCGCATGACTCCTGCAGAGGCAATAACTGCGGCTACGATTAATGCAGCCCACGCCCTTAACCGGGCTAACGAAGTGGGCAGTTTAGAGGTTGGCAAAAGAGCCGACATCCTCGTTCTAAATGTCCCGAACCATAGTTTTCTAGGCTACCGCTTCGGAGTGAACTTGGTGGACAGAGTGATAAAGAATGGACGATTAGTTGTCGATAGAGAAAAACAAGACGAACCCATTTTCATGAGCAAGAATGAATAGAGATAGCCACCTAGATTTTGAGGAACGCCTTGACTACCAGCTAGTATCTAAGCTCTTCTCAATGTTTCCTTGTCCCACATCGAAAAACGAACACGTCTGGAACAAAAAGCCTTATTACGAATATTCGCCAACCCGAACTATCTGGAAGCTTGTCTAATGGTTTACGAAGTCGACTATGCAGCAGCAGAAACCAAAGGGTGTTCCTCGAGGCTAACAATTGAGAACAAGATATTCTACGTCAGACTACTTGAATCATGCACAAAACCCCCACGGTTCTTCGCCGGTGATCAAAGGGGAATAATCACAAAAGAAATATCCCCAAATGAATTCGATTTCTGGCTTAAGACGCTAGCCGGCAAGGAAGAGGAGATTGAACAAATCAAGAAGAGGTTGAATTCCGGAAAAAGGTATCTCCGCTGAAACCCAAGGGTCTATACTCTCTCAAGGTCGGCGGCCAACACTCCCTGAAGTAACGTGCTAGTCCCCTCTTCGGAGAACTTTGAGCTATCTCTAGCTCCTCAAAAGAAATTGATGATAAGGCTTGACATCAGCTCATACGATAGGAAAGGTTTTTAGTCAAGTTATTATATGACACTCAGCGAAAGCGTAAAGAGACATGTGAGGTCACAGTTATGTCTGTATTTGCAGCACCAGGAGCTTATGATCGCGCTATTACGGTTTTCTCACCAGACGGTCGGTTGTTCCAAGTTGAATACGCGATGGAACTCGTAAACCGTGGAGCTACAATCATCAGCTTGCAGTGCGAAGAGGGCATTGTGATAGGTTCTGAAGAGAATATCGAAGCTCTTGAAGAGGCAGAGTACTCTTGGAAAATCTTCCGCGTGGATGAACACATAGGCGCCGCAATAGTGGGTTTGAGTAGCGACGCCCGAATTCTGATTGACCAGGCACGCATCTACGCGCAGAGCAACAAACTAACTTATGACGAACCCATAGACGTAGAAGTTGTCACGAAACGCATATGTGACATCCAGCAGATGTATACACAGCACGCAGGCGTTAGACCCTTCGGAGTGTCCATAATATTCGCTGGCGTCGACAAAACAGGAAATCACGTCTTCGGAACCCACCCGAGCGGTACATACAGGGGATACAAGGCCACTGCACTGGGCGCAGGGAGAGAAACGGTGCTAGCAATCCTCAAGGAAGAATACAAAGAAAACGTGACCCTCGAGGCGACCACAAAACTTGCAGTAAAATGCTTGGCTAAAGCTCTTGAAGCCAGACAGCTGCCGGCAAGGATTAAGATGGCAGTTATTCCTGCAACAACCAAGAAAATGGAAATGCTGAAAGACGAAACTGTGGAAGCTCACATCAAAGAGCTGGGTTCGAGCAAGTGACAGTCTGATGAGCGAGAAGTTCACCATCGCACGGTTGACGAAAGAAAACGAACATTTTGAAATTCTCGTAAAACCTCAGAAAGCACTTGACTACCGTAATGGTAAATTTGAATCAGTAACGGAAGTCCTTGCGGCAGAAAGCATATTTACAGATGCCAACAAAGGTACACGAGTTGGAGAAGAGCCCCTTCGCAAGGCTTTCGGAACGACAGATACTCTCAAGATTGCTGGAATAATTCTCAAGACTGGAACGTTGCAGCTTACCACAGAACAGCGCCGTAAGATGGTGGAAGACAAGAGGAGACAAATAGTCGATTTCATCTCGCGCCAAGCAGTTGATCCAAAAACCAATCTGCCACATCCACCAACTCGAATCGAAAACGCCATGGAACAAGTTCGTTACCCTGTAGATCCCTACAAACCAGTGGAAGAACAGGCAAAAGATATTGTTAAACTATTGAGACCTATACTGCCACTAAAGATAGAACAGATATCGGTGAGCGTTCGCATCCCGACCGAATACGCGGCAAGAGCTTACGGAGCTATGAAATCCGCAGGAACAATTAAACACGAAGAATGGCGTTCTGATGGTTCATGGTCAGGAGTGATAGAAATGCCAGCAGGCTCTTACGCACCTTTCCTAACAAAGCTCGGTAACGTCACCAAAGGAAATGGAGACGCAAAAATCGTAACTTGAAGTATGAAAAACAGGTGAATATTGAATGCCAACATTTTTTGAAAAGAAACAGCTTGTAACGCCTGGAGAACTCCTTGCGGAAGGCGATTACCTTGCAGGCGAAAACACCTACAAGGAAGCCAACAAAGTCTACGCAAACCGTATTGGATTAGCCGATGTTGACAACAAAAAGGTCAACGTGGTAGCTCTCAGAGCCTTCTACTTGCCAAAAGTCGGCGACATCGTTATCGGAACGGTAACCGAAGTCGGGTTCAACGGATGGACAATTGACATCAAAGCACCGTACTCCGCTTTGCTACGAGCTTCCGAAGTCCTGAGCAGGCAGTTTAAACCACAAGCGGATGAATTGTCACAGGTGCTGAATTCAGGAGACCTGATAGTTGCCAAAATAGCCTCTTACGACAGATCGCATGATCCCCAACTCACTGTTGGTGAGCCAGGGTTGGGCAAAATTACCCGCGGGCAAATATTGCAGGTAACCCCAACGAAAATTCCTCGAGTGATAGGCAAGAAAGGTTCCATGATCTCGATGATAAAACAGGAAACAGATTGTCAGATCATCCTAGGCGTAAATGGCGTAATCTTGGTCACGGGTAAGAGTCGTGAAGATGAGGATTTGGCAATGATGGCGATAACGAAAATCGAGGAGGAATCGCACACTAGCGGTCTTACAGATCGCATAACACAATTGCTCAAAGAAGAAAAATCAAAACGGGAGGAAAAGAAAGAATGAACGAAAAAACAGAAAAATTAATTGACAAGAAAGGTCTTAGGCTAGACGGAAGAAAAGCCGACGAGTTGAGACCAATAAAGCTCCAAGTCGGCGTTTTAGGAAATGCTGACGGATCAGCCTACGTTGAACATGGAAAGAACAAGATTCTCGTAGGTGTTTTCGGACCAAGGGAGATGCACCCAAAGCATCTTTCACAACCAGATCGCATGGTGATTCGATGCCGCTACCACATGGCTCCTTTCTCTGTACAAGAGCGCAAGTCACCCGCACCATCAAGAAGAGAGGTAGAACTCTCCAAGGTAATCAGAGAGTCCCTCGAACCCTCGGTCTTTGTTGACCTCTATCCGCGAACCGGGATCGATGTTTTCATCGAGGTACTGCAAGCGGACGGCGGAACAAGATGCGCAAGCATAACCGCTGCCTCTCTCGCCATCGCCGATGCTGGGATTCCATTGCGCGACTTAGTCGTTGCATGTGCCGCAGGAAAAGTTGAAGACACTGTCGTGTTGGATCTGATGGACACAGAGGACAAAGTCGGCGCGGCCGATGTTCCTGTCGCTTTCATGCCTAACCTAAACGCCGTAACACTATTGCAAATGGATGGAGTCCTTGCCCCTGAGGAGTTTGAGACTGCTGTGAATATGGCAGTCGAAGGCTGCAAAAAAATCTACCTTATGCAGAAGGAAGCATTGCGAACAAAATATATGACGGTTAAAGAAGAGGTTGAAGAGTGATGTCCACATTGATTACTCGTGTCAGACAGAAACAAATTGGACAAGCAATAGACGCTGGCAAGCGTTTGGATGGAAGAGGCTTAGTTGACTATCGGGAAATGACGATTGAAGAAGGATTAATTGAACGTGCTGAGGGTTCCGCAAGAATTCGTCTTGGAAAAACAGATGTTCTGGTTGGCGTCAAGATAGCGACAGGCGAACCTTTTCCCGACACGCCCAACGACGGTGTTCTCACCGTGAATGCGGAGCTTGTTCCTCTAGCGTCTGCAGCTTTTGAACCAGGTCCCCCTGATGAAAACTCGATAGAACTTGCAAGAATTGTCGACAGAGGAATTAGGGAATCTAAAGCAATCGATAGCAGCAAACTTGTAATAGAGGCTGGAAAAAAGGTATTCGTGGTCTTTGTGGATGTCTACGTGTTGAACCACGATGGAAACTTGATAGATGCTGCGGCCTTAGCTGCGGTTTCCGCCCTGGTGAACACCAAAATGCCAAACTACCAAATCGAAGAGGGCGAGGTGAAGATAAAACCGGGATACAGTCCGCTTCCTCTGAAGAGTCATCCGATAACAGTGACTCTTGCTCAGATCAATGGCAAGCTAGTGGTTGATCCATGGATCGAAGAGGAACAAGTCATGGATGCCCGAATCTCCTTCGCAATAAATGATGAAGGCAACATTTGCGCAATCCAAAAAGGAGGCTCTGGCTTCTTTACACCACAACAGATTTTAGACGCCTCAAAGCTTGCACAAGAAAAAGCTGCTGAATTACGCAAGAAACTCGGCTGGTAAAAAAATTGACACGTATGAAGAAAGTTGGCTCGACGCGTGGTCTTGGAACCCGCTACGGATCTACAGTCAGGAAACGCTACACCAAAGTCATCGATGGAATGAGGAAGCGTCACAGATGTCCACAATGTGCCTTCGCAAAAGTTAAGCGCGAAAGCGTCGGCGTTTGGAAATGCAGAAAATGCGGCTACACTTTCACAGGTGGCGCCTACCTTCCCGTCACCAAACTCGGCGTCGTTGCTAAGCGAGCCGCGAAAGGTGCCCCAATAGAAGAGACCATAAAAGCTGCCGAAGAAGCGACAAAGTAACTTCATTTCTTTTTAAGAATTACCCGTGCAGTAGTTCTGAGTCTCTAAAATGAGGCGCCTCAGACAATGAGGACTGAAGCCGTCATCAGTCTAAAGCTCCCCTCCAGGAGAAAGTTGAAATCATTAATCGACGCTCTATCACCCGAACTTAGAAAAACCGCCGGGAGTCGAGCCACGGCGAATCTGAGGTGTAGGGGTAACCTACTGCTACTGCGGGTTGAAGCTCAAAACACAATTATGCTGCGTTCAACTCTAAACGCATACCTACACTGGATGAATTCTGCGACAACGGTGATAGAACTGCTCGGTGATTCTTCGTAGCCTGTTTGGTTTGAACTATCTCAGATTACTACGGTCCGTATCCGGAAAAGCAGTGGTCACCTATTGTTACTCAGCTACCCCGGGAGTCTTTTGAATCCTTGCAGCGGGTATCAGAGTGTCTTATGTTGGGTCTTTACGTTGAGTGCTTGAGATGCAAAACTGATCAACAGCATGATGGTGAAGACCAGAATTGCTATGCTTATCTTATAGGAAAGCTCCATGTTCGAGTTCAAGGCGAAGATGAAAACAAGCATCAACACTATAACCATTCCCTCTTGGAATCTATTGAGACCTAACCTCAAACTCATTTCAGACCAACCCTTTTCTTCAGTCTTCGGAATCGTCTCTTATTACTATTCCTCAGACTATTGCTTCTTCCGGAACGCCTCTCTTGACACTGTTCGATCGAACAAGCTTTTATAAGAATGCTGATGAGAATTGAGTAAGTTAGGCAATTGCCCTCACTTCAAATAATGAGAGAAAAGAGTGAATGCCCTACATCAAGAAAATAGAGTTGAAGGGGTTCAAATCATTCGGCCCCCAGACGGTTAAGGTAGCTCTAGACAGGGGCTTCACTGCGATAACCGGTCCCAACGGTAGCGGGAAAACCAACATAATGGATGCGCTCCTCTTTTCTCTAGGGGAACTGAGCACAAAGAGACTCCGCGCTGAGAACGCTGCAAAACTCATTTTCCATGGGTCTGAGACCGCAGGTTTAGATAAAGCGAAAATGGCAAAGGTAATAATTCAATTTGACAACACCGACGGATTAATGGCCGTTGACACAGTGACAGTGACGATTTCTCGGGAAGTCTACAGGAACGGTCAGAGCGTTTACAGGCTAAACGGTCGGAGAATATCACGAGGACATATTCTCGAAATTCTTTCTATGGCCGGGATAAGTAGCGCAAGTCAAAACATAATTCCTCAAGGAACAATTACGCGGCTAACTGATGTCAATCCGATGGAACGTAGAAAAATCATAGAGGATCTAGTGGGAATCGCCCAGTATGATGCAGAAAAGGTCGAGGCCGAAGAGAAGCTCCGAACCGCGGACATTTCGATTCGGACAGCCATGGGAAGAGTCGAAGAGGTGCAGAAGCGTCTGGATGACTTGGAGAGAGAACGCAACGAACTCCTTAGATACAATTTCATCCAGAACGAAACCAAGAAGTTTGAAGCCGTCGAAATCAGTCACGAGATTACGAACCTAAACAAAAAAGTAACCGAAACATCAGCCCAAGCTGACAAGATTAGAAGTCGCGTTGACAGATTGAGAAACCTTCGCGGGGATCGCAGAGACAAACGGCACTCAATAGAGGGTGAATGGCGAAAACTCAGCGGCGAGATAGTCGAGGAAGGGGGCTCCCAAGTGATGAAGGTTCAAATTAACATAGGCGAACTGAAGTCAAAACTCGCCGAATTGACTACCAAAATAAGCTCTGGGCAGTCGAGCCTCGAAGGTTTGAAGAGCATAAGAGGAAACTATCAAGAACAATACGAGACTATCCGAAACAAAATTAGAGAGAATCGGTTACGAATAAGGAAGCTCAAGACAGAAAACGACAAACTCGAAGCCGAAATCATTGAGAAACAAAGTGACCATGATTCCCTCGCAACTGAAGCAGCACAACTCTGGGGAGACCTAGGAGGGAATAGCCAGAAAATACGGGAAACTGAGGTTCAAATTGACAACCACTTCAGTCGTCTAGCTTTCCTGAGATCCGAATTCGGAAAGAGCCAGAATGCTCTGCAGCTCAGCGTTCAACGATTGAAGGAATTGAACATCCGCAAAGAAAGGTTTGCACAGACTCTTCAAGAAATTGAAAACTCTCTGACTGAGCTTGACAAAGTTCAGAAGGAACAGAAAAACCGACTCAGGAGCATCGAACAGAACATCGAACGTAGAACTGCTCAGAAAGAAGCCGTGGAAAAAGAGATTTCAGAAGCTGGCAAGATCGCTGGTTCTGCCAAGGATGCGGTCATAGAATTCGTGACTCAACGAGAACTTGCCGAGACAGTAGCCGCCGAGGAAAAAGCCCTCAGAAGCATAGAAGAATTGGGCGAAGTAGGCGCAATCACCGGTATTCAAGGACGGTTGCGCAAGCTGATAAAGATTGACAAATCCTACAAGAAAGCAATTGAAGCCGCAGCAGCCGGATGGCTAGAAGCAATGGTTGTGAAAGATACTGAAGCCGCTTTCCTGTGCACAGAGACTTTACGTAAAATGAAGCTGGGACGAATCAAGATTATACCGTTGCAAGGAGCAACAAATACCCCGGCACCCAAGATCCCAGATAGAGAAGGAGTTAGCGGTTCAGCATTGGCATTTGTAAAATTTGATCGGGCTAACGAGTTAGCAGTGAACTATGTCTTTGGGGACACAATAGTTGTTGCAGATGACAAAACGGCATTCGCACTTTCTGGGAAAGGATACCGGGCGGTTACAATTGGCGGTGACCTCTACGAGGCAGGTGGCGCCTTTGAGAGTGGCTACTATAGAGCGCCACTAGATTTCAGCGCAATAATACCAAGCGAGACTGCGATAAAGAGCCTCGATGAAGCGGTTAAGGCGCTACAACAGCACCTTTCTCAACGCAATACCGACATCGTGGGTTTCCAGGAGGAGATTGAGCATTCGAAAATTGAAATGGCGCGTCTGTCAGAAACAATAGTCACTCTCGAAAGGGAAATGGTTAGAGTAAGACACAGTGTCAAGCGAACTCGGAGCAACGTTAAACGCGTGGAAAAATACAGCTTCAGGATCGAGAAGGATATTGATATTGAGAAAGGACGAATTAGTGTATACAAGTCTGAGAGAAGCTCGATACTGAAGGATCTGAGACAGCTCCAAGCCGAACTAGCTACTCTGAGGAAGAAAACAGATGTTGCCCACATTCAGGAGTTGGAGCTAAGAAGAGAACAGCTCGCAGAAGAGATCAACACAACCAGACAAAAACTTGGAAGCGTCCAAATCGAAAACAAAACTCTTCAATCTCAGTTTGACAATGTCCTTCGCGTTGGCTACGAGAATAGTAAGATCCAACTCCTAAAAGTCGAGCAGCAACTGCGCAAGGTTGAGAGAGACACAACCGATGCGCTTGCCGGTCGCGAAGGTCTCAAATCAGAGATTGCGGATCTGGAGAAACGTCGAATGGAACTATCAAAGGCTGTCTTTTCAGCTCGAGAAGAAGCCAGAAGATTCACAACGCAAATAGATGCCATTGACACCGAACTCCGACTTTACGACGCAGAATACGAGCAGGCAGAGTTGCTCCTGAACCAGCTCCAACTCAGCGTACAGACTTGTATGATGCGTCTGCAACAACATCTTTCACAACTGAGACAATACGGTTATGCTCAGGCTCTAGAGACAACGGAAAAACAAGTGGAAGAGGCCAAAACTTCAATAGACATGATGCGGTTCGAGCTCGAACGCATTGGTGCCGTGAACCAGCTTGCTCTCTCACATTACGCGGAGCAGACTTCTAGATACAGAGAGTTGTCGCTTCGTTTGAACGAGCTCGAAAAAGAGAAACAAGCTATTGTCCAATTCATGGACGAAATTGAAAACAAGAAGCGCAAGGTATTCATGGACGCGTTTGAACGCATTAACACTAACCTACAGCAGTACTTCTCAAAACTCACCGGGGGCGGGATTTCATTTCTCCAACTTGAAAACACTGAAGACTGTTTCCAAGGCGGGATAGACATGCTTGTCCAATTCCCAAACAAGCCATCCATTGTAGTGAGTGGCGCGAGTGGCGGTGAGCGCTCAGTATCGGCTGTTTCGTTCATATTTGCATTGAAGGAGTTCACTCCGGCATCTTTCTACGTCTTAGATGAAATTGACGCCCACCTAGATGCCTTTCACACCTCAAAACTAGCTGATCTCCTCTCGGGCGAATCAGAAAAGACTCAGTTCATTGTGATAACATTGAAACCTGAAATGGTAAACCGTGCTCAACGAGTCTACGGCGTTTACGAGCGCAATGGCGTCTCGAATGTCGTTACTGCGAAGTTTTTGGAGGCAAAAAGCTAGCAATGTCCACGATGATCAAGCGTCCATTCTACCTTCGTCCCCCATGGAACATACTCTTCGAAATTAACAGACTCGAGAAGTTGACGCCATGGAATGTCAACATATCCTATTTACTCAACTCATTTCTCAGCGAAATGGAAAAGATGGGCAAGGTGGATTTCAGAGCTTCTGGCGTGGCCTTGGATTCCTCTGCGCTAATCTATTTGATGAAATCCAAGCTCCTACTGACGCTTCAGGAGCCTCCGACAACAAACAAAGTTCCAGGGGATTTTGTTCCTCCACCGCTGTTTCTGCCGCTCAGGCACGAGTTGACTTCCACTACAATCACTCACTTGTTGGAGGTCTTGGACGAAGTGCTTAAGGGTGAGAAACTGACTCATATCGACCGAGTTGTCCAGCAACCCATCCTCCCTTCATTCTCGGAAATCCTTCCCCAATTCGACGCTTTCCTAGCAGATCTTGAAGTTCAGATGGGAAAGCTATACGAACTCTTGTGCGAGAGGGTCAAGGGCAAGGGCATAGTCGAGTTTTCATCTCTCACGAAAGAGTCACTCCGCATAGAAGCCATTCGCATGTTTCTTCTGTTGCTGTTCTTGGCTCAGGATGGAAAGATAAGCTTGTGGCAAAACGAAGAAACCGACGAACTATACATAGCAGTGGGGAATGTGAGCAGTGCAAGGGTCCAATAATCCAGATGCCGAATCGCAGCTTCAGCTTGAGCAGTCCCATGAGGCGAAGATTAAACATAACTTGGCCCTGTTGGAAGCTGCTCTCTACGTCGCCGGTAGACCTTTGGATCTAAACGAGTTGTGCTCAGTGGTTGGCTCGCGGTCTAAGAGGAGAGTGAAGAAACTCGTAACCACACTTGTTCAAGAATACCTTGGAAGAAACACATCCCTCGAGATACTCGAATTGAAGGATGAACGCTATGTCTTGCAGCTTAAAGCCGAATTCACTCCTCTTGTGAGAAAATTTGTAAACCGTCCACTGTTGTCCTCCGGTCCTCTGAAGACATTGTCGTACATAGCTTACAGGCAACCGATCTCACAGAAAAGAGTGATCGAGGTGCGAGGGCAGCATGCGTATGGTCACGTTAAACTATTGAGGGATATGGGCTTGATTGCCGCTGAAAGAAATGGGCGATCAATGGGGCTCCGGACTACGGATTACTTCGCAGACTATTTCGGTCTGATACATGACCCCGCCTTGATGAAAAGAGAGCTCAAACGCATATTTGGAGACGCTCTGAAGGAAGAAGCGTAAACATAAACGGATACGTTTATATGCAAAATTAGCGGTGATAGTCCCACCCGAATTCGTTTAGAAAGGGAAAAATGGAATGTCAGTCTGGCA
>Ga0316630_10000247_pt1 | contig 15371 bp, 14 predicted proteins | sample OWC_May_M1_C1_D6_FD_207658 | JGI IMG/M metagenome (GOLD analysis project Ga0316630, IMG submission 207658) | Wetland soil microbial communities from Old Woman Creek delta, Ohio, United States - OWC_May_M1_C1_D6_A | ecosystem: Environmental > Terrestrial > Soil > Wetlands | place: USA: Ohio...
GCAAGGAGAGCACCATCCAGGCCCAGCAGGAGGAACTGCGCCAGACCTCGACACCGATCACCGAGATCTGGGACGGCGTGCTGACGCTGCCGATCATCGGTTCGCTCGACTCCTCGCGCACCATGGTGGTCATGGAGAAACTGCTGTCACGCATCGAATCGGACCGCGCGCGCATGGTGGTGATCGACGTGACCGGCGTCATGGCGATCGACACCCAGGTGTCGCACCACCTCATCCAGATGATCCGCGCCATCGGGTTGATGGGCGCGGACGCGATCCTCACCGGCATCCGCCCCGAGATCGCCCGCGCGCTCACCAGCCTCAATATCGACCTCGGCGGCGTGACCACCCGTTCGAAGCTGTCGGAGGGTCTGAAGGAGGCGTTCCGGCGCCTGCGCGTGCAGGTGTCAGCGGCCGGAGAGCGCTAGGACCGCATCACGATGAACCTGCAGGGCATCCATCTCACCCCGATCGGCGCCGGCGACCTGCTGCTCGAGCCGAGCGAGAGCCTCGACCCGAGCCGCGACGACCAGCTCGAAACGCTGGTGGCGGCCCTGCAACGGCACCAGGCCCGCCGGCTGATCTACGACCTCAAGAACGTGCGCCTGATCGATACGGTGTATTTCCGCTGGCTGACCGGGCTGCAGGCGATCTGCCAGATCGCCGGGGTGCGCATGATCGTCATTCACATGCAACCGACCGCTGCGTTTGCGCTGTCTCAACTCATTCGCGACCGACCGCGGTTCGAGTGTGCGCTCGACATCGAACACCTGCCGCCGGAACCACCTGCGTCCGGCGACAGCGACTGACCGCAGCACCCGCCCCGACGCCTACTCCCGCCGCCAGGTGGTTCCGCCCGGGCCGTCCTCGAGCATCACGCCCTGTGACTTGAGCTGGTCGCGAATGCGGTCGGACTCGCCGAAGTTCCTGGCCTTGCGGGCCGCGGTGCGCGCCGCAATCAGGGTCTCGATCTCTTCGGCCGACAGCCCGGCCCCGGCCCCGGCCTGCAGGAAATCCTCCGGGCGGCGCCCGAGCAGGCCGAGCACGCCGGCCAGCCGGCGCAGCAGCGCGGCGAGCGCCGCCGCCTGGGCCGGGCTGCCGGCGCGCGCCTTGTTGATGTCGGAGACGAGACTGAACAGTTCGGCGATCGCCACCGGCGTATTGAAGTCGTCGTCCATGGCGTCGGCGAACCGCTGCTCATAGGCCGTGCCCTCGGGTGCACTGGTTTCGGGAAAATCCTTGAGCGCCGTATAGAGACGGGTGAGCGCGCTCTTGGCCTGATCCAGCGACTCGTCCGAGTAGTTGAGCGGGCTGCGGTAGTGGCTGGCGAGGATGAAATAGCGCACCACCTCCGGGTCGTAGAGCTTGAGCACCTCGCGGATGGTGAAGAAGTTGCCGAGCGACTTCGACATCTTCTCCTCGTTCACGCGTACGAAGCCGTTGTGCATCCACAGATTCACGAACTTCTCGCCGGTCGCGCCCTCGCTCTGGGCGATCTCGTTCTCATGGTGCGGGAACTGCAGATCGAGCCCACCGCCGTGGATGTCGAAGTGGTTGCCGAGACAGCAGGTCGACATCGCCGAGCACTCGATGTGCCAACCGGGCCGGCCGCGGCCCCAGGGCGAATCCCAGTACGGCTCGCCGGGCTTGGCGGCCTTCCACAGCACAAAGTCGAGCGGGTCGTCCTTGGACTCGTCGGCCTCGACCCGCGCACCGACCTGCAAGTCGTCGAGCGACTTGCCGGACAGCCGGCCGTAGTCCGGGAACCGGCGCACGCGGTAATACACATCGCCGTTGGCGGCCGCATAGGCAAACCCGCGCTCGATCAGCTGCGCGATCATATTGATGATCTCGCCGATATGGCGGGTGGCGCGCGGCTCCTGGTCGGGCGGCAGCACGCCGAGCGCGGCGGCGTCCTCGTGCATGAAGCGGATGAAGCGCCCGGTGAGCGCCTCGATCGGCTCATTGTTCTCGCTGGCGCGCTTGATGATCTTGTCGTCGATGTCGGTGATGTTGCGGATATAGGTCACGTCGTAGCCGCGCGCGCGCAGGAACCGCGTCACCATGTCGAACACCACCAGCACCCGCGCGTGCCCGATGTGGCAGTAGTCGTAGACGGTCATGCCGCACACGTACATGCGCACCTTTCCCGGTTCGATCGGGGTGAAGGGTTCTTTTCTTCGGGTGAGGCTGTTGAAAATTTGCAGCATGGGACTCCGAACTGTCATTCCAGGTACAGCGGTTAGCGATTGGCTGTTCGCTAACCGCCAAAAAGCTAATCGCTAATCGCCAATCGCTGATTTTCCCGCCCTCTGCAGCCGTTCCCGCGCCCGCTCCACACCGATCAACGGCAACAACTTCGCCATCTCCGGGCCGTCCAGCTCGCCGGTGAGCGCGGCGCGCAGCGGCCGGAACAGCGCCTTGCCAGCCAGCCCGGTGTCGATCCTGACCATTTCGGCAAGCGCCTTGAAGTCGGTGCCGTGTTTTTCGAGTGCACGGCGCGCAATGTCGAAGAACTCCTCGCCGGCGGCGCGCGCCACCTCCTCGGCGGCATGGGTCGGCGTCAGCGCGGCGGCATAGATGTGCTCGGCCCAGTGGCGGGCATCGGGTGGAAACAGCACGTTGCCGCGCACCGCCTCGATAAACGCCTGCCAGTCGGTGCTCGGCACCCGGGTGCCGACCTCACCGGCCATCCACGCCCACAGGCCGGCGGAGTCGGTGGCCAGCACCGCCTCGCGCTGCCAGTGCAGCAGGTGCTGCTCGTCGAAATGCGCCGGTGCGCGGTGCAGGCGCGCCAGATCGAAATCCGCCGCCAGCGTTTCGAAGCCGAGGCAGACGTTGCTTTCGTAAGTATGCCCGAGCCGTGCCAGGTAGTTGTTGACCGCGAGCGGCAGAAAGCCCTGTTCGCGCAGCTCGTGCACCGCGCGGCTGCCGGTGCGTTTCGACAGCGGCGCGCCGTCCGGACCCACCACCAGCGCGATGTGTGCGTAGCGCGGCACCGGCAGGCCGAGCGCCTCGAGCAGCAGGATCTGGCGCGGCGTGTTGGTAAGATGATCCTCGCCGCGCAGCACCAGCGTGACGCCCATGAGCGCATCGTCGACGGCATTGCTGAAAAAGAACGCCGGGCTGCCATCGGAGCGACGGATCACGAAATCGCCGATGTCGCCGGTGGCAAACTCCTGCCGGCCGCGCACCGCGTCCTCGAACGCCACGCGCGCGCCCTCGGCGACACGAAAGCGCAGCGTCGCCGGCCGGCCCTCGGCCCGGCGCGCCGCCACGTCCTCGGCCGGCAGCCGCCGGCAGCGGCCCGAGTAGCGCGGCGGACGGCCGGCGGCGATCGCGGTCTTGCGTGCAATCTCGAGCTCGTGCTCGCTGCAGAAACACGGGTAGGCGTGGCCGTCGCGTTCCAGCGCCGCGAAGTGGCCGGCATAGACCGGACCGCGCTCCGACTGGGCATACGGCGCCTGCGCCCCGCCCGTGCCCGGCCCCTCGTGCCAATCGAGTCCGAGCCAGCGGAGGTCCTCTTCCAGCGCCTGCGCGTATTTCTCGTGGCCGCGCATGGCGTCGGTGTCCTCGATGCGCAGCAGGAACACACCGCGGTGGCGATGCGCCAGCAGCGCGTTGAACAGCGCCGTGCGCACGTTGCCGAGGTGCAGCAACCCGGTCGGGCTCGGGGCAAAACGGGTCTTGAAGGGCGCGGCACTCATGAGGTCACGGATGGTAGCCCAAAGCCCGACCCGCTCCAATCGCCGCCGCCGGACGCGTGCAGCCCGGGCGGCACTGGGCTACAATCGCCGGCCCGGGTCCGGCGACACGCCCACGCTCCCGGCACCCGGACATTTCCACCCCGACCAAGGCAGACGGCACTCCCATGAAAGTGCGCATCCAGACCAGCTACGGCGCGATCCTCATCGAACTCGACGCGCGCAAGGCCCCCAAGACCGTCAGCAATTTCGTCGCCTATGCACGCGACGGCTTCTACGACGGCACGGTATTTCATCGCGTCATGGACGGCTTCATGATCCAGGGCGGCGGGTTCCTGCCGGGCATGAACCAGAAGCCGACCCGACCGCCGATCGAGAACGAAGCCAAGAACGGCCTGCGCAACGAGCGCGGCACGATCGCCATGGCCCGCACCAGCGACCCGAACTCGGCAACCTCGCAGTTCTACATCAATGTGGTCGACAATGACTTCCTCAACTACACCGCCGAAACCCCGTCCGGCTGGGGCTACTGCGTGTTCGGCAAGGTGGTCGACGGGCTGACGGTCGTCGACCGCATCAAGGGTGTACCGACCGGCAGCAAGGGGGGCCACAAGAACGTCCCGCTCGCCGATGTGGTGATCGAGAAGGTCGAAGTCCTGGAAGACTGACGGGACTGCCGCCCCGGCCGTGAGCACGCTATTCATCTCCGACCTGCACCTGTCGGCCGAGCGCCCGGCAATCACCGCGCTGTTCCTGGAATTCCTGCGCGCGCGGGCGCACTCGGCCGAGACGCTGTACATCCTCGGCGACCTGTTCGAGTACTGGATCGGCGACGACAGCGCCGCGCACCCCGACTACCGACCGCTGATCGACGGCCTGCGCGCGCTCACCGCTGCCGGCGTGCCGGTATTCGTGATGCACGGCAACCGCGACTTCCTGCTCGGCACGGAATTCGAGCACGCCACCGGCTGCCGCATCCTCCCGGACCCGAGCGTGATCGACCTGTACGGCGAACCGGTGCTGCTGATGCACGGCGACACGCTGTGTACCGACGACGTCGCCTACCTCAAGTTCCGGCAGATGGTACGAAATCCCGACTGGGTGAAGATGTTTCTCGGCAAGAACATCGCCGAGCGGGTGGCGATCGTGCGCGACTACCGCGAGGTCAGCAAGGCCGCGACCGCGACCAAGAAGCCGGAGATCATGGACGTGAATGCCGGCGCCGTCGAGGCGGCGCTGAAGCAGCACGGCGTACACCACCTGATCCACGGCCATACGCACCGGCCGGCGCAACACCAACTGACCCTGGACGGCACCGCCGTGCGCCGCACCGTGCTCGGCGACTGGTACGACCATGGCAGCGTGCTGACGTGTGATGCGGGAGGATGCGTACTGGAAAGCCTGGGCTGAGATTCAGCCAGGACGGGAAGAAGCGGTTAGCGGTTGGCAAAGACTTATGAATTTTCACCGCGGAGACGCGGAGAAAGGCAAGACGAATACCGAAGGTTTTCTCTGCACCTCTGCGCCTCTGCGGTGAGATGTGCTGTTAGCTGTTAGCCAATCGCTAACCGCTAATAGCTAACCGCTCATCTTATCCCCGAAGGAGTGATCTGTCGGTAATCCTTCGGAACCTCGAACAGCGTCGCCTTGATCGGCATGCCGGTCCGGTAGTCGACCAGCTGGCGCGTCACCCCGACGCGGTTCACCTGCCGTACCGGGAAGCCGAACTCCAGGTGCCGGGCCGGCAGGAACACGAACTCGGCCAGGTCACAGACCGACTGCAGCGTCGCCGGCATGCGCGCCTGGCCCTCGCCCTGAATCGCGGCCAACGCCTGGTGGTATTCGCGCAGCGCCGCCACCGCCTCCGGCAACAAACCGTCGGCGGCATACACGTCGGCGCAACGCTCGCCGTTGGTCAGCAACCGGTAGTGGGTGACCACCTTGCCGTCCACCGCAGGCAGCGGCTCGGGAGCGCGTGCGACGGTATTCTGAAAGCGCCTGGGTGGTGTCAGCGTGACCGGCCCCGACCGGACCGTCAGCACCGTCCGGTCGCTGTGGCTGATGCTGTACACCGTTCCGGCGCGGCGATCGAACAGGATGTAGCCGCTTGCCGCGTCACCGTCTTCGATGCGCAGGTAATCGCCGGTCACCAGCATGCGCAGCGGCCGCTCGCCCTCCGGCCCGCTCTCGATAAATGAAAGCGACAGGGCGCTCGGCGCCGGCGCACTGTTGCACGCCGCCAGCAGCAGTGCGCCGGCCGTTAATATCCACAGGCGTGCCGTGATTGGATGGTGGTGGAGTAGGCGCAGAGGACGCAGAGGCGCAGAGGACGCAGAGAACTGAAAAATTTTCTTCATGCCTTCCTCTGCGCTCTCCGCGCCTCTGCGTCCTCTGCGTTCCTTCCAGAACGCCACGTACGGCAACGGACTTCCCAAGCCAGTTTTCAGATCCCCACGATTCATCGACTGCCCGCCTCCGTTACACCGCACCTTATCGCACTCACGGCGCGCGATAGAAGTACGCTGCCAGGCGCTCGCGCAGCAGCGCGCCGTCCGCCTGCAGCAGGGTTACGTTCGCGCCCTCGGCACCGGCCCACTCCACCCCGAGTTCCACGCCCTGCGGACCCTCGATCGCGAACAGGATGTCGAAGGCACCGGGGTCGAACACGCCGCCGTCATCCACCCGCCACACCGACGACTCGTCCGTGGTATTTCCGGGGTAATCCCGGAACGCCAGGCGCCCGCCGCGATCGAGCACCAGCGCCGCCAGCGCATCCGGCCCGCGACGCTCGAACAGGACCACATAGACACCGTCCTCATCACCGATCACGGCCACCGGCCAGCAGCCGGTCAGCGGGCGCTTCCGGGCCGCGGCGATGCGGCCGCGCAACGCTTCGCTGCATTCGTCGCGCTGATCTTCGCGCGCCAGCAGCGGCTCGAACGGCAGCGGCTCGCGGGCGCGAAAGAATTCCGGTGGTGCCAGCAGGCAGACATCGCCCTCGGACACCTCGCCGTCCGTGAGACCGAACAGCTGCCCGGCCTGGCGCTCAAAGTTTTCCGAGGAGGCGCGTCCGGTGTCACGCCTGGCATCGCCGGCCTGAATCCCGGTGAACCGGATGGTCAGCAACTCATTACCCGGGCATAGCGCCTGCTGGACGCGCGGCGCGGCCGTCAGCTCGCGCGGCGCCAGCAACTGCCTGCCGCTGGCACCGGCGTAGGCGTAGGCCAACTCCTCCGCCTGCACGGGCAACGCAATCGTGACCGCCACCAGCGCGGCGACCTGCAACCATCCATGACGCGATTTCGCTACCGTTTGTTCCAATCAGCGACTCCGCAATCCGAGCATGAGATCCATGACGTTGGTGCCGGTCGGCCCGGTCTGCACGAGATCGCCGCTGGCCTCCAGAAACGATCCGGCATCAGCGGCGCGCAATGCCGCGCCCGCCTCCGTGCCCGCCAGCTCCCCGCGCGCGACCGTCCCGCCGTCCACCAGGGCGCCGGCGTCTTCCGATGGACCATCGCTGCCGTCGGTCCCGGCCGCGAGCAGCCAGATGTCGGTCGAGCCATTCAGCCCGAGCGCCGCGGCCAGCGCCAGCTGCTGGCAGCGCCCGCCCCGGCCCGGCCGGGGCGGCAGTCTGACGGTCGTTTCGCCACCCCAGACGTGAACCGTGCCCGGTGCGGCCGCGTGCAGGCTCTGCGCCAGACGTGCCCCGACGGTCGCGGCGTCACCGGTGATGAATTCGGGCTCGGCCACCGCCACCGCGCCGAGACGCTCGACCGCCGCCACGGCGGCCGCCACCGCAGCGCGGTTGCCGGCGATGATTTCATAGGATACGCGCTCGAAACACGCATCGCCGCGCGCCGGCAGGGACGGCGCGGCGCGCAGCAGTTCCGCCAGCCACGGCGGCAGGGCAACCTCGCCCTGCGAGTCATCGGCCGTAAGCGGCCCGGAGCCGATTGCGCGCGGATCATCGCCCGGCACGTCGGAGATCGCCAGACACAGCGTGCGCCGCGGTGCCAGCCGCTGCGCCAGCCGTCCGCCCTTGATCAGCGACAGGCGCTTTCGAATACGGTTCATGGCGGCGATATCGAGCCCCGAGCCGAGCAGCCAGTCATTGACCCGCTGCAGCGCGTCGAGGTCGACACCGTCCGGAAGCACCTCGGCGAGCGCTGAGGCCCCGCCCGACAGCAGCACCAGCACCTCGGCGGCCTCCGGCAGGCGATCGATGAACGCCAGCAGCGCTCGCCCGGCGTCGATACTGCCGGTATCCGGCCGCGGGTGGCCGGCCTCGAGCACCGGCCACGGCAGCGGCTGCGCGTAACCGCGCTTGGTGATCACCAGCGCATCGCGGATCTGCCCGCCGAGCGCGTCGTGCGCGCCCTCGGCCATGGCACAGGCCGCCTTGCCGAGCGCCACGACATATACGCCATCGGGAAAATTTGCGCCCTCGAGCCGGCGACGCACGCGGTCGCGGCCACCGACCGCGGCCAGCGCCGAGCGGTAGGCCTCGAGCAGCAGGTGCCGCGGGTCGGACTTCAGGGGCGAGGAACGGATCGGAGGGCTACGGCGGGCGTCACGGCGACCGGCCGGCATGACTGCTCAGCGCGGGGTGCCGAAGGCGTGGTGTTGCCACAGGTTGTGGCGCGCAACCGTGGGCAGGATCTCGCGCGCGCCGCGGATTACGGCCCGCAGCGGATCGGCAGCCCGGCGCACCGAAACACCGGTTTCCGCGGCCAGCCGCTCAGTCATGCCCGGCAACAGCGCCCCGCCGCCGGTCAGCAGGATGCCGGTCTCGACGATCTCGGCACCGTAAAGCACCGGCAATTCCCGAACCAGGTCGGTTACGCCGCTCAGCATGCGGGAAATGACCGGCGCCAGGGCATCGGCCACGTCTTCCACGTCGACGGCCACCCGAACACCCAGGCTGCCCGCCCGGCCATTGACACGGATCCGATCCGCGCGCCCCGGCAGGGGCGCCACCCCCACCGCTCGCACCAGCCGGTCGGCCTCGCCGGGGAGCAGCTCCAGGCCGTAGCGTTGCATGACCCGCGCGGCGGCCGCAGCCTGGAGGTCACCGCAGGCACAGCGCACCGCCCGGGTGGCGGTGACTTCGCTGGAACGGATCACGGCACAGTCGGTGACACCGTGACCGATGTCGACCACCAGTTGCGCATAGGGAGAGGAGACGTCCAGGCCGGCGCCGACTGCGGCGGCCAGCGGCTCGGGCACCACGCTGATGGCGGCGGCCCCGACCTGGGACAACGAATCGAACACGGCATCGCGCTCCTCGGGGCTGACGTCGGTCGGGACACAGGCCAGCAGGCGCGGCCGCAGCAGGCCGAAATGCCGCAGGCGCTGCATCAGCCCGTACAGCAATGTCGCGGCGGCGTCGCGGTTGACCACCGCCCCGGAACGAAGCGCCGGGCCCTCGGCGGCGCGTGACGGACACTCGAGGACACGGGCGCGCTGCGCGATCGACACGCGCGTGGTCGCGGTCCCGAAATCGACCGCCACATCGCGACTGCACCACGCTCCAATCATGTTCCGCTGCTGCTCCCGGGTCCGGCGTCTGCGGCCCCTTCCATGATGCCACAGCGCCGACGCCGCACAAGCGTCTGTGCGTACCGCGCGACGGCGCCGAGCGGCCATCGGGCGGACAGTGGCGCGCGTCAGCGCGCCAGCCACAGTCGCAGCCGCAGCCCCGGGCCGCTGGTGTAGCCGACCTCGCGGAAGCGGATCGCACGCTCGCGGTCGACAACGAAAAACGTCGGCGTGGCGCGCACACCCCAGCGCGCCGCCAGCGCGCCGTCCGGATCGTTGATCACCGGCCAGTCCAGACCGTGCTCGCGCAGATAACCGGATACCTCGGCCGCACTGCCCGACTGCATTGCCACCGTCACCACCGGGTGATCGCGCAGCAGCGCACTGACGCTGCCCTGCTCGAGCCGGCAGACCGGGCACCAGCTCGCCCAGAAGTACACCAGCACCGGCCGGGCCGCGGAACTGGCCGCAAGGTCGAAGGATGCGCCATTCAACAGCGGTGCCTGCAGCACCGGCGCCGGCCCTTCGACCAGGTTGCGCTGCTGGTACAACCGCACGCCCAACACGACTGCCGCGAGCAGCAGTGCAAAGCCGATTCGCTCGACCCAGATCCGCGCCCGCCGGCGCGGCCCGGCCTCAGGCGACACCGGCCAGGTCCCGCTTGAGGTCGGCCACGTCCTCGAGCCCGACCGACAGCCGGATCAGGCCATCGGAGATCCCGGCCTCGGCGCGCTGCTCGGGTGTCAGCCGCCCGTGCGTAGTCGTGGCCGGATGGGTGATGGTGGTCTTGGTGTCGCCGAGGTTGGCAGTGATCGACACCAGGCGCGTTGAGTCGATCAGTTTCCAGGCCGCGTCCTTGCCGCCATCGAGCTCGAACGACACGATGCCGCCGAAGCCGGACTGCTGGCGGCCGGCCAGCTCGTGCTGCGGATGCGAGGCCAGCCCCGGGTAGTAGACCCGTTTCACCCGCGGCTGCTGCTCAAGCCAGCGCGCCAGCTCGAGCGCGTTGGCGCAGTGCGCCTTCATGCGCAGGCCGAGCGTCTCCAGACCCTTGAGGAACACCCAGGCGTTGAACGGGCTCATGCTCGGCCCGCAGGTGCGCAGGAATCCAAACACGTCCTTGCCGACCCGCTCGGCGTCGCCGACCACCGCACCGCCGACGCACCGCCCCTGCCCGTCCAGATACTTGGTGGCCGAGTGAATCACGATGTCGGCGCCGAGCCTGAGCGGCAGCTGCAGCGCCGGGGTGCAGAAACAGTTGTCGACCACCAGCAGCGCCTTGCTGTCACGCGCGAGCGCCGCCAGGCGCGGGATGTCGGCCACCTCCGTGAGCGGGTTCGACGGCGTCTCGATGAACAGCAGCCGGGTATTGGGACGGATCGCGTTCTCCCAGGCGGCATAGTCGGTGAGCGGCACGAACGTGGTGTCGACCCCGAAACGGCCGAGGTAGTTCTGGAACAGGATCGTGGTGGTGCCGAAGATCGCCTTCGAGGCGACCACGTGGTCACCGGCCTTGAGCAAGCCCATGGCGGTCGCCAGGATCGCGCTCATGCCGGAGGCAAAGGCGACGCACCGCTCGCCGCCCTCAAGCGCCGCCAGCCGCTCCTCGAAGGTGCGCACCGTCGGGTTGGTGAAGCGTGAATAGATGTTGCCGGGAATGGCGCCGGAGAAACGCGCCGCCGCCTCGGCGGCGCTGGCGAACACATAGCTCGAGGTCGGAAAGATCGCCTCGCTGTGCTCGCCCTCGCCGGTGCGCCGGTGGCCGGCGCGCACCGCGCGCGTGTCGAAACCCCATTCGTTCGAATCATCGGTCATGTTCGCTGCTCCTCGTACACCAGGAAAATCTCGTCGCAAAGACGCAAAGGCGCCAAGTACGGCAAAACCGGCAAGACAACTTGAGCCACCTTTGCGTCTTCGCGCCTTTGCGACAGGTTTCTGCCGTTTGGACTGGGCTTGCGGGCAGCCGCTCCGCGCATCCATGCGCTCCCGCGGCATTGCTACGTCCCTGTAGGGCACAAAAAAAGCCGCAAATGCGGCTGGCGGCAGGATCGTCCCGCTTTAGCTGCATTTGTAAAGCGCCCGCAAGCTGAATGCTCAAATCGGCGCTGTCGGCAAAAATTATCCCAGCAACCCGCGGCTGTCAACGCGCCCGGGCCGGCGGGTCACCGCGGGAAGGTCAGCACCTCGGCGTTGAGGTGGTCGTAGCCGGCGCCGCCCACGGCACGCGTGGTCTTGGCGCTGTCGCTGCGCGCCTGCTGGATGCGGTCGAGATACTCGCGGCTCACGTCACCGGTGACGTACACCCCGTCGAAGCACGAGCAGTCGAAGCGCTGGATCTTGGGATTGCCCTCGTGGGCGGCCTCGATCAGGTCGGCCAGGTCCTGGTAGATCAGGGCATCGGCGCCGATCGCCTGCGCGATCTCGTTCTCGCTGCGGCCGTTGCCGATCAGCTCGGTCACGCTCGGCATGTCGATGCCGTAGACGTTCGGAAAGCGTACCGGCGGCGCCGCCGAGGCAAAGTACACCTTCCGGGCACCGGCCTCGCGCGCCATCTGGATGATCTGCTTGCTGGTGGTGCCGCGCACGATCGAGTCGTCGACCAGCAGCACACTCTTGCCGCGGAACTCGACATCGATGGCATTGAGCTTCTGGCGCACCGACTTCTTGCGCTCGGCCTGGCCGGGCATGATGAAGGTGCGACCGATGTAGCGGTTCTTGATAAAACCCTCGCGGTACGGGATATCGAGATGGTAGGCCATCTGCAACGCCGAGGTGCGCGAGGTGTCGGGGATCGGAATCACCACATCGATGTCGACATCCGGCCACACCCGCTCGATCTTGGCGGCCAGCCGCTCGCCCATGCGCAGCCGGGTCTTGTGCACGTAGACGTTGTCCATCATCGAATCGGGGCGCGCGAAGTACACGAACTCGAAGATGCACGGCGACAGCACCGGCTTGTCGGCGCACTGCTGGGCGTGCACCTGGCCGTCCAGGCCGACGAAGATCGCCTCGCCCGGGGCGACGTCGCGCACCAGGTCGAAGCCGAGCACATCGAGCGCCACCGACTCGGAGGCGAACACCACCTCGGGGCCGTTGTCGGTATCGCGCCGGCCGTATACCAGCGGGCGGATGCCGTACGGGTCGCGGAACGCGACGATACCGACGCCGGCGATCAGCATGGTCACCGCGTAGGCCCCGCGCGCCCGGCGGTGCACGGCCGCGACCGCGCGGAACACCTGGTCTGGCGTGAGGCGCAGCTTCGCCACTTCCTGCAGCTCGTGCGCGAACACGTTGAGGAGAATCTCGGAATCGGATTCGGTATTGATGTGCCGCAGGTCCTCGCGGAACAGCTCGTCCTTGAGCGCGACGGCGTTGGTAAGATTGCCGTTGTGCGCGAGCGCCAGGCCGAACGGCGAGTTCACGTAGAACGGCTGGGCCTCGGCCGGCGAGTCGCAGCCGGCGGTCGGGTAGCGCACATGGCCGATGCCCATGTTGCCCTTGAGCCCGAGCATGTGGTGCTGCTGGAACACGTCGCGCACCAGGCCGTTGTCCTTGCGCAGGTACACGCGATTCCCGTCGCTGGTGAGGATCCCGGCCGCGTCCTGGCCGCGGTGCTGCAGCACCAGCAGGCCGTCATAGAGCGCCTGGTTGACCGGTCCCTGGGCGAGAATGCCGAGAATACCGCACATGGAAGGAAATTCCTCCGGCCTTAAAACGCAAGTCTAGCCGTAGCGAAACTGACGGGCAACGGGCGCCGGCAGCCACCCCAGGACCTGCTCCGCCGCCGGCACGAAAACACCCACGAGTTGTGCATCCTGCCAGCTATCCTTGCGCGGCAGCGGCGTCAGCCCGGCGAGCAGCACCAGCACCACGACCACGACCGCACCGCGAAACAGCCCGACCGCGCCGCCGAGGGTGCGGCTGATGACATCCGGCGACGGGCGCGGCAGCAGGATGCGCAGCACGAACGTTGCTACCGACAGCACGGCCAGAGTCACCATCACGATCACGATGAACGCAATCGTGCGGCGCAGCGCCTCGTCCTGGAGCTGCTCGAACCAGGTGCCGACCGCGTCAGCGAACAGCCACCCACACAGGATTGCCAGCAGCCAGCCGCCGACCGCCAGCAGTTCGCGCAATGCGCCGCGCAGGATGCCGATGCCGGTGAACATGGCCAGCAGGCCGAAGATGAGCAGATCGAACAGGGTCATGGGCGGAGGCGGCTACTGCGAGCGCACGATGCCGTTGATGTCGAAGTCGCGCTGGATGCGCGCCGCCGCCGACTTCGCTGCGGCCTGATCCTTGTACGGGCCGACCTCGACGCGCACGGTCTTGCCCTTGGGCGCGCCCGGCGGGTCGAGCGTCACTGCATAACCCTTGGCCTTGAGCCGCTCCTGCAGCCGGCGCGCGTTGTCGGCCTGGGAAAACACGCCGACCTGCACGATCCAGCCGCTGCCGGTCGTCGTCGGTCGCGCCGCAACCGGGGCCTTTTTGCTGGTGCCGGCAACAGGCGCCGGAGACGGCTGCGGCTCGATGCGGGATGGTTCGATGGTAGCTACAGGCCCCGCGGATGGCGCCACGGGCGCAGGCTTGGCGGACAGCGCATCGCCGGAGCGTTCAGGTCGCGGAACCGTGGCGACTGAATCAACCGGTACGGTCACGATCCGGGTGCTGCGGGAGGGCGCGACCGGCAGGTCGCGATCGGTTACAGCCGGCGCGGCATCGTCTGCCGGCGGCATACCGCTCATGCGAGTGTCGGCAACCGGGGTTTCGACCACCGGCGTGGTGCCGGTCGGCGGCGGCTCGTCGTTGAGCACCATCGGGAGGAAGATCACGGCGAGCGCAACCAGAATCACCGCACCGACGATCCGGTGCCGGGGGTTGAACTCGTCTTCCGCTTCTTTGCGCTCGGCCATGACCCCGCTTCTATGTCTCAAGCGCGCGCAGTATAGCACCCACGGTGTGGAACGAGCCAAACACGACCACGCGGTCGTCCTCGCCGGCCTCGGCCAACGCGGCCCGATACGCGGCCGCGACATCCGGGTAAGCATGCACCGGCTGCTGGACCCCGACCGCCGCCAATGCCGCCTGCATGTCCGCCGCGCTGGCGGCGCGCGCGCCCTCGAGCCCGGCAACGTGCCAGGCCGACACCAGCGGCGCCAGCTGCGCGACCACGTCGACAATCGGCTTGTCGCGCAGCATCGCGCACACCGCCAGCGTGCGCCCGGCAACAGTCTGGGCACGCAGGGTGCGCGCCAGCACCTGCGCCGCCTCGACATTGTGCGCCACGTCCAGTACCCGCAACGGCCGTCCCGGCAGTGTCTGGAAGCGTCCACGCAACACCGCCTGGGTCAGGCCCTCACGAATGGCTCCGGTCGAAACCGGGAACCGCATCGCCAGGCAGTCGAGTGCCATCAGCACGCACGCGGCGTTGTCGAGCTGGAAGTCGCCACGCATGGACGGATGCGGCAGACCGGCGTGCAGGCGGCTGCCCATGCGCCAGGTCCAGCCGCTGTCGCCGGGTGCGACGTCGAAGTCACGCCCGAGCCGCAGCAGCCGCGCCTGGATCGCACCGGCGTACTCCAGCAGCGAACGCGGCGGGTCGCGGTCGCCGCAGATCGCGCAGCGCCCGGCGCGATAGATGCCGGCCTTTTCGCGGCCGATCGCCTCGCGGTCCGGACCCAGCCAGTCCTTGTGGTCGGTGCCGATGCTGGCCACGATCGCGACCTCGGCGTCCCACAGGTTGACGGCATCGAGCCGGCCGCCGAGCCCGACTTCCAGCACCGCAATCTCAACCCCGCGACGGCGGAACAGCTCGGCGGCCGCCAGCGTGCCGAATTCGAAATAGGTGAGCGGAGTGTCGGCGCGGGCTGCGTCCACGGCGACGAACGCCGCGATCAGTTCGTCGTCGCTGGCGTCGCGTGCGCCGACGCGCACGCGTTCGTTGTAGTCATTGAGATGGGGCGAGCTGTAGGCACCGACCCGGTAGCCGGCGGCGTACAGGATGCGCTCCAGCATCGCCACCGTCGAACCCTTGCCGTTGGTACCGCCGACCGTCACCACGGTGAACGGCGGTGACACCAGCCCCATGCGTTCGGCGACCACGCGCACGCGCTCGAGACCGAG
>Ga0316630_10000249_pt1 | contig 15336 bp, 9 predicted proteins | sample OWC_May_M1_C1_D6_FD_207658 | JGI IMG/M metagenome (GOLD analysis project Ga0316630, IMG submission 207658) | Wetland soil microbial communities from Old Woman Creek delta, Ohio, United States - OWC_May_M1_C1_D6_A | ecosystem: Environmental > Terrestrial > Soil > Wetlands | place: USA: Ohio...
GCCGCCGGGAAGCCGGCCATGCTCATCGCCCTGGATGCCGCCGACGGTCGGGCGCTGTACGCGCAGGGCTTCCAGGCGATCATGGTCAGCGCCCTGAACCTGGCCGCCGTCGCCGCCAAGACCTTCCTCAAGGATCTGGGCCGGTCCTAGCCCGCGCTATTCGCGAACCAGCTCGCGAATACTGCGGGAATGGCCAAATTCCAATTCCCAATGACCAAGGCGCGCGGCCGCGCTTGCCCGGCGCCAGGCGGGCAGGCGCTGCCGCGGATCCGATCGTCTAGCGCCGCCGATCGAGAATTCCCATCCAGGATCCCCTTGACAGGGACCGTCCTCCTCGGATAGGTTCCCGGTGCCTGTTGCGAAATGTTTTTTCGCATCGTGGAAAAGAAGAACCTCGGGAACGGCTCATGTCCGTACCACCTGCCCGCCCATCCCTCAACCAGCACCTGCGATCCGCAGCCCTGGGCCCGTCCCTGGCCTCCGCTCGCCCTGCGCTGGCGCCCCGCCGATCCACCGCCCCCGGTAGGCGCAGGCGATCGGTGCAATCCATTGCGCGCGCCCTGAGGATCCTGGAGACCCTGGCGGCCAGCCGGGGCGAGGTCGGCATCGTCGTGCTCAGCCGGCGGGTGGCCCTGCACGTCAGCACGGTGCACCGCCTGCTGGCAACACTCGCCGACGAGGGCTACGTCCGCCAGAACCCGGACAGCGGCGGCTACGGGCTCGGCCACAAGACGTTTCACCTGGCCGAGGCGTACATGGGCCAGATCGACCTGCGGCAGGCGGTCCGGCCGATCCTCGAGCGCCTGAGTCAAGAGACCGGTGAGACCGCCAACCTTGTCATCCGCGACGGCCGCGAGGCTCTGTACCTGGACAAGGCGGAGAGCCCCCGGAGCCTCCGGATCTTCTCCCGCATCGGCCGGCGGGCCCCCCTGCACTGCACGGCCGTGGGCAAGGTGTTGATGGCGTACGCCCCCTCGCCGGGGATGGACGCGCTTCCCGACAATGCCCCCCTCGAGCGGCTGACCAGGCGCACCATCACCTCGGCAAGCCAGCTGCGCCGGGAATTGGCTGGGGTGCGCGCCCGGGGAGTCGCCGTCGACCGGGAGGAATGCGAGGATGGCGCCTGCTGCCTCGCTGTCCCGGTGCAGAACGTGACCGGCGAGACCGTCGCGGCCGTGGGGATCTCCGGACCCGCTATCCGCATGACGTCCCGCCGCCTCCAGGAACTTGTCCCCGTGCTCCTGCGAGCGGGACGCGAGATGTCCGAGCGACTGGGGTTTCACGAGCACGCCCCAGCAGCCCCCCGCGCGGCCGCGCGGGCAGCGAGGGATCAGAGAGGAGGGTGAGGCGCAGGAGACGCCGCCCAGGGGTATTCACTCCGGACCCAGGAGGGAATACAGCGGACGACGGATTGACACGTGGAGCCCGGGCAGACCCCGGGGAAACAGGAGGCAGCCATGAGTCCAGATCCGGCCCTGTCCAAGGTCGATCCTGGTCGCGGCCCCCAGTTCGAAGTGGCAGACTTCCCCGACCCGCCGCGAGACCTCAACTTCCGCAAGCTGATGGCCGTCCTCGGGCCGGCCGTCATCGCGCTCGGCGGCACCATCGGGGGCGGCGAGTGGTTGGTCGGTCCGTCGCTCTTCGTGCAGTGGGGCTTGGCCCTGCTCTGGATCACCACCGTGTCGTCGCTCCTCCAGGTTTTCCTGAACCTGGAGATGTGCCGGTATACTCTCTACACGGGCGAGCCGATCACCGTGGGCTTCATGCGGCTGCGGCCGGGCCAGGCGTTCTGGGGATGGCTCTTTACCATCGTGGGATTCCTGGAGCGGGCCCTGCCCGGCTGGGCACTGGGGACCGCGACGGCGATCGCCGCCTTCCAGCTTGGCAAGGTCCCGGCCGCTGCGGATCGAGGGACCGTCGTCTTCTGGGGCTACATCATCTTCGCCTCCTGCTGCCTGATCATCTGCCTGGGGAAGACGATCGAGCGGACGCTGGAGTGGGCCAACTGGATCATGATGATCGTGGTCCTGGGCGGCCTCCTCCTCCTGGATATCTACATCGTCCCGGCCTCGGTCTGGTGGGAGGGCATCACGGGCTTCTTCAGCTTCGGCTTTGTCCCCAAGGGCGTGGACATGCTGCTCCTCGGCGCCCTGGTCGGGTACTCGGCCTACGGGGGGTTCGGCAACAACGCCATCACCAACTGGTACCGGGACAAGGGCTACGGGATGGGCGGCAACGTGGGCTACATCCCGGCCGCCATCGGTGGGAAGGAGGTCCACGTCTCCCACGTGGGGAAGATCGCTCCCCAGACCGCCGAGAACCTGGGCCGCTTCAAGGGGTGGTGGAAGCTCCTGAATATCGATCAGTGGTTCGTGTTCTACGGGGGGGCCATGCTGGGGATGTTCCTGCCGGGCATCCTGTACGTCGGGACGCTCCCACGCGGCCAAAAGCTGCCGGCCTGGGGCATCGCCGCCTCCACGGCCAGCGGCCTGATCCAGCAGATGGGGAACTTCGGCTGGTTCCTGGCGCTGTTCTTCGGCTTCTGGATCCTGTACAGCACGGCCATCAGCAACGTGGACCTGGTTGTCCGGCAGTCCACTGACATGCTCTGGTCCAGCGTGGCGGGGGTCCGGCGCTGGGCCAAGGCGGACATCCGGAAGGTCTACTACACGCTGCTCATCGTCTTCTTCGTCTGGGGGGTGGCCTTCGTCAACATCACGCTCCCCCTGATCATTTTTGCGGTCAGCGCGAACATTGCCAATTTCACCATGGCCCTGTCGGCACTCCTGACCATCCGGTTGAACCGGAAATTCCTGCCCAAAGAGTACCGGGGTGGCGCGTTCCGGGAGGTGGTGCTCCTCCTGAATATTCTGTTCTTCGGGTTCTTCTTCCTGGTGTTCCTGTTGAGCCGGTTCGGGTTGCAGTTCTAGCCAATCATCGGCGGGGGCGTCCGGCGCTGCGCCGGACGCCCCAGGCCAAGGAGATCGAACCATGCCCAAGATGCCCGTGATGGAAGCAGCCGTCAAGATCCTGGAGAGCGAGGGGGTGGATGTCGTCTTCGGCATCCCCGGCGCGGCGATCCTGCCCCTCTACAAGGCCCTGTCCAAGTCCACGAAGATCCGCCACCTGACCGTACGCCACGAGGAGGGCGGAACCCACGCGGCCGACGGCTGGGCGCGCATCACGGGCAAGGTGGGCGTGGCCATCGGGACCTCCGGGCCTGCCGGGACCAACATGGTCACCGGGCTCTACACCTGCATGGGCGACTCCATCCCCATCGTGTGCATCACGGGGCAGGCCCTGAAAGGGATCCTGCACAAGGAGGCCTTCCAGGCGGTCAACATCGCGGAGATCGTCAAGCCGGTCGTCAAGAAGAGCTACTGCGTCCTGGAGACCGCCCAGATCCCCCAGGTCTTCCGCGAGGCCTTCCGCATCGCGCGCGAGGGCCGGCCGGGACCCGTCCTGATCGACCTGCCGCTGGACGTCCAGCGGGGCGACGTCGAGTACGACCCCGACATCGACGCCCCGCTGGAGGTCTTCAAGCCTTCCCCCGACATCCGCAAGATCCGGCGGGCCGTGGAGATGCTCCTGAAGGCGGAGCGGCCCCTCCTGATGATGGGCGGCGGCGTCATGCTGGCCCGGGCCGCGGCCGAGTTCGTCCAGCTCGCCGAGCACCTGCAGATCCCGGTCATCCCCACCTACATGGCCGAGGGCGGGATCGGCTTCCACCATCCGCTGTACGGGGGCCGGGTAGGGCTGCAGACCAACACCCGGGGCGGCAACAAGCTGTTCCTCGAGTCGGACCTCGTCCTCTCCATCGGCAACCGCTTCGCCGACCGGCACACGGGGGACCTCACCGTCTACCGGGGAGAGCGGAAGTTCATCCACATCGACATCGAGCCCACCCAGCTCGGCAAGGTCTTCCCGCCCGATCTCGGCATCGTGGCCGACGCCAAGCTGGCCGTGGAGGCGCTGCTCCGCATGTCCCGCGACCTGACCCCGGCGCGGGGCGCCAGCGACTGGTCCCGCAAGGCCGCCGACTACAAGCGCCGCTTCCGGCGCAAGATGGACTTCGACCAGGTGCCGGTGAAGCCCCAGCGCGTCTTCAAGGAGCTCAACGAGTTCTTCGATCCGGACACGATCTTCGTGACGGCCATCGGCCTGTACCAGATCTGGTCGGCACAGTTCCAGGAGATCCGGAAGCCCTACACCTACTTCTGCTGCGGCCAGGCGGGGCCCCTGGGGTGGGAAGTGCCGGCCTGCATGGGCGTGAAGCTGGGCAAGCCCGAGGCGCAAGTCGTGGGCGTGGTCGGGGATTACTCCTTCCAGTTCATGCTGGGCGATCTGGCGACGGCCGTCCAGAACAACGTGCCCTATGTGATGGTCATGCTGAACAACGGCTACCTGTCCCTGATCCGGCAGCCGTCGAAGTACCTCTATGACATGAACTACGGGGTGAACATCGGCTACGGGGACGGCTACGGTCCCGATTTTGTGAAGATCGTGGAGGGCTTCGGGGGTCTCGGGAAGCGGGTGCTGAAGCCGGAGGAGATCAAGCCCGCGCTGGCCTGGGCGGTGCAGGAGTCGAACGCCCGAAAGGTCCCCGTGCTGGTGGAGATCCGCGTGGATCGCGAGACGGATGCCGCTATGGGCATCTCCATCGACAAGATCGTGGAGCGAGATCCCGTCATCGACCTGCCCGAGGAAGCACCCGTCGCCGTGGGCTCGGCCGCGCGCTAGCCAGGGGAGTTTTCACGCCAGGACGCGAAGAGAAACCGGGGGGTGACCGGCGTTCTGCGCGTCAAAAAACCGCGATGGGCGGGCTCATGCCGCCTCCAGCGGCTTGCGGAAATACCCCCTTCTGGCCAGGCTGCTCAAAAAGGCCTAGGTGCAAGGCGGCGCCACCCATCCTTTCGGATGGGTACCCGGGGCGGGGTACCCACCAGAGGTGGGTCCAGGCGTTCTGGAGGTACGCCGCAGCGAGTGCCGAGGCGTGCCAACGCGGCAGATGGGGCTTTTTCAGCAGCCTGGCAGCAGCCAGACGTGGAGGGACCTGGGTCCGTGCACCCCGAGGGTCAGGGTGAGCTCGATGTCCGCGGTCCGGCTCGGTCCGGTGACGAACACGCAGTAGCCGTCGCCCTGCACGTCGCCAAACGCCTGGTGCAGGTCGGCCCGCAGCGCGGCCGGCCGCAGGATGGCCAAGTGGACCCGCGGCAGGAGGGACACAACGCGGGGCCGGTCGGGGGAGGACCGCAGCACCAGGGTGCCGGTCTCCGGCAGGGCGGCGTCCACCCCCGTCACGCCCAGCTCACACTCCGCCACCCGCGCCTTCCCGGCCTGCGGGGGGACGATCTCCACGCCCAGCGCCTGCAGCGCCCCCGCCACGTCCAGGGACTCAAGATCCGGCGTGGTCCAGAGGGTGGCCTTCCGCACCGCCTCGGCCGTGACCAGCTCCGCCAGCGCGGGACCGAGCGCGTCCCGGCCGGCGAGGCGCCTCGTGGTTCCGCTCAGCTTCTGGATCTCCGTGAAGAGTGCCTCGATCTCGTCGCGGATGGGGCCGGCGACGCGCGGACCCACCCGGGCGGTGGCGGGAAGGGCAGGGAGCGCCGAGTCCGGTTCGCGGCCGAGAGCGCGGCGTACGTTCTTCAGGATCTCCTCGCGTGCCGAGTCCATGGGTGCCTCTCGTTTGGCCCGCTCCCCGCTCAGGAGCGGCCCCTGGTATGGTGGGAGCGGCTGCGCCACCAGGCCCGGAACCCCGGCGCAAAGGCCGGAAAGGGTCTGGCCATCGTCCACCGGTTGAACGGTGGTGGAAGCCTGAGAAGCCAGTCGCCGCTCCGGAGGGGGGCCTGGAGCCAGGCCAGCAGCCTGGACCCGAGCCGGTACAGCCACGGTCTGGCCAGGGCGAACGAGCCGAGCTGCGCCGCGAGCTGCAGCCGGTAGGGCGCCACCGCGCTCTCCTGCGCGTCTCCCTCGACCACCCGATGGCGCAGCTGGAGCAGGATGTCCGTGATGGGGATCTTCACGGGGCAGATGTCGTTGCAGGCCCCGCACAGCGTCGAGGCGAAGGGCAGCGCCCCGGCGGCCTTGGCCCCCAGGATCTGGCTGGCGAAGAGGACCCCCGTGGGGCCGGAGATGGGGTAGCCGTAGGCGTAGCCCCCGACGCTGTTGTACACGGGACAGACGTTCAGGCACGCCCCGCAGCGGATGCAGAGCAGCGTCTCGCGCGTCTCGGCGGTCTGCAGGATGCGCGAGCGCCCGTTGTCCAGCAGGACGAGGTGCAGCTCCTTCGGCCCGGTCTCTGCCTCCGAACGCGGCGGGCCGCTGATGAACTGGGTGTAGCAGGAGAGCTTCTGCCCGGTGGCGCTCCGCGCCAGCAGCTTCAAGAGAACGGTGAGGCTCTCCCAGTCGGGCACCACCTTGTCGATCCCGACGACCGCCACATGGACGGGGGGCACCGTGCAGCACATCCGCCCGTTGCCCTCGTTCGTGACCGTGACGATGGTGCCGGTTTCCGCGATCAGGAAGTTCGCTCCGGAGATCCCCAGGTCGGCGCGCAGGAACTCCTCGCGCAGCTTCACCCGCGCGATCTGGGTGAGCTGCTGGGCCTCGGCGGGGGCCTCCACCCCCAGCTTCTCACGAAACAGGGCGGCGATCTCTTCGGTGGAAAGGTGGAAGGCGGGGACGACGATGTGGGCCGGACCCACGCCCTTCAGCTGGACGATGTACTCGCCGAGGTCGGTTTCCAGCACCCGGAGGCCTGCCGTCTCCAGCGCCTGGTTCAGACCGATCTCTTCCGTGGCCATGCTCTTGGCCTTGACCGCGAGGCGCGCGCGGTGCTGGCCTGCGATATCCAGGACGATGCGTTGGGCCTCTGCCGCATCCCGAGCCCAGTGCACATGGCCGCCCGCCTTGAGGACCTGCCGCTCCGCCTGCTCCAGGTACCGGTCCAGGTTGTCGAGGGCGTGCAGGCGCAGGTCGTGTCCAGCCTGGCGCAGCGCCTGCCAGACGTCGTGGCCCAGAGCATCCACCAGGGCCGCACGGGTGCCGAGGAACTTGGCCGTGGCCTTCTGGACCGCGGCCGGAAGCGCGGGGGGGACCTGCCGCACGTTGGCGCGGAAGTCGATGGAAGCCGGCAGGTGGCTCATGGCATCCCTCCCCCTGCCGTCAGGACCTCGATCAGGTGCATGGCCCGGACCGGCGAGCCGGCCTTGCGCAGCCCGCCGGCGATGTTCATGAGGCAGCCGGCATCGCAGGCCACCACCACGTCGGCGCCGGTCGAGTCGATGGCCTGCACCTTGGCCTCCATCATGGTCCGGCTCACCTCGGGATAGATCACGCTGAAGACGCCGCCGAAGCCGCAACAGGTCTCTTCGCCCGGCAGCGGGATCAGCTCCAGCCCCTGCACCCCCCCGAGAAGCGCCTTGGGCTCCTCCCGGACCCCGAGGCCGCGCAGCAGATGGCAGGAGGCGTGGTACGTGACCCTGTGCGGGAAGCGGGCGCCGACTTCGATCGCTTTCAGCTCATGGGCCAGGTACTGGGTCAGCTCGAACGTGCGCGCCGCGGTCTCGATCGCCAGCCGGTGCTCCGGCGTACCGGGAGGGAAGAGGCGGGGATAGTGGTGTCGGACCATGTCCACGCAGGAGCCGGACGGCGAGACGATGGCCCCCTCGGTCCGGCCGAAGACCCGCAGCCACTTGGCGGCCAGGTCGCGCGCCTGGCTCCAGTAACCGCTGTTGAAGAAGGGTTGCCCGCAGCAGGTCTGCTCCGCGGGAAAGCCCACCTGCACCCCGAGCCGCTCCAGGAGGCCGACCATACGCTGGAGGACCCCCGGAAAGAACTGATCGCCCAGGCAGGTGATGAACAGCTGCGCCCTGCGAACCATCGCGACTCCATCGTCATTCGCGACCGTGTTCGCGAATGACGCGCGCTAATACTCCCCCACCTTTGACTCGCTCGCAAGTGGACAATGCACGGCGCACGCTCCGGCGCGCGCCATGAAGGTCGCGGTTGTGTGAAGCTCCCTACAATTGGTCGCGGCCTGGTTGAAACCCACCTCAATCCGCACCAAGCTCGACTATGCTCGATACCTGGACAGGAGGAGTGGTGATGCCCCACACCCTCACAGCCGAGCTCCAGCAAATCGTGGGCAAGACCAACGTCCTCGACGCGGCCGTGAACCTGCAGCTCTACAGCTACGACGCCTATCTCGAGGAGCGGCGCCCGGACGCCGTGGTCTTCGTCCACTCCACCGACGAGGTGGCCCGGATCGTCCGGGCCTGCAACAGGCACGGGGTCCCCTTCGTGCCGCGCGGCGGGGGCACGAACCTGAGCGGCGGGACCATCCCGGTCAAGGGTGGGGTGGTCATCGAGATGATCCGGATGAACCGGATCCTGGAGGTGGACCTCCCCAACCTGCGGGCGCGGGTCCAGCCGGGCCTGTTCAACCTGGAACTCGGCAACGCCCTCGCCCCCCTCGGCTACCAGTACCTCCCCGACCCCGCCAGCCAGAAGGCCGCCACCCTGGGCGGCAACGTGGCCGAGAACTCCGGCGGCCCCCACTGCTTCAAGTACGGCGTCACCACCAACCACGTCCTCGGCCTCACGGTCGTCCTGCCGGACGGGGAGGTCGCGCGGATCGGCGGCAAGGCCCCGGACACGCCCGGCTACGACCTCACCGGCGCCTTCGTGGGGAGCGAGGGGACGCTCGGGATCTGCACCGAGGTCGTGGTGCGCATCGTGCGCCTGGCCGAAGGGGTCAAGACGCTCCTGGCCATCTACGACCGTATCGAGGCGGGCAGCGAGACGGTCTCGGCCATCGTGTCCGCCGGCATGGTCCCGGCCACCCTGGAGATGATGGATCAGCTGGTCATCCAGGCGGTGGAGGAGTCCATCCACTGCGGCCTGCCCCTGGACTGCGCCACGGTCCTCATCATCGAGGTGGACGGCCTGCGGGACGATCTGGAGCGGCAGGCCCGGGAGATCGCCGACCTGTGCCGGGCCCACGGCGCGCGCGAGGTGCGCGTCGCCAAGGACGACGCGGAACGGGCAGCTCTCTGGGCGGGCCGGCGGGGGGCCTTCGGCGCCGTGGCCCGCATCACGCCGAGCTACCTGGTCTGCGACGGGACCGTGCCGCGCACGGCGCTGCCGGCCGTCCTGAAGAAAGTGGCGGAGGTGGGCAGAAAGTACGACCTGCGGATCCCTAACGTGTTCCACGCCGGGGACGGGAACCTGCACCCGCTGATCCTGTTCGACTGGCGCAACAAGGAGCAGAAGGCGCGCGTCATGCAGGCGGGCATGGAGATCCTGCAGACCTGCGTGGCCGCCGGCGGGACGATCAGCGGCGAGCACGGCGTCGGGATCGAGAAGATGGACGCCATGCGCTTGGTCTTCGGCGAGCCGGAGATCGAGGTCCAGCGCAAGCTCAAGCGTGCCTTTGACCCAAAGGACCTGGCCAATCCCGGGAAGATGTTCCCCGCCCCCCAGGAGGTGCGCCATGCCGCCTGAGGCGGGGGGGCTGACGCGCCGGCTCTCGGAGCTCGTCGGTGGCGAGCACCTGCTCGGCGGGCCGGCGGCGGCAGGATTCGCCGTGGACGGCTCGACCCCACTGCTGGTCGTGCGCCCCGGCACCCAGCAGGAAGTGGAGGCGGTGGTGGCCGCCTGCGCCGTGGTCGGGGCCGCCATCGGGCCCCGGGGCGGCGGGACGGCCGTGGGGCTGGGCAATCCCCCGGCGCGCCTGGACGTGGTCGTCTGTCTGGACCGGCTGACGCGCATCGTCGAGTTCGACCCGGCCAACCTGGTCGTCTCGGCGGAGGCCGGGGTCCGGCTCGCGGACCTGCAGCGAGTCCTGGCGGCGGAGCGGGAGTTCCTGCCGCTGGATCCCCCCCGCATGGACCGACGCACGGTGGGCGGCGTCATCGCCAGCAACGCCAGCGGCCCGAGCCGGCTGCTCTACGGCACGGCGCGGGACCTGGTCCTGGGCCTGCGCGTGGTGCTGCCCAGCGGCGAGCGGGTTCGCTGCGGCGGCAAGGTCATCAAGAACGTCTCTGGTTACGACATGAACAAGGTCTTCATCGGCAGTCTTGGGACGCTTGGGATCATCACGGAGGCGACCTTCAAGCTCCTGCCGGCGCCGGCCGGCCGCGCGACGGTGGCCGGCGTCTTTGCCGACCTTCCCCGCGCGGCCGCCGTGGTGACGCGCGCCCTGGAATCGTTCCTCTTGCCCGAGGGCATGGAGCTACTCGACCCGCAGGCCCTGGCGGCCGTGGCCCCGGGCCTGGGTCTGGAGGGATCCGGCGGCTATGGCCTGGCCGTCGCCGTGGCCGGAAGCCAGGAAACCGTGGAGCGGCAGGCTCGGGACTTCACGCAGCTGCTCTCGGAGGGGACGGCCATCCGGACGAATAGACTCGGACCCGAGGCGAGCCTGGCTGCCTGGCGCGGTATCCGCGACCTCCCGGATCGGCTTCTCGGTTCGGAGGGCGTGGCCGTGAAGATTGGCGTGCCGATCAGCCGGACTGCCCCCTTCCTGGCCTCGGCGGAGGACCTCGCGCGCCGCCACGGCTGGCGCGTGGCGATCGCAGCCCATGCGGGAAGCGGCGTCGTCCGCGCCGTATACGCCGCGGGGGCCGCGGCACCCGAGGTGGTGCGGGACGGAGTCGAGGCGCTGCGCCGCGAGGCCGAGGCCGCCGAGGGGAGCCTGGTGGTGGAGGCCGCCCCCGCGGCCCTCAAGCGGCACCTGGACGCCTGGGGGAAGACGGGGGAAGGCTTCGCGGTTATGCGCCGGCTCAAGGCGGAGTTCGACCCCCGTGGCCTGATGAATCCGGGGCGGTTCCTCGGCGGGATCTGAGGAGGACCGACATGGCGATCCCGGAGCTGGTTCCCCTGCACGAGATGATCGCCAAGTGCAACCGCTGCGGCTTTTGCCAGGCCGGCTGTCCCGTGTTCCGCGTCACGGGCGAAGAGCATTCCCTGTCCCGCGGCCGCCTGGCCGTCGCGCGCGGCCTGATGCTGGGGCAGCTCGACCTGACGGGCGAGGTCGTCCGGGCCCTGGACGACTGCCTGCTCTGCCGCGGCTGCACCGCGCACTGCTTCCCGGCGCTCAAGACCGACGAGATCGTGACCACGATCCGGCACGCTTACCTCAGCCGGCAGGGCCAGCCGATGTGGCAGCGGGTCTTGTTCCGGTCGGTGCTGGCGGACAGCACGCGGCTGGAATGGGCCGGGCGCCTGGCGGTGTGGGCCAAGCGGACGGGCCTGGCGACCTTGGCCGAGAAGACCGGCGCCTTGAAGCTGGCGGACGCGCGCCTGCAGGGCGTCAATGACGTGGTCCCCACGCTACCCGAGAAGATCTTCCGGCGCGGCGAGCGGACGCTGGGGGCGGAGCCGGCGAAGGCGAAGGCGCGGATCGGCTACTTCGCCTCCTGCGGCCTGAGCTTCCAGTTCCCCGAGGTGGTGGAGGCCACGCTGCGCGTGCTGGGCCGGGCCGGGTGCTCCATCACGGTGCTCGACAACACCTGCTGTGGCCGCCCGGCGCACGCCTACGGGGATTTCGACGCGGCGCGGGACATCGCCCGCCGGAACGTGGAGCGGCTGTCCTCGGCCGCGGCCTACGACGCCATCGTCTCCGAGTGCGGCAGCTGCAGCGCGCACCTGAAGGAGTACGGGACCCTCCTGAAGGACGAGCCGGCGTATGCCGAGCCCGCCGCAGCCCTCGCCCGGAAGGTGCGGAGCTTCAGCGAGTTCCTGGTCGGCCTCGGCGCGATCGGCAGCCCGGGACGGGTCGAGGGCTCCGTGACCTACCACGACCCCTGCCACCTCTCCAACCGGTTCTCCAAGATCACGGCCCAGCCCAGAAAACTCTTGAAGGCGATCCCCGGTCTGGCGTACAAGGAGCTGCCCGAGGCCGACTGGTGCTGCGGCGCGGCCGGGAGCTACACGTTCTTGCACCACAACGAGGCGTCCGGCGTCTTGGACCGGAAGATGGGGAACGTGCAAAAGACCGGGGCCGCAATCCTGGCCACCGAGTGCCCGGCCTGCATGATGCATCTCGCCTACGGGGCCCGGCGTCGCGGCCTGAACGTCCAGGTGCGGCACGTGAGCCAACTTCTGGACGCGGCCTCCGCCGCCAGCCCCACCCCTCGCTAAGACACCCCGCTAGATTCTGCAGAGAAGGCCCTGCTCGGCGCCACCGTTGCGACGGGGAACCGCAGCGACTTCGAGTTGCTCTCCCACGAGATCGGCGTATCGGTGCTCGCCGTCTGATTCGTCCTTCCGAAGAATCTCCGAAATCCCCGCAGTGAAGACTCCCACCGCTTGAGGGCCCGAAGGTCCGCGACCGGCCTGGCGCGGATCGGGTTGAGATGGATGTGGCGGACCAACTCCTGAAAACAGAGACCCACCTCGACGACGATGGACGTGTAGCGATTTCGGAGGAGGTGTCCCACGTGCTGATCGCGCGGTTGAAGGTCCCCCGGAACCGGCCTGGCGCGGGTGCCAGGGGGTTGGACACAGAGGAGGGGGCCCCGGACACAGCAAGGGGCACCTGCGGGGACGAGACCGACGAGTCCGGCGGAGGCGCACACCGGCTGCGACGGGCAGTCGTGCGACACGGGCGTGGCGGAGGGCGAATTGGGATCTCCCTGGTGCCAGGGGGGAACAGGACCGCGCCGGGGTCAGCGCCGAGCTAATGCGCCGACCGTGCGGGACCATGCAGGCAGGACCTCATTACGCAGCGAGGGGGGCAACCGGTGGGCTATGGGCCGGGCCAGCCCACGGGGCCAGGTGGAAAGGTCAGTTGCCGCCTTCCCCTCGGCTATTGCGGCGACCACTGCGGCAGCTCGATATTGAAGGTGGCATCCTCCCCGAATTCCTTGGTGCCGCCGGACTCCAGGTAGAGCATGAAGTTGCGATGACGGAGGAAGCGCCCTGGGTAGTTCACGGCCTCGAAGGAAGCCCGCGCGGGATCGGAAAGGCCGGGTACACGCCGAAAGGTGACATCCTGCTTGAAGAGGTCACCGCTGCTCCGAGGATCAAGGTGAACCTCGAAGTTGCGGTGACGCAGGAAGTGTCCGGGGTAGTTGACGGACTCGAACGACACGCAGGTCTCGTCGGCCAAGCCCGGAACGAGCTTGAAGGTCGCGTCCTTCTTGTCCGGGTCGGACACCAATGCGGAGATCTTGCAGCGGAAGTTCTGGTGTCGGACGTAGTAGCCAGGGTAGTTCAGCGCCTGGAGCGAATGCCATTCCCCTTCGGGCTTGCACATGCTCGACGCCCGGAACTTGAAGATCATGTGAGTGCTCGGGACATAGGCGCTGGACGAGGCGAACGTGTCCTTTCCGGGGCTGAGCGAAACGTGCTTTGAGTACGTGTACCAAGGCTTGACCCCGGGAGGTTCCAAGGCAAACTGCCAATCGATGGAGACGCCAAAACCCGGTTGCGGCGCCATTTCCTGGTACCAGATGCCCCACAGTTGGCCATCACGGTAGTCGCGATTGAGGAAGGCGCCCGGCCCGTACTGGGCACCTGCAGCAAAGCTCTCTCCCGGGCGCCACTGGCCATCCTGCCAGCTGCGCCAATAGTGCCGGATACGGTCGCCCTCGTGGACGAACACCTCGTAGTTGAACTTGCTTCCGGCCGCCCAGTTCTGGAATGCGGCCGGAGCCGCCTGCACGTTGGCACCGAAGGACTGGTCCTTATGCCATTGGCCATCCCGCAACCCGCGCCAATAGTGCCGAATGCCGTCGCCCTCGCGCACGAAGACCTCGTAGTTCCCGTTGGCGCGATTCTGAAAGGCGGCCGGCGCGGACCGGACGTTCGTTCCCAGCGTCTCCCCTTGTCGCCACCCGCCATCTCGCCAGTTGTACCAGTAATGGCGGATGTGGTCCGCTTCCTGGGCGAAGAGCTCGTAGTTGTAATCACTGCCCTCGATGAAGTTCTGGAAGACGGCCGGCGCGGAGCCGATGGCCGTGCCGAGGCTGGCCCCCTTGTGCCACTGGCCGTCGCCCCAGCTGCGCCAATAGTGCTGGATGTGTTGATCCTCGCGCACAAAAAGCTCGATGTTGTACTCGCTCTGGGGGTGGGCGTTCTGGAAAGCGGCGGGCGCCGATTGCACGTGGGCGCCAATTCTCTGGCCTCTGCGCCACTGGCCGTCCGACCGGCTGCGCCAATAGTGCTGGACGTGATCGCCTTCGCGCACGAAGACCTCGCAGTTGTAGGCGCTCTGCGCAGCCCGGTTCTGGAAGGCGGCGGGCCCCGAGAGCACGTTGGCGCCAAAGGACTGACCCTTGCGCCACTGGCCGTCCGACCAGCTACGCCAATAATGCTGGATGCGCTGCGCCTCGGCGACGAAGGCTTCGTAGTCGTATTCGGTGCCTTCGGCATCGGAGGGAAAGACCCGAACGCGCCGATCTCTGGAGGACAGGGTCAGGTCGTCGATCGTCAGGGACCGGCCCGACCAATGAATGATGCGCGCCGCGTCGTGCCTGAGATAGCGCAGGCGCCAAAGCGTGCTGGGGTCGTCCTGCTGTGGAATCGGTACGGCCCGCACCGCCGGATCGGAGGGCCCGCCCGAGGCAGACAGACAATATCCACCACCGGCAGCTCGCTCGATGGTGAACCAGAATCCGGGATAGCCCGCGATGGTATTCTCGCGCAGGCGCTCGTTGGCTTGCCACACCACTTCTGTAATGCGAAAGCACTCGGCGCGAAGCTTCGGATCATCGCGACCCCGGATGAAAGCGTACAGCTTACCGCCAAGCCCGTTGTAGCAGGGGATGTTCGGCAGGTCGCCGAAGACATAGGGACCGAGGAGGACCTTGTTGACCTCGATCGCGCTCCTGAACAGTTGGTCGTTTCTCTGGTGCACATCTGCCCAATTGATGGGGACCCCGACATCACGCTGGTGAGCCGCCTCCTGCAGAATGACGACCGCGCTCAGGGGAACCAGCAGGTTGTAGGCCTCGGCAACCAGAGAGGCCGATCTCGGGTCCTTGTCCACGATGATGGGTCTGAGGTGGGCGATGGTGTCATTCGATTCCGAGATCAGGTAGTCGAGCAGGTCCGAGTCGTGGAGCAGGATATAATCCTTGTAGGTCCTGATCAGGCCGTCGACGCGATTCCTCCATTCCTCGGCGACGACGTCCCGAATCTCCTTCAAGATCTCCTCCTTGACGGCGAGGATGAGCTCCGCAGTGCTCGGTTCCGGAAAGAAGATCCTGGACCAGATGTCGTACGCGGACTTCAGGAACGAGAAGGAATCGAAGGCAGCGCCCAGCGCCTTGACCGCAATGGAGCCCTTGAATTCATTCACCCAGTCTTCGATGGATTGAGATATGTCCACGG
>Ga0316630_10000250_pt1 | contig 15256 bp, 14 predicted proteins | sample OWC_May_M1_C1_D6_FD_207658 | JGI IMG/M metagenome (GOLD analysis project Ga0316630, IMG submission 207658) | Wetland soil microbial communities from Old Woman Creek delta, Ohio, United States - OWC_May_M1_C1_D6_A | ecosystem: Environmental > Terrestrial > Soil > Wetlands | place: USA: Ohio...
CTGGTTCTGTTGTTGGCTGCACGCGGCAACGCCAATCGCCAAGACAGCCGGAATTACCCACTTGAATCTCATACTAGACCGCAACATGACGTGACCTCCTCGTAGTCGCTACACACCGGACCACATCGTTATTTTGAGCATTCGATCTTGCGGCTCCCGCGCCGGGGGTGTGTCGCCGGCGGCCAGGATTTCCACGATCGTCATACCGAGGGGTAAGATCACCAGGGCCAGTGCCGCCAGGTCCTTCATTCCTCATCTCTACGCTCGGCTCGACGAGCCGGAGTCGGCACCTGAGTGGAACCCGCCCCGACGCATGCACCTGCGGGCGGGAACGTCGCTCCCAGACGGTGATCGGGCCCCGCGGACATGCTGCCGACGGAACCGATCACCGCCGCTCGCACGCCTACCGTCCGTCCCGATTGCGGCGCGCGCGTGCGACTCTTCTACGCATACTGCGTGCCGAGTAGCGACATGCGAGAGCCAAACGCCGCACAGGGCCGGAAGACGCAGAAATGTGGATAGTTACGGTCGCGCGAGAGGCGGGTTCGCCGATTGGCGGCGAACCGCATGACGGCGCGCGGAGTCACGGCCCGCTCCGGTAACTCTTTCGAAACGCTTGAATCAACGCCGATGGATACTTCTGGCGGGACGTGGCTCAGGACGACACACGATGGCGTGCGATGGAAATCAAAATGACCGCGTGTCTGCACCAAGGCGAGAGCTACGCTGGGGTCTCCCTGCCTTCCCCCTCTGTCTACCCGGGTCCGGCGAAGCGACACCGGGATGGCTCGTCGCATCCGCAAGGTCCCACACGCCGCGCAGGAGCAACGCGTAGGCGAGAAGGCGGCCGATCACAACGCGTGGGTGCCCTGGACAATCTTCTCCGCGATCCGTTCAAATCCCTGGTGGATTTCCCGCCCGATCGCGGCTTCGACCTCGGCGAACTTCTCGACGAGCTGCTGCTGGTCGGCAGCGCTCAGCACCTTGTGGCTCATGGGAAACAGGAGGTATTCCTCTTTCCAGATGTGACTCGGGTACAACTCCGTCAGACCCCGCAAGGCCTCCGTCACGGCGTCTCGGGTCGATACGTTGCCACTCGCATAGGCCTCGGTGGCCTGGGCGAGCTGCGCCACGAGGGTCCGACCCCGCTCGTGCTCGTGAAGGAGAACGCCGATGGGGCACCCGCGGGCCGGAACCCCACGCTGCTCCAGGAAGGGAAAGAGATGGGCCTCCTCCTTCGCGTGGTGGCATTTGTCGGCGAAGGTTCGCATGAACTCTACGATGTGGCCGAGCGTCTCCACCGGCGGCTCTTGGCCTGCTTCCAGGCCTTCCGTCAGCACGGCCATCGCGCCGACGATCTTCTGAATGACATGGTGCTCCGCTTCCAGGATTGCGGTTGGACTCTGCTCTGCCATGTGATCTCTCCTTGCAAGGACGCGAGACGCTCACGCCAGCGCCCTCAGCTGCAGTTACGCTCCGCTCGCGACTCCGGGGAACAAGCGGAGGCACGTCGGAGTCCAGGCCATGCATCGCACGCGACCACAGTGCCAGGTCCGCGGCCGCGACACCACCCCCAGTCGCCGCCAGGCGTGGCGGAGTTCTTCGAGTCGATCTCTCTCTTCCACTCTGCCTTCGGCCCCTCGCGCCTGTTCCTCCCGCAATTGTCCACCGGACCGGCCGGGCCTCCGCCAGGCGACTGCCGTCCGCACCCGCAGGGGCCCGCCATCCAGGCGGATACGGGCGCCACAGCATCCCGAATCCGCCGCCCTATCGCCATCCGGTCTTGCCGGTGGGCATCAGGAAGACCAGCGGAACGGTGCAGAGCAGGACGAGGCCGAACGCGAGGAAGGTCGCTCGAAAGCCCGTGGCCGGGGTCGCGCTGCTATGAAGGATAATGGTGGTAACGGAGATGCCGATCGCGCCCCCGACGTAGCGGAACATCCCGCGGAGGCCGGTGATGGTCGCCACCTTGGCAGGCATCAGCTCGATGCAGGCATTATTGGAGGCGGGGAGTGCAATACCGAGCGCCATGCCGGTCAGGAGGATCAGAGCGGCGAGCGTTTCCGCCACGCCCCACGGGCCCCCGAGCAGCCGCACGACCCGAAAGCCGGTGTCCCCCAGCAGGAGGGTGGATACGGCCATGAGGCTCACCCCCCACAGCATGGGCCCGCGGTACCCCCAGCGCTTGAGGAGAAAGCTGGTGACCGTGGAGGTGCAGATGACACCGAGGGAGCGCGGCGTGAGAATCACCCCACTCATCAGGGTGGACAGGTGATGCACCGAGGTGGCGTATAGCGGAATGAAGGACACGACGCCGAAGATACCCGCGCCGATCATCATGTTATAGACGTTGGCGGCCAGGAACGGCGTGGACTTCAACAGCGTCAGATCGAGCAGGGGGTTGGACTCCTCCCGCTCATGCCGCACAAAGAAGGCAACGCACGCCGCGCTGACGGCCACTAAGAGGCCGGCGAGCAGCAGCGACGAGACCGAGACGTTCTCCGCGAGGTGATTCAGGCCTAGCATCAGGGAGAGGATGGCGCCAAAGAAGGTCGCTGCTCCGACCAGGTCGATATGCGGGCGCGAGCGCGCCTTGGGGTCGTCCAGCAAGATCGCAATCAGCACAATCAGCCCCATGCCGATGGGGAGATTGATGTAGAAAATATACCGCCAGGAGTACCGACTCACAATCCAGCCGCCCACGTTGGGACCCACAATCCCGCCGATGGAAAAGATACTGGAGAAGAGGCCAATGGCCCGCTCCCGGCTCTCCGGAAACTGATCGCTTACGATCCCGGCGGCAGTGGGAAGGAAGCTGGCCCCCCCGACACCTTGGAGGAACCGACAGGCCACCAGACTGTAGATGTTGGGTGCCAAGCCACACGCCAGAGAGCTCGCTGTAAAGAGCACGAGGGAGAACAGGAACACCTTCTTGCGCCCAAAACTATCGCTCAGGTTCCCCATCAACGGCATCACGCTCGTCACCGCCACCATGTAGATCGACAGCGTCCAAGCCGCCCAGAGGACACTCGTGCCGAAGTCATTGATGAAGTTCGGGAAGGCCACGGCCACCGCAGTGCTGTCAATGGAGTACATGAAGAGACTCAAGCCAGCGCCCGCGAAGATGAGATACCGATGCATGGTCGGAAGGACCCCTCGCGTCACAGCGGTCGCGGTATACGGCAGCAGCACGCCGGACGCGCACGCGGGCACCCATCGCTCACAGCTGCGTTCGTCTACGCAAAGGGTACCCGTTTTAGACCACGGAGGAAAGCGCGAACGGATGGGGCGACGGCCCTACACTACCCCTCCGATCAGGCGTCTCCGCTTCATGGGCCACCCTCCGTTCTGGCGTGCTACGCCACGTCTTGCTTGATCCGATCGTAGTCCTCCTTGGTGACCTCCCCTCGCGCGTAGCGGCGCTTCAGGATGTCGAGGGGCGCCTCCCCCACGCCACTCCCTCCCGCCGGCCGTCCCTGATCCCACAACCACCGGACCAAGAGGACCAATCCCACGATGATCAGGCCCCAGAACAGGAGCATGAAGAGCCACCCGAAGATCCCCATCCCGTAGCCGTATCCTCCCCATCCCATCATGCCGCCTCTCGGATACATTGCCCTCACCCCGTTCTTCGTTTCCAACCGGATCCCGCTGGCGCCTATTTGGCCTCGTCGATCATGCGCATGGTCTCCCGCTCCACCTCGTCCGCCACCGTCTTGAGAGCGGTGGCCTCGGGGAAAAGTGCCAGGAGTGCCGTCGGTCTGATCATGCCGATCTTCGTCTTGCCGCCTTCTCGGTACACCGAGATCCGGCACGGGAGCGCCATGTTGACCGTCATGTTGGCACCGAGCACCTGGACGGCCCGCTGTGGATTGCACACCTCCAGGATTCGGCACGCATTCGGAAAGTCGACCCCCTTCTCCTTCAGCGTCTTCTGGAGGTCATGCACATGCAGGACCCCGAACTTGTTCCGCTTCACCGCCGCTTCTAGATCTCGCGAGGCAGTCTCGATATCCTTCGTGGTCTCGACGATGTACAGCATTGTCAGTACCTCCTGGGAGGATGTTCCTCGTGAACAACCGGGCCGGTCGCGGCATCCCGCGTCGAGTACTGTCGTTCGAGCCCCGCCCCCTCCACCTGCCCGCTATATCCCCAGTGCGCCGGCATGCTCGCGTTGGCCATACTGGATTTGATCCAAAACATAGGACGAGGATTCCACGGACCCAGAATCCTCTCTCCCGGCCCGAGGCCAACTACCGGGGGCAAGGTCAACTCCAGCGGCGATGTGTCTCAGACCTTAACGCGAAAGGGTTGGTCTGGGGAGCCGTGTCATGGTGTCTGATAGCCGTCCGGATGCGAAGCCCACTGCCTGGACTCCGCATAGCCTTCATCGGTACCCACGAAGATCAGCGTGTCGCCCCGATCCAAGATCACGTCGGATGTGAGGGAGAGCACCTCGCGGCCTGCCGAGCCGCTGGTCAGGGCTGACGCCACCGCCTTGACCGCCGGCACGATCGCGCGGACTCGGCCCCCGTGAAAGTGATACGCCGCCACGGCCGCGTCGGTTCCATGTCCTTCGGCGTCCGACGCGAGCGAATATACGAGCAGGCCGCACAGGAGGCCCCCGAGCGTGGTCGCCACCGGAATCAACCAGATTCCCCATGGACCGAAGTGCGGCGTCGGAGGCACCACCCCGGATGCTGGGTGGGTGTAGCCGGCGAGTCCGACTGACAGGAGGCGCTCCCCCCAGTCCAGCATCCCGGTGAAAACCTGCGCGCCACCACGTCCTTTTTCACGATTACGGCTGTTCCCCGCAACGCTTGCTTTAGCGAGGCCGTGGCGATGTCTACTCGCCTCCGGGTTCGGTCGCCGACCGCACCCGGAACAATTGGCGAACCTTGATGATCCGCATCGCCGGCTCGGGGACCATGGCCTCCCAGCTGGAGTCGCCGCTCTGGATCTTCGCCAGGGCATCCCGCCCGCGGATATACAATTCGTCTTGGTTCACATTCTGGATCGGGACGATCAGGCCGCCCTCGACGAGATGCGCGTACACGTGGCGGAGGTGCGGCGCCACGCACAGGTTCTCCACCGTAGTCAAAACATCTGCGTCTTCATCCCGCATGGGGTAGACATACAGACGGACCCCCGCCTGGAACAGGCTCCCGACAGCTTGGAGGAGACCGCCGGGAAGGTCCGCATAGTACTGTTCGTCGAACAATGCGCCGAGGATGGGCACGCCCAAGGCGAATGCGAGGGGCTTGTGCGTATAGCGCCGCAGGTAGCCTGGCACCGGGTAGTAGGCGCTATAGCTCGAGATCATGACGGTCTCGCCGAGCGCCCCCAGGACGTCCACGCGGGCCAGAAAGTCCTTGTGGTCGACGTGATCCCCGGAGAACAGATTGCGCAGGGACATCTCCATGATCGCGACGGGCGGCCCGTCCGCCGCCGCCAGCCCCGCGGTGAACTGGGCGGCGGCGGATCGCAGCATGTGGATGGTCGGCTTGGTCACGGGGCGGAAGCTGCCGCGCTCGATCAGGACGGGCTTCTCGTGCAAGACTTCGCCCGGCTGCACCACCTCGCCGTCGGCGGTGAACATGGCGGCCTCGGTGAAGCCCTGCTCGACCAGCTGCAGGCTGACCAGCCGATTGTCCACGTGGCCGAAAGCCTGGCCCTCCAGTTTCATCATGTCGATCTCGATCCGGTCGCCGGACAGGTCATCCATCAGGGAGCCGATCAGCGTGACCGGGTCGGTGTGGTGGTAGTAGGCGCCGTATGTCACGTTCACCCCGAGGATTCCCAGGACCTCCTGTTCGCGCACGTTCTCCGTGTCGCGCAACCGGACATGGAGGAGCATGTCGGACGGAACGGCCAGGGGCTCGTGCTGAAAGCGGATGCCGATCCAGCCGTGCCCCTCCTCGGGCCGGCCGTAGCTCCGGGCGGCCACGGTATCCGCGAAGACGAAGAAGCTCGTGGTGCGGCCGCGCTTTTCGCGGAGTCGCTGCATGAGGAGGTCATACTCGTACTCGAGCATGCTCTGCAGTCGCTGTCGCGACACATAGCGGTCGCTGGGACCGTAGATCGCGTCACTGACCGCCATGTCGTACGCCGACATGGTCTTGGCCACCGTGGCCGCGGCTCCGCCGACGTGGAAGAACCAGCGGGCGACTTCCTGGCCCGCACCGATTTCGGCAAAGGTCCCGTGAATCCGCGCGTCGAGGTTGATGCGACGCGCCTTCTGGTAGGTGCTCGGGTGTTCCCCGGTCATGGCGTTCCACCTCTCGCGTTCTGGATAGTGCGCCGTGCAGCGTCACCGTCGTTCGGTCAATCCAACCCAGGCCTGTTTTACCTGCCAGGGCCGGCGGGTCTCCCTTCCGGCCCTGCCACGGGCGTGGACCGCCCGGACAATACATTGTGATACCACGCAAAGACGGCGCCGCCAGCCACTTCGTCCACGAACGCCCAGACGCCGCCCACGACACTGCCCACAGGGCTCAGCGCGTACCCCCGGTAGATCCGCCGCAGGAACGGCATCCCGCCCGAGGCGCCATCGAGGGCGATGAGGGTTTCCCGACTCCGCGTTCCGTACGGTTGCGCGCTTGTCGTCACCGGGCATCAGGCGTCCCTCCGATCCCTTGCGGCCCTCAGCGCCCGCAATCCCAGCAACGCGATGGTGCCAAGGACCGCGCCGACCAGGACAACCTGTTCGATCCTCCCGACCACGTGCTCAAATTGTTTCAGGTAATCACCCAACCCATAGGCAACGCCATAACCCGCTGCCACCATCGTCGGGACGTAGAGCATGGCGCCCAGGGTGTTCGCCGTAACGAACGCCAGCGGGGCGAGCCCCGTGCTCCCCGCCAAGGGGCCCGCCATGAAACGAAGCCCGGTGATGAAGCGCGCCACGAAGACGCCGACGGCTCCGTACCGGGTCACGACGCGCCGGCTCGCGTCGAGCCGGGCGGGGGTCAACCGCACCCAGCGCCCGTAGCGCACGACGGCCGCCTGCCCGTACCGCCGCCCGACCCAGTAGCCGAGATTATCGCCGGCGATCGCGCTGAGAATCCCGACGAGGAGGACCAGCGGCAGTCGTAGTGCCCCCTGCCACACCAGGTAACCGGCCAGGATCAGGATCGACTCCTCGGGGACGGGTATCCCCAGGTTCCCGAGGATGACGAACACGAAGATGGCGAGGTAGCCCCAGTGCTCGATCAGGGGTCTCAGGTCAGGCATGCGGCCCGTCCGGCTGGCTGTCAGTAGTCGGGAACCCTGCGCATGAACAAAGTGGCAAACTCCTTGCGCACTTCGGCCATCAGCGTATCGTCAGGGACCTGGCGCAGGATCACCCGCACGGCGAACCCGCACCTCCGGCAACGCCGGTACTGAAACACCCAGCGACCTTCAGAATGGGGTTCACCGACCAGCTCCATATCTGAGAAACAGCAGGGGCCCGACTTTCGCGGGGAGACGATTCGTCTCGGGTAGAGGTTCTCCGCCGGCTTCCCGTCGGTGTACTCCACAATCGAGGACATAGTCCCCTCTCCACTACCACGATGAGTCCACGCCGACCAACGGCAGCATCCGGAAAACAGACTGACCCCCCCGGCCAGCTACGCATCTGGCGTGCCAGGGAACGGGACCCGCGGAGAAAGTCCGGATAAGGGGCCGAAAACAACGGCGCGGGACCCGTTGGCAGGGCGCAGAGTGCGTCACCCGCGGGCGCCTTCACCGCGCCCGGGAAGACGCGCGCCACGGGGCTCGGGTTCGCCTAACTCCTTGCCGGCCGGCATCTAGAAGGAAATTGGATACTCTTTGCAGGGGAGGAGTTCAGGCGACACAGCTGACATATCCGTGTTCTGCTGCTATCGTTATAGGAACTGAGCTGGCCGCCGGCATAAGCGGGCCGCGAGCCGCATCTCGAGGCCAAGGCCCCAAGGCGGATAAGCATGACGCCTGCGCACCCCTTTCACTGGGACGTCAACCCGATCTTGGTACAGATCGGCCCACTGACCGTGCGCTGGTATGGCGTGTTTTTCGCCGCGGCGTTCCTCGTCGGCTATTGGATCATGCAGGGGATTTACCGGCGCGAGGGCACGGATCCCGCCTCCCTGGACCGCTTGCTCCTATACATGCTTCTCGGAGCCGTGCTCGGGGCTCGTGTGGGGCACGTGCTGTTCTATGATCCCCACTACTACGTCACCCACCCACTCGAGATCGTCAAGATCTGGGAGGGTGGGTTGGCCAGCCATGGCGGCGCCGTCGGGATTCTCGTCGCGCTGTATCTCTTTTCACGCTGGGCAGGCGGCCCGCCGTACCTGTGGTTGCTCGACCGCGTGGCAATTCCCACTGCACTCGGCGGCGCGTTCATCCGGCTGGGAAACCTCTTCAATTCCGAGATCGTCGGCACGCCCACCTCGGGGTGGTGGGGGCTCGTCTTCGACCGGGTGGATCCCCTCCCGCGGCACCCGGTACAACTGTACGAAGCAATGGCGTATGGGCTCATCTTCCTCTTGCTGCTCTCGGTCTACCGCCGCCGCGGGCCAACGCTTGGAGATGGAGGGCTCCTCGGGCTCTTTCTCCTCTTTGTGTTTTCCGCACGCTTCCTTCTCGAATTCGTGAAAACGCCGCAGGCGGAATACGAGGCTGGCTTGGTCTTGACGGTCGGGCAACTCCTCAGCATTCCGTTCATTGTTGCGGGATTCGGGTTAATTGTGCGCGCACGCAAAAAGCGAAATCAACCTCACCTGCCCGCTCGAGCACCATAATGACCAACAGCGAACTCGCGCACCGTCCCAGTGTTCCGGCATCAGCCTGTGTCCCCCATTTGGCGGGGCACTCTTGAGCATCAAGTGGCACCGGTTGCTCCGCAGCGTGCTATCATGAGAGCCACACTGGAGGAGGGGATCTTGCGTAAGCTGAATTTGGCCCGCTTGGTCGCACGTCCCCTGGCGCTTGCGGTCCTCCTGCCTTGAGCTCGCCTGCGCCTCCCTCGGTTGGGAGACCCACGCAGATCAGTTCTTTCGGTGTGGTCAGACGCTGGCGTGCATTCGATGCCGATTCTTGGCGAACGCGGCCGGGACTCACTGCAACTGCTTCATGATTCTGTCGAGGCCAGCGCGGGCACATGACTCATCGGTTGCTCCCCCGGGCGTTCCACCGACCCCGATGCCTCCAATGACCTCCGCGCCCGCCTTGATGGGTAGCCCTCCCTGCATGATCAGGATCTTCTCGTTCATATCCTTGAGGCCCGCCGCATCCGGATGCTCCGCGACGACCTTGGTGAGCACGCCCGTAGACAGTCCCAGGCTCGTCGCCGTGTACGCCTTCTTCACACTGCTGTCGAGAGTGTGCGGGCCAGCCTTGTCATCCCGCAGGATGACACGCACAAGGCCAGATTGGTCCGTCACCGCCACACTAATGTGAAACCCCTTGGCTTCGCAGGCCGCAAGGGCTCCCTGAGCAGCCTCCGTGGCCAGCCCCAGCGGAAGGACCTTCTCCATAGGGAGTTCCGCCGCCCTGCCAGATCCGGCGCCGAGGAGAAGCACAAGGAACGCCGCCCCTGATACGAGCATCGGCTGATTCCTTCTGGTTATTCGACTGGTATGCATTTTATAGACGCTCCGTTTCGCCCGCATCGCTTTCCAGCAGTGCAGAGAATACGCATGGCCGCGCTTGACTCCGCCGCCGCATGATCACTCCGCTGAAAACCCTCGGGGCGGAGGGGCGACCAACTCCGCCCGATGCCTGTCCCACTCAAACCAGGGCGCGGCCAACATCGTCGTGTTTGTTGTGGCTGTTGTCAGCTGCTTGATTGCTTCACAGCTGCTGACTTCACGAGGGTGGGGTCATCCAGCGACTCGCTCCGTGCGAGAGCTGATCCAGGGCCCGAAGAATCTGGACATCGTGGCTGGACCGCAATGTCGTCGGGGTCATTTCCTCCTCGGCGCTTGGATACAGCGGGCGCATATCCGGAGGCAATGGCACGACGACATCGGGGGTAATACCCTTGTGCCAGATCAGCGATCCGGCTGGGGTCAGCCACTCTTTGGTGGCCAGCAAAAGGGCCGAGCCGTCGGAGAGGGGGAACGGTTCAAGGACTGTCCCGGTGCCAAACGTCTTCTCGCCAACAAGCGTGGCCCGATGCGCGTCCTTCAGGGCTCCGGCCACAATTTCTGCCCCACTCGCGGTTCCGCCGTTGATCAGTCCCACCATGGGAAGTGCGAGGGCCGCATCGTGCGTGGCGACGGGGACATGCATCACCTCTCCCATGGAATCCTGTTCCAACACCACATCGCCGCTGGCCAGAAACTGGCCTGTCACGTCCACGGCCTCCCCGAACAAGCCGCCCGGGTCGTCGCGCAAGTCCAAGATCACTGCGGTCGTGCCGTCCTGTCGGATGGTCCTGAGGGCTGTCCGAAGGTCTTCACTCGTCCCCTTGCTGAACATCGCAATACGCACATGGGCCACTGTGGTGCCCGGCAACCGATGCCAGCTCACGGTATGGAGCCGGATGCGGGCCCGCACGAGCGACACGTCCCTCGTTCGCTCAAGGCTCGGGGTCAGGACGGTCAGATCGACTCCCGTGTTGGCGGGCCCGAGAATGCGCTCCACGACCTGATCCAGAGATAGGCCGCTCGCTGGCTCTCCATTGACCTTGAGGATGATGTCGCCCGGCCGCAGATCGGCCCGCTGGGCCGGCGAGCCGTCGAGGGGGGCCACAATCATCACCTGATCGTGTACCATCTGCACCTCTGCCCCAATGCCCTCGAGGGTCCCATCCGTGACTTCCCGCTCGATCCTGCGCATCGCGGGTGTAAGGAAGCGACTGTGCCCCGTATCGCCGAGCGCATCCACCATACCGCGGATTGCACCGTAGGTAAGCTGCGTCGGAACCAGGGCGGACCGATCCACATAGACCCGCTGGATCGTGTCCCAGGCTTCGGCCATCAGTCGAAAGTGCGCACCCGTATCGGCACGAACCACGTCCGTGGCCGCCCCAGCGGTAAGGAGGCTGCAGGCCGCCACGACGCCTCCGACGAACCCCAGAGCTAGGCACGTCAGGTGCGGCGTCCAACGCCGAAGCAGTTGGTGTGCGGCGCCTACTCCTGGGATTCGTCGCCCCATGCTCGATCGCTCCTCTTCCGTGGCCCGCGGGCCACCGGTCATCGAGCCGGTCGCTTCGGCCCGCCCCCCGAGTTCCGATCCTCCGGCAGCATACCCCCTGAGAATGCGGGTCTCGGCTTGCGGTCAACGCCAGAGTAATCGTGGCTGCGAAGCCACGCGAACTGCACGATTCTTCCACCCCTCCACGACTCCTGGTGAGGGACATCGGCCAGACAGGCGTTCCAGGAGGACACGAGCCGTCTCCCGCCCGGGGAAGATGCTGAGCGGCCCCCTGCTGACAGGGTATCCAGGGATCCCGCGTAAGCTCGGCGACCAGCACGTCTGTCAGAAGTTGGGTTGGATGTTGTGTTCGCACGCTATCAGGCGTGCTTCCAGCGTCGTGACGAACGGGTTCTTGCTGACTTGCACCAGTCGGGAGGCCCCGAAGCTCTCCTTCCGAATCAATGGTGCCTTCTCCTTTCTTTCTTATGTGCACGGGCCCACACGCCCGAGCTTAGGAGCCGTTACGAAATAGCCTGTACATCCTTTTCTATTTCGTTACGGCTCCTTATGCCGTTTCGGAACGTCTCCGCGCAACTTATTCTCTTACAACGGCTTACGCGGGTTTCCCTGGAACTGCGTGTTCGTCGGGGGCGCCTGACGCATGCGGAGGGCGAGGCCAGCGTGCCCCCGTCCGAGATTCTTCCGCTGCGGGTGCCGCGGTGGCCTTGCCGTTCGAGCCCGCTTGCACCCCTATCTCCGTGTCACGCTGCTCCCGTACCGGGGACGTGGCACCGGCGGCGAGGATTTCCACTCAAAGAACCAGTGCACGGATCTGAAGAGACCCGTTCTCCGACGCATGCAGCTAACGGCGGGAACCATGCTGCCGAACGGTGACTGGGCCCAACGGACATTCTGCCTAACGCACAGATCACTGGCGCCGCCTCGCCTACCATCCGTCCCGGTTGCGGCGAGCGTGTGAGACTTTCCTACGCATACTGCGTGCCGAGTAGCGACGTGGCAGAGCCCGGCGCCGCGCAAGGCCGGAAGACGCCGGAATTTTGATGGTTAGGGCTGCGCGAGAGGCAGGTTCACCGTTTGGCGGGGAACCGCATGACGGCGCACGGAGTCATGGCCGTCGGCGGTAAGTCTTCCAAAACGCTTGGACCAGAGCTGATGGATACTTCTGGCGGGACGTGGCTCAGGGCGACACACGATCGTGTGCGATGGGAGCAGACGGGAAACGGATCGCCCACGTGCGTGGCGGCCGGATCCATTCGCCGTCCAATGAGCGCGGCTCGGTCGCCCGTGGACGACGCACCGGGAACGGAGCCACGAGTCTCACTCGACGGTAGCTCGCGGCTCCCCGAATCCCCAGTCCGGCAACCTGCGCTTGACCTACTTCGGGACGTCCTCCGCCTTCGAGGGCACCTTGTAGTTAATGCCCTGATCCGAGGGTGCCTTCTGCTTGACGACCTTGATGAAGTCATACCCCATTGCCGTGTGGCACGCGTTGCACTCCTTGATCACGGCGGTGTACGCCTTCTCGAAGGCGGCCACGTCCTTGGCCATGATCGCCTTGTTCACCGGCGCAAACTTCTCCTCGTAGAAGCTCTGCCAGAGCGGATACTCGTTCGGTTTCGTCACCTTCGCCGGGTTCATGGCACCGTTCATGTACTTGGACATGTAGAACGCCAGACCCCAGTTGCCTCCCTTCGCCGCAAAGTACATGTTCTGGAACCGATCACCGACCTCCCGCATGGGGATGGCGAACTTGGGCAACACGCCGATCACGTCGTTTAACTCGGCGGCGTACAGGGTGGTGCTCCCCAGGCCCACCACGAGACTCACGAGCACGACCATGAGAATCCTTCGCCTAGCCATCGCTCCCTCCCTATCTGTGCGCACCCCGTGGGGTGCGACACCTCCCGTCTTGCTGGTGTGCAACAACGTCTGTTTCTCCCCGGATGCTTCTCGCTGTCCTCTCACTCCGTCCTCGATGCACCGCTTGGACCCGGTACCGCGCCAGCGTCCCCAAGAGGGATGCCGATTGACAGCGCCGTCGGAGGGGTCGGCGAGACTGTGCCAGCGGGGCAACTTGTGCAGCAGTGACGTAGCTCTGAATCGAAGACGAGCTTGGATTGGTACGCTAACAGAGCAACCGACCCCGGTCAACACGTAAGCGGCCGCTCTGCAGACTCACCGAGTGAGGGCCAGCGGCAACGCCCCGGTCGCGGCTTCCAATTCACGCTAGAGGTCTCGCGGCGAGTTTCAGCCTCGCGAGCGCCGGCGTGACGTGGCTGCCGGCGGTGCAAATCGCGGGCGGATATACAGCGAAGACGGAAAGATATCCGGAGCTCCGACGCCCAGCAGCGGCTGGACCCGAGTCTCAATCCGGCGGGATGTGGTACTCGATGATCTGCTTCGAAGTGAATCCCGGGATCCGCAGGTAGTAGCTGACAACTTCCTCCAGGGCCTCGATGGGAACCATCCCCACCAGGTCGCAGTCCTTCACCGAGACCCCGTAGCGGGCCGCCTCGACCTTGACCAGTTCCAGCGCCCGGTGGATCGGGGTCTTGTGATAGTTCATGAGATTCATCGAGACCTGGACAACCCCCTTCTCCTCCACCCGCATGCCGATGGCCCGCACGAACCGCAGGCCGCCGCCCACATGGCGCACGGCGTTGGCGATCTTCTTGGCGATCTCCAGGTCCTGCGTGTGAAGATTCACGTTCAAGGCGATGAGGGGCATGCGGGCCCCGACCGCCGTCACGCCAGACTTCTCGTTGAGCTTCTGCGGGCCGGCATCCACGATCCATGCCGGATCCTGGAGCTTCCGCGGCATCCCTTCGTACTCGCCTCGTCGGATGTCCGCCAGGCTCCGGCGCGCCTCCGTCGTACACGCCTCTTCGTAGAAGAAGACCGGGATCTGGTACTTCTCCGCGAATGCCCTGCCGAAGCGCCGCGCGACCTCCACCGCCTCCACCATGGTCATTCCGCGCAGCGGGACGAACGGCACCACATCCACGGCACCCATGCGCGGGTGACTGCCCTTGTGCGTCCGCATGTCGATAAGTTCCAGCGCGCGCGCCGCGACCGCCATGGCGGCCGCCTCGACGGCCTCGGGAGCACCGAGAAAGGTCGCGTCCGCTCGGTTGTGGTCCTTGTTCATGGAGACGTCAAGGAGCTTGACGGGGAACGGCGTGAGGACGGCTTTCAGCTCGCGCACGAAACTCGGGCTCCGCCCCTCGCTGAAGTTCGGCACGCACTGCATGATTCTCATGAGCAAGCCCCCCCTCTCCCTGCGCGATCCGGACCGTCTCTGGCCGGCTTTCCAGGATACTGAAAACCCGTTCTTACCCAGGCTGCTCAAAAAGGCACAGATCCAAGGCGGCATCACCCATCCTGACGGATGGGTACCCGCCGCGGGGTACCCACCAGGGGTGGGTCGGAGGCGTACGTAGCACGTACGTCGCAGCGCCGCACCCATCGTCCCGATGGGTACCCGGCGCGGGGGCACCCACCGTAGGTGGGCACCCATCAGAATGGGTACCCGGCAGATGGGCCTTTTTCGGCAGCCTGTCAGTAGCTCATTGTGTCGAGTTTGACTTTGCCTCGGAAGATGTAGTAGATGCTGCTGGTGTACGCGAGCACGATGGGCACGCCGATCAGCGCGATGATCAGCATGATGTACAGGGTCTTGGGCGACGAGGCGGCGTTGTAGATGGTCAGGCTGAGGTCCGGGCTCGGCCGGGCGAGCACCAGGTATGGAAAGATCCCGACCGCCACCAGGGCCATGAGGCCCGCCATGGTTGCGCCGGAGGACAGGAACGCCAGGAAATCACGGCCGTGATGGATCTCGCGCGGGATGTTGGCGATGGCCAGCATCGTCAGCACCGGCACGACGAAAAACACGGGGTACCGCTGCATGTGCTGGCTCATGTGCGGCAGGTACAAGAGCGTGGCCATGGTGGTCATGCCGTAGCAGATGATGAAGAAGATGATGGCGTTGTTGATCCAGCCGCGGGCTATCTCGTGTAGCTCCCCTTCCGTCTTCAGGACGACGTAGATCGCCCCGTGCATCATGAACAGGGCGACGGTCGTTAGCCCGACCAGCAGGGCATACGGGTTCAGCAGGCCAAGAAACGAGCCG
>Ga0316630_10000251_pt1 | contig 15245 bp, 8 predicted proteins | sample OWC_May_M1_C1_D6_FD_207658 | JGI IMG/M metagenome (GOLD analysis project Ga0316630, IMG submission 207658) | Wetland soil microbial communities from Old Woman Creek delta, Ohio, United States - OWC_May_M1_C1_D6_A | ecosystem: Environmental > Terrestrial > Soil > Wetlands | place: USA: Ohio...
GCAGGTCCTTGTCATAGGCGGAGGGCAAGCCTTTCAAGCTGGCTAACCAACCCGCCAGGTTGCCCAACAAGACCCCGGTCTTGCCGCGCGCCAGCTCAAAAACATCGGGGTTTCTCTTCTGAGGCATCAGGCTGGATCCCGTGGAGTAGGCATCCGAAGGCTCGAGGAAACCGAACTCGGCGCTGAAAAAAAGGATCACCGCTTCTGACAGTCGGCTAAGATGCACACCTACTAGGGCAGCCGCGAAGAGGAATTCCGCAACGAAATCCCGGTCGGACACCGCGTCAAGGCTGTTTGGTGAGACATCCAGAAAGCCCAGCTCCTGAGCCAGGAGTTCCCGGTCTACCGGGAAGGGCGTGCCGGCGAGAGCGCCGGAGCCAAGTGGCAGAATGGCTGCATTGGAGCTGATCTGTCGCAGCCGAAGCTGGTCGCGCTGCAGAGGCCAGAAATGGGAGAGCCACCAGTGGCTTAACAGCACCGGCTGGGCGCGCTGCAGATGAGTGTAGCCGGGCAGTAAGATATCCATGTCCAGCTCGGCGCGGGAGAGCAAGGCGTCCTGCAGGTCATCCAAGGCAGCTTCCAGGATTGGCAGGTGGTTTAGAAGCCACAAGCGCAGGTCAGTCGCTACCTGATCGTTGCGGCTGCGCCCGGTGTGCAGCTTGCCCGCCAGCGGTCCAATCAGCTCTCCCAGGCGGCGCTCTACCGCAGTATGAATATCTTCATCGCTGTCCTGGTAGCCGAACTCGCTGCGCCCGATTTCGCCAGCGATGGTTTCGAGGCCCAGGCAGATCTGGTCGCATTCCTCGGGTGCCAGCAGGCCGGCTCTCTGCAAACCGCGCGCCCAGGCCAAGCTGCCTTGCACATCCTGCCGCGCCAGCCGCTGGTCGAAGCTGATAGAAGCGTTCAACGCCCAGGCGAGCGGGTCAAGTTTGCCGCGGAAGTGGCCGCTCCACATAGCCATTTTCTCTCCTCCTGCTCAGTCTCGCTTAAAACGAGAATAATCTGGCTTGGGCATGTTCAGACCGGAGACCGGTAAGCCGTTCATGGCACGCACCTTGAGCGGCAAGCCGAATAGCTGGATAAAGCCCTCCGCGTCTGTCTGGTTGTACACATCCTCCTGCCCAAATGTAGCAAAGTCCTCACGATAGAGGCTGAGTTTACTTTCCCGTCCAACCGGAATCACGTTGCCTTTGTACAGCTTCAGGCGCACGATGCCCGTCACCGGGCCTTGGGTGCTGTCCACAAAAGCCGCCAGCGATTCGCGCAGCGGCGAGAACCACATTCCATTGTAAACCAGCTCGGCATACTTGAGCGCCACCATATCTTTGAATTGCAAGGTTTCCTTATCCAACACCAGTGACTCCAATTCTCGATGGGCGACCATCAAGATCGTGCCACCTGGAGTCTCGTACACTCCATGCGATTTCATTCCTACCAGTCGGCTTTCCACCTGGTCGTTGCGCCCAATACCGTGCGCGCCTCCCACGGTATTCAGAAGTGCGACCAGCTCGGCAGCCGGCAGGCGGACACCGTTGACCGCTACAGGCATACCGGATTCAAAGCTGATCTCTATGTATTGCGGCTGGTCAGGGGCTTGTTCCGGCGAGACACTTAAGACGTACATTGCTTCTTCCGGTTCAAGCCAGGGATCTTCCAGCGGGCCGCCCTCGTGGGAAAGATGCCACAGGTTTCGGTCTCGGCTGTAGATGGATTTATGCGTAGCACTGACCGGGATGTTGCGCGCCTGAGCGTAGTTAATAGCGTCCTCCCGCGAGCGAATCTCCCACTCGCGCCAGGGAGCGATGACCGTCAAGCGCGGATCCAGCGCCATATAGGTCAACTCGAAACGTACCTGGTCGTTTCCCTTCCCGGTGGCGCCATGGGCTACAGCGTCGGCGCCCACCTGATGAGCAACTTCAACCTGGTGTTTGGCGATCAAGGGGCGGGCCATGGAAGTGCCAAGCAGGTACTTGCGCTCGTATACTGCTCCAGCTTTTAACACCGGTAATAGATACTCCTCAGCAAATTCCTGGCGCATATCGTGGATAACGAGCTGGCTGGCACCGCTCACCCGGGCTTTCTCTTCCAGCCCATCCAGCTCTTCTGCCTGGCCTACGTCCGCAGTAAAGCAAACCACCTCACAACCGTAGTTCTCTCGCAGCCAGGGCACAATCACTGAGGTGTCCAGACCCCCTGAATACGCAAGCACTACTTTTTTAACCTCTTTGTTAACCATATCAACCTCCTGATGGTTTTTAGTAAATAAAGTGTATAGGTACTGATTCGAATAAAAACAGCCCTCCGGGGAGGGAGGGCTGATACGAACAAGCTGGAACAGGCCTAAGCGTGTGCGAGCACCCAACCTCCACTACGGGAGGGCAGGATGAAACGACGAGCGCGCAACTGACCGGACGAGGTGGGCATAATAGGTGCTACTATATCATCCCCGATTGATCGCGTCAAGGAAACCCCTCATGTGGGTCATAGTATACACAAAGTAAGGGGTTTGGGCACGCTAAATATCTCTTGTTCACTCGCCTGGGGGCGGACTCAAGGGTGAGAAAGTCGAGGAATCTCAACATTGTGAAAGCCCCGTCAGGTGGATTTAATTTCCCGCCTGATTGGATCGGGCGTCTTTCGGGCTGGATCAGGCGATTAAGACCAGCGCCATGCCCAGTAACGCATCCAGACCCGAGGTGTGCCCCCAGTCTGCCAGGTATCTTGCGCAGGTAACAGGATCGGTCTGGCCGGTCATCATCCCATCCAGGGAGATGAGCAGCCGCTCGTTCGCCTGGCCCTGTGCTGCGCATTCGATCAGGTTGGCTGCCAGGGTGGTAGTCTTCCGGTAAGCCAATCGCATTACCTCTCTGCCAAGTGCTCGCCCATCCAACCCCGGAGCAAGCAGGTGCCCCCACCGCACCAAGGAGAGCAGCAGACCTGCTGCCAGGTCATCGCCAGCGGGGGTCAATCCGCTTCCCAGGCCAAGGAGAGCATCAATCCCGGCAACAATCGCCGCTGCCTGGCGTTCTCCCAAGGACTTCTCCAGGTGTTGCAAGAGGGGCAATGGTGAATTATCCATGCTGGACGGGGCGCTTTCGATCCCCAGCAGGATAGGCAGCAGGGCGCTGAGCAGACTGCCTTGCCGCCGGGCGAGCGCTAGACGGCATACCTGGAACAGCCGCTCCTGGTGTTGTCCCTGGGGAAGGCTGGCTTCAGCTGGAACTGCCGCCTCCCACTCCCGCGCCTGTGCGTAGTTAATTACCAATCCTGATCTGGGAAAGAATATACCTCCGGAGGTGATCGTGGCTGGCTGGCCATTATCCAGGCGCATCAACCCGGTCGCATCACCCACCAGGTTGAGCGTCAATGGCCCGCGGAAAGTCTCCCTTGAGATAAAGATCACCCAGCCCGATTCGAGCTTCAGGAAGACGCCGCGCGACGTCACCCCGAGGATCGCAGCTCTTTGTATCCCACTTAGCTGCTGGCGAGCAACTACCCCTATTTCACGGATCAGAATCTCTGGGAATGGCAACGATTGACTGCCTGTAAAGATGAAAGATTTATCCAGAAAATGGATCATGCCCGGCGTGAGCACCGGTAACTCAAATATACCTCAAAACAAAGATCACCCGAAGAAGATGACATCTACCAGTTGAATATACTGGTGTCTGATACAATAATAATATCGCCTGATATGAATAGTTACCGGTGTTCCTTTGCTGTTAAATTCGTGTTATAAACCGTGGTTAAGAAACCGATTGGCATAAGGCCAATCTTGTTGAGCGTCATCGTCTTTTGGCTAATCTAGCTAGCTTATGTTGGAATGTTGAACGGCAACCGTACAATAATCCAACACTATAAGAAACAACAAGGTGGAGAAGATGACCATCAATGCTCACCCAGAATTACCTGCATTTGACTATATCCGGCCTGCCTCTTTGATGGAAGCGAGCCGGTTTTTAGCCCAGCACACGGGAGATGCGCGGCCCCTGCTGGGCGGGACAGATATCTTCGTGCGGATGCGCGATGGTATCTGGCACGATCATTACCTGGTGGATGTAAAACGATTGGACGGCAGTGGTGAACTCTACTTCGATCCAACAGCAGGTCTGACAATCGGCGCAGGGGTCAATATGAACCGGGTAGTCGCATCCCCCGATGTGCAGCAACATTACCCCCTGCTTGCCGAGGCCTGCCGCTCGGTTGCCTCCTACCAGCTGCGCACGCGGGCTACCATCGCCGGAAATATCTGTAACGCCTCACCCGCCGGGGATACAATTGGCGCCTGCCTGGTATTGGAAGCCACGCTGATGGTCCACGGCATCGATGGTTTCCGCCAGGTGCCCCTGTCTGGCTTCTTTTTGGGACCGGGTAAGACCGTGCTGCAGCCCGGGGACATTGTCACCACCATCCACTTCCCGCCACCCCCGAAATCTCACGCCGGTATGTATATCAAGCTGGGGCGCAATCAAAAGAGTGACCTTTCGATCGTCGGGGTGACGGTTTACGGCTTCCCCGATTCAAAAGCAGCCTCCGGATACCGTTTCCGCATTGCCCTGGCCTCCGTGGCTCCTGTTCCTCTGGTGGTCACGGCCGCTGAGGATTACCTGGCCGGAAATGCAATCCAACCCACGGCCTTCAAAGGGGCAGCCCGCCTGGCTCAAGAAGCCTGCAATCCGATTGACGATGTGCGTGGCAGCGCCCGTTACCGCAAGGCGATGGTGCAGCGGCTCACAGAAAAAGCCCTGGCAATTACCTGGGATCAAATGACGAAGAGAGAGTAGTACCCTTGCTATCTGGAATAGTCGCCGGCTGGCAATTAATTCTCTTGCATCTTAATCTATGAGGTTGACAATGACCATACATCAGATCACATTGACGATTAATGGCGGATACGAGCAGGTTGATGTCCCCGCGAACATGACCCTGCTGCAGATGCTGCGGGACAAGCTCTCTCTTACCGGCACCAAGAACGGTTGCAACGCCGGTGAATGCGGAGCCTGCACTGTACTCCTGGATGGCGAGCCGATCAACAGTTGCATGATCCTGGCGGTCGAGTGCGCCGGGGCAGATATCGTCACTGTAGAAGGCCTGGCACACGATGGTGTGCTCGATCCCGTTCAACAAACCATCATCGAGCACGGAGCTGTCCAATGCGGATTCTGTACACCGGGCATCCTGATCTCGGCGCGTGGGTTGCTCGACCGAAACCCGAATCCAAGCGAGGATGAAATTCGCGAAGCCCTCGTGGGGAACTTGTGCCGTTGCACCGGCTACTTGCGCATTATCGATGCAGTCAAAGACGCCGCATCACGCCAGCAGGCGTTACTGACCTGAGCAGGAGGAGATCATGGCTACCCGAGCAAGGACTGAAAAAGCTACCCACCCCGTCGGGGATAGCGTCCCCCGCATTGACGCTGAAGAGAAAGTCAACGGATCGGCGCTGTTTGCTGATGATTTCCAGTTCGGTCCCGGAATGCTGTATGCTCGCATTAAGCGCAGCGCATACCCTCACGCTCTGATCAAGCGCGTCGATACCAGCAAAGCGCGCGCCTTGCCCGGTGTGAAGGCGGTCGTTACCGGCGACGATACTCCGGGGTTCATCGGCCTGTACTTGCAGGACCGGCATATCTTCTGTCGCGATCGTGCGCGCTATGTAGGCGATCCGATTGCCGGCGTGGCAGCGATTAACGAAGAGATCGCGGAGCAGGCCGTCGATTTGATCGAGGTTGAATACGAGCCTTTACCAGGCGTTTTCGACCCCGAATATGGCGCCAGCCCCGAAGCGCCTCTGCTGCATCCTGAGCTAAGCAAGTATGAAGTGGTCAACTTCATCTTCCCTGAACCCGATAGCAATATCTCGAACCACTTTCGCATTCGCAAAGGTGACGTTGAAGCTGCTTGGGCGCAGTGCGCGGCAATTGTAGAGCGGAAATACCGCATCCCACACGTCCAGCATGTCCCCATCGAACCGCACGTGGCAGTCGCCAAAGTGGAAGAGTCCGGTAAGGTGACCTTGTGGGCCAGTTCTCAGTCCCCGTTTGCCCAGCGCAACCTGATTGCAAAAGCCCTGGGGAAATCACAGTCCGATATCCAGGTGGTTGCCCCCTTCGTGGGCGGGGGTTTTGGCAGCAAGGCCGGGGTGAGCATGGAAGCCCTGGCAGTGGTGATCGCCATGAAAGTGAAAGGCCGGCCCGTCAAGCTACGCCTGACGCGGGAGGAGGAATTTTTCACCACCTTCGTCCGCCAGGGAGTGGTCACTCACTTCAAGATGGGCTGTGATAAAGATGGCCGCCTGATAGCCATGGAAAATAAGTTCTTCTGGGATGGCGGCGCTTACACAGAGTACGGCGTGAACATGACGCGCGCTGCTGGCTATAGCAGCAGCGGGCCTTACTTTGTACCCAACATCAAAACCGACAGCTACTGCGTGTACACCAACCATCCAGTTAGTGGGCCGATGCGTGGCTTCGGTATGCCCGAAATGCACGCCGGCCTGGAGCAATGCATCGACGAGCTGGCGTATGCCATCGCTATGGACCCCGTTCAGTTCCGAAAGATCAATTGCATTAAGACCGGGGAAACACTGGTGACAGGCATGACCATGCATCCCACTGGTCTCTCGGAGTGCCTGACCAAGGCAGCCGAAGCAATCGCCTGGGGCAGAAAAGACCCACCCAGCGCCCCAAATAAACGCCGCGGCAAAGGGATCGCCCTGATGTGGAAAGCGCCTGCCATGCCGCCTAATGCCGGCTCTAGCGCCAAGGTGGATTTGAACGAAGATGGTACGGTTACGGTAAGCGTTGGCGGCCAGGATATCGGGCAGGGCACCTTTACCGTCGCTGCCCAGATGGCTGCGGCTGCACTGGGGGTTCCGATGGATTGGGTGCGCGTGAATACCCCTCTCAATACCGATTACAGCCCCTATGAATGGCAAACCGTTGCCAGCCGCTTGACCTGGAGCATGGGCAATGCCGTTGTTGCCGCTGCTCGCGATGCACGCCAGCAGATCCTTGAGATGGTAGCGAAAGCATGGGATGAAGACCCCGAATACCTGGACATCATCGACGGCAAGGTGATCTCGTACAAATCCGAAGAATCTATCTCCTTGAAGAACATCGTCGTATACGGTATGTCGCTGCCCAATGACCAGGGCTGGATCGGCGGACCGGTGCTGGGGCGCGGCAACTTCATGCCGACTTATGTGACCGGGTTGGATCCCGAGACTGGTCAGGGGCCGCGGGCAGTTGTCCACTATACGACCGGTGCCCAGGCTGTCGAAGTTGAAGTCGATATGGATACTGGCAAGGTGGAGGTACTGCGTGGGGTAGCGGCTTTCGATGTGGGTAAAGCTATCAACCCAGATATGGTCAGGGCGCAAATGGAAGGCGGCTTCGTCCAGGGCATCAGCACTGCCTTATTTGAAGGGCTCCAACTCAAAGAGGGCTTTTTACAAAACTCCAGCTTCGTAGATTATCGCATTGCCACCAGCAGCGATGCACCTCTCGCCATCCACACGATTATTGTTGAAGTACCCCAGGATGATGGCCCTTGGGGAGCGCGCGGCATCGGTGAGCACGCCATGGTGCCTACCATCCCGGCGATTGCCAACGCTATCTATGATGCCATTGGCATCCGTGTCGGCTCGCCGCCCTTCTCCTCGGAGAGGGTATTTCTGGTAATGCAGGATGCAGGACTTGTGGATTAGGTTCAGGCAGGAAAATGGCTGACCCATTGGATATATTAATTAAACACGCCAGTCTGCGCAACCGTCCGGATATGTTTTTCGATGTGGGTATATCGGGCGGGGAGATCAAGGCTATCGCCGAATCCCTCTCTACACCGGCGGCCTTCGAGATGGACGCTCACGGCTGCCTGGTTACCGAATCCTTTGCCAACCCTCACCTGCATCTGTGCAAAGTGTATACCCTGGAGATGATGGATGAGCTTGCTCTGCAAGCCTATCACGGGGCAGAGATGGGCAAGGCCATGACTGCCATCGAGCTGGCGGCGCGGGTCAAAGATAAATACGACCAATCCTGGATTATAAAAAACGTCCGCCGCGCTGTCGCCCAGGCTGCCATTAACGGCTGCACACACCTGCGCGCCTTTGCCGACGTGGATACCAAGGCTCGCCTGGAAGGGGTGAAAGCGCTGTTACGCGCTCGGGAGGAATTCCAGGGCATTGTAGATATTCAGGTCGTGGCATTTGCCCAGGATGGCATCGTCCGTGAATCCGGGGCGGCCGAGCTTGTGCGTGAAGCAATGGCCTTAGGCGCCGATGTGGTTGGCGGCATCCCCTGGATCGAATTCACCGAAGCCGCGATCAGCGAGCATGTAAAAGTGATTTTTGACATTGCCGTAGAATATGACAAAGGCGTTTCGATGCTGGTGGATGACGCCGGAGACCCAGGGCTGCGCTCACTGGAAATGATGGCAGTCGAGGCCATCCACCGCGGCTGGCAAGGCCGGGCGCTGGCTCACCATGCCCGGGCGATGGCGCTATATCCCAAACCGTATTTACAGAAAGTAGCTGCCTTGCTCAAGCAAGCCCAGATGGGTGTAGTCAGTGATCCTCATACCGGACCGCTGCACGCCCGGGTCAGGGAGCTTCTTGAGGAAGGGGTTCTGGTCTGCCTGGGACAGGACGACATCTCCGACGCCTATTACCCTTTCGGTCGTAACAATATGCTGGAAGTGGCTTTCCTGGCCTCACACCTGCTCTGGATGACCACGGCAGCTGAGATGGAAACGCTTTACGATATGATCACCACCCGGGCTGCTCAGGCAATGGGTCTTCGAGACTTTGAGCTGCGCGCCGGCTCGCCTGCGCACCTGGTTGTCCTGGATGTGCCAAACGTATTAGAGGCATTGCGCTACCATGCCGCTCCCACCCACGTTATCAGCCATGGTAAATTAGTAGACCTGGAGAATATGAAAAACCTGGCTCAAACCACCGAGTGGATCCTTGGTTAATAATCTGACATCCTCCACAATTAGAAAAATCGAAATGGTCAATAACAACCAGATCCATATCAGGCTCAATGTCAATGGCAGCGACATCCGCGCGACGGTGCCTGAAGAGTTGAGCCTGATGCATTTCCTGCGAGAACAGTGTGGCCTGTCCGGGACGAAAAATGGATGTGACAGCGGTCACTGCGGTGCTTGCACAGTGATTGTGAATGGTAAAGCCACCCGCGCCTGCCTCGTGCGGATGAAGAAATTGGATCGCGCTCGCGTCCAAACGATCGAAGGGCTCAGCCAGGACGGGAATCTCCACCCGATCCAGCGGGCCTTTATTGAGCTGGGTGCAGTGCAATGCGGTTTTTGCACCCCCGGGATGATCATGACCGCCAAAGCTCTTTTGGACTCCAATCCAAATCCTGGTCGTGAGGAGATCAAAGCGGCATTATCCCGAAATAATAACCTCTGCCGCTGTACAGGCTATGTAAAAATCATCGATGCCATTCAACAAGCCGGTCAGTGGCTGCAAGCCGGCATGGAAGCTCAACCCGCCCCCGCAGACGGGGAAAGTATGACTATGCTAGCTCGCGACGCTGCGGGGCTGGTAACCGGGTCTACTCGCTTTGGGGATGACATGACGATGGAAGGCCTGCTGTACGGCAAGATCCTCTGGGCTGCTCACCCCCACGCCGAGATCTTAAACATTGATACTTCAGAAGCTCTGGCTATCCCCGGTGTAGTTCAGGTGATCACCGCGGACGATATCCCTGGAATCAACCAGGCGGGAATAATCATCCGCGACCAGCCCGCTATTGCCAAGGAGAAGGTGCGTTACATCGGAGACACCGTCGCCGCAGTATTTGCTGAGAGCCAGGAGATCGCTGAATTGGCGGTGAAGGCGATTCGCGTCGATTATCAGATCCTGCCAGGAGTATACACTCCCGAGGCGGCTTCCAAATCTGAGGCACCGAAAGTGCATGCCAAGGGCAACCTGCTGCACCATGCAGAGATTTGCCGCGGGGATGTAGACGAAGCCTTCGCCCGTTGCGCTGTGATCATTGAGGATACCTATACAACACCTTTCATCGAGCATGCTTTCTTGGAGCCTGAAAGCGGAATTGCATTCCCAACGGACGCGGGCGGGGTCACTATCCAGATCGGTACGCAGTGCGCCTTCGATGACCGCACCCAGCTCTCCGAGATCCTGGCCCTTCCCTTAGCTAAGATCCGCGTTGTACAACTGCCGATGGGCGGCGCATTCGGCGGCAAAGAAGATATGATCTTACAGCAGTACCTGGCCCTGGCTGCATTACGGACTGGACGGCCAGTTAAAATGGTACTGTCGCGAGAAGAGTCACTCCGCGCACATCCCAAGCGCCATCCCGCCAAAATGCATTTCAAGACCGGTGCAGACCAAGATGGAAAGATGCTGGCCATCGAAGCAACCATCACCGTCGATACAGGCGCCTATGCTTCCCTGGGGATTGATGTGTTGGAAAATATGGTGGTCTTCGCGGCCGGCCCTTATTACGTCCCTAACTTAAAATTGGAGGGATGGTCGTGGTACACCAACAACGTCCCTGCCGGTGCGATGCGTGGCTTTGGCGTTAACCAGGTAGCCGTTGCCATCGAGCAACAGGTAGATGGATTGGCCCGCGCTCTGGAAATCGATCCCTTCGATTTCCGCCTGCGAAACGCCCTGGATGTCGGTCTGCCCACAGCCGCCGACCATGTGCTGGGAGAAGGAGTCGTTTCGATCAAGGAGACCATCCAGGCAGCTCGCCAGGCTTTTGAGAAGTTACAGCTCCCTGCTCCAAATGGCAAGCGGATTGGCGTGGGGGTTGCTTCGGCCGTAAAGAACATCGGCTATGGGCATGGTATCGACGAGGATGCAGGCGCAATTCTCGAGCTCGACGCATCGGGATGTGCGACCCTGCGCACAAGCCAGCATGAATATGGGCAGGGTGCTCGGGCAGGGCTTGTGAAACTGGTTGCCAGCGAGTTGGGTTTGCCGCTCGAGAACATCGTAACGATCTGGCCGGATACCGCCCTCACTCCCGTAACGGGCCCGACTACCGCTTCGCGCCAGACCTTTCTCACTGGAAATGCAACCGTGATGGCCTGCCGCGATCTACTCACCGAATTGTATAACCACGCTGCCGATTTATTGGATGTCCATCCAGCAAAGCTTGAGCTGCGCATCGACCGGGTGGTTGACAGGGATTCCGGGAAAGAAGTGCTGCTCAGCGAGATGGGGGAACGCTTCGCGGTCGAGCGCCGCTACACGCCGCCGCGCTCCGCCCCATTACTGGAGGGGGAGCCCAGTCTGTTTGGTAAACCGGGCTTCGAATCGCGCCCAACTCACTGGTGTTATGCCTACAACACGCAGGTCGCCGTAGTTGAAGTTGACTCCACAACTGGTGAAGTGGACGTGATCGCTGTAGTCTCGGCTAACGATGTGGGCAAAGCCATCAACCGCCAGGCGATCGAAGGGCAGATCCAGGGTGGTGTGATGATGGGGTTGGGTTTTGCCCTCTCTGAGCATTACCTGGTGGAACAAGGGGTGAACCTTACCGATTCGCTCCACAAATGTCGCCTCCCCCAGGCAAATCAAATGCCTGAAATCATCCCCGTGATCGTTGAAGTGCCCCATCCGCTAGGACCGGCGGGCGCTAAAGGATTTGCCGAAGCCCCCTCGCTGGCAACCGCGCCAGCGATCCTCAATGCAATTTACGATGCAGTGAGCGTAAGGATTACTTCTCTCCCAGCTGATAAGAAAAAAGTCAAAGCTGCCCTGCAAGGGAACGGGTAACTGAGGAGAAATTGGGTCATGGGCGAGGTGATCGGTCAAGACAAGCAACGCGTAGACGGTTTGGAGAAAGTGACCGGTCAGGCTAGTTTTGCGGCGGATATCAACCTTGGACGGGCCTATTACGCCAGAGTGCTGCGCTCCACATATGCCCACGCGTATATCCGTAAGCTTGACACCTCGTTGGCTTTCGCCAGTCCCGGAGTCAGGGCTATCGTCACTGGCGATGACTGCCCGAAGCGCATTGGACACGCCATACAAGACCAGTACCCGATCGCCCGCGACAAGGTGCGCTATTGGGGAGAGCCATTGGCGGTTGTAGTGGCAAGCACCTTAGAAGCGGCTGAAGCGGCGCTATCGCTGATTCGAGTAGAGTACGAAACTCTACCCCCCATTCTGCACCCACGCCAGGCAGTTGAAAAACAAGCACCGCTGATTCACGAAGAGCTTGCAGGATATCCCCACGATCCCCAGATCCATCCAGAGCCGGATAGCAACATCTGCCACCATTATCACCTCCACCGCGGAGATGTTGGGGATGCATTCGCCAGAGCACACCTGATCGTTGAAAATGAATACTGGGTACCCTGGATCTCACATGTGCAGCTGGAACCGCACTGCGCCTGGGCGCAGTGGGAAGGTGATACGGTAAGCATCTGGTCCAGCTCACAATCGCCTTTCTTCATCCGAGAGACGATCTCGCATTTATTTGAACTATCTCCTGCCCAGGTCCGGGTGAGCATACCCTACGTAGGCGGAGGGTTCGGCGGAAAATCCGACGTCACAATCGAACCACTGGCGGCAATTGCGGCGCGAGCTGTGCCGGGAATCCCCGTCCAGCTCCTTCTCACCCGTGAGGAAATGTTTTTTGGCACCGTAATCGGGCGCGGTGCATGGGGCCGGATAAAATCTGCCGTTGACCCAGAGGGGTTGTTGCTGGCAGAGCAAGCGGAATTCTATTTCGGCAGCGGGGGTTATGCCGACTATTCAGTCTGGATTGCGCAGGGGGGAGGGCACAATTCAACCGGTCCTTACCAGATCCCTAATTTGCATGTCGATTCATACAGTGTATACACCAACACCCCACCGACAGGCGCATTTCGCGGTTATGGTCACCCGGAAGTGCACTGGATGGCTGAGCGCCAGATGGATCAAATTGCGCGCCAGTTGCAGATGGATCCGGTTGAGCTTCGCCTCAAGAACCTGCTCTTACCCGGCAAGGTTAATGCCCTGGGCCAGACAATGCGCGAGTATAACGGTCGCGCCGATTTGTGCCTGCAGGCAGTATCCCGCGCGCTGGGAGCTAAAAAGCCGCCGTCAGCCCCCGGGAGAGTGCGCGGCCATGGGCTTGCCTGCTTCATGAAATCTCCTGTGATGCGCACCAACGCGCAGAGCGGAGCCATCCTGCGCTTCAATGACGATGGGTCAGTGACCTTGTACACGGGCGCGGTGGAGATTGGCCAGGGCGCCAACACGGTGCTCAGCCAGATTGCGGCAGAAGCATTGTCGTTACCCATGAATATGGTGTATTATTCCGCACGAGTGGATACCGACTTCTCTCCCCACGAGTGGCAAACCGTCGCCAGCCACACGACCTGGGCGGTTGGCAATGCGGTTCTATTGGCTGCGCAAGATGCCCTGACGCAGATCAAACAGGCAGCCGGAGAGGTGCTGGGCGTTCCCGTAAATAACCTGGAAACCAGGGACGGCAAAGTTTTCCCTCACAGCCACCCTGAACAGGCCATCCCCTACCATGCCTTTGCCACCGGATATCGCAGACCGGATGGCTCGGCAATAAATTCTCCCATCATAGGGCGTGGCTCCTTCGTACCCCTTGGGCTGACCTTTCCAGATCCAGGCACAGGGCAGGGAAATATGGCAGCCAGCTGGACGTTCGGATGCCAGGGGGCTGATATTGAAATCGATATAGAAACCGGACAAATCTTTGTCACGCGCTTGATCAGCGCCCAGGATGCTGGTCGCATCATCAACCCGGATGCCGCCCGCGGTCAGATTGAAGGAGCGATGATCCAGGCTTTAGGCGCCACTCTCACTGAGAAGATTCATTTCGACCAGAACGGAAAAATCTTGAATTCCAGCCTGGTCGATTACCGCATCCCAACAACGACGGATATTCCCGAGATGGAGGTACTATTTATCGAAACCGAGGACGCTACCGGCCCGTTTGGCGCACGCGGATTGGGCGAACACGGCATCGTCGCTATACCGGCAGCAATCGCCAATGCCCTATCTGACGCACTGGGTATTGAGGTCTTCGAAATCCCCATTTCAGCGGAAACCATTGTTGAGGCGATCGATAGTCGCCGCGAAGGGAGGTGAGCAAGTAGATAGACTGGCAGAGCGTGTCAATCGTGCTCAAATTCTACAAAATCCGACAAATATGGAATTGGAGGAGATGATCAATGAACAAGCGAATTGTTTTTCACCTGCTGATCGCCAGCATTCTGGTAGCCAGCCTGGCTGCCGCCTGCGGGCCGTCTACCACCCCTACGCCGGAGCAGATCATCGTCACCCAGGAAGTCGTTGTAACGCAGGAAGTCGTGGTGACGCAGGAGGTCAAAGTTATAGAGACGGTAATGGTGGAACCCACCCCGGAACCAGGACCAGCTAAGCTCAAAGTATTCGGCGCCTTCGCAACCCCGATCGAGGAGCCATGGGATGGAGTCATCCACGCCGCCCTGCTCAAAGCCAGGGACGCTGGTACGGTCGACTACGAGTACACCGATAATATCGGCTATGCCGGCGATATGGAGCGGGTGCTGGGTGAGGTTGCCGAGCAGAAAAAACCCAATATCATCTTCGGCGATGCTTTTGGAAATGAGGAAGCAGTTCGCCGGGTGGCCGCCGCTTACCCCGAAATCGCCTTTGTGTTCGGGTCAGGTTTAGGACCATCGGAGCCTAACCTTTCCGTATTCGATAACTGGATCCACGAACCAGCGTACCTGTCTGGCATGCTGGCTGGTGGGCTGACCGAGACAAACAAGATCGGCGTGGTGGGTGGCTACCCGGTTCCTGAAGTAAACCGCCTGGTGAACGCTTTCATCGCCGGCGCAAAGAGTGTCAATCCCGACTCTCAGGTTCTGGTGACTTTCATCAACAGTTGGTTTGATCCCGCAGCAGCCAAGGAGGCCGCGCTGGCCCAGGTTGACGCTGGGGCAGATGTACTGTATGCCGAACGCTTCGGCGTGATCGAGGCGGCCCAGGAAAAGGGTTTGTGGGCATTCGGGAATATGAGCGACCAGAACGAGCTGGCGCCAGACCTGGTGGTTAGCAGCCCGGTGTGGAACATGGACCCCACTGTCCAGTACATCATCAACCAGGTGCAGAGCGGCGCTTATACCGCCCAGGATCTGAAGGACTTCAGCATGGTTGCCAAGGGTGGCGCCAGCCTAGCCCCCTTCCACAATACCGAGAGCAAGCTCCCCGCCGACCTGGTAACGCTTGTGAAGGA
>Ga0316630_10000252_pt1 | contig 15207 bp, 20 predicted proteins | sample OWC_May_M1_C1_D6_FD_207658 | JGI IMG/M metagenome (GOLD analysis project Ga0316630, IMG submission 207658) | Wetland soil microbial communities from Old Woman Creek delta, Ohio, United States - OWC_May_M1_C1_D6_A | ecosystem: Environmental > Terrestrial > Soil > Wetlands | place: USA: Ohio...
CTTTTTCTTCCTTTATATGGAATATAGAATAATAATAAATTAACCAGGATACTTTTTTATATAATTAGCTTCTATATTATTATAACTAATTGGTGAGGAAATGAAACGAAAGAAAGAGCCATGCAAAGCTGGACATTGTATCAAGCCAATGCTTGCCGATGCACAAAAGGAGAAGTTAAAACGTCACAATACCCGATATGTCCTTCAAGAAAAGTTTGATGGAACTCGTGGAATTTTATATATTAGGAACGGAAAGGTGACCGGACTTATAAGCAGATATTGTGATAATAACTTCCAGGACAGATTCCCGGAAATAGTTTCTGATGCAAAATATATTAAAACAAAAAACGCAGTTCTCGATGGAGAGATAACATTCTTTAAAAAGAGCGGCCATCCATTCTTCCTCACAGCAGCTGCAACTCCCGAAACCAAAAAGAGATATGAAGTAAGATACATGGTATTTGATGTTTTGGAAGTTGATGGTAAGAACATTTCAAAATTACCTTTATTGAAAAGACTCGAAGTTTTAGAGAAGATTATTCCACCAGATCTACCTCATATCAAAATTGTCCAGACACATACAGATACCAAGAAATTTCCAAGAATATATAAATCTATTGTTGCTCGTAAGGGAGAGGGAGTGATGCTGAAAAAGAAAACTTCCGAATACGTGCAACATTCGAGAGAACATTGGGTTAAAGTCAAAAAAGAACAAACAGAAGATTGTGTTGTATGTGGAATAACCGAAGGGCTTGGAAGAAGAAAATGGACATTCGGCGCATTAGTATTAGGGCAATATCATAGAGGTAAACTCACTTATGTTGGAAATGTTGGTGCGGGATTATCTGACGAAAATCTTATAGAATTCTTTAAGATTGTGATGGCTGCAAAAGAAGTACCAAATCCATTTGGTGTAAAAATACCCTATGTCAAAAAATTTATAGCACCAGTTATGGTAGTTGAAGTTAAAGCAATGGAGAGAAACCCAAGCTACACATTAAGATTACCTGTATTCAAAAGATTCAGGAATGATAAATTACCGGAGGACTGCACATTTTGAGGTGATACTATGAGAAGTACGTTACGAAAAGACAGGATAATTCTGTATAAACTGATAAACAAATTCAAAGATGAGGAATATAGAAGAAAAAAGAATGTTAAAACCAAGGCTAAGCGCACAAAATCACGAAAGAAATAATTACACAATACTTTTTTATACGTTCAACGATATATATTAAACCAGTGAGGTATCATGAGTAAACTGTCTAAATATAATTTAACGCAATTAGAGATTTCATCGCTATTAAATCAAATAGAGCCACTTAGGAGAAGTGGCATTGATGATAACAAAATGGAAGTATTATTACCAATGGCATTGGAATTGCACCGATCGAAATCAATTCCTTGGGGAAAGGCTTTTTATCTTGCAGAGCAAAATATGAAAATTTCCAATGTTATAGGGAGACGGAGAAATCTTCCGACAGACAGGCATGATACCCAAATGATACACACCAAAATGCCTGGTGGAGTCAGAATAACGGATCTGGAAACGAAGAAAATTTTATCTGGTGAGACAAAACTGACACCCACATACAAGCATCTGAAAAGTGCACAAGGAGATGAATCTGTAAGATATCGAGAGCCAGAGACAAAATATTATTATTACGACGAAGATGATAAATATAACCACCAAGGAAATGATTCACCTCCATCAGATCCTTTTACACCTTATATAGCCGTACAGCTGACGCATAAAGTCGGAGCTTCAAAATATTCAAAACCAACTGTAACCGAAGCTGGAGTATCGTGGAATAAAGAATCTGGTATTAAAGAATATGGAGTCTTATACATGATGGGGAAAGACATTATAAGATCCAGATTAGTACAAGTTCCTTATGAGAGGGATGTAGAATTCAATATGTATAAAATGAAATTATTTAAAAATTTCATCTTCACAGAACTTAATACACTCATGAGAGAGAATAATGAATTATTACAGCAACTTCGGAAATCAAAACCAAAATTAACACCGGAAGAAATAAAGAAAATGGAATCGGACAAAATCTATAAAGAATTCTACGGGGAGCTTGAAGAAAGAAAGAGAAAAGGAAATAAGACACGATCTAAAAGAAAGAAGAAAGTAATTGTCAGAAAACCCACTGTCGTTAAAAAGAGATGTAAATGTAATCCGAAACAAAAAAGAGTAATAAAGAAAATAACTCGACGGAGAAGAGTACGATGAAAAAATTGAAAGTGGTAAATATAAAAGAATTCGGTGCTACAAAACTTATAATACCTCTCAAAGCTACAAGTAAAGTGAATGAGAAAGGAGAACTAATAAAACTCAAACAATATAATTCAGATGTGAGTCCAAATGAGCTAGCTGATATGTCTCAACGAAATCTTTATGAAGGGGATTTTGATTTGGAAGATCGGAAACGCAAACGCAAACAACCCAAAACCAAAAGACATAAATCAAAAAAGAGATAAATACTATTTTTATGGTAGAAGTAGTTCATGTAAGAAGGTGTAATCCACCTTTCGGTCAGCCAGGAGATATATATATCGGAAGAGTATCATATGGATTCCCGGATTCAAAATGGAAAAATCCTTTTCATATGAAAGATGAATCTGATAGAATGAATGTCATTAAAAAATATGAAAAATATTTATTCGAAACGGGGTTAATCAACGATATAGAAGAATTGATGGAAGCAAAACGACTTGGTTGCTGGTGTTCACCAAAACCATGTCATGGTGATGTGTTGGTCAAATATATAAATCTGCATAACAAAATAGTACCAACTTAAATTTTATCTCATATTTATTCTTTTTGTTGGTTTTACCCGGTTCAGGCCACTGGCCACACGTTTATGTTTTGTTCTCAGATACTTCCTTCCAATATAAGTAAAAAGACGCACCATCTTCAATTCCTTTTATATTTTTTGGCAACGCCATTTACTCCTCGCTCAACAACCCTTTTATGATTGGTTTTCGCATATCTCTTTCTTATAAATCTCAGAAAATTTGACATTGTAATGACCTCACTATAATAACTTGGCATTCATATTATAAAAAACTTTTTATATCGCTGGAACAAGAATTATACTGGTGAAAACTATGAAAATAACTATGAAAACTATTGGTATCGCTATCGGCGCAGGACTGCTCGCATTAGGACTATTTATTGCCATACTTTATATTATAAGTTAATAACTTTTTTATAGTATCAGCATCTATAATTATATAGGTGAGGTCATGGGCAAAGCGGAGCTGAATAAGAAAAACCTGAAAGTTCTATTTGGCAAACCCAGAGTTACAAAAAAAGAACGTAAAATGTACAATGACCTTATATCTGATAATACAATTACAGTATCGGAGATGAACAAATATTTTCCAATAAGAACAAGATTCCGTCATAAAAAATCCAAAAAAGTAAAAGGTCGTGTATATGAATGATATTGGAGCCGAAATATATATTTAAATATTATCCATATAGGGGTTTAAGACTTGCAAGAGTGGATCCGATAAAGGGTAATATCATAGGATACGTCGATGACTATAGAGAATATGCAGCTGCATTGAAGGGAGATCCGAGACTTAAAAAGCATTACGATTCTACAAATCCATCAGATCGTAAAAAAATGATAGATTCCCTCGCACGATTAAGTGAATATCAATATAGTCATACCGCCATGATACACGAAGCTATGAAACTAGGTGTGTTACGAGAGGATATAGAAAAACTCATAGAAAATAAGCACAAACTTATAACTATTGTAAAGAAAAAACCATCAAGTATAATTGATTTGAGCACAGTTCCAACAACTCATCAATCAATATTCAATGAAAGACCAGAATCAGCATATATAGATGCAAGACCCGAATATCTTTCATTAGAAGAACGTAGAAAGAGAAAGAAAAAAACGAAGATGAAACGCAAAGTCAATCGATGTAAATGTAAAAAATAACCAAAACCTTTTTATTATCCCCCAAACAATATTATATTATGACTAAAGCATTTATGATACGCATAAAAGAACAACCCAGATCAATCCCAATCCAAGGGATTTGGCAATCTGGATCTGCACCAAGCCAAACATCTGTGCATCCTGGTGTTATACCAGACAGCAGACCCATTCTTGTTATTGCAAAAACTATCGATGAAGCTGCTTCAAGATACAAGAATGCCTCCTCTATTGAGGAATTGGATGTGAAAGACATTATTATTGATGAGCATGTTGACATTATAATTGAAGGGAGAATAAATTATGGAAAATAAGCAGGAACCTAAAGAAGTTGTCGTTGTCGGAATGAGCCGCAGCCTTACTCTTATGATTATCGCTGTAGCTGCATTCTTCTGTATGTGTGTTGTATTTACTTCGTTGCTGATATGGGATTTTGATCCCTCTGTTACAGCAATGTCTGGTGGAGTTCTCGGAATTACGCTCTATGTCACCATATTCATGACCATGAGATATTTCACTGAGCAGTCTATCGTCTACAACGCCATGAACATGCATCTGAAAACTGAAAAAGAAGAATAACTTTTTTATGGAAGATAAAGAAGTAACATTGATTGCTTTTTGTGACATGGCTTTATCCAAGTGGGGATTTGAAGCTCAAATGGATGTTGCAGTAGAAGAATTATTGGAACTTGGTAAAGCCATTTTAAAATACAGGAGAGAACCTACACCACAAAGAGCGCGACATATTGCAGAAGAAATGGCAGATGTTACCATAATGATGAAACAAGTCGATATTGCCATGTCATCCAGATTCAAAGACTTTGATGAATGGATAGATGACGAAACATATAGAAAATTACAAAGACTCAGTAATATGCTGAATCAACCATAACCTTTTTTAACTTCTTATACATACTTATAACAATGGAAGAATATACTTGTGATATGTGTCAACATGCGATTATTGATAGGGAATACTTCCTGATTATAAAAGGAGAACCAATAACCACCACAGTCGTCATGTGCTCATGTGAAGAGGTCAAAGATAAATATTATAACCGATTTTCTAAGCAGAAGAAAATTCATGTAGATGCACGCAACGAGATGCCACCACTTATCGGTAATGCTCACGATTATTGCAGGGGATTATTTTATAAAAAATCGGATATTTCAGTATTCGATATGGAAGAGGATGACTTTGATCGATAATACATTTATAAAATATCTTTGTATATGCTCATTATTATATATAATCGTATTTCTATTATCATTTTTTGTATTCCCGTCAATTTATCAGATGCACCCAGATATGACAGTTGATAAAATCAGGATAATGTCCATCCAAGATCTTGACGACAAATTTGTATCGCTACTGATAAATAACATGGTGGTATCGTTCATAATCGTGATGATAGGTCTACTGGGATTAAAAATTGTTCCGGCATTTTATTTATCATTCAATGCATTCTATCTCGGTGAATTGCTAGCCACGGCCAATAAACCAGATACAATAATGTTCCTTTATTCGATAGTACCTCATGGTATTATAGAGATACCAACAGGTATTTTAGCCGCAACATTTGGATGTTACCTTGCATACAGATTACAGGTATTTACAGGACAAAGAAATATTTTTGGATATGTACGATCTAAAATCAATATAAATCCCATCGTCTTTAATTATGGTATAAAACCATATGTGATGGTAATTTTACCACTGATAATTATTAGTTGTATTATAGAATCATACGTATCTCTTTATATCATGAGAATAATATTTAATGGGTCATAAATATGCCAATCGAGATAGGGGGGAAACCAAAAGAAAGACTGGATCATAAATTATATGAAAAGTTTATTTCTACTTCCGATATAATTGGCTCTATTGTATATAAAGAACGGAAAATAACAAAAGAGGAAATAATCCGTAAATTATTTCCACCAAAACGACCAAAAACCGCAAGAAAAGCTCCAAGAACTATCAATCTTTATGATATAAAATCAATTTTTAAGAAAAAACCAAAAACAACACCATCATCTAATGTCAAACGAACTGTTGGATCTATTATATTAGCTGGAATTATATTAGTTGTTATAATTTTTATATTCTATATAATAAATTTTATATTTGACTCACTCCTCGAAATAATGGAATGGTGGGTTTTAGCTATACTAATTATGTTGTTTATAACACCAATAGGATTTATGATCGGCTACTATCTGGCCAAGGATGATTACTGACAAATAAATATTTAAATTGGGAAATCAAATAATAATCTGTGATTTTTATGACCGACGCGATGATAGACAACTTACTCAAAGAACGATATTGTGCTAATGATGAAGAGAAGAAAGACGATGTGTGGGATAATATCAGCACAAGAGTTGCGAATTATCTTGGAGATGATGACAAGGAGTTTGAAACATTCCATAATATGATCTATAAGAAAGAATTTCTTCCAAATTCTCCGACGTTAATGAATGCAGGAACTGATACACCAATGCTTTCCGCTTGCTTTTTCCTTCCGATAAGTGACTGCATCTCAAACGGAAGAGATGGGATATTCGATCAGGTCAAAAATGCATCGCTCGTTTTTAAATTTGGTGGTGGAGTCGGTCTTAATTTTTCAAATCTCAGACCCGCTGGAAGTAAAGTCAAAAGCACCAGTGGTGTTTCCAGTGGAGTAATCAGCTTCATGAAAAACTTTAATACTATGACAGAAACTATAAAACAGGGAGGAAAACGCCGTGGAGCGTTAATGGGTTGCCTCGATATCACTCACCCGGAAATTAAAAGTTTTCTCACATGCAAAACTATAGAGGGGGAACTTTCCAACTTCAATATATCTGTTAAATTGACGGACGATTTTATGGAGAATGTCAAAACAAAATCAATAGAAGAATTAAGATTATTTGATTTAATAGTGGATGGTATTTATAAGAATGGAGAACCTGGTATTCTATTTAAAGACGAGATAGAACGATATAATCCACGTCCTGATATCGGTGAGTTAAATCCAAATCCTTGCGCAGAAGCACTTCTCGCGGATTTTGAATCATGCAACCTTGGATCCATAAACTGGTCATGCCTTTATCATACAAAAAATGAGAGTAAGGATTGGCAAGATCATATAAATTGGGAAAAATATGATTTCCTAATTAGGAACGCTGTAGTGCTCCTCAACAGGGTGATTGACAAAAATAAGTATCCCCTACCCGAAATTGATAAGGCTACAAAAATCACCAGAAAAATTGGTCTTGGTGGAATGGGATTTCACGATCTTCTTCTAAAACTTGGGATTCCGTATGATTCGGAGGATGCGATAAAAGTTGCCAAAACATTAGAGAATGATTTAAAATTGATAGCGCTAGAAGAATCCCAGAAACATGGATTCAATAATGCATCTTTAACCACAATTGCACCAACGGGAACAATTTCCATTATAGCCAACGTATCTTCTGGAATAGAACCAGTGTTTAATTGGGTAATCACCAGAAAAGATTCTCTTGGTGAACATTATATAGTTCATCCATTATTTGATGATGCAATTAAAGAAATTTGTGCTCAACGATATCTGAAAGATGGATACCCGTCACACCCGACAGACGTTGATTATTATAATGAAGTTATCAAGCATTGCCATGAAAAAGGAACGATACAAGATATTAAATGGCTTCCAGACTCATTCAAAAAATTATTTAAGAACGCTATGGATATAAATTGGAATCAACATATCATAATGCAATCTGTTTTCCAGACAAACGGTGTGGATATGTCTATTTCCAAGACAATCAATCTTCCAAATAATGCAACCAAAAAAGATATTGAAAGTGCAATAATGTTGGCCTGGGAATCAAAATGCAAAGGACTAACAATTTATCGAAGTGGTTCAAGAGAATTAGAAGTTCTTAACCTTAAAAAAGAAGAACCAGAACCTAAAGAGATGATAGAGAAAAATGGAGATTTGGAGACAAAAATACTTACTTCCGAATTTAAAAGACCTCGACATCTCTATGGTGCAACATATAAAGTACAGAGTGGTTGCGGAAAACTTTACGTAACCATCAATGAGAGGAATGGCAAACCATACGAGGTATTTATTCAATCGGGAGGATCTGGTGGATGTGAAGCGGGAAATCAGGCTCTTGGGAGAACTATCAGCCTGGCATTAAGGAACGGTGGCGACATTCATAACATTATTAAACAATTGAGAAAAGTTAAATGTCCAGCAGCTCTCCGCAACGCAAGATCTGAGGGAAAAAGCTGCGCAGATATCGTCGGAAAACTCCTTACCGAATCTATTCCTGACGACGAGGAGGATGAAAGTGAGCCAGAACAAAGTAACGTAGTTACTTTAGGAACGAAAATGGAACAATGTCCTCAATGTAAGGACTGGACACTGGTAAGGGAATCTGGATGCAAGACCTGTCACTCTTGCGGATATAATAAATGTGGATAAATAATGCCAGAACCACGTTATATTCAAAAAGATGCTATATTCAGCCCTTGCAAGGCATATCGGTACACTCTATCAAGAAAATGGAATTCATCGCCCGATAAAGAGGGATATACATTATTTGTAATGTTGAATCCTTCGACGGCAGATGAGAATATATTAGATCCAACGGTCAGAAGATGTTTATATTATACAATAAAATGGGGATACGGAGATATGCATGTATGCAATATCTTTGCATTGAGGTCTACAAATCCAAAAAGATTGTATGAGTCGATAGACCCTATAGGCCAGGAAAATGATAAATATATATGTAATGAGGTTAAGAATGCAAATATTGTAATTGCGGCTTGGGGATCTCATGGTAAATACAAAAATCGCGGAAATGAAGTTATGAAAATGATATCTACCATCAAAGATGTTCATTATTTAAAACTAACAAAGGAAAATATACCATGTCACCCATTATATCTGAAAGGTGATTTATCTCCCAAACTCTTTTAACTATAATAACTTATTTATAACCACAAAGTAAGAAATATATATTATTATGCATGTTGAGGTAGAGTATGCTCCAAAAAGGCAGGCCCAAAAATCTAAAAAAAGTAGAAATACTTTAATAATTTCTGTAGCAGGGTTTATACTCTGTATGGCGGCCGGTGTATTTTTATTGTTTTCGACACCAGAACCAGCCGCAGTTACCAATACAATACCAGCGGAACCTCTCCATTATAAGGCATCTTTATCATATGACTTTGGAGTTTTGCCATCGGCGCACGATCAGCATATCGTAAAAATCGAACATCTTGGTGGTGAAGTGGTGGAGAATATGTCAGACCAATTATGGATGAGCGTGTATCCACCAGATAGCGTTCCATATGCGAAAAGAAGTCTGATACACCACACATCAAAATATCTTACATTTGAACCAGGAGATATCCTCTATGTTTATCTTGGAAAAGATCAACAATTTTATGCATCAAAAGAATTACCAGTATATGAAGATTTTATAGATTTCCCAGATGGCAAATGGGAGATCCACATCGATGATGCAAGATACAAGGCTGCATGGTCAGAATATTCTTTTACCGTTTATGACTCAAAAACCCATGTAGTCAATAGAAAATCAGACAAGGGAATAAATCAGTTGATGAACGAAGCTCAGCCATATGATACTCTGATTATAGTTGGAGATCAAATATATCACGAACAGGTATTGATGGAGGGAAAAACTGTGAGATTGCTCGGAACTGGTGGCCCAATCATAGATGCTGGTGGTATTGGTAGCGCAATTACTATAGCAAATTGTTCTTATGGAGAGGTGTCTGGATTTGACATTCGAAGCTCTGGAACGGGAACGATACATGATTCTGGAATTTATCTCAAAAATTCAGATCATATATTTTTGAGAAATAATAGCCTTCATGATAATCAATATGGAATATATCTCGCATCAAGCTTTGAGAACGATATACGATATAATTACGTTCAATTAAATGATATAGCAGGAATATCAATTGGATATGGAAGTAGTAAGAACACAATAAAAAATAATTATGTTGCTTTAAATACAATAGGTATTTATATCAGAGATACTTCCGATAACAATTATGTTGTTCTCAATACAGGAGGGGGAAATACACGATATGGTATTTTAATCGAGAGTAAATTGAACAATATGTATGAATATAATAATATGAGCAATGATAGGATGAGTTATGATAAAATAGTAGAGGATAAAATTACTTATTATAGTGAAGATAAGGGTAATACTTCCGATTGGTTATCGCCGGACAGAAAAATAGGATTGCATGAGAGTGTATTATGAGTCAGTTACAGAAATTAAAATCAAAATTTGGCATCGGATCTCGTAAAAAGATTTCACATGAGACATTAAAAGATATTGCGCGAATGATCAAAGAAGAGCATTCTGATTGGGCAGAACTCAATGATGATATCCTTATTATGCTCTTGAAATTTGTTATTCTCCAATATCCGACAGAGACTTTTAACGAGATGCCAGAGCAGGAGCTTCGTGAGAAAATAAGGAACGCCTTCATAAGTTCAACAATGATACATAAAGATCTGAAGGAAATAGCAAATCCCGAACAAATCAGGAAGTTAAATGAAACTTATATGAATGGTCGTAAAATGGGCGTGAAGGGAAAATCCATGCTCGGTGCTGTTATGAAAAAATTAAAAAAGACTATCAAATCTGAAAGATCTATCGAAGATGACCAGAATATCCCTGGGCCCGACCAATAGACTTATATATTTTTAAGAACAAATAATAGTTATCACAGAGATGAACGATAGATGAACTATTTAAATACGAACAACACAAATCATAATAAAAAGGAGTGATAACTATAGCGTTTAATGGGCTCATGATGGGGTGCACAAAACGGTATTGGAAAGAGATCATCATGAAGATATATTCGTCATTCGGAACGAATAGCTTTTCATGGTCTGATGTAACCAGGAGATACCCCGAAATAAATAAAAGTAATCTTTCAAGATTGAAATGTTCTGAATGGATAGTGAAAGACAAGAGAATGGTGGGAAAACCAATACGAGGTGCACCGAAATCTGTAATGTGGAGACTTCCACCAGAGGCAATAGCATTATGTACAGGTGGGTACACAAGTAAAGCACGACCCAAAAAAGTCAATGAGATGAAGAAAATCTGCAAATGCTCACCAAATAAAAAGAATTAAATTCTTTTAGTTACATTTATATATTTTTAAGAGCTATAATTATATAGGTGAGTTAATTGAAGAACAGATTTAATTTTGAAGAAGTCATCGACGCCGATGAGGATAGCAAAAAGGATATTTTTAAACGAGCTCTCGAAGAGATGAAGGGGCCAGGCGCGCATAAAAAGAAGCCGGTTGATATCGAAGCTTGGAGAAAAAAGAAGGGGAAGAAAACAAAATCTAAACGTAAAGGTTGCGGTTGCAAGTAATGGCAAAATTGATAAAAATAAGAAATGAAGATTCCGACTATTATGGATACAACGATACAAATACTGATAAAGCTTCAATAGATATCAATGACGTTGTTTTCAGAAAGAAAAAACCCAAGAGGCCAAAACTAACCAGAAAGAGATCAACGCGAAAATAATTTACAATACTTTTTTATAATAATAAAAGATATATATAGTGGGTGAGAATTGTGACCAGATATTATTGGTATATAGATGCCAATCCAAAAACTCATATGGGATATGATATTGGTGGTCGTGTAAAAAGATCACTGACTCCACCATCCAAAGACTATTATTACATAATAGAATCTGTCGATGGATATAACCATGTGATAACGGGAAAACGTGGGGAGAAGTTATCTTCGATGAATGATAGTGGAAACCCTGTGATGATCAAAAATTTGTTCTCAAATATAACGGAAATGCTGAAAAATAAATATATGATGGATAGGGAGGAAATAACAGAGGAGACTTCCAAAGTCAGAAAAACTTCTCTATGGGATCCAGAATCGGTCATAACAATTGATGATACCATGCTTCTCGAAAGCGCACGCAGACGTAAGAGAATAAAAGCCAGGATGAACGCGAAACCGCCGCGATATAGGCGTAAAACAAAAAAGAGGTAGCATGGCAGGATTACCAGATTCTTATGTATATTTCATGCGTAATGGTAAATTAACTCTTCTCCCGCATTTTGAAAATATTGAGGGGGAAATACCAGAAAAATATGCACAGGTATATAATAAGAAAACCGGTAGTGTTATGGGGAGAAATTATGATATAAAAATATTTATTATATCGAAGAATGGTCACAAAATAAAAACATTCCATTCATATAATTATGGAAACAACCCAAAAATAGTAAGGGAATATGTCGAAAGATATATTACTGATGAATTAACAAGTGGACAAACATCGTTGGGCGAATTTCGTAAAAAAACAAAAAAGAAGGCAAAAATCAAACGGAAAAAGTAATGCGAAAATATATTATATTGTCTATAATCTGTCTGATTTTAATTTTACCAGTAAATGCGATAAATTGGACATATAATCAAAGTGATTATAATACAATCGATATAATAAATTCAACCTACAATAAAGAGTGGTTATATTATTTATCAACAAATGATTCTGAATCATGGGAATTCCCAATAATAGGATTTGTTTACGAAATTATGGCACCATTTGATGATTCGTTTTCTGGCTTTGCAGCTGGAAATATAATATATATAATACTTTGGGGATTATTCCTTATGATGCTGTGGAGGCAATCAGGGAAGATCACTATGCCAGATTTATTAGCTTGTGTTACAGCAGGAGCATGGGGATTATTATTCCCAGAATCGTCTCAACCTTGGTGTATAATACTGTTAGCAGCTGCAATAGCGTCTCAACTATTTACATTCTTCGCAAAAGAATAAATAATATAACTCTAATTTTGATCAAAGATTTTATATATTTATAACTCATATAACTTTATGAGGTCAATAATTCTTAGGATTGAGGTGAAATGAAGTCCATATATAAAATATTAACAATATTTTTAATTCTTCTTACATTGTGTATACCCGCATTAGCAGTTAATTATGGTTACTTCTATATAAATGCAACGCAAGATGGGTCGCTTTATAGAGAGGTGGGTGGTAATAATCTTACATATCCTACATTCAGAAATGCCACATCTGCAACAACACATCAGCCTGGTACTTCCAGTATTGATTTATATGTATATTTGCGAAATACACAAGTTCCACCAGCCTCTATAAATGGATTTTACAGAATGGATAGATATTATTCACTGTTTAATTTATCTGCATCAAACTTTCCGGCCAATTCAACAATCACAGGTGGTAGATTCGAACCATATATGGGTGCTTCAACAAATGGACTCGGCTCACCAAACTATACAATAACACAATTTTCCCCAGCTACCAATGGAACTATCATTACAGCAGATTATAATAATTTTATAGATGATCAGTGGTCAGCCGAGAAATTATATAGCTCACTATCTGGTGGTAGAACATATTTCACATTAAATGATCTTGCTATATCAAATATCTCTGCAATACAAAGTAGTGATGGTGGATGGTTTAATATTATGATGCGTGATATATGGGACGTAAATACTTACTTTACTGGTACATATAATATCTCTGCTATGACGTATGTACGAATCAGGCCTATGGAAGCAGCTAACGGATCATATACTCCTAGATTAAATTTAACTTATACAAAACCACCAGAGCCACCAGTAGCAGATTTTAATTCAAGCACAAGCTCGCACAATTGGTTCAAAGTATTAAATTTCACTGACAATTCATTAGATGAACCATTTTATTATGCGCCAGATACCTGGAATTGGAGTTATCAGGTAAATGGCACCCCTGGATGGACGGTGTTTTCAACTAGCCAAAATCCACAATATAATTTCACCATTCCCATAGATTCTACAGATGTTGTAACTTGGGATATAAACCTGACAGTTTCTAACGGTGCCGGTGAAGATACAGAAATAAAATGTTCTTATGTAACAGTACAACCACCTGCACCAGTAGCCAATTTCAATGGAACTCCATTAACAGGAAATGCGCCTATAGTAGTTACTTTCACCGATACATCACAATATTCACCTGCATCTTGGTCATGGGATTTTGGTGATAGTAGTACTGAAAACAACACAATGCAAAATCCAGTACATACATATACAACAAACGGGAAAAAAACAGTATCCCTAACTGTTACAAATTCTTTTGGATCTGATACAGAGACAAAAATAAGTTATGTTGATTTAGCAAATGTTACTTATGGAGATCATCCGCTTCTTTTATTTAGAAATATTACCGAAGTTCCGGGATTCCAAAACAGATATAAAAGTCCTTGGAATTCATGGGAAGCAAATATAAGGTCTAATGCTGCGCGTGGATTAACATACACGGATGGCGATTATGTAGAAGGTATGGGTATTTACTATCATATTTGTAAAGCAGATGGATTAAGTGATTGTAGCAAATATGTAAATCGCACCGTTGATCTATTAGTAACTGCATCTTTTCCAGTTTGGGGAAGTCTGGACAGAAGATGGGATGGACACCAATCGTACGATCGGCTTGCCGATTATGTTACAGCATATGATCTTATTGCTGGTGTAAACAAAACCACAGGAGGCACTACATTTGATGATGTGAACGATACACTAATACGCGATAATATTGCAAACTGGACTAACGATTCATTGAGTATGTTTCCATATTATAACTCAAAGTATTATGGATTTAGTTCCAACCAAATTAACTGGGTTGATAGAAAAGGTTCTGCATATACAGCAATAGGTATGGCTGGTGAAGCTCTATATGATTATGATACTAGTGGAAAAGGATTAGCAACAACACCCGCCCAATGGCAAGATGTAGGTACAGATGATTATTTAGTAGAAGATAGCTACCATAACGTAGGTGGGAGACCTGATATGGGTGCAAAATTCTGGGGTACTGATCCATATGGTGGTATGTCGCAATATGGAGCATATATTTATTATACTGCCGAAGGTGAAGCATATACACCAATATATATTTCCAATGTTTATGGTAATGTCTTTGAAAATTATCCTTATTTAAAAAATTATTATATGAATTTTGTATATTCCAGATTACCAAACGGATATCAACCAAGTTATGTAACAGGTGCAAATTACAAACTGGATTATTGGAAAGTGGCATATCCATATTTAGATAATGTTTCCCGCGCATATTTACGATGGAGCGAGAAAACAATAGAACATAATTTTAATATTGGA
>Ga0316630_10000253_pt1 | contig 15204 bp, 9 predicted proteins | sample OWC_May_M1_C1_D6_FD_207658 | JGI IMG/M metagenome (GOLD analysis project Ga0316630, IMG submission 207658) | Wetland soil microbial communities from Old Woman Creek delta, Ohio, United States - OWC_May_M1_C1_D6_A | ecosystem: Environmental > Terrestrial > Soil > Wetlands | place: USA: Ohio...
AAAGGTTCGGTGCGGCACCAGCCACTCCGGGGTCCCCTCGGCCCGCACCTCGTCGGCCGTCTTGCCGAAGGCGAGCGCCTCCCCCTGGGCGAACAGGTTCGCCATCAGCAGATCATGATGACGTCCAGAAGGATTCAACGACTGGCAGAAACCGATGAAGTCGCACGGGATCAGCTTCGTCCCCTGGTGGATCAACTGGTAGAAGGAGTGCTGTCCGTTCGTTCCGGGCTCACCCCAATAGATGGGACCGGTTTGATAGCCGACGGGTTCGCCCGCAAGCGTCACCCGTTTGCCGTTCGACTCCATGGTGAGTTGCTGGAGATAGGCCGGGAACCGTTTCAGGTACTGGTCGTAGGGAAGGACCGCGACTGTCTCCGCGCCGAAGAAATTGTCGTACCAGACGGCGAACAGCCCCATGAGGGCAGGCATGTTCCGCTCCAGGGGGGCGGTCTGGAAGTGCTCGTCCATGGCGCGGAAACCGGCCAGCATCCGGCGAAAGCCTTCCGGACCGATGGCCAGCATCGTCGAGAGACCGATGGCGGAGTCCATCGAGTAGCGGCCGCCCACCCAGTCCCAGAACCCGAACATGTTGGCGGTATCTATGCCGAACTTGGCAACCTCGGCGCCGTTGGTCGAGACGGCCACGAAGTGCTTGGCGACGGCACGCTCGTTTGTCAGCCGCGCCAGCGCCCAGGCGCGTGCCGTCCGGGCGTTGGTCATCGTCTCCAGGGTCGTGAAAGTCTTGGAGGACACGACGAAAAGGGTTTCTTCCGGGTCGAGATCCCGCGTCGCCTCGGCGAAATCGGTGCCGTCCACGTTGGAAACGAAACGGAAAACCATGTCTCGCCGGCTGTAATGACGCAGCGCCTCGTAGGCCATGACGGGTCCCAGATCGGAGCCGCCGATGCCGATGTTGATGACGTTCCGGATACGCTTGCCCGTGTGTCCTGTCCAGGCGCCGCTGCGCACTCGTTCGGCGAAACCCGCCATCCGGTCCAGCACGGCGTGCACCTCGGGGACGACGTTCGTCCCGTCCACCAGGATGGTCGCATCCCGTGGGGCGCGCAGGGCCACGTGCAGGACGGCCCGCCGCTCGGTGGTGTTGATCTTTTCCCCACGAAACATGGCGTCCCTCCGCCCGCCGAGGTCGCACTCGGCGGCCAGGGCGACCAGGAGGCGGATGGTCTCGTCGGTGATTCGGTGCTTCGAGTAGTCCAGGGAAAGGCCCGCGGCCTCCAGCACGAACCGCTCGCCGCGCCGCGGATCCTCGGCGAAGAGCCTGCGAAGATGCACGTCGCGGATCTGTTGATGGTGTGCCGCTAGCGCCTTCCAGGCCGTGCGGTCGGTCAACATAGTAGGCATGGTATGGCCTCCTGCCGGCGGTTCCCGACCAACGATGTCGCGGGAGCTAAGGCGTGCTGCCCCAATCAGTTCCAATATATCTAAGATTCACCGTCAGCGTAAAGGGGGAATCCGCGGGAGGCGGGCCTGCCGCTGCTCGTGCTCATCCCGGTCACTCCACGTTCGGCGAGACGAAGGCGGCAGCGCGTTGTTCGCCGATCGGGGCGGGTTGTCTCGCTGCGAAGAGCCGCGAGACGACGACGAAGAGCAACGGGATGTAGAACAGATCGATGAAGGTAGCGGAGAGCATTCCTCCGGTCACTGCGGTGCCGATGGCATTCATGGCACCGGCGCCAGCGCCGGTGGCAATCGCCAGCGGCAGGACGCCGAAGAAGAACGCCATCGAGGTCATGATGACCGGCCGGAACCGCACCCGGACCGCTCCCAGGGTCGCCTCGATCAGCCCCTCGCCGCGCTCCATCCGCTGCTGGGCAAACTGGATGATCAGGATGGCGTTCTTGGTCGTCAGGCCGAGCGTGGTGAGGAAGCCGATCTGGAAATAGACGTCGTTGTGCATCCCTCGCGACCAGGTGGCCAACGCTGCACCGAACAGTCCCAGCGGCAGCAGCAACAAATTGGCGATTGGGATCGGCCAGCTCTCGTACAGGGCCGCCACGCACAGGAAGATGACGATCACGGAAAGGGCGTACAGCAGGGGTGTCTGCGAGCCTCCCATGCGCTCCTGGTAGGAGAGCCCGGTCCATTCGTAGCCGATCCCCTGCGGCAATTTCGCGACCATCTCCTCCACGGCCTGCATCGCTTCACCGGAGCTCTTCCCCGGTGCCGGCTCCCCCTGGATGTTCACGGAGGGAAAGCCGTTGAACCGCTCGAGCCGCGGGGAGCCACTCGACCAGTGCGCGGTGGCAAAGGCTGAGAACGGTACCATCTTCCCCGTGGTGTTCCGGACATAGAGCTTCTCGATATCCTTGGGCAGCATACGGTAGGGAGCGTCCGCTTGCAGGAACACCCGCTTGACCCGCCCCCCCTGAATGAAGTTGTTGACATAGGCGCTGCCGAAGGCTGCCGAGATGGTGTTGTGGATGGAGGTGATGGGCACCCCGAGCGCGCCGGCCCTTTCCCAGTCCACGTCCACCCGATATTCTGGTACATCCTCCATGCCGTTGGGTCGGACCTTGGTCAGGCGCGCATCTCGTGCCGCCATGCGGAGGAGCTCGTTCCGAGCTTCTATCAGCTTCTGGTGGCCGAGGCCGCCCCGGTCCAGGAGCTGGAAGTCGAACCCGGTGGCGGTTCCCAGCTCGATCACCGACGGGGGTGGAAATGCGAACACTAGGGCATTGCGAATCTGGGATAAGGCCATGGTGGCCCGTCCGGCAATGGCCTTCGCCCTGAGATTCGGTCGATTGCGGAGATGCCAATCTTTGAGCTTGATGAAGACCAGGCCATTGGTCTGCGCCCGTCCGGCGAAGCCGATCCCGGAGATCGTCATGGCGGACTCCACCGCCTCCGGTTCGTTCTCCAGGAAGTGGCGTCGCACGTCGCTCACGACCTGCTTGGTCTGCTCCAGGGTGGAGCCGGTGGGCAGCATGACCATGGAAAGCAGGATCCCCTGATCCTCGTCCGGCACATAGGACGAGGGTGAATGGAGAAAGAGGAACCCTACCGCCGACACGATCGCGACATAGATGATTCCGTAGCGCAGCTTCCGGGAGAAGGAGCGTCCGACGATCCCGACGTACCGATCGCGAAGGCGGAAGAAGACGCGATCGAACCAGGCGAAGAAGGGGCGCAGGAACCAGATTGCATTCTCGGCGGGCTCGTGCCCGGCCGGCACCGGCTTGAGGAGCGAGGCGCAGAGGACCGGCGTCAGGATCAAGGCCACCACCACCGAGAGGAGCATGGAGGAGATGATGGTCACAGAGAACTGGCGATAGATCACGCCAGTCGAGCCGCCGAAGAAGGCCATGGGGCCGAAGACCGCGGCGAGCACCACCCCGATGCCGATCAGGGCGCTGGTGATCTGCTCCATGGATTTCCGCGTGGCTTCCTTCGGCGAAAGCCCTTCCTCGCTCATGATCCGTTCCACGTTTTCCACCACCACGATGGCGTCGTCCACTAGGAGGCCGATGGCCAGCACCATGGCAAACATGGTCAGCATGTTGATGGAGAATCCGAAGAACTCCAGGACGGCGAAAGTTCCGAGAAGCACCACGGGCACCGCGATGGTCGGGATCAGGGTGGCCCGGAAGTTCCCCATGAACAGCCACATGACCAGGAACACCAGAAGGATGGCCTCAAAGAGGGTCTTCACCACTTCCCCGATGGCCACTTTGATAAAGGGAGTGGTGTCGTAGGGGTAGACGACCTTCATCCCGGGGGGGAAGTAGCGGCTCATCTCCGCCATCTTGGCCTTGACCCTATCGGCCGTTTCCAGGGCGTTCGCGCCCGCCGCCTGCCGGATGGCCATGCCGGCGGCGGGTCTGCCGTTATGGAAGGCCTCGATATCGTAGGCGTCGGTTCCTAGCTCCGCGCGCCCGACGTCTTTGATGCGGACGACGGAGCCGTCCGGGTTGATGCGGATGGGGACGGCGGCGAAATCCTCTGGCGTCTTCAGCATGCTCTGCACGATGATGGAGGCGTTCAGGCGCTGCCCTTTCACTGCCGGCGCCCCGCCGAACTGGCCGGCCGAGACCTCCACGTTGTACGCCTTGAGCGCCCCAAGAACGTCCTCAATCGTCAGGCGGTAGTCGGTCAGCCTGTCGGGGTTCAGCCAGAGGCGCATGGCATATTGGGAGCCGAAGTTCTCCACCTCGCCCACGCCGGTCACCCTGGCCAGCACCTTCTCCAGGTTGGATTGCGCATAATCCCTGAGGTCGTTGCCGTCCATGCTGCCGTCTTCCGAAATCAAGCCCACGATGATCAGGTAGTTCCGGGTGGCCTTGCCGACCGTGACACCCTGGCTCTGGACTACATCAGGCAGGCTGGCCATAGCGAGTTGCAGCTTGTTCTGCACCTTGGCCCAGGCGAGGTCCGGATCGGTCCCCGGGGCGAAGGTCAGCTCGAGACGAGCGCCACCGGCCGAATCGCTGGTGGCGGAGAGGTAAATCATCTGGTCGAGGCCAGTCATCTTCTGCTCGATGATCTGGGTGACGCTGTTCTCCACTGTCTCCGCCGAGGCGCCGGGATACGAGGCCTGGATGTAGATCGACGGGGGAGCAATAGGCGGGTACTGCGACACGGGCAGGTTGTAGATGGCGAGGCCGCCCACCAACATGATGACGATCGCGATCACCCAGGCGAAAACCGGGCGATCGAGGAAGAATTTCGAGAGCATGAATTGCCTCCGCCTATTGCGCTTTGGTGGCCGCCTGCCCGGTCTTCACGGCCTCCGGGTTCTCCTTCCCGCCGGGACTGAACGGGACAGCCTTCACGGAGGTGCCGGGGCGCGCTTTTTGAATTCCTTCGACAATCAGGCGATCACCCGGTTTCAGCCCCTCGCTGATCAGCCACTTGTCGCCGATGGCACGATCGACCGCGATCTTCCGCTGCGCAACTTTCTCCGAGCCATCGACAACCAGCGCGACGGGATTTCCTTTCGGATCGCGGGATACCGCCTGCTGGGGAACCAGGATGGCCTGATCGACCAGGCCCTCCTGGACGATGGCGCGCACGTACATGCCGGGCAGGAGCAGATGCTGGGGGTTCGGAAACACCGTGCGCAGAATGAAGGACCCGGTGCTGGGATCCACGGTCACATCGGAGAACTTCAGCGTCCCTTCCACGGGATAGGGCGTGCCGTCCTCCAGGAGCAACTTGACCGCGGCCTGTTTGGGGCCATTCCCCTTGAGTTGGCCGCTCGCCAGGCTCTGCCGGAGCCGGAGCAGATTCGCGCTCGATTGGGTCACGTCCACGTAGATCGGATCCAGTTGCTGGATGGTGGCGAGGGGTGTGTCCTGGCTCGCCTTGACCAGGGCGCCCACGGTGACGCTGGATCTCCCGATGCGGCCGGCGATGGGTGCGGTGACGCGGGCGTACCCCAGGTTGATGCGGGTTGTCTCCAGGGCCGCCTCGGCCTGCTTGATGGCGGCCTCGGCCGCGGCCACCGCCTCGCGGTCGCTCTCCACCTGGGCCTCGGTGGCGAGGAGGGTGGCTTCGGCCACGTTGGCCTCGGTCACGGCTTGGTCGCGCTGACTGGCAGAAACCGCCCCCTCCGCGACGAGATCCTCGAAGCGCTTTCGGTTCGTCTGCGCGTTCTCCAGGACGGCTTGCTGCCGCACGACGCCGGCGCGGCTGGCCGCAAGGGCGGCTCGCGCCCGGTCGGCGGCCTTGCGGGCGGTGGCGACGTTCGCCGCGGTATTGTCGTAGGCAGCCTGCAGGGGGGCGGGGTCGATCTGGTAGAGCACCTGCCCGGCCTCGATCTCCGCCCCTTCCTCGAACAGACGTTTCTGGATGATGCCGCCCACCTGCGGCCGGATCTCCGCCATCGCGTACGCCGACGTGCGCCCCGGCAGGTCGGTCGTAAGCACGACCGGTTCTGTCCGGACGGTGACGGTGGCTACCTCCGGCACGGGGGGCGGCGGGGCGGATGTCGAGGAGTTGCAGCCGCCCAGCCATAGGCCGCAAGCTAGACCGATCGACACGACCAGGAGATTGCCACGTTCACTCACGTTTTCGAAGCGCTGCATTCGACACCTCGGGAAGACGCCATCCGGGTTGTGCGCGGTGACCTTGAAGGCAACGGGTCAGACCTAGGAGTTCACCCTGGGGCGATCCACGCGATTCGTCACGAGAATTGCCGTCCGGGGACGAACTCGGTCGTCACGGGAACGGGCTGCTCGATGCGCACTCGAGTGCGAAACGTCCGGGGATCTGGGCGGGACGTTTCACGATGGCGGTCCGTGTGCCGCACGGGCGAACTCGCCGTGTGACGATCGGACCCCCTCGAGAAACGTGGTGACCATCTCCTCGACGGCTCTTTCCCTCGTCAGGTGCGGCGGCGGCTTCTGCCCGAAGAGCTCATGCAGCAAGATGTGGAACGTCACCATGCCGATGAAGTTCCACGCCGTCTGGAGCGGGTCCGCGGGCCTGAACGCGCCGTCCGCGATTCGATCGGCAATATACCGGCCGAGAAAAACGTCGAGGGTCAGGACACGCCGGCGGAAGAAAAGATCCGCCAGCGCGTGGCCCTCGAGGGCGCTGTAGAACATCAGCCGCATCAGCGTGGGATCGGACTGGGTCCTCTCAATCAACTCGGTGGCCAGGGTCCGAAGGAGCGCGGCGTCGTCGCGGGCGTCCGCCAGCGGCCCGATCACGCCCAAGACCTGCTGCGTCTGCGCCTTGGTCTCTATGATGGCGGCATACAGCTGTTCCTTGGTGGCGAAGTGCTTGAAGACGGTCGCCTCGCTGACCCCGACGGCTTTCGCGACTTCTCGTGTCGTCGTCCCCTTGAGGCCGTGCATTGAGAAGAGCGCGGCAGCCGCATCAATGATGAGCCGTCGCCGCTCCTCAGCCGGAAGGCGCTGACGCATTGGATCACGCTCCTTGCAAAAATCGGTGTTAGTAAGTGCTTGCTTACCACGCCATGCGTGACAAGTCAAGACCAGAATTCGTGCTGTGCGATGTCCAGACCGCTCGCCTGGCCAAGGCGAGTTATCTCGCCCTCGCTACTCGCGCGGCCGCGGGGCTGTGGGTCCCATCGGCGTGCTTCCTGGCCGGACAGAGGCTTTTGTGTTGACGCTTCCCCGCCGACAAGGCAACATCGCATTGACACCAGGAAGATCCCACAGGGGCAGCAGAAATGGTTGGACGTCGTCGTCGGATATCGCTCTCGCTGTCGCGTTCGGATTCCACGCTCGCATCGAGGGTTTGTGGCTGAAAGCTGAACACTGATGGCTTCCCCGATGATCCGCCTTGTCGACGTCGCCAAAATCTACAACGGTGCCGCCGGCCGTGTTACGGCTCTCGCGGGCGTTTCGCTCGATGTAGTTTCGGGCGAATTCGTCGCATTGATGGGCCCGAGCGGGTGCGGAAAGAGCACGCTCCTCCATCTGGTCGCCGCCGTTGATCTCCCGACGTCGGGCGAGGTCTGGGTGGACGGACAGCAACTCACGCGCCTCTCGGATGCATCCCTGAGCCGCTTCCGCCGGGATAGGGTCGGCATCGTGTACCAGTTCTACAACCTGCTGCCCACTCTGTCCGCCTGGGAGAACGTGGCGCTGCCCGCCCTCCTGGCAGGGGCCTTGCCCAGGGAGGCCCGCCAGCGTGCGCTGGAGTTGCTGCGGCGGGTCGGCACGTCGCATCGTGCCGAGCACTGGCCCCACGAGCTGTCCGGCGGCGAGATGCAGCGCGTCGCGGTCGCGCGGGCCCTGATCAACCGGCCGGCCGTCCTCCTGGCCGACGAGCCCACCGGGAACCTGGACTCTGTCGCCGGCCGTGAGCTCCTCGGCCTGCTCGCCGAGTTGAACGTCGAGCATCGCATCACCGTCCTGCTCGCCACGCACAGCGAGGACGCGGCCGCCGTCGCGGGGCGGGTGCTCCACCTGAAGGATGGCGCGTTCGCGGCCCCGGCCATCCCCCCTGCTCCCCGATGAATCCGTCGCGATCCCTCTGGCTTGCGCGGTGGCTTGCCTGGCGGCCGCTGACCCGCGACACTGCAGGCAGCCTGGTCACCATCCTCGGCGTGGCCCTCGGCGTAGCCGTGACTCTCGCCATCGGCCTGGCCAACGACGGGGTCCTTACCGCCTTCCGGAACAGCCTGGACCACGTGGCGGGCAAAACCCAGCTGGAGGTAAGCGCCGGCGAGCCGGGCTTCGACGAAACCCTTTTTCCGGTCATCGCCGGGACCCCGGGTGTCGCGGCGGCCGCGCCCGTCCTGCAGACCGTCATGTCCGTGCCCGGTGAGGCCGGGGGAGCGCTGCTTGTCCTCGGCGTGGACGTGCTGGGCGATGCCGCGTTCCGGGAGTACCGCGGCCCGACCCCGGACTTCGCCGAGCCGCTGCGCCTCCTGACCGACCCGGACGCCATCCTCCTCAGCACGCGTTATGCCCGCGCCCACGGCATGGCCGTCGGCGGCAGGCTCCAGCTGAATACGCCGACGGGGCCGAAGGCCTTCACGGTGCGCGGCCTCCTCTCCGACGAGGGCGTCGCCCGCGCGATGGACGGCCAGGTCGCGGTCCTCGACATCGCCGCGGCCCAGGTCCACTTCGGGAAGCTGGGTCGGCTGGATCGGGTCGACCTGTTACTCCAACCGGGCGCAGACCCGGAGCGGGTCGCGGCGGATCTGCGCAACCGGCTGCCGGTCGGGATCGCCGTCGAGCGTCCCGAGGCGCGGAACGCCCAGGTCGAGGAGATGCTCGGCTCGTTTCAGCTCAACCTGTTCGTCCTCAGCCTCATCGCCCTCTTCGTGGGCGCCTTCGTGGTCTACAACACCATGGCGGTGTCCGTGATCCGGCAGCGTCGGCAGATCGGGATTCTGCGGAGTCTCGGGATGAGTCGCAGCGGCGTCTTGCTCAGCGTAGTTGGCGAAGGGGTCGCCATAGGCGTCGTGGGGTCGCTTCTCGGTGCGGCGCTCGGCGTCCTTCTCGCCCACCGGACGTTGCAGGCGGTCAGTCTCACGGTGTCGTCGCTCTACACGTTCATCGTGCCCGGGGAGCTGGTCGCGCCCCCCGCGACGATCCTCCGGGCGGTCCTGCTGGGTCTCGGCGTCACGCTCGCCGCGTCCCTCGCACCGGCCTTCGACGGCACCCGGGTCCCCCCGGGCGAGGATCTTGCTCCAGCTGCCCTTGAGCGTCGGCACCGTCCCCGGCTGTACGCCGGTCTGGGACTGGCACTCCTTTTCGCCACGGTCGGTCTGGCCCGGTTGGGCCCCGTTGGCGGCCGGCCGTTGCTCGGCTATGCGGCAGCGCTCACGCTACTCCTGGGGACCGTCCTCCTCTGCCCGATTCTCCTCCACCTATTTCAGGGCAGCCTGCTTGCAGCCCTGCGCGGCTCGCGCCTCGTCGCAGCGCGACTGGCAGTGGGGAATCTCGGACGGGCGCTCCGGCGAAACAGCGTCACGGTCGCGGCCATGGCCGTGGCGCTTGCCATGCTCGTGAGCGTCTCCACGATGATCGCAAGTTTTCGACAAACGGTCGAAGTGTGGATCGACCAAACGATCCGGGCGGACCTGTATGTTTCGCGCGTCGGCCGTCTCATCAAGGGCGCGGACGCGCGTCTTCCCGGCGACCTCCTCCCCCGCATACGCAGCGTGGCCGGCGTGGCTGACGCGGACGGTTTCCGAGGACTCCGCCTGCGGGACGAACTGGGCGGTCAGTTCCTCCTGGGTGCGGGTGACTTCGAGCTCATGGCCCGGCGCGGTCGGCTGCTCTTTCGGCGCGGCGATTCTGCCCGAGTCCTCCAGGAGGCGCGAGCGCGGGGTGAGGTTATCGTCTCGGAGACGTTCGCCGAGCGCCACCATCTCGCCGAAGGGGATGCGGTGCAGCTCCGTGCACCGGGAGGGGCCGCGCATCTTCGCATCGCCGGCGTCTACTACGACTACACGACGGATGGAGGCCTCGTGGTGATGGACCGTCGTCTGTTTGAGTCGTTCTGGCGCGACTCGTGGCTCAACTCCATCGTGATCTACCTTGCGCCCGGCGCCGACGCCGAGGCCGTCCGGCAGGCCGTCCGTGCGGCAACCGGGCGAGAGGACCTCGTGATCTTCTCCAGCCGGGACCTCCGCCGTCGGATCCTGGACGTCTTCGACCAGACGTTCGCCATCACGTACGCCCTGCAGGCCATCGCCCTCATCGTGGCCACGCTGGGCGTCGTCACGACGCTCGCCGCCTCGGTTCTGGAACGGACGCGCGAGATCGGCATTCTGGCCTCGCTCGGCTTGGACCGGGCTGGAGTTGCCCGCGCGGTTCTCGCGGAGGCGGGACTGCTCGGCATCCTCGCCAACGTCGTGGGCGCCCTGGCGGGCCTCGCCTTGTCCCTGATCCTGATCCACGTCATCAACAAACAGTCGTTCGGCTGGACGATTCAGTTCAGCTTCCCCGGACGATTGATTGTCCAATATGCCGCCCTCACGGTAGGGGCAAGCTTGCTCGCCGGGTTGCTACCGGCGTGGCGGGCGTGTCGCCTTCCGATCGCAGAGGCCGTGCGGTACGAGTGACGCTGGTCGTGGCGGGTGCGTCGAGTAGTCAATTGGTCAACTGGTCAAATCGTCAAGTGGGGAGCGGACACGGGATGAGACGAGTGCTTCTGATGTGCGTGTGCGTGACGCTTTTGGCTTCTTCGCGGTTGGCGTCTCCCCCACACCTCACGGCGGGGGAGTTTCGCCAGGCCCTGCCCGGGTACGCCTTTTCCTTCCCCCGCGACCACTATGCCCACGGGGACTTCCGGACCGAGTGGTGGTATTACACGGGCCATCTCCGCACCAAGAGCGGTCAAGAGTACGGCTACCAGGTCACGTTTTTCCGGAGTGGTCTTGCGGAGGCGCGGAACAATCCATCCCGGTGGGCTGCCAAGAACCTGTACCTGGCCCACTTCGCCATATCCGACATTCCGCGCAAAGACCACCGGTATTTCCAGCGGGTCAATCGGGCCGGACTGGGACAGGCGGGCGCGAGCGAGACGGAGTTTCGCGTCTGGGTCGGCGATTGGGAGGTGGTCGGCGACGGCACACGGCAGCGCCTCAGGGTCAAAGACGGCGACTTCGCGGTGGACCTGAATCTGTCATCCCAGAAAGCGCCGGTCATCCACGGTGCCGACGGCGTCAGCCAAAAGGGTGAAGGCCGCGGCCACGCCTCGCACTACTACTCGCTGACCCGCGTCAAGACCGACGGCACGCTCGTCGTGCGCGGCAAGACCCTGGACGTCACGGGCTTGAGCTGGATGGACCACGAGTTCGGCTCGACCGATCTGAGCGCCGACCAGGTCGGCTGGGACTGGTACAGCCTGCAGTTCGAAGACGGAAGTGACCTGATGCTGTACGTCATCCGGAAGGCCGACGGACGGCCCGACCCCTACTCCGCTGGAACGCGGGTCGAAGCCGACGGCCGGATCGTTCGCCTGAGACAGCCGGACTTCACAATCGACGTGCTGGAGCGTTGGGTGAGTCCTCGCAACCACGGAACGTATCCGATGAAGTGGCGCCTCCGTGCGCCGACCATCGGCCTCGACGTGACGGTGTCCCCTGCTTTTCCCGACCAAGAGCTTGACACCGCCAAGAGCACGCAGGTCATCTACTGGGAAGGCGCCGTGCGGGCAGAGGGAACGGTCTCCGCTCGTCCCGCGACCGCCAACGGCTACGTCGAGATGACCGGCTACGCCGCCCCCTTCCGCAAGCGCCTGTAGCCCGGATGATTCTCGGATTCTCGTTGTTGACTAATTACACTTATTATTCGACACCCCGGGAGAATGCCCGCCTCAGTTCACGCGCGTTGGTCCAAGATCCAGAGCCCGCAAGGCTCATCCCTTCCTAGCGGGCTCTGACACACCGGATGTCGTCTGCTGGGCACGCGACTGGTTTGTCTCTGCCTCTCGATACGCCGCCGCCGCCGCGTCCACCCCGGCGCCGCGGGGCAGCGTGACGCTTTCCGCGGCTAGCGCCGCCTCCAAAGCAGCCAGCGTGACGAGGACGGCGTCTTTCCGCGCGTTGTATCCCATTGTGCCGATGCGCCAGACTTTGCCCTTGAGGGGCCCGAAGGAGCTGCCGATCTCGACGCCGAAGTCTTGGAGCATGGCCGCCCGCACTCGTTCGCCGTCCACCCCGTCAGGGATGCACACCCCGGTGATGTGGGGAATCTTGTGCGCCACGTCTCCGAAGACCGTGAGGCCAAGGGCCTCGATCCCGGCGACAATCGAGCGCCCTGCGAGCGCGTGCCGTGCGAAGACCTGCTGCGCCCCCTCGGCCAGGAAGACCCGCGCACTCTCCCGAGCGGCGTACAGCATCGTTGTGGCCTCGGTGTGGTGGTTCATCCCCTGTGGACCCCAGTAGTCCATGATCATCGCGAGATCGAAGTAGTTCGACCCGATCATGGCCGCCGCGGGTGGCCGGTACCCTGCGGGGCGGAGCCCTTCTTCAACGTGCCGGCGCTTGAAGATCAGGTCGGCCATGCGATCCGAGATCGTGAGCGGAGCCGCGCCCGGGGGCCCGGCCAGACATTTCTGCAGGCCCGCCGTGACGCAATCCACCCCCCATGCGTCGGTCGGAAGCGGCACGCCGCCGAACGAGGCGGTGGCGTCGACCTGGAGTAACACGTCGTACCGTCGGCACAGCGGGCCGAGGTCTTCGAGAGGCTGCAACATGGTGGTCGAGGTCTCGCCCTGGCAGACGGCGAAGAGCTTCGGCCGGTGCTGCTTCAGTGCCGCCTCGATCTGCTCCGGGGTGAACACGGCTCCCCATGGCGCGTCCAGGATGCGCACGTCCGCCCCCACGCGCCTCGCGATCTCGATCTGTAACTGGCCGAAGCGTCCAAAGTTCCCCACCAGGACACGATCGTCCGGCTCCACGGCACTGACCATCGCCGCTTCGATGGCGGACCGGGCAGTTCCGTCCACCACCAGGGTCCACTCGTTCCCCGTCTCGAAGACCTGACGGTAGAGCGCCATGGTCTCGCGCATGTACTCGCGAAACTGCGGGTCGAACTGCCCCAGGAGCGGGGCCGACATTGCGCGGAGCACCCGAGGATCGGCATTCACCGGTCCCGGCCCCATGAGTAACCGCGGAAGCGGATTGATCTCGGCGTAGGTGGGCGTTGTCATGGCGTGCCTTGTCCTTTCGTTCGATCCGGCGCAGCCGGTAGAGCCCACACCCGGTCAGCGGTCGAAATACGGACTCTTGCCCGTCACCGAGAGCGGAAAGCCGATGACCACATCGGAGCTCAGGAGCTTGAGCTTCCGTGCCGCGGCTCCAATGGTGTACATGATCCGGTTATCTACGTTCAGCACTCCTGCCGTCTTGGCGGCGGACCCCAGGGCAATGCCCAGATCGATTGCCTGGAAGACGCACAGCGGCCCGCGGAAGTCCTCGCCCTCCGACTTCTTGCCCTCCGTGAATTCTGCGCAACCCGCGTAGCCGCAGGCTCCGCAATCGAGCGGTACCTTTGGATTCTTGGGCTCGCCGGTGACGCCGATGAGCAGCACCGCCGAGGACGCTCGCACGTTCTTGGCGTCCCGCGCAAAACTCGGAAGCTTGCCTCCCTTCTCCGCCACCTTTGCCTCCATGGCCCGCGCAAGCGTTTCGAGATCCTCGCCGTCCAGAATCAACGTCTCCACGGAGTCCAAACCTCGCGTCTTGGGCGCCGTCCGCGCCGCGGTCGCCATCAGGCTCGCGACCAGTCTCACCGCCTCTTGCTGCGCCTCACCCGCCGGAATTCGCGCCATGCCCAACCTCCCGCGTTCTTGCTTGCCAAAAAAGAAAATACCGTGATTGGCCGTCCTGACAAACGGCGCGCATTATACGTCATTCCGCGACAAAAGAGATCCCGGTCTTTCTCAACCCACGACATGTCGAAAGGTTTGTCCCTGGAGATTCGGGGCTTCAACTCCCCTCCTTCGCCGGTTATGATGGGAAAGCGAGCGACTGATGTCCGCAGAACGATGGGAGGAATCACCATGAGTCTCGCCGACAAGAAGTGCGTCCCGTGCCGCGGCGGCGTTCCTCCGATGGAGTGGTCGAAGGCCCAGGAACTGTTGTACCAGCTCCAACCGGGATGGCACGTGACTGCTCAGGGCCACCTGGAGCGCCTGTACAATTTCCCCGACTTTGCCCAGGCGCTGGCATTTGCCAACAAGGTCGGGGCCATCGCCGAGGAAGAAGGCCATCACCCCGATCTGTACATCGCCTGGGGAAAATGCAAGGTCGAGATCTGGACCCACAAGATCGACGGCCTCACCGAAAGCGATTTTTATCTGGCCGCCAAGGCGGACCGAGCGAGGGAAGCTCTACCCGCTGTGGCAGCCTGAGCCTGGACCCGCAGGTCGCCAAGAATACATCCGACGGGGATCGTCGGTGGCGATGACCCGAGGTGCCTCGGCGTCCTTGTCTTATCCCCCATCCCTTTCGGCGTCTCTACCGGTCCATCGAGCCTCTGGACGGCCGGAGACGCCGGGGTGCCGCGAGCCAAACCAGCAGGACCGTGATCGCCGCGCTCATGATGGACGCCGAGAATGACAACCGGTAATTGCCCGTGAGATCGTGGACGTATCCCGCGAACCAGACTCCGGCCGCGCCGCCCGCGTGGTACAGCATGTTGAGACATCCGAAAATGACGCCGAAGTGCGGCCCGCCGAAGAAGATTCCGCACATGATCGGCGTCATGGCGGGTGATACCGAGTACCCGACGCCCATCAGCAGAGCGTAGGCGTACAAACTCCACAGGGTAGACGCCGGCCCGATCCCCAGTAGGACGAGAATGCCCACCCCCACGCAGGCACACCCGAGCCCGTATATCCACTCGGGCCACCACCGGTCGGCGAGATAACCCCACCAGATCTTACCGGGAATGCTGACCAAACCAATCAGGCCCACGACTCCGGCCACCAGCAGCTTCGCCTGACCGGACTCCACGAGGTGAGCCACCTGATGCGTGAGCACCAGCTGGTTCGGGCAGTTCAGGAAAGCGAAGGCGGCCGTGACCAGCCAGAACTCGCGACTGCGCAAGGCCGCCGCCAACGTCCATTCCCGCACGGCGGCCCCCCGCCGGACCCCGTCGGCGGCTACGCTCGCCGCGCCAGCGGCCTGGGAGGAAGACCGCTCCCACTCGCGCAAAGCGAGAAGGCCCACGGGGAGGACTACCCCGGCCGCGATGGCGGCCAATCCGAAGTACGCCATCCGCCACCCGGCTTGGTCGATGAGGAATT
>Ga0316630_10000254_pt1 | contig 15198 bp, 11 predicted proteins | sample OWC_May_M1_C1_D6_FD_207658 | JGI IMG/M metagenome (GOLD analysis project Ga0316630, IMG submission 207658) | Wetland soil microbial communities from Old Woman Creek delta, Ohio, United States - OWC_May_M1_C1_D6_A | ecosystem: Environmental > Terrestrial > Soil > Wetlands | place: USA: Ohio...
GCCGACGACGAGCTCGACATCGCGGGCCGCGACTCCCTCGATCTGCACGGCGACGCGATGGTCTGGGAGGACAGCGCGTTCTACCTCGAGCCGTGGGACGCCGGCGCGACGATCCGGTTCTCGTCGTTCGGCCGCTCGCGGCGTGACGAGGTCGGGCGCGCGGTTCCGGTGAAGATCGTGTCGGCGACGATGCGCGACTTCGTCGAGATCGAGCTCGCGCAGGCACCGGCGTGTACGTGGCGCCGTGTCGAGGCCGATCGTCGGGTCGCGGGATTGCGTCTGTTCGTGAAGCGCGCCGACCTCGCGCCGGTGCTCGCGAAGCCATTCGCGATCACGTACCCGAACGGCACCAGCGCGCGCCTCGCGGCGGGCGTGCCGGTGATGCCGACGTCGGCGGGGACGTACCTCGTCTCGGCGCGCGGTGACATCGTGCAGCTTCCGATCCCGCACGCGTCGGTTGGCTACACGTACGCGCGCACGCGCGTCGACGAGCCCGCGCCGCCGAAGAGTGCGGTGTGGCGCTTCGATCGCACGGTCTCCGTGAAGCTCGGCGACGGCGAATTCGAGGCACGCGCCGGCTGGGTCGCGACGAAGCCGGCGAAGCACGGCGACACCGTCAACCTCAAGTGGGCCACGCGCTGCATCGCGCTCGTCGTCAACGTCCCCGCGAAGTCGCTGGTCCGCAGGCCCGAGCCGGCGCGCGGCAACTACATGACGTTCACCGGCTCCGGCACGAGCAAGTTGCCGCACGCGATTCCGCGCGGTGCGCCGCTCTCGACGTTCGGCGGTCGCGAGGTCGCGGTCGCGGCGCAGCAAATCGAGGTCGACCCGCCGAGCGGCGGCAAGGCGTGCTTCGACGCGAGCCTGACGATGCTGCGGCTCGAGGACGTCGGTCGCATCCCGCGCACGTTTCGGCTGTGCGCGTCCGCCGACGTCGTCGACGGCCCGCCGGTCGATGCAGCGGCGACGGCGCCCTCGCCGCTCGCGGCGCCGCCCGATGTCGCATCGCCACCCGCCGATGCGAGGCGGACGGCGAAGGGCGTGTTCTGGAAGCGTCTCGTCGCGGGCCAACGCGGCAAGAAGCCGACACCCGACGACACCGTGGTGGTGCACTACACCGGCTGGACGACCGACGGGAAGATGTTCGACTCCTCGGTCAAGCGCGGCCAACCGGCGCGGTTCCCGCTGCGCGCGTTGATCGCCGGCTGGACCGACGGGCTGCAGGTGATGTCGATCGGCGACAAGGTCCGGTTCTGGATCCCCGAGGAGCTCGCGTACAAGGGCTCGCCCGGCGCACCGCAGGGGATGCTCGTGTTCGACGTCGAGCTGCTCGGGATCGACTAACGCCGCGCGAAGCGCAGCGCGAGCGGCCAGCGGATCGTGCGGCGCTCGCCGTCGGGCCACACCGCGGCGAGCCGCGCCTGCAGCGCCTCGAACGGCGCCGGCCCTTCGGTCTCGACGAGCCTCACCGTCGCCGACCACGTCGACACGTAGCCGATCAATTCGTCGCGCGTCCACTCGGCGCGCATCTCGATGCGCGGCGCGTCGACGGCGGGCCACGGCATGTGCAGATCGCGATAGCCGGTCTCGACGTGCTCGCGGCCCTTCGGCCAGTAGCGCCCGACGACGTCGCGATAGTAGTGCGCGATCTCGCGGCCCGCTTCACCGATCGTCGTCAACTCGCCTCGCGCTCGCTCGCTTCCCCCTCCACCACCACCCCACCCGCTCGCTCGCCTCGGCTCGTCGACCAACACGATGCCGTAGCTGACGAGCGCGACCAGCGCGCCGGGCTTCGCGACGCGGCCCGCTTCGGCGACGAACCGCGGCCAATCGAACCAGTGCGCCGCTTGCGCCGCGACGATCAAGTCCACGCTCGCGTCGGGCAGTCCGCTCGCTTCCGCCGACGAGCATCGGTACTCGACACGGTCGTGTCTCGGCGCGGCGTCGAGCTGCGCTTGCGACGGATCGGTCGCGATGACGCGCGCGAACTTCGCCGCCAGGGCGACGGAGAGCTGACCGTTGCCGCAGCCGACGTCCCACGCGGTGCCCGGTGTCGCGCGCGACGCCAGTGCATCGACGAGCGCGGCGGGATAGGTCGGGCGATACGCTGCGTAGCGCCCCGCGATCGTCGAGAAGTGATCGGCGAAGCTCATGGTGCTTCGATGCCCGAACCCGGTTACGGGTATCGACCTTGGAACCCGACGCCGCCTTCGAGCTCGAAGCGCAGCCAGCGCGCGAACGTCGCGGTCTCGCCAACGAAGACGTAGAACCCGTACTCGCGCGCGAGATCGATCCACAGGCCGCTCATGTTGCGGATGCCGAAGTCGGTGCCGAGCGACTTGCCCGCGGTGTCCTCGTAGCCCGCGAAGTCGATCACGAGCTGCGCCGTCGTGAAGAGCTTGGTGCGCCCCGACTCGCTGAAGAAGAACCGCGCGCCCGGTGACAGGTGCAGCGGACGTGGACCTTCGTCGCTCGCCGGTGTCGGACCGAAGTCTTGCTCGATGCCGATGCGCAACTCGGCGAACAGATCGATCGCGCGCTTGATGCCGTAGCCGAGCTCGAAGTCGATCGCGACCGGCGACCGCCCGGTGCAGACCTTCGCGAAGCCCGACGGCCTGCTCGTGTCGGTGTCGCCGCAGTAGTCGTCGTCGTACGTCGCGATCCCGCGCAGCCCGAACGCGAGCCGCGCCGACAGCTGCAGCTGCTTGTGGTGCGAGAGGTCGGGCCCGTCGGCCTTGTCGGCCCACGCGACAACCGGCAGCAAAACCAGGCCAACGACGAGGGCCTTCATCGCGACCACGCTAACATGCCGCGCATGAACCGAACCATCGCGTTGGCGGTCCTGCTCGTGGCGTGCGGCAAAGACAAGGCGAAGGACAAGGAACCGCCACCGGAGCCGGCGAAGGTCGTCGAACCGGCGAAGCCGGAGCCGCCGAAGCAGGCCGAGACCACGGCGGCCGTGTTCGGCAAGACGGTCGGTCCGTTCGGCAAGGTCGCCAAGCTGAAGCTCGGGATGACCGAAGCGGACGCGAAGGCAGCGGCGCCCGAGCTGTTCGGAGCGAGCGGACCGCAGAAGGTCTCCTCACCCGAGGAGGCGCTCGACTACACCCTCGTGATCGAATTCGGGCGGCTCGTGCGGATCGACATCGAGAGCACCTCGCTCGAGAACCTCGAGAAGCTCGTCGCGGAAGCGTGGGGACCGGGCACGCAAGGCAAGACCATCAGCGGTGGCGACCAAGTGTTCTGGTTCTCACCAGCGACGCATACCCGCGCACGCGCCGACAGCTCGGACCTCGAGCTCGCCGAATACCTGCCGCTCGAAGAGTTGCTCGGTCCCGACAAGGCGACGATCGCCGCGCTGCCGAAGCCGGTCGTCGGCGCCTCGCTCGAGGACCTCCAGCGCGATTACGGCGCTCAGATGAAGCCTGACGAGAAGCTCAAGCACATCTACTTGCCGCCCGCCGAGTGGGACCGCGAGCACGTCTCCGTGTTCGTGCTCTACAGCGAGCGCAAGAAGAAGGTCACGAACTACCAATTCCGGATCGACGACGAGGGCCACCCGCCTGCGAAGGAAGCCTCGCTCGCCGTGTTCAAGAAGAAGTGGGGCGAGCCCAAGCTGCTCAAGAGCTACGGGTCAGAGCGCGAGACGATGGTTTTTCATAGCAAGAACCCGCTCATCGAGATCGACCGCGAAGTCGACAACAAGGCCTGGCAGGTCCGCGTCCGCGCCAAGGACGACGCCTGCGGCGGCCCTTGCTACAAGGGGCTCTGACTCGCCTAGCTCCCAGCCCGGCACAGCGCTACCTTCGTCGGGATGTCGCTCACACGACGCGGGCTCCTCGCCGGAGGTCTGGCTGCCGCTGCAGCCCTCGCCTCCAAGCGCGCCTTCGCGATCGGGGGCGGCTCGAAGTTTCGCTTCGGCCAGCTGCAGCTCGGCGCCGGCAACGCGTGGAACCCGCGCCCGACGGCGCTGCGCCGCCTCGGTTGGGAGATCGAGAAGCGCACGTCGATCGATGTCGAGCTCGAGGCCGCGATCGTCACGCCGACGAGCGAGACCTTGCACGCGACACCGTTCCTCTACCTCGCCGGCCAGCGCGAGATCGAGCTGCCGAGCACGACGGGCATCGAGGCGCTGCGCCGGTTTCTGACGTTCGGCGGCTTCTTGCTGATCGACTCCGCCGAAGGCTCGACGGACGGTGCGTTCGACGGCTCCGTGCGCAAGCTGATCAAGGCGATCTTCCCGCCGCCGGCGACGGGGCTCGAAGTCGTGCCCGCCGATCACGTCATCTACAAGTCGTTCTACCTGCTCGATCGCCCGCTCGGCCGCCTCGCGATCGCGCCCGCGATGGAAGCGGTCACGCGCGACGGTCGCATCGTGTGCGCGTACGTCGCGAACGATCTCGGCGGTGCGTGGGCACGCGATGACTTCGGCAACCACGACTTCCAGTGCGAGCCCGGCGGCGAACGCCAGCGCGAGCTCGCATATCGCATGGGCGTGAACCTCGTGATGTACGCGCTCTGCCTCGACTACAAGGCGGACCAGGTCCACGTGCCGTTCATCATGAAGCGGCGGCGTTGGAAGCCCGACGACGGCGCCTCGACCCCACCGGCCAAGGGTTCGAAGTGAACATCGTCCTGTTCTCCGAGTACGCGCGCTACGTCCTCGCGGGCCTCGCGGTCGTGCTCGGTCTCGCGACCGTCGTCGTCGTGCGTCGCGGCCACGGCGGCCTCGGCGCGTTGCTCGGTCTCGCGGCGTTTCTCTCGGGCGGCGCACTCGCCGCGGAAGCGCTCGTCAACTTGACCGTCCGCCTCGCGGCGCCGAGCACGACCGACTTCAACGAATATCGCTGGGTCATGCTGTCGCCGTGGGGGCGCATCGGCATGACGCTCGGCGGGATCGCCGTGATCGCGATCGTCGCGCTGTCGTGGCGCGCGAGCCGCGGTGCATCGGCGTGGCGGCGGGCGACGTTGATCGGCCTGCGCGCGGCGGCCGCGGTCGGTGCGCTCGTCGTGTTCTTGCAGCCCGCCGTCGAGCTGAGGCAGGTCGCGCGCGAGCCGAACCGGATCGCGATCCTCGTCGACGATTCGCGCTCGATGTCGCTGCGCGAGCAACCCGACGGACCGAGGCGCATCGAGCGCGTGCGCAAGCTGCTCGCCGAATCCAAGAGCACGCTCGACGCGTGGTCCGTCGATCACAAGCTCGACTTCTACACGTTCAGCGAGACGCTCGGTGCCACGTCATTGCAGGGCCTCGCATCGGTCACCGCGAACGGCAAGGCGACGCTCGTGCGCAAGGCGCTCGATCAGATCCGCAACCGCTACGAAGGCCGCGACCTCGCCGGCATCGTGCTGATCTCCGACGGTGCGTCGACGGGCGGCTTCGCGGAAGACGCGGGCGAAGGCGCCGTCCGCGACTTCCTCAAGAACCTCGACACCCGCGTGCACACGGTGTGGGCCGCGCGCCCGGGCCTCAAGGACCTCGCGGTCGCGAAGGTGATGGCCGACGAGTTCGCGTTCGTTCGCACCGTCGTGCGCATCGACGCGGTGATTCGCACGACCGGGCTGCCGGCGCGGCAAGTACCGGTGACGCTCTCGACCGATGGCCAGCCCCTGCGGCAAAAGCTCGTCGATCTGCCGGGAGGCAACCAGGACGTCACCGTGACGTTCGAGGTCACCCCGCCGCGGGTCGGCCGCTACGTCTACGAGATCGCGGTCCCGGTCGTCGCCGGCGAAGCGGTCGTCGAGAACAACACGCGCAGCTTCGTCGTGCGCGTCATTCGCGACAAGATCCGCGTGTTGCAAGTCGCCGGTCAGCCGTCGTGGGACGTGCGCTCGCTGCGCCAGATGTTGAAGAGCAACCCGAACGTCGACCTGATCTCGTTCTTCATCCTCCGCACGCAAGACGACATCTCGCTCGTGCCGAACGACGAGATGTCGCTGATCCCGTTCCCGACGCGCGAGCTGTTCGAGAACCAGCTGCCGTCGTTCGACCTGATCCTCCTCCAAGACTTCGAGTACATGCCCTACGGCATCGGCGACTACCTCGAGAACATCCGCAGCTACGTCGAAGGCGGCGGTGGGCTCGCGATGCTCGGCGGTGCGGCGTCGTTCTCGTCGGGTGGCTACTACGGCACGCCGGTCGCGGCCGCGCTGCCGGTCGAGCTCTACGGTCCGTTCGACTCCGGGCCGATCCTCGACACGCAGAAGTTCTCGCCGGTGCTCACCGAGGCCGGCTCGTTGCACCCGGTGACGTCGCTGCGCTACTCCGCCGACGACAACGCCGCCGTGTGGAAGGCGCTGCCGCAGCTCGAGGGTGTGAACCTCGTCTCGGGCCCGAAGCCCGACGCGACCGTGCTCGCGAATCATCCGAAGCTGAAGACGAAGTCCGGCAAGCCGATGCCCGTGATCGTCGCGGGCGAATACGGCAAGGGCCGCTCGCTCGCCGTCACGACCGACACCGTGTGGCGCTGGGGCTTCGTCGCCGCGGCGCGTCCCGGCGACAACGGCCGCCAGTACACGAAGTTCTGGGAGAACGCGATGCGCTGGCTGATCCAGGACCCCGACCTGCGCAACCTGCACGTCGACAGCGACGCCACCGAGTACGCGCCCGGTGCGCCCGTGCGCGTGACCGTGCGGCTCCTCGGCCGCGACTACCAACCGCTGCCGCACGGTGCCGTCTCGCTCGTGGTGCGCCGCGGCGCGGACCCGGCGCGCGCGGAGCAAGTGCAGACGACGAAGCTCGGCGTCGGTGACGACGGCACGGCGATCTACGAGCTCGGCGGGCTCGCGGCGGGCGTGTATCGCGTCGAGGGCCACGCCACGATCGCGGGCCGCCAGGTCGACGCGAGCGACATCTTCCTGGTCCGCGAGGGCGGCAACGAGCTCGACCGGCCCACCGGCGACCCTGCGGCCCTCGAGGCCATCGCGGCGGGCTCGCGGGGCCGGGCGCTGGGCGCCGCAGACACGCTCCCGCGCGGCCTCGCGTTCGATGCGCCCCGAATCGTGCGTGTCGACCGCCGAACCGACGTCGAGCTCTGGAGCCGCCCGGGCCTCCTCCTGCTCGTCGTCGGGCTCCTCGGTCTCGAGTGGCTCTTGCGCCAGCGAAGCGGCTACCTATAAAACGTCCACGCATGTCCCTGCAGCTCGACAGCCTCGTCACCGACCTGATCTTCCAGGCTTCTGCGGCCATCGATCAGAAGACCTTGATCGAAGGGCTCGGTGGCCAAGAGGCTCTCGAGACCAAGCAGCTCCTCGACGTCGATCGCCTCGATCCACGCGCCGAGATGGAGCTCTCGCCATCGATGCCGTTCCGCCGCCGCGGCGAGCGCCGGCTGATGATGCTCGACGACTCGATCACGACGCCGCGCGAGGACCCGCAGAACGATCCGCTGATCAAGGCGGATCTGCGTCCCGCGAAGGAAGCGCTGATCACGATGTGTCAGACGCTGCCGATCCGGCTCGGCCGCCTGTTCGTCCTCGGTAGCTGGGGCGACGCGGTGCTGGTCGCGCGGAGTGCGCGCGATCTGCGCGGCATCGCGCTGTTGCCGTGGGCGCTCGATTCGCAGGTCGATGTCGACGGCAAGCGCCGCGCGACGCCGCTCTCTCAGAAGGAATTCGAGACGAAGATCCTCGCGTACGAGAAGCGCCTCGAGGAGCTCGACGAGCAGCAGATCCTCGCGGGCCTCACGGGCGTCTCGTTCGAGCGCCGCGGTGAGCTCCTCGTCGTCGACGTCCTCGAGCCCGACGGCACCTGGGATCAGCGCAAGTCGATGCTGCTCGAAGCGCAGCTCGCCGCGGTCGAGCGGTTCTCGATGATCCCGGGCGCGCCCGCGACCGCTCCGGCACCGAAGAAGCCGAGCGGCGACACCGCGAAGGCGGCACCGAAGCCGGCACCGGCGCAGGCCGCCCCGCCGCCGCCGGTCAAAGAAGAGCCGAAGGGTCCGCCGATCACGGCGAAGGAGGTCGACGGCGCGGTCGTCCTCGTGTTCCCCTCGGAGCGCTTCGATCTCGACGTCGCGGCTGCACTCGGCAAGCGCGACTGGGACTTCGTGGTGCGCCGCTCCGACAACCTCTCGGGATCGCTGCGCGACAAGATCCAGCGCGATGGCGCGAACTGGATCGCCCCGATCGAGTTCCTCTCGGAGGTCTTCGTCGACGGCAAGCCGCTCACGAAGCAAGAGTTCGAGCGCGACGCGCAGACGGCGGAAGGCGTGAAGTCGCTCGACGTCCACTTTCCGCGCTTCGGTGCCGTGAAGCTCCTCGAGATCACGGGCAAGGGTCGGTTCGTGACCTCGCTCGCCGACGCGGGACGCGCCGCGGGGTTGGTGTGATGCGTCGCGCGCTCGCCGTCCTCGCGTTGCTCGCCAGCCCTGCGCTGGCGGCCGACGACGAGCGCTTGGTCAACGCGTCGATCATCTACGCGCGTGGCAGCGCGCTCTACAAGAGCGACGCGGGCGGCAAGAACGAGGTCGAGCTCGCGCAGTTGCCGTCGAAGACGACGGTTCGCGCGATGCGCACCGACGCGGCCGGCGCGACGCTCCTCGTCGATCTCGGCGGCAAGTGGTCGTGGATGTCGCTTGCTGGCTTGCCAGCCGGGCGCAGCGCGAAGTCGCTCACCGAGCTGCCGTGCGCCGACGGTCCCGCGCAGCTCGCGAACGACGGCGCGTGCGTGATCTGTCGCAGCTCGGCGAGCCCCGACAAGTCCATCATCGTGCAGCTCCAGACCGGCAAGGTCACCCAGATCGAAGCGCCGCCCACCGGCGCGCGCCTCGTCGGCGCGGGCCGAGACCGCAAGCTCGTGTGGGCCGACGCGACCGGCGTGTGGTCCGCCCCTCCCGGCAACCTCAAGGCGAAGACGAAGGTCGCGCCGGACGCCCCGTTGCGCGGCTTCTTGCCGAGCCCCGATGGCTCGCGTGCCGTCGGCGTCTACACCGACGTCGTCCACGACAGCGTCAAGACGACGAAGCCGGCCGACATGCTGATGAACTTCGCGCTCGACGGCCAAGGCGCACGGCGCAAGACGATCAAGGCGAGCGTCCCCGTCGAGTGGTCGTTCGACAACCAGTGGGTCCTCGTGCAAGACGGCTCCGCCGCGTGCATCACGAAGGCCGCCGGCGGCCAGTACAAGTGCTGGAAGGGCTACACCGCCGTCTCGATCGCACCGGATGGCTCGTACGCGCTCATCCTCGGCAATCGCGATCGCGCGCCCGAGAAGAAGAAGGCGAAGGCGAAGAAGGCGCCGAAGAAGGCGCCCCAGTCCGAGCCGACCGACGAGCCCGAGCAACGCACCGAAGACGACGCGCCGATCGACGACGTCGCCGTTCCGCCGCCGAGCGGCCCGCTCGCGCTCTATCGGGCGAAGCTCGACGGTGCGTTCACCGAGCGTCCGACCTTGATCGTGAAGGTCGTCGAGGGCGCGGCCGTCTGGATCTCCAGCAAGTAAGAACCGATCCGAAACATCGCAACGCGCCGTTCTCGTTTGCGGTTCCTCTTCCCTATGCGCGATCGGATCAGCCGCTACGGCACGTAGATCTGGTCGCCCGTCAGCACCCAGACGTTCATCTCGGGGCGCTTGCCCGACGCGAGCAGGTCGTAGCTGAGCGGAATCTTCTTCTGCTGCTTCGTCTGCGAATCGGTGCGGATCAGCACGATGTCGTCGCGCTTCGCGAACCGCGTGACCCCGCCCGCCATCGCGAGCGCGTCGGCGACCGTGATGAAGTTATCGGACGTGTACACGCCCTCCTTCTGCACTTCGCCCGCGATGCGGAACTTGTAGCTGCGCCACGCCTTCACCGCGACCGTCACCTCGGTTCCCGTCGAGAGCTTGATGAACTCGCCGAGCCGCTTCTTGATGTGTTGCTGGAGCGAGCTCGGCGTCTCGCCACCCGCGCGCAGGTCACCGATGAGTGGCATCGTGATCGTGCCGTCAGGGCGAATCGTCTGCTCCGTGTTGAGCTCTTTCTGCTCCCACACGTTGATCGCGAGGACATCGCTGACGCCGAGGACCAGCTCCTTGCTGCGCGGATCGGGCTCGCGGTCGTAAGGGAAGTCGTAGCTGGGCCTCGGGCAGCCGGTGGCCAGCGCGACGAGGAGCAACAGGTATGCGGCGCGCATCACGAGCGGAGTGTCGCGCGCGTCCGGCGCTAGTTCCAGCTAGTTGCCACTACAATCGATGCCGACCTGATCGTTGTCGTTACCGGCGCCGTTGACGCCGCCGCCCTGGCACGCATACGGGTTCATCGCCGGCTTGTAGTGCACGAGCTCTTCGACGACGCGCGGTGAGTCCGGGTACTTCACGCAGCGCGCGACGAGGAAGATCCGGTCGTCCGTGTCGTCGCTGCCGAGCGGGATGGTCTCGTCGTCGTTGTCCTTGACCGAGATGACGAAGTCGTCGACGCCGTCGCCTTCGAGGTCGTGGCTGAACACGCTGTTGTCGAGCCACGTCGGCTGGATCACCGTGTTGCAGTTGCCGTCGTCCGTGCAGTTCGCGACGAGCGCGGCGTCCCAAGCGCCGTAGTTCCCGGAGACGAACGGGCGCGCGGCCGAGAGGCCGGCCTCCGCGCAGTAGAGCGCCGCGAGGCCGTTTCGCGTGAGCTCCGTCGATCGGCTCGCGGAGATCTGCATCGACGCCAACACCGCGGCGCCCGCGAGCAGTGCGCCGATGATGATCATCGTCACCAGCATCGCGCTCCCGCGTTCCTTGAGTCGGCTCATGGCGAGTCTCCGAGGTTGCGGATTTCGACCGAGGTCGACAGCATGCGGCGGCGGAACGCGTCGGCGGGTCCGGAGGGGTTGTGGTCTTCGACCGTCGGCGCCGCGAACGTCGCCGCCGCGCCGCCGAGCGGCGTCGCCGCGCGTGCGACGAGCGTGATGCGGATGGCGTGTAGGGTCTTGCCGTTGGTGAACGGCGACGGCGTCCCCACCACACCGGAGTAGGCCCACTCGTCGGTCGCGATCGTCTTGTCGCCACTCTCGTCGATGCCGACCGCGACCTGGAGGTCCTCGATGAAGTCCGCGAGCGGCTCCGGTGGCATCGCCCCGTCGGAGTCGGGATCCATGTAGAGCGCCGTCGGAATCGCATCGGCGACGTTGGCGGCCAGATAGAACTTCGCGCGCATCACGCGCAGGACCATGCTGCCCGCCGGGTACGGTGTGACCGAGGGGTTGGTGACCGTGCAGCTGTAGGGCTCGAGATCGACGTGCGTCGCGCTCGTGATCGCTTGGATCCGGACGATGCGGCCGTCCACACCGTCGGTGATCAGGATGTTGTCACCGACCGCGAGGTAGGACGTATCGGTCACGTCGATCGACGTGCTCGTGTTGTTCCAGGTGCTCGTCATCGTCGTGACGACCGGGCCGGACGCCATGACGACCTCGAGGATGTCGGAACCGTTCAGACCGCTGTTGTTGTTGACGCGGACGCTGCCTTGCGGACAAGCGCCCACCGGCCCCATCGCGTCCTCGATCGTGGTCGTCGCCGACACGTCGATGACGAGGTTTCCACCGGCTTGCGACTTCACGACAGCGGTCGTGACGGCGGGGCTTGCCATGCGCAGCCCGTCCGCGATGTAGTCGAGCGCGCCGCGTGCCGAGGTCTCGGTCTCGATGACCTTGCGCTGCTCGCGGAAGCCCTGCGCCATCGACACCGCGACCGCGAGCACGCCGGCGATCGCGAACGAGAACAGCACGAGCGACACCATGAGCTCGATGAGCGTGAAGCCGGCTTGCGCTCGTCGTCGTTGCCGCATCACAGCCTCCTGAACGAGCGCAGCGTGGTCGTGCGCGTGGTTCCGTCGTCATCCCAGTCGACCTCGACGCGCAGCTCGTATTGCGTCGCCGTCGGCAGCACGAACCAGCGACGCCGATACGGGCCACCGGGGACGAGCGCGCCGGTCGCGTCGAGCTCTTCGTCGAGAGCGGATGCCACCGGTACGGCCGTCGCGCGCAAGACCTCGAGCTTGTCGCCGGCGAGCACGACCGCCTCGGTGCTCCGGCGCGAATACGCCGAGCTCCGCGTCTGGACGCGATAGAGACTCACGATGCCGACGACCGCGATCGCGGTGAGCAACACCGCCACCATGACCTCGATCATGGTGAAGCCGGCCTGACTGCGTTTGCGCCGCATGGTCATTCGGTCCTGAGCCAGAGTTTACGCAAGGTCTTGGTGACTTCGCGCGCTGCCGTCGTCTTGACGCCCACTTGACTCGCGGCGTCCTTGGCTCCGCCGGTGCCGCTGTCGAGGAGGCGCTGGCGCTTGCTGCCCGACGAGCTGAAGATCGCGAGCCCATCGTTGATGAGCGCGCTCGCGCCCGTGCGCGTCTGGCCGATGGCCGGGATGGCGACGTTGGTCCCGAAGTCGTAGCCGGTCACGAAGCCCGTATCGACGCCGCTCGATCCGAACGTCGCCGCGTTGACGTTGCTCGTATCGGTCGTCACGAACACCTCGGTGCCGATGATGCGAGGCTGCGAGAAGCCGTTGCCCAGGTTGACGAGCGGGATGTTGATCGGCACCACGCCGGCCGGGGACAGCTGGGTCAGCGGCAGGCCGGCGGTCTGGCCGAGGTCGACGCCGATCACGTACTGCGTGGTCGTATTCGAGCCCCACAACGTGTTCGTCGAATAATCGGCGTAGCCACCCGTCGCGAACACCGCGTAGAGCGTCGTTCCCTCGACGTAGATCGCGGGCCGCGCGATCGGGTGGAAGTCGGTCGTGAACTGGAACAGCGGCACGTCGTCGCTGCCGCTCAGCACCTGGCTCGTGCCGTCGGCCGGATCGATGAGCCACAGGTTGCCGTAGAGATCGCCGACGACGAGGTCGGTCATGGAGCTGTTCACGCCGGTGAGCGTCTTGTCGACGGGGACGGCGCCACCGGGGATGCCGGTCGCCGGCACATTGATCGTCGGTGCCACGCGTGGCGCGATGAAGTTGTCGAGCGTGTTGACGCGCTGCCAGATGCGCGCGCCGGTCTCGATGTCGATCGCGGTGACGACGTTCGCCGCTGCGCCCGTGCCGCCGTTGTTCGTCTGCGCGACGACGATGTTCTTCGTCACGCCGGCGATCGTCGCTTGGCCCGCCGCCAGAAAGAGGCCTTCACCGAGCGCATACGCGCCGCGCGCCGTCGCCGTCGCGGCGAGCGGTGTCACGCCCTGCACCGCGGTATAGGTCTGACGTCCGCAGCTGACGGCCGTGCTACACGCGGCCAGCGTCGGGGCGAACACGTCGCCGGTGCCCGACGAGTCCCACGTCGCGTGCTCCCAGAGCACGTTCGGGCGCGTCGGATCCGAGATGTCGAGCGCGTAGATCGCCGGCGTCTCGTCTTCGGTGTCGGGGCGGTTGCCGGCTTCGAACAACAGCACCGTGTAGATCGAGGTGCCCGTGCCGTAGAAGTTCGCGCGCACGTCGAGCACGCGCGGCGACGCGTCGATCCGCGCCGTGTTGTAGCGGAGGTTGCGCAGGTTGACGCGCGGGATGTACGCCCACAACTCCTTGCCCGGCGTGCACGGGCCGACGTCGTTCATGCAGATCGCGTGCAGCATGCCGTCCGTCGAGCCGACGTAACCGATCGTCGGTCGGCTGCCGTACGACGGGCTCGGTCCGATCACGGCGACGGTCGATCGATCGATCCCGCCGAGCTGCGCGACGCGCGTGCCGGTGTTGTTCGGATCCCAACCCTGCATCACGCGCTGGATGAACTCCTGCTTGTTCGCGGCGGAGTACGTGATCGTGCCGGCGTCCGGCAACATCGCGGTGCCGATCGTGGCGTTCGAATTGGAGACGATCACCCGTCGCTCGACCGCGTTCGTCGCGAGGTAGCCCGGCTGCGTCGTCGTCCACACGTTACGGCACGCTCCCGTCGCCGGGAACGCACAGCCGGTGAAGCTCACCGTCGGGATCGTCGTCGAGTCACCGGCATCGAAGACGACATCCGAACCGGCGTTGTCGTTCAACGCCTCGGCCGTGGTCGTGACCGCGCTCGTCTTGGTGGCGCGCAGGTGGCCCTTCGTCGCCGGGAACGTGAAGCCCAAGATGTCGTCGGGCACGAACACCGACGGCGCGTTACGCGGCACCGTGCGCTGCACGCCGTCCGAGCCGGTGTCGTAACGGTATTCGTAGGTGCCTTGAATGATCGCGCGCTGGGGCGACGCGGTCGCACCGACCGAGCCGATGATCGGATCCGCTCGCGTGACCTCGATGTTCGTGTATGTCTGATCGATGACGAACGGCGGCATCGCGATCAGCGACGACAGCACCATGCGCAGCTGCGCCTGCTGACCACCCGGCGTCAGGTTGTTACCCGGGCTGTAGAACATGACGCCGTTCAGGCTGTTGTTGAGGTAGCGGCCGTACGCGAACATGTCTTGGACGTCCGCGGTGGTCGCGTCGGCGACGTCGTCACACGTCGTCGACGACATCGCGCCCACGACGTGCACGTCCTTGTGGTTGTTGCAGTCGGTGCCGCTCGTGTTCTCGTACGTCATCAGGCGACGCAACGAGACCGGCGCAGTGGCGTACGTCGGGCTGTAGAGACTCGTCGTGCCGCTGACGCGGGTCCAGTTCGTCACGGTACCGGACGAGAAGTTCATGTTGAGGTCGCCGTACTGCGAGAACAGGTTCGACGGGTAGCGAATGATGAGCGGGTTGCTCGACGTCTCGTTGATCGCACCGCCGGTGATGGCGAGGCCGGTGCCCGCTGCGCCCAGCATGCCGAGATCGGTGGGGCAAGCCTCCGCGAAGCCGCTGATCGCGCCGTCGAAGAAGATCGCGTTGCCGGCCGTATACGTGCCGACCGTCGCCGTCATGAACGCACGGATCCGCTGGTTCGTGAGCACGCAGTTGGTCGGGCTGCCTTTCTCGAGCCACAGCCAGCTGAAGTTGCCGGTGATGAGCGCGTTGCTCTGGACATCGGTCTCGTCCATCGAGCAGCCGACGGACTTGGCAGGCAACACGCCGGCCGCGCACCCGGTCGCGAGGTCGTTGATGCCTGCGGCCGAGAGGAAGTTCGGCAGCAGCGTACCGGACGACACGACGGCGACCTTCGGCGGCTCGTAGTCGACGCGCATCGCGACCGGGACCTGCTTCTGGAACTCGACGTACTTGCCACCCGACAGCGGCTGCGTGAAGTCCTGCCAGACGAACACGGCGCTCGGATCGACCTCGTAGTACCAGACGTCGCGGAAGTCGTAGCAGTCGCGGCCGGT
>Ga0316630_10000256_pt1 | contig 15167 bp, 23 predicted proteins | sample OWC_May_M1_C1_D6_FD_207658 | JGI IMG/M metagenome (GOLD analysis project Ga0316630, IMG submission 207658) | Wetland soil microbial communities from Old Woman Creek delta, Ohio, United States - OWC_May_M1_C1_D6_A | ecosystem: Environmental > Terrestrial > Soil > Wetlands | place: USA: Ohio...
AGACAATATAATGGACTTCATGCAAGAGTTTAGGCCCCGAGAAGAGACAGTTCAGTTGCACGATGCACTTGCGATTCAACTTGATCAGTTAGATCGCCTAATCAAAACGTCTAATAATATACATGGTAAGCAGTTAGCCGAGCATTTGATGACATTGATGCTCGGATTCCATCAGTGGACGGTTTCACAGGCCACAGATCTAGCCGACTATTCCCAGGCCATTGCTTCACGGTTGGACGGCGGCATGGATGATGAGACATTTGATTTGTTGACCGTAGTGCATTTGCATTTGGCTGAATTGCAGAAATTGTTTGAGGAGATGAAAGAAATTCTTCCTCCGAATGTTATTGCTCTTGGCGAACGTAATAAGACTCTAGTTACGTCGCTAGCAGCGATTATAGACTCTAGCGGTGACGACGATGGCGATAACGAAGATGCTCCGCTTTTTACGGATGAAGAACCGGATAAGCAGGACGAAGAGGTGTCTCAATGAACGGCGAGGAAGAGGTTACAACATCTTCTAATGAAGAGGTGGCGCCTCCTGTTTTTGATGACGGAAGTGAAGCCGAGTCAGATGGCGAAGACGGCGACGATGGCGATGTAGGATTAGAATCTTCGGACATGAGCGAGAGCTACGGGCCGGGGCCGGCAGCCGGGCCGCATCGTGGCCGACGGAGAAAGAAGCCGTATAAGACTCCGGGGTATGTTCCTGTTCCGTCCGGTAAGAGAGATCTCCTGCCGTGGGAAGATCGCAATCTAGAATGGGATGGTTGGTGCAACGCATTCTCATGGGGTAAAGATCCAACACTGCGCTTTATTTTGAAGCGTCTGGCTCCAGAGCGCGGGCCTAATGGGCAGATTATTAGTGGTGTGCTTGAGACACGAGAAAATAATCCGTGTCTGCTAGAAGAGGTTCGAGGCACGTATGGTGGTGGAGAATATGAAGCTGTTGTTACCGGCTTACATCCGTTGACTCAGGACAATAAGCCTAGGGCAATAGCTCGCCGACGTTTGCGGCTTCCCGGTCCTCCTAATACTATGGATAGTGCTCTTCCGCGAAGTGTTCTGTCAGCTCGGGGCGGCTCCGCAGATCCTATAGCGCGCACTGCTATGGATATGATGAAGGGAGAATTTGAAGCTCTTCGTCGTAATCGCGAAGATTCGCCGCGACTTGTGGAAAAAACTATTTCAACGGTACAGGCTGTTAGTGAGCAGCGAGCCCTGTTTGCAGAAAAATCAGCCGAGGCTCGTATAGCGCTTGTAAATAAACAGCTAGAGGACGCCAAAAATCATAATCGTGAATTAGAGACTCGTCTTCGAAATGCCGAGAGTGAGATGATGAAAAGAGCAGTTGAGAATCAAGAGAAATTAGCCGGAGCTGTGCGTGAGGCACAGGATGGATCTATGGGGATTCTCACACAGCTTTTGCCAACACTTACTGGCGGGGCCGCTGATCAAGTCAAACAGATGGCGACATTGTATCAAGTGCGCGAAGAGCGGCAGGCTGCGGAATACAAAAACATCATTCAGCAAATGCAGTCTAATTTTCAATCGCAAATGGATTCTCGGCAAACTCTGTTCCTTGCACAGTTGGAAACCACGAGGGGGCAGTATGAGAACACTATCGGATTATTGCAGCACGAGCTACAGTCCGCTAGAGCCGAGATTTCATCGTTGCAGCGGCGAATTGAAGAGTTGCGAACGTCATTGGATACTAAGAATCAGGAATTGATTACCCGTGCTCTCGATTCCAAGGGAAGTAAAAGCGCCGTTGAGCAAATGACTGAGTTAGGCGGCATGTTCGAGGCTATGGAATCAATGAAGAGCTTTTTGGGTGGTGGGAATCCGCCTGATGATCTCGAAGGCGTCGAGAGTCCAGTGACCAGAAAGCTACTTAAAATGGGGGAGGGAGCCGTACAGCACTTACCGGCTATTCTTCAGGCATTAAAATCCGGTGGGGGAGCGGTGGCCGGCATGCCTCCGATGATGCAGCCGATGCCCCCTCCGCAGCGTCTTCCGGCGCCTATGGTTGCGGCACCAATGCCAAAGCCAGCCCCGGCCCCGGCCCCGCAGCCTCGTAACATGGTGAGCAAAAAAGATGTAGCGACCGCTTTGCAGTTTATTGAAAATGTTGTCGTGGCCGGTGGTGATACTCCTACTCCAGTTGATGCCGTAGCGAGAACGGCTATTGCTCAAGCCGATAATAATGTCTTGCGAGCATTATCGTCTCGTAAACCTGAAAGTGTTATTGCACAATTAGAATCGCAGAATATGCTTCATGGGCCACTACTGGAAGAGAAAGGAAAGAAGTATCTTTCAGATCTTCTTGTGGCACTGAAGGCGCAGCTAGCATGATCGCCTACTTCAATGATTCACAGTTTCTTTCGGCAGCTTGGAAACAATTACTAGAAACGCAAGCTCATCAAAAACCCGTGTTTTTCGTTGGTGATAGAGAAATTACAACACGAGAAGTGTTGGATGTTCTTGAAGGCAGATCTGTAGATTCTGCCATCGTCGAAGCAATTTCTGGATTTTTTCGGGATACAATGGCAGAAGCCATGCGGGTTGTCCGTGGCCGGTTTGCGGCCGGGCTGAAACCAGAGCTTGACACGGCGAAAAAAGAGAAGTAGGCTGCTCTTGGATGCTGCGGGCCGGGATTCCCGCCCAATGCATTTTTACTGCGGGTGAGGGGATTCCAGTGGTGGCCACTGCTGCCTCACTTATGCCTTCCGAAAGAATCCCGCTGTGTAGACGTACACAGTTAGAGGAAGGCTAATTTCTCTTGCTGTTTTTGTGCCTTTAGGGTAAGCTCTTACCCGTCCACCACCGCGTACCGCACACAGGTGTGGTACAGTGCTTGAAGATTTTGCCCGACCGACAATGCACCTACCGGCCCCGTCTCCTCAAGAGACGCTGGCGTGGATGGCTCGCGAAACTCGTCTAGGACTTGAGGATGTTGAAATTCGGCTGTTCGCTGAACAGCTCGTTCAGGAGTTGTGGCCTCACGACTATTTGAGTGAGTATGCCGCTCTTTTGAATTGGGTGCGGACCCACATTCGATACTCCCGCGATCCTATTATCATTGAACAAGTTAAAACCCCTAGAGCCGTTTTAGAAACCAAAACTGGTGACTGTATGACTCTAGATACTAAGATCATCGTTCGTGATCGTGCTGGTTTTTATTGTCTTAAAACATTAAGTGAACTTAGAGATAGTTTTAATGCATATGATGCCCTGTCTTACAATTTCACAAATCAAATTTTTGAATTTAAACCGATTGTGGCATGGATTGATAAAGGTGAACAGCCGGCTTTTGAAGTAAAGTTACATAATGGATATTCAGCATTCTGCACTTTAGGCCATAAATTTTTTGTTTGGTCACAGCGCGATGGACGATATGATATTCAAAAATTAGAGGAATTATGGCTTGGCGATAAGATGAGGCGAGGATGTGGTCTATTCTTAGCAAAGCAAATTCCTTTCCTCAATCATAATGAGTTTTGGTCTAATTCCGAAGAAATTGCTTGGCTATCTGGCTCTTATGTAGCTGAAGGGTGGCATGAAGGGCATCATGTTTGTATTGCTAAGCAAGATCCAAATGAGAGATTAGAAATTACTAAAAGATTAGATGCGTTAGATATTCCTTATGCTATTAGTAAGCGCACGAAAAGTGCTTATGTTTCTATTCATTCTCATCCTTTTAAGGAATTTTTAAAATCATTTGGACATAGAGCCTTAGTCAAACATATTCCCTTTGAAGGATTATCGGCTTCCAAAGCCATAATAGAATCTCTTTTAAAAGGGTATGCTTGGGGGGATTCGTGGACCAATAAAGACAAGGACTCTCGACGAATTGCAATGCATAGCACTGTTAGTGATGAGCTTGCAGAACAGTTAAAGTTTATTCATTTACTTTTAGGTAGGTATTTGTCTGGTTCATTGGTTATTAAACATGGAGGTCTTGGTAAAAATCCAATTTGGAGATTATGGGAATCTAGTGGAAAGCGGCCAGATAGTCGGAAAGAAGATTTACGTCCTAAAAATCTTATTTCTAAACCAATTCGATTTGTGGAATCAGTCGGAGTTCGGCCAGTTTGTGATATTACCGTAGCGGATAATCATAATTTTGTATTGAGTAATGGATTGATTGCTCATAATTGTGACGACCAGTGTACGTTATTAGGAACACTTGTTGGAACTTTGGGCGGCCGAGCTAGATATGTGGCCGGCGCTTTTAAATTAGATCCTGACGGCTCTCCGAACTTTTCTCATGTCTGGTGTGAAGCTTTTGATCCTGCATCGAAGGCGTGGATCGTTCTAGATCCTGTTCCTGGTAGAAACGTGGCATCCATGCTGCGTCGGATCCTTAGTACAATCATTGTTGAAGCTTCGTAGGAGAATCTAAGATGGCACTTCCGTATCAGCCTAGATTTTTGTATCGTCGTCGTAAGAATAGTCCGATTCCGTCGGCTTATGGTGAATACATTAAACCTAGTCCTGGTTTTGATGGGTTTGGTGGACCGTCTTATACTCTCGGAAGCTTGAGCAATCGTCCCGGTTCGGATTGGTCGACGCCTCGTTATGTGCGTGAAGAACCAGTTATGTTTATGGCCGGATTCTATCAGGACGATGATGAATTACCTCCTGAGGAAGGATATAGTGTTCCGGAGGCTCCCCCTACTGATACTACTGGAGGCGGAGACACACAAACGTATTTAACTGAAGAGGAAATCAAAACTGATTTTGAGCAGAGTGGTAGTGGCTATAGTTGGGATCAATTTCAAACTGATGTCGGAAATTTAGGCCAGCAGGGGTTAGATTATTATAGGGCTCATAAGAAAGAGATTGACACTCTTGTTGCAAGTGGAGTGTCACTTTATAACGCTATGAATCAAACCAGTGGAGGGACGGCACCGATTGCGCCGCCTCCTCCAGCCGCCGCGCCTCCTCCGATTGTCGAACCTTACACCCCTCCGCTTTCCCTAGCTCAGCAGGCTTATCAAGCCATTCGGCGTTCCCCCATGTTGCAGAATCTTCAGGTGCTTAAAGTTAAGCCGAAGACCTCTACCACTACTTATCTTATTCTCGGTGCTGCCGCTGTCGGCGCCTACTTTCTTCTTCGAAAGAAGTAAGTAGTGAATTTTTTATTTCCAATACCGGCTGCGCTAGTTGGGCCTGTATCTTCCGGTCTGAAATTCGGTGCTCAGCGCACCACACATAGTCATGAAGGAGTAGATCTGGCCTGGAATAAGGCCGGAACTCCTGTACTGGCTGCCGCCAGTGGTGTAGTATCCGCTTCTAATGCTATTTCCGGAGATGGCCGACCGTGGGGAGTATACATTGACCACGGTGATGGATGGCAGACACGTTATCTGCATCTTGCGGACGATGGCTTCGCTATCGCTAAAGGTCGCAGTGTTTATGCCGGAGAACAGATCGGGACAGTTGGAGCTTTGGCAAGCGGCCCGCATTTGCATTTTGAAGTGCGTCGAAACGGTGTTCCTGTAAATCCTGAGCCCGTGCTTCAAGCTAGTAGCGGGGGCAATCTATTAGTAATGGTATTAGCTGGAGTTGCGGCTTATTATCTGTGGCGCTGGTGGAGATATTAAAATGATAGCTCCCGTTCTTGTTAAAATCAAAATCAAAAAGTGGATGAAGGATCATAATTTACTTCGAGCCTTCATTGATAGCGGGCTGGTTTCTCGTTTTGATTATGGCGATCCCAAGCTTGTTCTAGTATTGGATTATGAGAATAACGGATTAAAATATTTATTCGATCCAGAATATGGTGGCGGCTCCGTTCATCTTCTTAATGATTTCGACGATGAGGTTCTGAAGCCGCTTAATCTTCATATGGAACAGCTTGGACCGTATAGTATTGGTTTATTTCAAGGCCGTAAGCTTCCGCGTACTAAAAGGAGTCGGTAATGGCGGCGCCCATAATCCCCAATGATCCCCGTATTGCATTGATGTTTGATACGGTTCGTCCTATTATCACTCCTAGTACGTTAGTTCAGTCGGTCTACGAGCCGATCTATTTACCGGATGGTGAAGGCAATATTCCGTCTGCGGCCAACGCCGAAGCGGTTGCACTTGAGCGATTAGGACCGTCTCCTCAGATGGTTCAAGATCCTACGGTGGTTTTTCCGACGCTGCCTGTTTCTTCGCCGCTTCCTCTTCCATATGGGCAGCGTTTGCCGGCTCCGAATTTGCCGACTGGTCCGTCTCCGGTTGTGCCGTCTTCGGGGCAGCCGATGGTTGAACAGTTGACGGCGCCTCGTTATATTTCAGAGTCGTCTGTGCAAAGCTCTGTGCGACCGACTTCATATCCAGTTGTCAATGCTCCATCTGGAGTATCTACTGTAGATCCTGGTGTGGCTCCCGCAGTCAAGCCCGCAATCGTAGCGGCACCGGGTATTGCTCCTATGGATTCTCCGTATACCCCTCCGGATTTCTCATTAAGAAGTCCTGTTCCGTGGTATCAGAGTATCCCTTCGGCGCCCGGTGCGCCGGCTGTGTCGTCATGGGGTATCGGTCCATCGGCATTGGTTCCCGGTCAGTATGCTGCGGTGCGAATGGATAATGGCAGTATTGCATATGTGCCGGCTCCTCCAGCCGGAAGTTCAGTGCATATTGAGGCTCCTTCTGTAAGTGATGCTAGATATACTCAAGCTAGAGCCTCTGATGGCACTACTGTTTATGTTGCTAAGGGAGTCCCGCTTCCGCCTGGAGTTGTGTCTATCCCCGGTGTGACCGATAGTTCTGTTCATATGGAGGCTCCTCCGTCTTCGATTCATATGGAAGCTCCTTCGTCTGGCGATACTCGATATACTACTGCTAGAGCGGCGGATGGAAGTCTTGTGAGTGTTGCAAGAGCATTTCCTCTTCCGGCCGGCGTTACACCGATCCCAGGTGTTACTGATATGGCCCCTCCGAGTCAAGTGTTGACTTGGCCATCCGCTCCTCAGACTTTAGTTGGTAGTGGATTGCCAGGTTGGGTACTTCCTGCTGCTGGTATTGGTCTTGTTCTTTTCTTTCTTTTAAAGAAGAGTAAGAAGGAAGAAGGGAAATAATCATGTTTGGTGATGTTTTTTACACGCCAGCGGATTTGGCTTCGGCTAAGGCCGAAATGAATAATATTCATTCGGCCGTAATGGGGCTATCTACTCAAGCGTCAGGGAAAATTAGTACGCAATTAGTGTTGCGTATTGAGTCTTTTGCTAGTGAAGTTAAAGTTATTAATGAATCATCAAGCAAGTGGTCGTTTGGTACAACTATATTAGAGTATACGGAACGCGCTAGGGCCGCTAGTGCGGTGGGCCGACAACTCGCTAATGAGTTAGCTGGATTACTTAGTATTGTTAATCCGGTTCCGCCGTTACCACAGCCACTATCGTCTGGGAGCATTATGAGTACGATACTTGCGTTGGCTGTAGCCGGCGCTGCCGGTTATTGGCTTTATAAGTGGGCCACTGAAAAGGGGCCCGAACCCTATCCTCGCCACCTTGTTCCGCAGTATGCTGGTGGTCACCGCCGAGGAGGACGTTAATGTATTTTCCTGAGATTAAAGCCGCTGGCCCTGTTGTTGCTTCTGAGTGGGAGACTATTGGTCCGACTCATATGCAATACAATCCCGATGAATACATGCAGCGCATGTATTCATGGCCTAGTGAGCATCGCGGGCAGAAGTTTGTCAATCCTATGCCGGTCGGTGCGGTTGATATTGGGGTTGGTGAACATCCTGCCGATCAAAAGCTGGGACTAGTTTTGCTTCTTGTCGGTATCGGGATTCTTGCTTATTATTTAGGCAAGTCTTCGTCGCCCAGCGTGCGAACCAATCCATACTGTACTCCGCGACGTAGACGAGTCAGGCCGACGCTTCGTCGTATGCGTCGCAGACTTGCTAATATACAGCCTCGTGATGAACTAGGCCGCTTTGTTCCGACGGGGAGATAACAATGAGTCGCTGGCCTTTTTCTTTAGATCTTTTGCCCATTAATGGCATTGTCAATCCGACAGCCTCTATTGAAGACATTAGAGGCCGACTTGTAAATACGCTAAGCATTATCGATGGTGTACTTCAAATGCCTGCTGGCCTTCCTGGCGATTTGAAGCAAGCTATTTATAATGTCCGGTTCCATGTTGTTACCGGAATCGGGCTAATTGATGGCGCATTGCAGTCTGGATTTTCGTATCAGCAGCCTGCGTCCGATGTTGATGGATTGCTGGCAAGTGTCGATAGTCATATTTCGGAGCTTAGAAATGTGCTGCCGTTATGGCATTCCTGGCTTACGAGTGAATGTCAACAGGGTTTCGGGGCCGATGTTCCGGCTCCTATGCGGTCCAGATTTCTCCAAGCGGCGGCGCAGCCTGTTAACACGGGTGATTATGTTGGGACTGGTCTTGCGACACTCGGTCTTTATGGTGTGTCGCGAATTCCGGCGGCTTTTCATGGAATGTTAGATAATCCGTCTGTCTTTCACGGTTATGGCGCTGACGGTATGATGAATCTGCCGCCCGATATTGGAGCCGGATTAGAGAAGGTGGCTGCCACTGATACGACTTGGATCGATACCGGAGCCGGACTTAAAGATCCAATGGGGCCGCCGGCTCCAGCGCCGGCACCAACTAAAATGAGCGCTACTACCTTTATCGTTGGCGGATTAGCAGTCGGTATGTTGCTAGCGCTAATGAAAAGAGGCCGCTAATGTCGTGGCTTTCTGATTTATTAGGTACTACGCAGCCGTCTGAGACGTTAACTCAGACTGGAAAAGATATTAGTGCCACAAGCGAAGAGGTTAGTACTACAGCAAAGGAATTGCGTACTCAGGTCGGTACGGCAACGTCAGGCATTGCTTCGGTATCGCAGACGATAGAGACTGTTGGTAAGTTTGTTGGATTAGGTGCCGGGGTTCTTGCCGGCTATTTTTTGTATAGATGGTGGTCAACACCAGAAAAACGGTCGAGGTAAAATTATGGCAAAGCTGCTTCCTCTCGCTAGTATTACTAGAATGTCCGATATGCGTAATTATGCGCTGGCCGAAGCTGCGGACGCATCGTCTAAGTGTCCTGCCGCTTATGCCGATTATAGCCAGGCCATTCAGATTTTAGACACCTATGCTACTTTTGAAGGTACGGCTCTTGAGATTACGTATGTTGAGCTAGCACGTCAGGCGATTTTGGATGCTCGTAAGACTTGGTATGCCGTCGGGTGTCCCGATCCTAATGCCTCGTCTCCGGAGCCTAAGACCACCTCAGTTACTCCCGTGGCTCCTAGTGAGATTCCGTCGGCTGTTCAATCCGCTCTTGGTTTCGGGACTATTGGGCAGTTTCTTCTTGTTGGTGGCGCTTTATTTGCCGCCATGCTTGTTTTCGGTAAGAAGTCTCTAAAGACGGCAAAGAAGTCGGCGCCGAAGCGGAGGCGACGCACTACCGTTCGCAGAGTTGTGCGTCGTCGCCGCCGTCGTTAAGGAGAACGCTGATGCAATTTGGATTCGGAGAAGTCCCGAGCAGTGAAGATATACAGCTAGTTGAAAATGCCAAGGAAGATTTTTTGGCGGCTCAAGCTGATTTGCTTGCCGCATGGGGTGCGGCACGCGCTAAATGCGGAGGATTCGATTATACTGAGTTGTCTCCCTCGTTATGGTCGCTTAGTAATAAATTGATAGATCGTAACGATTCTGGCAGCGAAGCCGTAATTCTGAATAATTGGATTTCCGATTTTCAACAGAATGGATATCCTTCCGCTGCCAATATCGTAGATCGTATTAACGGGGATATTCAAGCTATTAACGGTGTTTATACTCAAGTTATATCCTTAACATGCCCTCCGGCCGGTGGAAGTGCTGAGAATGGTAGCTCAACTTCCACAACCGGAGGCGGAAGTACGGCCGGGGGTGGAGGAAGCGGTTATAGCACCACCGGAGGTGGCGGGGGTGGTGGCGGCGGAAGCGGTAATGGAGTTGTTCCGATTCCTCCTAAGCCAGTGCAGGCCGGACTCGGTTCATTCGGTTGGTTAGGCTTGATTGCACTTCTTGGCTATATCGTTTATCAGAAGTATGGCAAGAAAAAGAGTATGACTCCGAGCGCTATTAAGCGACGTTCGACTAAACGCACTAAGCGCCTAAAGCCGGTCAAGCGTTCTTACTATCCTCGGTTAGTTGGCCGTATTCGACGGAGTAGCAGGAGTTAGTCATGCCTTATTATGAGCGTACCGGAATGATTAGTCATCGGCATCCTTTTTACGGATTTGGGCAGAATCCTACTCTTTTGGTCAATCCTGCTCCGACGGCTGAACAGCAAGCGAGTCAACAGGCCGCATTGGCAAAGAGTCAGGCTCAAGTTGATGAGTATTTAGCACTCATTAATGCAGCGCATAATAAGTTTCCAGACTATGCACATATAATGATCAAACCAGGAGACGTTCAAGGTGCCAGCAGAAATTATAATGTATTCGGAATTAAATTTGATTCGCTTCAAGATCCGGCAGTTAAGTGCGATATAAGTATTCCTGATCCAGTAGGCAATACTGTAGGTCCGGTTTGTATTTCGGATATGTCAAAATTAATTTTATTGCATACTGCTAAGGATTTAGATGAGTTGAAGTCATTTTTATCTGGTTCAGGATCGTTGGTTGTTCCTGCACTGATTCTTGTCGGAGCTGTTGCTATTTTCTGGTTGACTCTTCGAAAGTAGGGTAGTGCGTTGAATTACTTTCGACCTTATGGGGTAACGAGTTTCGGTCAGGACGAAGACATAGACGATCCTGAAGCCGGTCCAGATCCGGGCTACGATACTATTCTTCCCGAAGAGGAATTAGAGTATATCGATCCTTCGTCCGGTCCTCTCTCTACTCCATATGTCGTCGGCGGGGCGCTTCTGTCCGCAGTCGAAATAGGGGCACTCTTCATGCTCTGGAGACGACAGGGCGGCACCAAAACCTGGCCCTGGTATGCACTGGCCGGGTTCGTAGGTCTGCGCGCCGTCGGTTCCATGCTGAGCTTGTTTGCCCCCACCTATACTGACGTTCCAAACGCCTAGAGAAAATCAATGCACCAGCTCTATTCTCAAAGTCGAATGCCGGCGCTCAGCGACACAATCGATGGCACCACAGCCGGCCTAGCGGTCGGTCTTGTGGCCGTTGAAGCTTATGCTTTATATAAGGTGTTGTCGTCGAGCGGGAAAAAGGATTGGGCCTGGTATCTTCTTGGTGCGGCGGTTGGTATCAACATCCTTCTAAAAGTAACGGTTGCGACGAAGGCTTGATATGAACCGCTTGCATGCACTTCAAATGTTGGGCCAGGTGCCATCGCCGAATATAACCGTGGCCGGAACGACATTCGATTTAGCCGCCGCTGTAGCGCCGCTGGTAAGCGGAGCGCTAATGGGGTATGTCGTTTACCGCACTGCCCGTTCTTTGAAGGTAGACGCTCCGAAGGCTAGGGGTGTTGCTATTACTATCGGTGTCACTACGGCGTTGGGGCAGATAGCTAACGGCTGGTTTCATGGCTGGCTATCGAAAGCGGGGATCGCATGAGTTACGAATATGATAGCGGATTTGGAGATGTTGCGGGCTCCGAATCTTGGCAATATGTTCTTGTTCCTAGAGCCATTCTTTCACGATCTAAATATGGTTATAATGGGAATCAAGTAATAGAGCCGGGACAATTTTTTTCAAAATCATTTTTTACAATCCCCGCTATTGTTAGTGATTATGGTATTAATGTAATAAGTTTGTGGCTAAAATCCATTGGCATCGATCCTGGTTTATACATGATGAATGCGGAAGATGGGCGATTAGCTATAGACGGTAAGAAAGTAGGATTATGTTTTTGGCCCCCCGCGTTTTTTCGTAATCAACAACATTTAGATGCTTGGTTATTCTATTGGAAGACATTTCGCCGGCTGATTTTAGGACGGACTTGTATGTATAATTGGGAGGTGGGAGGTATACCACCGTCTAGTACATCAGCTGATAATGGTATAGCACGATTAAGGCGTCAAACGCTTGATGGCTGGGGGGGAATAATAGATTCAGAATGGGATGCATTAGTCGAGTCTACAGCTTCGGCCGGAGGTTCTATCGAAAATAGATTTGATTTTCAATATGAATATAAAATACCTCAACTATATTATACTGATCCAGAGTTACAAGCAAAAGTGATGGTGCTGTATACGCTAGGGTGCGCGCATATGGCGTATGCGGTTTTTAATTTTTTTCCTGAAATTACTGGGTTGACACAAGATCAATTGTCTCAAATTGGGCATTGCAGACAATCTCCTGATCATCCCGTATTTCCTGGAGCGGCCGATTTACCTTATTATATTGATACTGGACCAAGTTTTGCAGAGGGGCTTCTAGGTCTTTTATCTGCTGGCGCAGTTGGTATTGCGACTGGTGGAGTAGTAGGAGGAGCATTAGCAACAGCTACAAATTTTGCTAGAGCGGCATCACAAGGGAGTCGTTCACCAAGTTTTGTTGGTGTTAGTGTCCCTTCTAATTCTACTTGGACCATGGTGCCAGTACCTTTAGAAGAAGTTGTTGAATCGTCTCGGCTAACTTTGCCGATAGCCGTTATCAATACCGCTTTAGTTCAAAAAGTTCTTGCTCCTACTCTTGCTCAAAAAGCTCTTTCCACAATGCAGACCGCTGTGTGGAAAGGGTCGCCCGCTACTATTATTAAGTTAGCAGAGCAGAAGCAATCTAGTTTGCTTTTGCCTGCTTTAGGGATTGGTGGATTGCTTCTACTTATGAAGTTACTCAAAAAGTGAGGAAAAGAGATGCCTCGATTTACTGGTTATGGTTATAAAGTGGTTGGGATGGCTAACGGAGTTGTTAGTGTGGCTCCGAGAGGGTTTGGTGAAGATTGGAGTACGGTTCCCGGATCGTCGTCTAGTGAAGGATCATTCGGGCCTGTGGCAACACCGCTGGTGGCCCAAATCAATCCATCGTCGATAGAGGCGATTAAATCCGCTATTAAATTCGGCCCCAAGCCACTTCAGCCGCTTGTGGCTAATTTGAATTTGCCTGGTAGCGCCGGCCCCGAAAGCACAACGCCCCCTCCGGTACTGTATGAATGCCCGGACGGTGCGCGAGTTATGGATCCATCACTTTGCTCTGATACTGAGGGAATGAAGAAGTATTTATTGCCGGCCGCTATTTTGGTCGGTGCTATTGTTCTCTCTAAATTGATGTAAGGAGAAATGTCATGCGCTGGTATTGGTGGACCGCTCTCGGACTCGGTGGATTGTATATGCTTTCTAAAAAGTCGGCTGCTCCGGCGCCGGCTGTAGCGGCTGCAACACAGCCGATTACTACGGCCGGAGGCGCCGTTGAACCTATCACTGTCGCCCCTGCCACCGGCATTGTGGCTGTTGATGTTGCTCAGTCCGCTTCCACTGAGATGTTGATTCAGACTATTCAGGCTAAGTACGGACTTTCGGTCACTAATGTGTCCATGACACAAAACCCTGATGGTACTTTGACTTTCACTGGTCAGCAGTTATCGCCCGACGAGCAATCGTATGTTACGGTTCATCTCGGGACTTTCAAGACCGCTAGTGATGCAGTAGCGTGGGCGACTAGCGCTGCGGTGTAGCAATGATCTATTCGGTTTTCGATTGGAATGGAAAGAAAGATCACTACGTCTACTTTGAAGGCGACGGTGAAGGTCTAGGAATTCGCCCAAAGGCCAAAAAGATTTTCGACGACAATAAAGGCCACAAGTTAGAAGATTTACTACCGGAGCTTCCGGCCGGTAGTAAGTTAATCGGCCATGGGGAACATCCTAAAGGACGAATTGCAGTTCTCAATACGGAGCTTCGTGCTTCGCTAGGTGAAGAGAATCCGGTTGTGACTCATCCGTGGCTCTCTTTACTTGGCTGGGCTGGTGTTATTTTCGGTGGCTTTTATGTTGCCAAGTGGCTTGGTGAAAAAGCTGTTGCCCGGAGATAACTATGTCTCGAGAAACGAAAGACACAATTTATTTCTGGAAGAAGGCCAAAAAGCAAGCCAGAGACGATGGCTTTTTGCCGGGCGAGCACGGATATTGGGATCGCGTCCACTACCACTTTAAAAATCTTACATCTAGACCGCAACTTTCTTTTCCAGAGCGCAATCCTCCTGAAGTCGATGATAGAGCGTATCATGATTTTCACGGAGTAGAGCCCAATCGAATTGATTCAAAACGCGCATGGGTTCCTGGCGAGATGGTATTATTAGGAGAAGGTGTTGATGTCGGCTATAGAGCTATTGATCATACGTCCACTAAGGGTCCTGGTCCTTACGTGCATGATTTTGGTCGCGGTGTGCGTGCGTATCGTAGAGCGAGGCCGGGAGAACAGCCTGATAAGATTTGGTCGAAATTTCCTCGAGATCTAACTATTCTGGGCAAAGCTCTAGGGTTCTCGTACCGCGACGATAACGGGGAATTAGTAGAGATAAAGGGCGGAATTCGACAGCTCGCTACTACTCCTGACCGACGAACCCTAGTGCTTGTTGGCAACGGCGTTGATTATTTGATTGAAGGCGGCAATATGCATGTTGCCGATTGGATTCGTGATTAAGATGCCACGAAGACGCGAAGACGAGGGACATCAGGGATATTCTAATTACGAAACTTTTACTATTGCTGTCGAAATCGATAACGATCGTAATCTTTCTAATTATTGGAGGAATAGAGCAAAAGATATTTACGAACATGAAGCTTATGTCAGTAGATCTATGTCCAGATGGGATTCTGCTAGAATTATTTTAGCGGATGCGATGAGAGAGCATTACGATAGCGAAGCTCCTGAACTTGAAGGGGTATATGGAAGTCTTTTGGCAGCCGCGCTAGGTGAGGTGGACTGGCTCGAATTAGCTGAAGAGCAGTTGAAGACTTTCCCGCGCCCCATGGGATCGTGGCTTGATTGAGAGTCTGTAAGTGATCTTACGTTCTGCCGACTACATTTGTAGTGACGTGACCACACCTATTTAGTACGCTATTACCCGTGCTACAGCGAGTGTACCGCCACTCGGCTTTTTCTGGCACAGCATAGACAGCCGACGTTCTTCCCGGTCGGACGGACGGCTTTGGCACTCTCGGAGTGAGTGACAAAGGAGTCCGAATGATTTCTATGCTTCGTCTCATTAATCCGCCTGGCCACAGGCCCCGTAGGGGCTGGAC
>Ga0316630_10000257_pt1 | contig 15154 bp, 12 predicted proteins | sample OWC_May_M1_C1_D6_FD_207658 | JGI IMG/M metagenome (GOLD analysis project Ga0316630, IMG submission 207658) | Wetland soil microbial communities from Old Woman Creek delta, Ohio, United States - OWC_May_M1_C1_D6_A | ecosystem: Environmental > Terrestrial > Soil > Wetlands | place: USA: Ohio...
CGCGACGCTCGAGGACGCCCGCCGGGCCGGCATGGTCCGCAACCTCGGCGTGTCCGTCCGCGGCGCGGGCAGCGAGGTCCAGGCGCGGGAGGCCTTCGGCCGCGGCTTCGGCGTCCTCCAGGTCGTGTACAACCGCCTCGACCTCCGGGCCGAATCGGCCGTCTTTCCCTACGCCCGGCGCTTCGGCCTGGGCATCATCGGCCGCGTCCCTCTCGCGAGCGGCCTCATCAGCGGGAAGCACGAGGCCTTCGACAAGTTCGGGCCGGACGACTTCCGCTCGACGCTCGGGAAGGACGAGATCGCCCGCCGCGTCCGCGAGGCCGAGAAGCTCGCCGACGAGGAGCTCCCGTTCGGCGTCTCGCGGGTCCGCTGGGCCCTGGCCTGGTGCCTGCGCGATCCCGTCGTGGCCGCGGTCATCCCCGGGGCCAAGACGCCGGAGCAGGTGGCCGAGAACGCCTCCGCCGCCGACCTACTTTCCGATCGCATCCCCTGACCCGGGCTTGAGGCACTCGTCCCGGAACCGCGCCGCGAACGCGTCCACGTCCTTCGGCGAGAGGGCCGTCTTTCCCTCGGCGAGGTAGGCGTTGTAGATCCGGTTGAAGCAGGCTTGGTAGCGGAACCGGTCGGTCTTCCCTTTTTCGTCGACGGCCGGCTCGTCGTAGAGCCGGACCGAGATGAGGTCCTCGCGGTCCTGGGCCAGGCTGTAGACGTAGTTGGCCGCGGCGTAACAGCTGTCGGTCGTGGCCTCGAGGTCCTCGTGGGGATTGAGGGCGAGCGGCTTGTCGAGGATGGCCAGGCCGAGCAGGTCGATGGGCGTGAGCTCGCGGGAGTAGAAGAAGTTCTCGCCCTCCAGGCGCGGCGAAATGATGCCGCCGTCGCAGGCGCTGCCCTCTTCCCAGGCCCGGACGAGGCCGAGCCAGCCGCCGGACTTCTGGAGGAGCAGGATGTTGTCGACGTCGGCCGGTTCTCCCGAATTGAACTTGATCGCGAGGATGTAGGTCTCGGCCCCCCCGGTCAGAGGCGCGGCAAAGGCGGCGTAGCCGAAGAAGGGGGTCCGGCCGGTCGACAGGTCCTCCTCGAATTCGGTCACCCACCAGCCGGGCTGGTCCTCCCATTGGAGGCATTCGTACCTCGTCTCGAAGGCGGCCAGGTCGAGCTGACCCGTCCCGGAACGGTACAGGGCGCTGACCGCGGCCGGGTGGACGGCCGTGCCCCGGAAGGTGAATTCGCCGGGGACGTCCTCGACAGCGGGGGTCTTGCAGGCGGCGCAGGCCAAGCTCAGCAGGAGCAGGGCGGCTAAAACCGGGATCGTTAAGGGGGCGGGCGCGGTCCGGCGGGGCGGCTTCTTCATGGTCTGGCTCCTTTGATCTTTAGACGTCTGGCGGGCATGCCATCTTCCCGCCGGCCCGGAGTGGGGACACGTACCCGGTACATGTCCCCACGGGGGAACCTTATGGGGGGCTCATTCGTATTTAATGACAATGAGAGGCGTATGTCCAGACCGGTAACGGAGAGCGCATTGAAGAGAACCCTGACCCTCCTCGCCCTCGGCTCGCTGCTGATGGTCCCGGCGGCCTTAGCGGCCGCCCAAGAAAAGGCCGCGCCTGCCGCCAAGCTTAGCGAGGCCGGCCCCGTCCTGGCCAAGACGGCGAAGCCTCCCGTGATCGACGGCGTCCTCGACGACGAGGCCTGGGCCACGGGCCTCAAGTTCGACGGGTTCAAGACCTTCAAACCCGACTATCACAAAGACGCCAGCCAGAAGACCGAGGCCTGGATCGCCTACGACGCCGAGAATTTCTATTTCGCCTTCCGCGCCTATGATTCCGAGCCGGCCAAGATCAAGGGCGCCGTCTGCAAGCGGGACGCTCTTTTCCAGGACGACGTCGTCTTCATCATCATCGACCCGTTCAACGACCAGCAGAGCGGCTTCTCCTTCATCGTCAACCCCTGCGGCATCCAGGGCGACGGGATGGTCAACGTCCAGGGCAATCTCGAGTTGAGCTTCGACGCGGTCTGGTACAGCGCCGGGAAGATCGACGATCTGGGCTGGACGGCCGAGGCTCGCATCCCCCTCAAGAGCCTCCGCTTCCCTAACCGGAAGACGATGACTTGGCGGGCCCTGTTCGTCCGCTTCTTCACCCGGACCTCCGAGCAGGTGAGCTTCCCGCCGATGGATCCGGAGTACGGCTCGCTCATGGGCCAGGCCCAGCCGTTCCAGGTCTCGGGGCTCAAGTACCAGCGTGTCGCCGAGCTCCTGCCCGCGTTCACCTTCGGCCGGACCCAGGAAGCGACCGTCGAGAGCGAGGGCCAGCTCGTCCGGAACAAGACCCTCGACATCGACGATGTCAGCCTCACCGGCAAGCTCGGAGTCACCTCGGAGCTGACCCTCGACGGCACCTACAACCCCGACTTCAGCCAGGTCGAGGCCGACGCCGGCCAGGTCGACTTCAACCAGCGGTACTCGCTCTACTACGAGGAGAAGCGGCCGTTCTTCCTGGAAAGGAACGACCTCTGGCAGTTCGGCGGGGCGGTCGAGGAGGGGCCCCTCCAGGCGATCGTCTACACCCGGACGATCGTCGACCCGGGCTTTGGCTTCCGGCTGACCGGCAAGGTCACGCCGCGCGACACCGTGGCCGCCATCTACGCCCAGGATAACCTGCCCGGCGACGAGGTCGACGAGCACCCCGACTTCACCATCGCCCGCTACAAGCACTCCCTCGCGGACGATGCCTACATCGGCGCCTTCTACACGGGCCGCGAGGCCGGGAGCTCCTACAACCGGGTCGGGGGGTTCGACGGGCGGTTCCGGCTGAGCCCCCTCGAGACGGTCTCCTTCCACCTCCTCGGCTCGTTGACCAAGGCCCCGGGCGCCGATTCGACCGACGCCGACCACGCCCTGGGCCTGAACTACGCGTTCTCCAACCGCAAGTGGACCCTCGATCTCGGCTACCAGGACATCTCGGAGAATTTCCAGATCGACACGGGCTTCGTCTACCGGACCGGCCTCCGGCGCTTCTCGGCGTTCGCGATGCATAACATCTACCCGAAGTCGAAGTTCTTCCAGAAGATCGAGCCTTTCTACTGGAGCTATCACCTCTACGACACGGTCGACAACATGTGGGAGACCGTCAACCTCTTCACCCTGCGCTTCAGGCTGCCGCGGAACGCGCAATTCCGGATCGACAACCTGCTCGCCAACGAGGTCTATGCCGGCCGGTTGTTCAACAACAGCGGCCTCGGCATGCAGGGGGAGGTGCAGGTCGCGAAGTCCCTCTATCTCCAGCTTTTCGCCCGCTGGACGGGCAGCGTCTATTACGATCCGGCCGACCCCTACCAGGGCTACGGGACGCGGGCCATGGCCTATCTCAAGTACGAGCCCATCACCCAGCTCGACTTCACCCTGTCGGCGACCTATATCGATTTCTACAGGAAGGCCGACAAGGTCAAGGTCTACGATTACCTCATCCTGCGCAGCCGCAACACCTTCCAGCTCAACAAGTACCTCTTCGTCCGCGGCATCGTTGAGTACAACGACTTCTACAAGAGGATGACCCTCGACGGCCTGGTTTCGTTCACCTACATCCCGGGCACGGTCGTCCACCTGGGCTACGGGTCGGCTCTGGAGAAGGCCGAGTGGGACGCGAGCCTCCCCGGGTTCGCCCCGAGCAGCCGCTTCCACGAGATGAAGCGCGGCTTCTTCTTCAAGGTCAGCTACCTTCACAGGTTCTAAGATGAAGAAATACCTCTTGGGTTTCCTGTCGGTCCTCCTCCTGTTCGCTTCGATCGCGGGCGCCTCGTCCAAAAAGCCCAAGTCCGATCGCGACGGGCGCGCGGCCGGCGGCCAGGGGATGTGGGTCTGAAGGGGGACAGGTACCTCCGGTACGTGTCCCCGGTCTTTCTAAAAGCCTTTATTCTTGGAGAGGCCCCGCCGACTGCAACTTTTGACGCGGTCCCTTCGTCTATATGTGTGGAGTGAGCGAGATGAACCAGAGAACGCACGGCGCTTCGAGGATAAAGACGCTCCGGCTCGCCGTCGGGCCCGGGGCGTCGGCGATCACCCAGCTGGCCGCGGCCATGGCCGGACGGGGCACCAAGCGCTCGGCCCGCATGTCCGTGGCCGGCTTTATCTTTCCTTATTTACCCGGTTTTCCGGTTCTCGCCTATCCCGGGAGACGGCCCTTGGCGCCTGCGCTGGTCCGCAGGGGCTCCGTTTCCCGCTAGAGAAGACCCCCCCTGTTCCTTGGGGACGCGCCCGGGTGCGTGTCCCCCTTTTTATTATCCCGCCCGCGCTTTGAATTCCGGGGGCGCTCCCTGTATATTGAACCTGTCCATCGACCGAGGGGAGCAAGCCCGATGACCGAGCCCGGCAACCCGACAGAGATCCCTCCGCCAAGCCGACCCGGCCCGTCGCTGTCGCTCTTCGACGCCGTCAACATCTCCCTGGGCTCGATCATCGGCGCCGGCATCTTCGTTATCCTCGGGGCCGCCGCCGCGGTGGCCGGCCCGGCCCTCATCCTTTCGGTCCTGATCGCCGCCGTCGTCTCCCTCCTGACGGGTTTTACGGCGGCCGAGCTCAGCCGGATGTATCCGCGGAGCGGGGGCGTTTACGTCTTCGCGCGCGAAACGCTCTCCGTATTCCCCGGCTTCCTTGTCGGCTGGGTCTGGTTGTTCTCGAACCTGGTCAGCGGGGCGACGGTGGCCGTCGGCTTCGGCCACTACCTGAACTACCTCATCCCCGCGCTGCCGGCGTCCGTGGGCATCGTCGTCGTCGTGGCCTTCACGGTCATGGTCCACCTGGCCGGGGCCAAGGAGTCGAGCCGGTTCAACAACGTCCTGGTCCTCGTCAAGATCGCCATCCTGCTGTTCTTCTCCGGGGCGGCCTTCCTCCATTTTCAGGGCGCGAACCTCCGGCCCTTCCTGCCCTTCGGATTCCGGGGGGCCTGGGCGGGCGCCGCGACCATCTTTTTCGCCTATGCGGGATTCGCCCGGGTGGCCATCGTCGCCGACGAGATAAAGGAGCCGCGCAAGAACGTGCCGCGGGCGACCCTGCTCTCGATCTTCATCTCGACGCTGATCTATGTCCTGGTGGCCGTGGCCGCCGTGGGCGGCGCGGGGGCCAAGCTCCTGGCGGGGTCGGGATCGCCGCTCGCGGACGCGATCGGAAGCATGGGGATGAGCTTCGGCGCCCGCCTGGTCGCGCTGGGCGGCCTCGCGGCCACGGGGACCGTGGCTCTGGCTTCGCTTCTGGGCCTCTCCAGGCTGGCCCAGGTGATGTCCGGCGACGGCGAGCTTCCGGCCTTCATCGGCCGACCGGGCGGCCGGACGTCCGTTCCCCGCAACGCCATCCTGATCGGGGGGGTGGCCATGTCGGCGCTCGCCTTTATGGCGGACCTGCCCCACATCGCCTACATCAGCAGCTTCTCGCTCCTCCTTTATTATGCGGCGCTCAACGTGAGCGGGCTGAAGGTCCTCAAAGGGGGCATGCGGGTCGTGACCGGCCTCGGCCTTCTCTCCTGCTTCGTCCTGATGGCCAGCCTGCCGATGCTTTCATGGATCGTCGGCGCCGCGGTCGTCGCGGCCGGCGCTCTGTACTACGCAGGGGGCACAGCCAAACGGGCCAAGCGCCACGGGTGAGGGGCCGGCCCGGCGTGACCGGCCTCGCCGCGGCGCCGATTTCGTTTGACTTGGTCGCCCGCCCGGCGGAATAATCCCCATTCGACGGAAAGGCCGAACAAGACGGAACAAGAAGGAGGGCCTTCGATGAAGAGAAAAGAATTCCTCAGGATGGCGGCCGGGCTGGCCGGCGGGGTCGCCGGCGTGCCCTTGATGCGGAAGCTCGTCGCGGCTGGAGTCGGGAGCGCGCCTTTCGCCGATCTCCTGGCCCAGGCCGAGGTCGCGGGCGGCGACGAGGCCCTCTGGAAGCTCGTCCGCGGCCAGTTCATCCTCGATCCCAATTGGACCTACCTCAACTTCGGCGGCCTCGGCTCGTGCCCGGTGCCCGTGCTGAACGCCCTGGTCGAATTCACCCAAGCCGAGGAGCGGGCCCCGAGCGCGGGGCACGACGAGAAGCCCTGGCAGGAGGTCAAGACGAAGCTGGCCCGGTCGCTCGGCAAGACCTGCCGCAAGGAAGACCTGGGGCTCATCGGCGGCGCGACCGAGGGCGTCAACGTCATCGTCAACGGCCTCGCCCTCAAGAAAGGGGACGAGGTCATCACTTCGACCCACGAGCACGTCGCCGTCCATTCCGCCCTGCTCAACCGCATGCAGCGCGACGGCATCGCGATCCGCCTCTTCGAGCCGGACATCGTCAGGGCGGCGGGCAACGTCGACCGCATCTCGCGCCTGATCACTCCGCGGACGCGGCTCATCATCTTCAGCCACGTCACCTGCACGACCGGGCAGCTCTTCCCGGTGAAAGAGATCGCCGCGCTGGCCCACGCCAAGGGGATCTGGTTCGCCCTCGATGGCGCCCAGGCGCCCGTATGCTCGCCGTTCGACATCGTCGAGACAGGCGTCGACTTCTACACCTGCAGCACCCACAAGTGGATGATGGGCCCGAAGCGCACGGGCTTCATCTATGTCAGGGACGGGATGCTCGACGCCCTCCGGCCGCAGACGGTCGGGGGCGGCTCGTCGAAGAGCTACGATGTCGCCAAGGGCGAGTTCATCCTGCACCCGACGGCCGCGAGGTACGAATCGGGGACCCAGAACGACGCCCTGTTCTATTCGTTGGGGACGGCCCTCGATTTCGTGGAGACGATCGGCGTCGACCGCATCGCCCGCCGCTGCCGGCCGATGGCCGAGCGGTTCTACGGGGGGCTCGGCGAGATCCCCGGGGTCGAACGGCTGTCGCCCGAGGAGGAGGCCTACCGGACGCTCATGATCGGCTTCCGGATGAAGACGCACGCGAATACGCAGATCATGGAGCAGCTGGCCAAGGACAAGATCAAGGCCCGGCCCGTGAGCGAGGGCGGGCTCGGCTCGATCCGCGTCTCGTTCTATCTGAACAACCGCGATGAAGACGTGACCGCGATCCTGGACTCGCTAAAGCGGCTGGCGGGCTGACGGATACTCGGCGGCGAGCTCGGCGACGCGGCGGACGCGGCGCTCGAGCCCGTCCGGGGGGACCTGGTCGGCGACGCCGAGGACGTAGCGCGGCTCCGAGGCCATGACCCGCAAGACCGCCCGCGTGTGGCGCTCGAATTCGGCGTCGGAGACGATGTCCGTGAAATAGACGCCGGGCAGTCCGCCCCAAAAGACCGCCCGACTGCCGCCGCGCCATTCGGCCCAACGCTCGACCTCGAGGTCTCCGACGGGCGCGGGCGTCATGGCCTCGATGAAGGTGAACCCGGCGCTCGCGACCTGGCGGAGAAGGCCCTTCAGTGTGCCGTCGAGGTGGACGCAGGAGTACTTGCCCGCGGCGGCGATCGCGCGGCACCAGGATTCGTGGTCATCGCGCATGTAGAGCTCGTAGAAGCGCGGCCCGACGACCTCGGAGGAGAGGTTCTCCGGCATCATCAGGATCTCGGCCGGGCTCGCGACGGCGATCCGGGCGGCCCGGTCGTGGGCGGCGCGGACGGCGGCCAGCGTCTCGAGGAGCTCGCCGGGCGCGTCGGCGGCGATCTCCGCGACCGCGGCGATCCCGGCGTCGAGGGCGACCATCTGCATGAGCGGGCTCTTGGGCAGGTAGCAGAGGACGACGCCCTGGCCGCCGACTTGGAGCGCGCGCCTCTCGGCGAAAGCGTAGTCGGGTTCGTAGCGCGTGTGCTCGAATAAGGAACGATAGGCGGGGAGGTCCGCGACGGACTTGACCAGATGCTCGGTCGGCGCCTCGGCGAACGAGTCGGGGAGCCACGTCCAGGTCTCGGTCAGCGGTCCGCGCGGCGTCTCGATGCGGCGGCGCCGGGCCGGGCCCTCGCGCCACTCGGTGACGCGGCAACCCTCGATCGTCGTCCGGAAAGGGAAGTAACCTTGCAGGTAGAACCCGACGCCGAGGTCGCGGTGCCAGTCGATGTAGGCGTCGCTCTCCTTGAAGCCGGCGGGTTTCAGGCCGCGGCCGATGAGCGCCGTCGCCCAGTAATCGAGATCGCCGAACCAGGGGACCCGGTCGGGCCGCCCGCCCCGAAGGAGGGTCAGGACGCGCTCGCGTTCCGTCATCATGCGCCCGGAATATATCCTCCGCCCGCTCCGCCTGTCAACGGTCATGATCATGGTCTTCAGGCAAGATAGAATAGTAATGATTCATTACTTGACATCTTCCTTACATCATCTTATTATCCTCGTGGAGGAAGCCATGCTCTGCAAGCGGACGTATAAAAACCAGATCACTATCCCCAAAAAAGTCATGGAGAAGTTCGACGGGGTGGAGTATTTCGAAGCGAGGATCCGCGAGGGAACGATCGTCCTCGAACCCGTCGAGGTCAAGCCTTTGGAGAAGAGCCGCCTGGCCAAGGTCAGAAAGAAGATCGCGGCCCTGGGATTGACGGAGCGGGATATCGAGGACGCCGTCGTATGGGCAAGAAGCCGGCAAGAATAAGGGCGGTCCTGGATACGAACGCCCTCGTCTCCGCGTTGCTTTTCGGCGGACGGCCGGGCCTGTTGATCTCTCTATGGGAGAGCGGCCAGGTCGTCCCCTTGCTTTCCAGGGACGTCCTGCTCGAATATGCCCGCGTATTGGGATATCCGAAATTCGCCTTGAAACCAGAGGATATCAAGGGCCTCATCGAGGAACATGTCCTTCCGTTCGCGGAAATGGTCCTCGTCGACGAGACGCCGGCGATCGTCCAGGAAGATCCGGCCGATGACAAATTCCTGGCCCTGGCGCTCACCGGCCGGGCGGACTTTCTGATCTCTGGCGATAGACACCTTTTAGCCTTGAAGAGGTATCAGGGGATTGATATCCTGACGCCCCGACAGCTCCTCGAGCGCCTTGAACTCGCAGAGGAATAGGAGATCAAGATCGCATGAGCGATCGGCAGGGTCGCAACCACACGCGGGTCGGGCCCCGCGCCGACGCCCGCGCGCGGTTCGAGGTTTGGCTGGCCGCCCGGGCCAAGAACGTGCCGCGCGTCTCGTATCCGCCGGAGCTCCCCATCACGGCCATGGCCGGGGAGATCGTCGAGGCGTTGCGCTCGCCGCGCCGGCGGGTCATCATCGTCTCGGGCGAGACCGGCTGCGGCAAGAGCACGCAGATCCCGAAGATGTGCCTCGAGGCGGGGCGGGGGATCGCCGGGCGCGTCGGCGTCACCCAGCCGCGGCGGCTCGCGGCCGTGACCATCGCCCACCGCATCGCCGAGGAGATGGGCGAGCCGCTGGGGCGGTCGGTCGGCTACAAGATCCGCTTCCAGGACCGCACGGCCCGCGACAACTACGTCAAGGTCATGACCGACGGGATCCTGCTCGCGGAAACGCAAGGCGACCGCTTCCTCCACGAGTACGACACGATCATCATCGACGAGGCCCACGAGCGCTCGCTCAACATCGACTTCCTGCTCGGCATCATGCGCCGGCTCCTCGACGAGCGGCCCGAGCTCAAGCTGGTCATCACCTCGGCGACGCTCGACACGGAGAAGTTCTCCAAGGCCTTCAAGAACGTGCCGGTCATCGAGGTCAGCGGCCGTCTCTATCCCGTCGAGGTCGAGTACCGCGTTCCGGACGAGGAGGAGGCCGAGGATAAGGACTACGTCGACCAGGCCGTCGAGGCGGTCGAGTACCTGAGGCGCGAAAAGCCGCCCGGCGACATCCTGGTCTTCATGCCGACCGAGCAGGACATCCTCGAGACCTGCCGCATGCTCGAGGGCCGGAAGTGGCCGGCGGTGAAGGTGCTGCCGCTCTTCTCGCGCCTGCCGGCCGGCGAGCAGAGGCTCGTCTACACGGTGACCGTGCCCAAGATCGTCGTGGCCACCAACGTCGCCGAGACGTCGCTGACGATCCCCGGTATCCGATATGTCGTCGACACGGGCGTCGCGCGGATCGCCCAGTACCAGCCCGGGACGCGCATCAACAGCCTGCCGATCTCGCCTGTCTCGAGGGCCTCGGCCGACCAGAGGAAGGGGCGCTGCGGACGCGTGAAGGAAGGGCTGTGCGTGCGCCTCTACAGCGAGGTCGATTACGAGAAGCGCGACGAGTTCACCTCGCCGGAGATCCTGCGGTCGGACCTGGCCGAGGTCATCCTGCGTATGACCGACCTGGGGCTGGGCGACCCGCTCGAGTTCCCGTTCATCGACCGGCCCGCGGCGAAGGCGGTCCACGACGGCTACGACACGCTCGTGGAGCTGGGCGCGGTGCGAAAAATGGGGCGAGCCCCGGAAAAACAGGGACACAATACCTATTCACCCATTTATGCTCCGGCCAGCCCAGATCGGAGGACACAATACTCAGCTCCAATTTCGAGGTGGGAGCTGACGGAGAAGGGCAGGGCGATGGCCCGGATGCAGCTCGACCCGCGCCTCGCGCGCATGCTGATCGAAGCGCAGGAGGAGCGGTGCCTGCCCGAGGTGGCCGTGCTCGCGGCGGCGCTGAGCATCCGGGACCCGCGGGAGCGGCCGCCGGAGAAAGCCCAGCAGGCCGACGCCGTTCACGCCGCGTTCCGCCATCCCGACTCGGACTTCCTCGTCCTGCTCAATATCTGGAATCGCTTCCATGGCGATTACGAGAAGCTCGGGTCGCTCGTCCAGAAGCGCCGCTTCTGTCACGAGAACTTCCTGTCGTTCCCGCGCATGCGCGAGTGGACGTATCTGTATGCCGAGATCGAGAACGCTCTCAAGGAGCTGGCGTTCGGACCGCGGGCGGGGCGGGGGAGAGGGCGCGCCCGCCCAGATGAAGCGGCAAAGAGCCGCGGCGAAGGCATGGAAGAAGGAGGAAATAGGGGAATTGGTATTGTGTCCCCGATTTTGCATACCGACATCTCGCCGGCGCTCTATGGGGCGATCCACCGGTCCATCCTCAGCGGGTATCTCTCGAATATCGCCGTGCACAAGGAGAAGAACGCCTACGCGGGGGCCAAGAACCGAGAGCTCCTGCTCTGGCCGGGCTCGGTCCTGTGGGGGAAGGGCGCCGGGTGGATCGTCTCGACCGAGGTCATCCGGACCTCGCGCCTCTTCGCCCGGACGGCCGCCCGCATCGATCCGGCCTGGCTCGAGCGGCTGGGCGGGCCGATCTGCAAGCGCTCCTACTCCGACGCCGCCTGGGACCGCGGCCGGGGCGAGGTCACGGCCAAGGAGCGCGTCACGCTCTTCGGCCTCGAGATCGTGCGCGACCGCCGCGTCTCCTACGCCCGCGTCAACCCGGCCGAGGCCCACGAGATCTTCGTCATGAACGGCCTCGTCGAGGGCGAGATCGACGACCCGCCGCCCTTCCTCGTCCACAACCTCGCCCTGCAGCAGAAGGTCGAGGCCATGGAGGAGAAGCTGCGCCGCCGCGACATCCTCGTCGCCGAGGCGGAGATCGCCAAGTTCTACTCGGCGAAGCTCCCGGGCATCCACGACATCCGCACGCTCCGCAAGCTCCTCAAGGACGTCCGCGACCGCGGCGGCGACGACTCTTTCCTGCGCCTCTCCGAGGACGGCCTCCTCAACTATCGCCCGGGCGAGGGCTCCGTTTCGGCCTTCCCCGACACGGTCGAGGTGGCCGGGCGTCCGTTCCGGGCCATCTATAGGTTCGCGCCCGGCGAGGAGGACGACGGCGTCACGTTGACGGTTCCGCCCGAGCTCCTGAGCGCCATCCCGCCGGACCGCCTCGAGTGGGGCGTGCCCGGTCAGTATCATGACAAGATCGCCGCGCTCATCAAGGGCTTGCCCAAGCGCTACCGGAAGCTCCTCGTCCCGGTAGGGGAAAAGGCGGAGACGATCGCCCGCGAGATGCCTCAGGCGCCCGAGGAGGCGCCTCTCTTCAAGGCCGTAGCCGAGTTCGTCAAGCGCCGCTTCGGGATCGAGATCCCGGCCCGCGAATGGGCCCTAGCAGATGTGCCGCGCCACCTGCGCATGCGCGTCGCCGTGACCGATCCCGCGACGGGCCGGACGATCGACGCCGGGCGCGACGTCGAGCTGTTGCGGAAGAAGCTTGGGGCGGCCGACCAGGCGCCATCAAAGGTCGAATCGCCGGCCTGGCGCGAAGCCCAGAGCGTCTGGGAGAGGACGGGGATCGATGACTGGAATTTCGGCGATCTCCCCGAGAAGATCGCCGTCGGGACGTCCCTCACGGCCTACCCCGCCCTCGCCATCGAAGAACAGAAGGTGTCAGACCTACCCTTTACCCAAAAACGGGTAAAAGGTAGGTCTGATACCATCTTGAACGCGGAAGCTTCTGTCGCCGTCCGTCTCTTCCCGACCCGCGCCGAGGCCGAAGCGGCGCATAAGAAGGGCGTCCGAGCCCTCTTGATGCGCAAGTTCGCCAAGGAGCTGGCTTACGTCCGCCGCTACCACAAGATCCCGGCCGAGTTCGACCGGGCGGCGCTCCTCTTTGGCGGCCGGGAGGCGATCGAACGGGCGATCGAGGAAGCCCTGGCCCGCGACGTCTTCGAGAGTAACATCCGCACCGAGGTCGAGTACAAAGCTTATGAAGCCGAAGTCGGCCGGACGCTCTTCGAAAAAGGTCATGCCCTGACCCAAACGGTCGTCAAGATCATTGAGCTCAACGCGAAGCTCCGGACCGAGCTCGCCGCCGCGGGCGGGGGAGGGGGAGCGCCGAGCGGCGCGGGCAAAGCGGGCGCGAAGCTCAGTCTTTACGAGCTCAGCCGGCTCAAGGAGAAGGTCCGGCCGGAGTATCTCGACGCCGTCGCCGCCGACCTCGACCGCCTCGCCCCGAAGGATTTCCTCGAGATTTATCCTCTCGCCCGGCTCGTCCGCATTCTCCGCTATCTCGAAGGTCTCAAGATCCGGCTTGAAAGGGCCCGCGTCGACCCCGATAAGGACCGGGCCAAGTCCGCCCAGCTCGAGCGCTACGTCTTCGAACTCACCCGCCTTCAAGCCGCCCTCGCCAAATCGGGGACACAATACCCATTCACCAATTCTTCAGCGACGGCGGCGGCCAAAAAAGGGGGACAGAGTATTGTGTCCCCGATTTCCGACGAAAAACGCGGCGCGGTCGACGAGCTCCGCTGGATGATCGAGGAGTTCAAGCTGGCCCTCTTCGCGCCCGAGATCAAGACCGCTTTCCCGATCTCCGCCGTCCGGCTGGCCCGCAAGATCGCCGAGATCGACGCCCTGAGCTGAAGGACCTCCTTGCCGGCCGATGAGAATTCGAGCCTCCCGGCGGCGTCTTTAATATCGTGCCCAGATCCGAAATGGATGACCCTTGACAAATTGCCGAATACACCTCATAATACACATCATAAGGTGTATTCTATGCGCACAAATATCGTGATCGACGACACGCTCATCGAGGAGGCCTTGGCCCTGTCGAAGCTCAGGACGAAGCGGGACGTCGTCCACAAAGCCCTCGCGGAGTACGTCCGCGCCCTCAAGAGAAAGGACCTGCGCGATCTGCGCGGCAAGGTCCGACTGGCCGAAGGCTACGACTACAAGAAGATGAGGGCCCGGTGATCCTGGTCGATTCCTCGGTCCTGATCGATTACCTGGAGGGGCGCGAGACCGCCGCCGTCGGTCGATTCATCGAGATCCTCGATCGCGGGGTCCCCTTCGGCCTCAGCCCTTTCACGGTCCTCGAAGTCCTGCAGGGCGCGGCGGCCGAGAAGGACTTCGATCTATTGCGCGATTACCTCGGCAGTCAGACGGCGTACGATCTCATCGGCGGCCTCGGATCCTATATCAAGGCGTCCAGGATCTTCTTCGATCTGCGAAAGAAGGGGATGTCCGTCTCGAGCTCTCTGGACTGCCTGATCGCCCAAACGGCCATTGAACACGGGCTGCTCCTCCTTCACAACGATTCCGATTTCGACCGGATCGCCCAGGTCTCGGCCCTTAAAGTCTATTGACCCGCGGAAACCCGGGACACGGAAATGAGGGACAGAGTATTGTGTCCCCGATTTGGCCGCCGTGGTAAAATCTATCTTTATAAGCGACTAAACCATCCCATGAACAAGAATCCCTCCCGCAAGAACGATAAGACCGCCCCGGCCGTCTCGGCCGCCCCGCCCTCACCATCCTGCGCCGCTCCCGCCGACGCGCCCGCCCCGCCCTCCGACTGGGCCGCCGCCCGCGACGCCGCCATCGACGACTTCCTCTCCCGCTTCGCCACCGGCTGCTCCGACCGCGACGTCCTGGCCGACCTCATGGTGGCCATCACCCGGCTGGCCCGCGACGGCGCCCACCGCGGCGACCTCAAGCTCCTGACCAACTCCTTCAAGGAGCTGCGCTACGCGTTCAAGGTCTTCGCCCCCTACCACGACGTCCGCAAGGTCTCGGTCTTCGGGTCGGCCCGCACGCCTTCCGACCAGCCCGAGTTCGTCCACGCCGTCGAGTTCGCCCGCCGCATGCGCGAGCGCCGGTGGATGATCATCACCGGGGCGGGCGACGGCATCATGGGCGCCGCCCAGCGCGGGGCCGGCCGGGCCGGCTCGTTCGGCGTGGCCATCCGCCTGCCCCACGAGCAGAAGTCCAACGTCGTCATCGCCGACGACCCCAAGCTCATCAACTTCAAGTACTTCTTCACCCGCAAGATCCTCTTCCTTAAAGAGGCCTCGGCCGTGGCCCTCTTCCCCGGCGGCTTCGGCACCCAGGACGAGGGCTTCGAGGCCATGACCATGATCCAGACGGGCAAGACCAACCTCATGCCCCTGGTCATGATCGACGGGCCCGGCGGCACCTACTGGCAGCACTGGCGCACCTACATCAAGGCCGAGCTCGTCCTCAACGGCATGATCGACGAGGAGGACCTGGGCCTGTTCAAGCTGACCGACGACCTCGACGAGGCCGTCGAGGAGATCACCGGCTTTTACCGCCGCTATCACTCGATGCGCTGGGTCGGGCCGCTCCTGATGCTGCGCCTGTCCTCGCCCCTGCCGCCCGCCGCGCTCGAGCGCCTCAACGACACCTACGCCGCGGCGCTCCTCTCCGAGGGCCGCATCGAACAGCGCCTCACCCCGCTCGAAGGGGAAGGGGAGGAGGCCGAACGTCCCGACCTCCCGCGCCTGACCCTGGCCTTCAACCACAAGAGCGTCGCCAGGCTCCGGCGCATGATCAACGACATCAACGCC
>Ga0316630_10000260_pt1 | contig 15103 bp, 15 predicted proteins | sample OWC_May_M1_C1_D6_FD_207658 | JGI IMG/M metagenome (GOLD analysis project Ga0316630, IMG submission 207658) | Wetland soil microbial communities from Old Woman Creek delta, Ohio, United States - OWC_May_M1_C1_D6_A | ecosystem: Environmental > Terrestrial > Soil > Wetlands | place: USA: Ohio...
CGCCGGCGCCTTGCTCTTGGCGCCGGCCGCATCCAAACGGAAATCCTTGAGCGCCCGGACCGTCAGCCGGGTTTTCTTCACCAGGCGCCGCAGCTCGTTTCTGGCGTCGCGCAGGTCCTTGGAACGCGCCGAAAGGCTCCACACGAACTCCCGCCATCCGGCCTGCGACTGGGCGTGGCCGGAGGTGGCCGCCAGCAGAACGGATCTTTCGGGCGGGTTTTCTTTGAAAAACCGTGCCAGCTCGAGCAGGGTCGCCGCCCCCAGGGCCTCATCGGTGCCGGGGGAGACACCGGCCACGTGGGCCGTGCTGTCGTAAAAGGCTTCGACCAGGAGCACTTCCTTGCGCCGCTCGGCGTGGGACCCGGCAACGAGGCAGTAAATGTTTTCGGCAATGACGTTCTGCCACTGCGCCTCGGAGCGCAGCTGGACCTCGCCGGCCACCCAGCCGGCCGGCGCCGACCCGACATCGCCGAAGACCCGGTGCAGCTCCGCGGCCGGCAACCAGAAACGCGGGAACTGGATGGGGGACAGCTCGAACTTGTCTTCGAAAAGGAACCGCGACGACTGTCCTCGGTCCACGTAGATCACCGCACGGGCTCCCAAGTCGGCCGCATCGAGCCAGTTCCGGGAGGAGTCGAGCTCCATCAACAGAACCGCGCCGTCGACCCGCTTGCCGTTCAGGGAGGCGAGTTCGCCGCTACCGACATAGATCAGCGGGCCGGTCAGACCGGGGGCGGCCACCGCCGGGGGGCTGATGGCGTTGCCGGCGATGGGGTGAAGCGGGACGGTGATCCGCCGGGACGGAATGCTGAGCACGCTCTCTCCGCAGCGGATGACGGGAACGGCAAACGGCTGGGACCGGACCTCCCCGATTCCAAGCCCCTCGAGCTCCTCCCGGATAAAGGCGGCGGCCCTTTCGTTTCCCGGCGCGCCGGTGCTGCGGTCGCCGAAAGCGGCCAGGGTGCGGAGGGTCTCCGCCACCCGAGCGCCGGCGTCCGATGCAGCGGAGGCGCAGGGTGCCGCCGCGATTAAACCGGCGCACAGCAGCACCACGGCGGCCGTCCGCACGCACCGCAGAACCGCGGGACCGATGGCCGTCGTCGGGTGCGGCCGTATTATGCCGAATCCGGAACTCACTCGCGCGTCCCAATCCGCCCGATGGAGATCGAAAGCTCCTCCCGGCTCTCTATTTTATCGACCCGCCCGTCGCGGATCCACACCACCCGGTCGGAGACGTTCAGCATCTTGAAATCGTGGGTGGCGGAAATGACCGTAACCCCGCGCTGCTGGCTCAGCCGCTTCAGAAGGGCGATGATCTCCTCGCCCGTCGTCAGATCGAGGTTCCCGGTGGGCTCGTCCGCCAGGACGATGGCCGGGTCGTTCGCCAGGGCCCGTGCGATCGCCACCCGCTGCTGCTGGCCGCCGGACAGCTCGAAGGGCTTGTGGCTGTGGCGATCGGCCAGCCCCACCTGCTCCAGGAGCTTCATCCCTTTCTGCACGGCGGCGTCGTTGTTCACACCGGCGAAGATCATCGGCAAAGTGACATTCTCCAGGGCGGTCATGACCTGGATGATGTTGAAGGTCTGGAAGATGTACCCGATCTTGCGGCACCGCAGCCAGGCCAGCTCGTAGGCGTCGAGCTGGGCGATGTCGACCTCGTCGATGAACACCTTGCCGGAGGTGGGCTTGTCGAGCCCGCCGATCATGTTGAAGAGCGTGCTCTTGCCGGAACCCGACGGCCCCATGATGGAGACGTACTCGCCCCGGTCGATCTGCAGGTCGACGCCCTTCAGCACCTGGACCTCGATCTTGCCCAGCTTGAAGCTCTTGGTGACGTTGGACACCCGCACCACGTGGCTGATTTCGGGCATGACGCATGCTCCGCATGGGTTGTTTGGGTATCTGGGTTTTGGGGTAATTAGGTGTGGGGTCCTTTAAATTATTAGGTGTCGCCCAGAAAACAAAAGCTGAAGACCCGGATACCCATACACCCACTTATTGCTCCACCCGCATGGCCTCGACCGGCTGCATCCTGGCCGCCACCAGGGCCGGGTAGGATACCCCCAGCAGGCTCAGCCCGATGCCGATGGCCGTTGAAAGGCCGATCGACGCCGCCACATCGCCCGCGGCGGCCTGGCTGACGGCCGTGGTTCCATACCGGATCACCCCGCCGGCCAGCGCCAGGGCCGCGCCGGCGAGCGACCCGGCAGCGGACCCCGCCAGGCCCTGCATGCCGGCTTCCAGGATGAAGAGCCTCAGCACAAAATGGTCGAGCGCCCCCAGGCATTTCATGGTGCCGATCTCGCGAAAGCGCTCCGTGACGGCCATGAGCTGGGCATTGACGATGCCCACCGTGCACACGAGCAGCGAAAGAAGGATGATCCAGCGCTGCTTGGGGCTGGCCGCCACGTTGGTGGTGCCCGGGTCCAGGTCGAACCCGGCCCGGATGAGCGTCTGGCGCAGCTCGAGGTTGCCGCCGGCCAGCATGCCGTTGGCGATGTCGTTGCTGACGTCGGTGTAGCTCAGAAACGACACGGCCAGGACCAGGCTGAGGGTGGTGATCAGGGAGCGGAAAAAGCGGACCTTGATGCTCTTGTAGGCGATGTCCACCGACTTGCCGAACGGCAGCACCACCAGCCGCTGCACGCGGGTCGACCGGTCGGGAAAATCGGCGAAAATCCGCTCCTTCATCCGCTGGCCCTTTCGCTCATCGCCTTCCGGGCATCCGACCCCGGCAGCGCCCGCCGGCCGTTCGAGTCTGCACCAATGCTGCGGGGCGCCCATGCAGGCAGGTAAAAATTGGATATCACAAGCACTATTTCGAGTAAATGATAATGATTCCTGAAAAAGGCCCTTGCCTGCCACCTCGATGCCGACGTCGACCGATGGGCCCGGTCGCGGAGGCGAAGCCCCGTCAAGCCGAAGGCGGACAGCCGTCCGGCCAATTTTCCAGACAGCGGGCCGTCCGAGCGGCTCCGGCGAGATTCACCGGCGGAGGGCCGAGGCGCGGCTTCAGCTGCAGGCCGCTTTCGATGACCGGGGCCAGGCGCTCCGGCGCGAGGTCTTCCTCGCTCAGAACCGTCAGCGGCAGGTAGGGTTTGAGCCTTTCGACCCTCAGGGGCTGCTCCCGCTGGCGGGCGTAGGGCAGCACCAGCGCCGGCACCCCCGTCGCCAGGAGATTCATGCAGGTGTTGTAGCCGGCGAGGCTGATGGAAAGATCCGCAGCGCTCAGGTAGTCCAGGAAGCGGGGGGTGAAGCGTTGAACGACGAGGTCCTCGCCCGCCTCGGCCTGCAGGTCGTCGAACTCCGCCTCGGCCATGAACGGGCCGGTGAAAAGCGCCAGCCGCAGCCCGCGGCGGCCCTGCAGCCGGCGGCAGGCCGCCAGCACGGGCTTCAGCAGGCGGTAGCCGGCGCGGCCGCCGCCGCTGCTGGCCACCACGAGCTTCTGCCCGGGCGCAAGGCCGAGGTCGCGGCGCAGCTCTCGGCCTTTTTCCGGGTCCGGCCGCGGGGCCACAAACCCCGTGTAGACCTTCGGCACCCGGATATCCCCGACCCTGCTGAAGGTGTCATCGAGCGGCAGCAGGCGCTCGTCGGAGTGGATCAGCAGCAGGTCGAACCACCGGTTGAGGGCGTCCACCACGCGGGCCTCATACGCCCGCGGATCGCGCTTCTCCACGAGCACGTCGCGGAGGCTGCACACGGTGCGCACCCGGCCGCGGGTCGCGGCCAGCAGCGGCTCCAGCTCGAAGCCGAACGCGGTGCGGCCGAAGGGGTAGAGCTCGACGATGAAGATCTCCGGCCGGGCCCGCTCGAAAAGCGCTGCGAGCGCCTCCCGGCGCTCCCGCTGAATGGCCTCGACGGACCGGCCGGCGACGCCGGGAATCAGAGTGGTGAACCGCTCATCCATGAAAAGAGCGGGCAGGCGTACCAGTTCGACATGCCCGGGCAGGTCCAGGGCGACCTCCTGGCCGCCGGCCACGAGAACGACGCGGTGCCCGGAGAGGGCCCGGGCCAACTCGAGGCTGCGAAAGAGATGGCCCATCCCCCACACGTACTGGCAGTACCAGACGATGGTCACGGCGCTCCTCCTCTGCCGGCCGCCGGCCGCCATGCGTCGATCCAGCGCGCGGCGACCCGGGCGCCATCCAGGTTGAGGCCGACCTCCGGTCGCCCGGCTTGATCGAGCCGCCGGTCCATGAGGGCGGCCAAACGCACCGGTTCGAGGTCCGCGTCCTGCAGCAGCTGCAAGGCACCCAGCGCTTCCAGGCGTTCGGAGCGCAGCCGCTGCTCGCGGTTCTGGGCGAACGGCCACACCAGCGCAGGAGCCCGGGCGGCCAGCAGGTTCATGGTGGTGTTGTAGCCGGCCATGCTGACCGAGAGATCGGCCGCGGCCAGATACGATAAAAAATCCGATGTGAACCTCGCCACGGACGCCCCCTCCCCGGCCGCATGCGACAGCTGCTCGAAATCGCGCTCCGGCAGAAAGGGCCCGGTGAACACCTGCAGCCGGGTCTGCCGCGCTCGCTTCAGATGCCGTGCGGCGCGCACGGCGGCCTCCAGCAGCGGCATGCCCACGCTGCCGCCGCCGGCGCTCACCACGATCAGCCGGTCTGCCGCCGCCAGCCCGAGCGCCGTTCGGAGCCGTTGACGGGCGTCCGCCGCCGGCGCCGGCGTGATGAAGCCGGTGTAGATCAAGGGGACGGCCACCGCATCCAGGCGGCTGAATGTTTCCTCCAGGCGGACCAGCCGCGGGTCGGCGTGAATCAGGACCGCATCGAAAAAGCGGTTGAGCACGCCCACGGCGCGGGCCTCGTGTTTCTCCGCGGCCTCTTTCTCGACGAGAATGTCCCGCACGCTGCACACCACCCCGCAGCGCGGCAGACGCCCGGCGGCCATGGCATCCAGGACCGGGTCGATCTCGAACCGGAAGGCCTTGCGCCCGAACGGGTAAAGCTCGACGAGAAACAGATCCGGCCGTTCCGTTTCAAAAAAAGCGCTCAGGCGTTCCTGCCGCAGCCGCCGGGTAGCGTCGAGGTCCGCGCCGGAAGCCGCCCGCAGCCCCTTGAACCCGCGGTCCATCTCCAGCGCCGGCAGCCGGACCTCGGTTACGTGGGGGGCCAGCGCCGCATCCGGGCGGGCGCCGCCGGTGATCAGGACCACCTGGTGCCGGGTCAGGGCCCGGCAGATCTCCAGGCTGCGGAAAAAATGCCCGACGCCGAGCACGTGCTGGCAATAGAATGCGATCTTCATCCCAGGCTCCACCGGGGAAAATGGATTTCACGGCTACCGAAATCGTGTCAGGCTCGAACTTAAAGAAGAACCGCCGCGGACACAAGAGGAATGTCACTCGATCCAGGCCGGCGGCGGCGGGCAGGGAGGAGCATTTTATTTTGTCCGCAGGGCGCGCACCACCGGCAGGGAGTCGATGTCCGTCCGGCCGATGATGCCGGGGTCCTTCGGCGACCGGGAGGCGTAGAATTCCTGAAAGCCGCAAGACCGCAGCACCTCGATCAACGGGGGCGAGTATTCGTTGAACGGGAAACAGTAGGCGTTCGGGGCCCGGCCGAGATGTGTTTCAAACCAGCCCAGGCACAGCTCGGTGTCGCGCCGGATGTCGTCCAGCCAATCGCGTTGCGACCGCGGTACCAGACGCCCCTGGCGAAATTCAAACCCTCGAAACGCCAGACGCGAGCGGATGCTGAGCCCCCGGCGCAGCGGCTCGGGCACGTCCTTGAACCGGGCGGACTTCCAGGGGCTGACGGGCTTGGGCTTGCGGGGGTGCACATCGGTGAGGACCAGGTCGTGAAAGTGGCTGTGGGCGCCGAGGCGCACGTTGGGCTGCTCCGCCAGGAAACGAACCTCCTCCAGCGTCATGAAGCCCTCGAGGTCCTTCTCGATGTGGGCCCGGAAGGAGTAGACGCCGGTTTTCATGTGATCGAGGAAGCGCCCCGTGAAGTGCGGCCGGGCCGGCCCCTCGCGGATCAGCGCGGTGGTGATGAAAAACGTGAGGGGCTCGGGAAGGCTCCGCAGCAGGGGATAGTAGTAATACTGGGAATACAGGCCGTCGTCGAAGGTGAGCCGGTACCGCTCCAGGGGCAGGTCGAAGTACTCCTTTCTGACGTCATGAATCATCAGCACATCCATGGCGAGGCCTCCCGGGGCGGCAGCATCCGCCGGCTCACGGCAGCACCAGGGCGTTGCGCCCGCCCGGAAAGAGCCGGCCGGCGGCGGCGGCCAGCCAGAGCAGCCGGTAGGAGGACGCGCCGATCTCGTCGGCCGCCGGCGGCCCGCTGTCGGGCAGGCTGTTAGCCAGGCATTTGATGACCCCTCCGTGGGTCACCACCAGGATCGAATCCCCCGGATACCGTTCGGCGAACTCCAGCAGTGTCCGGCGGCATCGGGCGAGCTGGCCGCGGCGTGATTCGCCCTGCGGCGGCTGGAAGTCCCAGCCGGCGCGTTCCTGGATCGCCAGCAGGTCGCCCTCCTCCTGCCGGAGCTGGGCCAGAGTCTTGGTCGTCCAGCGCCCCCAGTCCAGCTCCCGCAGCCGGGGGTCCAGCTCCATCGGCAGCTGCAGGCGGGTGTTGATCCGGCGGGCGGTCGCCGTCGCTCGACCGGTGTCGCTCGCGAGGATGCGGTCCCAGTGGAAAACCCGCAGCGTCAGCCCCCACCGGTCCGCCATCATCTCGCCTTCCGTTGTCAGCGGCGAGTCCTGGTGGCCCTGGATGCGCTTTTCGCGGTTCCAGACCGTCTCGGCGTGGCGGATCACTCCGAACGTCGTGACGGTATGATCGTGCGGCGGGTCCGACTCGGCGTAACGGTTCATGGTTCGATGCCTTCCTTGCGGTCGACACCCTCCCCATGCGTATCCGCGATCCGGCGCAGCACCTCCTCCATCCGTCCGTAGTTCTTGTCGAGATCGTGAAACTCCCGGACATAGTCCTTGGCGTTTTGCCCCCATTGCCTCCGGAGGTCCGGGTCCGACAGCAGGCGGTCGATGGCCGCTGCCAAGCACGGGCCGTCGCCCATCGGCACGAGCAGGCCCGTTCGGCCGTCCTGAATCGCCTCCGGGGTGCCGGCGTTGTCGAACGCCACCACCGGCAGGCCGCAGGACTGGGCCTCCAGGTAGACCATCCCCAGGGACTCCCGGATGCCGGGGAACACGAAGAGATCGGCGGCGCTGTAATACCGGAAAAGCTCCGGCCGGGCCACCTGGCCTGCAAAACGCACCCGCCCGGGGGCCGCACCCTCGGCGAGCTTCATGAGCCCCTCCCGCTCCCGGCCGTCGCCGACGATGACGAGCGAAAACCGCCGTCCGCGCCGCAACAGGTCGCCGACGGCGCGGATGACCCATCCGAGGCCATCGGCCTTGACGCCTCGCCGGAACATGGCCACCGAGAGCACCACGGGGTCGTCGCCGACGCCCCACTCCGCCCGCAACCGCGCGCGCGCCTCCGGGCTGAAGCTGAACTCCTCGGGGCGCAGGCCCGGGGCCACGTACGTGATGCGCTCCTCCGGGATCAGCCGCTTGAGATTGAGGAGGTCGATCTTTTTGTTGGTGAAGACGTGCCGGGCGGATCGCAGTGTTTTCCGATTGAGAAGAAAACCGGGAAGGGTTTTCAGGTCGCGCCGGCGTTTTGTGGAAAAAATCCCCTGGAACAGGACGTACGGCACCCTCAGCCGCCGGGCGGCGGCCGGCCCCAGCACGTCCGGCGCTTTGTAATAGGAATGGTAGCTGAACCAGAGATCGCAGGGCTGGGCATTGAACCGCCGCACCGCCTGCCGCCGTTCCATCAGCAGCCGGGGCCAGAGCCACGGCTTCCAGAAAATCCACCGGCAGCGCAGAGAGCTCGCCGGCACCATCTCATGCCCGCGGCCGGCCAGAAAACGGAAGATGCCGGCGGCCGTCACCGCGTCTCCGGAGGGCGATCGGTGGCCGAGCGGTTTGAAGGGCGCGTAGAAGCAGATCTTCATGATGGGGATGATGGGAACCTGCCGGCCGGCGGCGGGAATGCGGCCGCCAGCCGTCGCGGTCTTTCCTCAAAAGTTCGGAAACCCGCTCTTCAGAAGCCAGGCCTCACTGTCGCTGTCGAACTCCCACACCTGCTGGTCCTGCAGCGTTTTGATCCGGGGGTCGCTCGCCAGAAAGTAGGAAATGTCCACCACCTGCACCACCCGGCGCTTGCCCTCGGCATAGGTCATCTGTTTGACCTCATAGTCCGTGACGCGCACGTTCTTGGGAGGGGTGGTTTTCGCCCCCGGTTCGGCCGGTGCCAGATAGGACTTGGCGGATTCGAAGTCGGACCAGCGAATCATTCGCCCGTAGCGCTTGGCGCTGTCCTCGAAGACCTCTTCGCGGCGGAAGTCGAACACCGACGCACACCCGGCCAGCAGGGTTCCGCACAACAAAATGGCCCAGACCGCTCCTTTCATCACGCCCCCCTTTCGCATTCTGCTGCGGCTCAGTTTAGCCCATAATCCTGGAATCGCCAAGCGATAATTGCGCTGTCCGTGTGCGGAAAAACGCGAGTCGCGGCCCGGGTGGCGATCCGGCCGTTGACCGGAACCGTGCGATGATCTATGACTGCGTCAACTGCTGTTGAACGATCCGGGCACGGGCCCGTGCGGCGCGGGCCCGTGCCCCTGGGTGAGCCGGAGGACCTATGACCGCTGTTTCGGTCGAAGCACTGCGTCGGTTGGCGGAGGAATATGTGGCGGCCGAGCCCGGCCGTTCGGGGGTGCGTGGCTGGTGGCGCGCCCCGCTGCTGGCGGCCGCCCCGGTCGATGAGCGTTTCGAAGTGCTTGCACGCATCGCGGCCGACGACCACCTGCATCCGCGCGATCTGCTGCCGACCGCGCGATCGGTAGTCGTTTTTTTCATCCCCTTTAAAAAGGAGCTCGCACGCGAAAACCAGAAAAGCGACCGGCCCTGCCGCAACTGGGGCCTCGCCTACGTGCAGACCAACGATCTGATCAACCGCCTGGGCCGGGCTTTGGGGGCGCTGCTGGAGGAGCATGGTTCCCGTTGCGGGCTGACGCCGGCCACCCACAACTTCAACGAGGACCGGTTGACGGCCCGCTGGTCCCACAAGCACCTGGGCCATCTCGTCGACCTGGGCCGCTTCGGGACCCACCACATGCTGATCACACCGGCCGGCTGCACCGGCCGCCTGGGGAGCCTGGTGACCGAAGCCGAACTCGGCGACCATCCGCTGATCGAGACCCGCGAGGCCTGCCTGCTCAAGGCCGGCAAGGGCTGCGGCCTGTGCGTCGCGGCCTGCCCGGTGGAGGCCCTGGCGACCAACGGCTTCGAGCGCCGCCGCTGCTGGGAACGGCTCAAGGACAACCGTGCCGGCCTTGAGGATTTTTCGGATCTGCCGGAAAGCACCCACGTCTGCGGCAAGTGCGCGGCCATGATGCCCTGCAGCTTCGGCAACCCCGTGGCCCGGTTGGAGTCGGCCGGCCGCTGAGACGCGCGCCGGGGGTCATGTCCGCGCGGGCGCCCCGTGTTCGAATATCCCGTTGTCGATGACGACGCCCCCGTCGGAATCCTTTACGACCCGCCAAAGCGCCCGCCCCTCGCCGGCCGACCAGATCAGCGTCCGGATCGCCGTCCCGGGATAAAGCGGCCGCGTGAAGCGGCAGCCGATGCGCCGCACGTTTTCCGGGGCCCCCGGGCATCGCCGCGAAACGAGCGCGCGGCAGGCGAAGCCCAGGGTGCACAATCCGTGCATGATCGGTCGCTCGAAGCCGGCGGCCCGCGCAAAGTCAGGATCGACGTGGAGGGGGAAGGTGTCGCCGGACAGCCGATAGACCAGGGGCTGGTCCTCGGCGGGCACGGCCCCCACTTCGCAGTCCGCCGCCCGGTCGGGGATCCGTTGGGCCTGGCGCAGAGCGTCTTCTCCGCCGTATCCGCCGTCCAGGCGCGCAAACAATGTCGCGCGCGTGCCGAAGAGCCTCCGGCCGCCGGCGTCGCGCGTTTCGAACTCGGTCACCACCAGCGCCCCTTTTTCCCGGCCCTTGTCGTAGCAGTGGGCGATGGCGCCCTCGGTGACCAGGGCCCCCTGGGGCGGGATGGGGTGATGGAACACCATCTCGTGCTCGCCGTGGACCACCCCGGCGGCGTTGAGGTTGCTCAGGGACGCCAGGTGCCAGACGACCTCGAAGGTCATCGCCGCTCCGAAGGTCGGGATCACCCTGAGGCGTTTCTCGTAGCAGTAGTCGAGCTCGCCGAAGCCGGCCCCCACGCCCAAGGCGTACAGGGCGAGGTCCTTCCAGTCGTAGGCGCGCGTGAAGGGGCCGATCCTCCGGCCGACGGCTTCCAGGTTCAAGGCCATGCAGGCTGTCTCTCGCGCTGATGGACCGTAGGGCCCGCACGCCGTCACGCATGGAGGTCCGGCTATTGTCGCGGCCCCCGGTCGTCGTCCGGCGCCGGCCGTTGCAGCTTCGAATCGATGCGGCGCAGCAGCTCCTTGATGTCCCTCAGGTGGGCGATGACGGTGTCGGACTCGCCGGCCCGCGCGGGCGGGTGGGCCGAATGGCCGCCGATGCTGCGGGTGATCTCGTCCAGCCGCACCCCCAGCGTGACGATGAAATACAGCAGCAGCACGAAACCGAGGTGCCGCTCCCCCCAGCCCAGGACCCGCCACCCCAGGAGGATCAGCGCCAGAAAGATCAGGCTGGTGACGGTGTAGGGGTGCTTCGAACACCACTGAGCGAACGAATTTCCCATGAAGCGTGGTTCCACCTCGTTTTCGGCGTCGCGCGATTGATTCCGGGGCGCCGGCCGGCCCGGGTCCCGGGCGAAATCCGGAGAGTGCGTGTCCGGAAGGACGCGCCTACTTGGCTCCCCGCTCCTCGTCCCGCAGCAGCCGCCGCAGCACCTTGCCGACGCTGGACATCGGCAGCGTCTCCCGGAACTCGATGCTCTTGGGGCGCTTGTAGCCGGCCATGTTGTCCTTGCAGAAGGCCATGATCTCCTCCACCGTGGCCGTCTCACCGGGTTTGAGCTGGATGAAGGCCTTGACCGCCTCGCCGCTCTTGGCATCCGGCACGCCCACCACCGCAGCGATGGCCACCTTCGGGTGCTGGAAGAGGATGTCCTCCACGTCCCGCGGGTAGACGTTGAAGCCGCCCACGAGCACCATGTCCTTCTTGCGATCCGTTATGAGGATGTAGCCCTCGTCGTCGACGTGACCGATGTCGCCGGTCAGAAAATAGCGCCGGCCGTCGATCACCCGGAAGGCTTTCTCGTCCTCCTCGGGCCGGTTCCAGTAGCCTTTCATCACCTGGGGGCCGCAGATGGCGATCTCGCCGTCCTGCCCCCGGGGCAACTCCTGCAGCCCCGACGCCACGTCCAGCACCTTGATGTCGGTGCCCGGCAGCGGGAAGCCGATGCTGCCGATCTTGCGCTGGCGGGTGTTGGTGGGGTTGGCGGTGGCCACCGGCGCGGTTTCGCTCAGGCCGTAGCCCTCGAAAATGACGGCGCCCGTCTTCTCCTCGAACCGCCGGCAGACCTCCGGCGGCAGCGGGGCGCCGCCCGAGAAACAGCCGATGAGCGAGGTGAGGTCGAACTTTTCCAGCTGGGAGTGATTCGTGAAAGCCATGAAAATCGTCGGCACCGCCGGCATGAGCGTGGGGCGGTGCTTCTGGACGATTTTGAGCACTTCGGTGAACGGCGGGTTGCCGGCCCTGGGGTCGGGGACGCAGATCAGCCGGCTGGCGCTCGCGCAGGAGGAGAGCATGGCGCAGGTCATCCCGAAGCTGTGATACCAGGGCAGAACTCCGAGATAGGTGTGAAAGGCCCTGCGCTGCGTCTCGGGTTTGGCGCCCGGTTCGTGCACGAGCTGCATCCAATGGTTGATACCGGCCAGATCGTAGGTGAAGTTGGTGTGGGTCAGGCAGGCGCCCTTGGGGACCCCCGTGGTGCCCCCGGTGTAGAGGATGAGCGCCAGGTCCGTCGAGGGGTGGATGTCAACCGCGGGCGGTTCGGGTCTGGCCGCCGCGATCACGTCGTCGAAAAACAGATGGCCGGGCACGTAGGACTCCGCCTTGGGGATCTTCCCCAAAAGCCCGCCGATGATCCCTTTCAGCTTGGGCAGGTAGGACTTGACCCCGCAGATCACCACCGTCTCGACGCCGGTCCCTTCGATGGCCTTCACGGTGGTCGGGTAGAACCCGGGGTGATCCATGCAGAAGACGGCCTTGGCGCCGCAGTCCTTGAGCTGGTGCTGGAGCTCCTGGGCCTTGTAGAGGGGGTTGCAGGTGACCCCGACCGCCCCGGCTTTGAGAATGCCGAAGTAGATCGCCGGATAGTGCGGCAGGTTGGGCAGGAAGATGGCCACGCGATCGCCCTTGCGGATGCCGCGGCCGGCCAGGAAGTTGGCGACCCGGTCGGCGGCGTCCTTGACCTGGGCGTAGGTCCGCGAAGCGTCGCTGAAAACGGTGTACACCCGGTCCGGGAACTCTTTGGCCGTGTCGTCCAGGATCGAAAAGAGGGGCTTGTCGTATCCGGTGACTTCGCGGGGGACGCCGTCCGGCCAGTGGGGTGTGGGCCACGCTTGCTGGGACATGTCAGCCTCCTTGGGTGATGGGGGTGGAAAGAAGCAAACCGCACGGGAAGAGTCGAGGAAGTATAGAAGAACCGACCGGGGCTGTCAAACAGGAAAGAGGCCGGGACCGGCCTTTTTACGACCTCATCCAAGGTGGGTTGAGAATTCGGTGCATATCACCCGGTAGAGCTCCTCGCCGATGGCAATCCCCGCATCGATGAACCGGGGACCGTAGGCCCTGCCGGTCGGGGTGCGGAAAGTGGACCGGATGCGGGCGAGGCTCTCCATGCCGGCCGGGTAGTGCCGCACGAAATCGCGCAAGGTCGGCCGGCGGAAGGCGACCATGGCCCACAGGGTGTCGGTGAAGTTGTCCGGACCCCAGCGGAACTTGTCGGCATCGTACAGGCAGTCGGAGACCAGCGCCCCCTCACGGGTGTCGATGCCGACCGTGGTCTTGAAGGCTTCATGGTTGCGGATGGCGATGCAGATGTCCTCGATTTCAGCGGCCTCCAGCGGGTATTCGGCGAGCAGGCCGCCTGCGAAGGACGCCCCCTGCTCGGCGTGGTTGCGCTGCTTGCGCTGGATGTCGTGCAGCAGGCCGGCAACCTGCGCAATGCTGACCCGGCGCGCCAGATAATCGCCCATGTAGCCGGCGGCCCGGCCCTCGATGTGGGTCAGCGCGCCCGCGTCCAAGGCGACCTTGGTGGCGTGCAGCATGCCGTGGCCGAAATCGTCCTCCAGGCGGTCGACCACCCGCTGCCGCAGCCGAACGACCAGCGGGTCGGTTTCAAAAATTCTCCGCGAGACGTCCACCGCGCCGGCCTCATCGCGGTAAAAATCGACCGCCGGAAACCGGGAGGCGATCCGGCGCGCCCGCTCACGCAGCTGCGTGTAAAGGGACAGCGTATCGGCCATCGCAGGTTGGAGAAAAGAGGTGAAAGGGCGGGAGTGCCGATTTCTGCTGAGCGAAACCGGCACTACCCGGGATGATTATAGCGGAGAAAACGTCAGCTTTCAATCAGGCGGAAGGGTTTACCGCAGACTTTCCAGCGGCCGCCCTCCCGGACCAGCGTCAGGGTCTCTTCCACCGGATGGGTTTCGCCAAGGGAAAACCAACGGGCCACGAGCCCGAACACCGGGTTGATGGTGCGGCGGCGCTCGCCCTTGAACCTGACTTCGGCCGTGTCGACGTCCTTGAGGGTGGTCTGGGTCTGAATGTGGAAGACGCCCTGTTTCATATAGTTGAACTGGAAGCCCATGGCACGGGCCTCCTGGTCGACCCGTTGCAGATAGTTCGCCACCACGCCGTTCTCGGACGGCTGCGACAGCTGCTTGCAGAGCCGGTCTGCCATGGAGGCGTCCAGCCAGAAATACGCCTCGGCGAATTCCACGGCGGCCCTCTCCGGGTTGTCGCGCTGATCGGCGACGGCCAGGACCACCTGGAGGATCAACCCCAGCATGATAACCGAGGTGAATGTCAGGAATTTGCTGCCGCTGTCCATCGGGCCCTTCCTCCTTTTAACCATTCATGGGATTCGCCGAGGCAAGCCTTGAATCGACGGGGCCTGCTGCACGCACCGCTCCAAGGTTTATCACCGTTGGCGCTTAACATGATTTATTGGGCAAGACAAGATTTTTTTATGGGTCCTGTCTCACCGCACCAGACAGGTTTGAACCCAGGGCTCCGCGATGCATTTCAGGCGGTCCATTTCGGCAGGAGAGCACGCGGGGTCGAACGTGCTGAAGAATTCGGGATGCAGGAGGGTGGCCGCCTTGAAGGGCTGCAGGGCGTACCTGCGGCAGCCCTGGATGAGCCGTGCGATGCGTTCGACAGTGCCCGGGGTGACCAGGGGCTTCACGCAGGTGGTCCGGAATTCGTGGTCGAGCCCCGACTCCATGATCACGCGCATGCCCGCGAGCAGCGCGGAGCTGTCGCAGCGGCCGGCGACGCAGCCTTCATAGCGCGCCGGGTCCGTCTTGACGTCCATCGCCACGTAGTCCACCAGGCCCTCGCGAATCAGCCGCGTGAGCATCTGCGGCCGGCTGCCGTTGGTGTCCAGCTTGACGGGGTAGCCCAGGCGCTTGACCCGCGCGCAGAAATCCGGCAGGTCCGCATGCAGGGTGGGCTCCCCGCCGGAGATGACGACCCCGTCCAGGAACCCGCGCCGCTCCTCGAGGAAAACGAACACGTCCTCCGCCGCCATCGCGGCCGGCTGCCGGTCGGGGTCGCCGGTCAACTGCGGGTTGTGGCAATAGGGGCAGTCGAAGTTGCACCCCGCCAGGAAAACGACGCAGCTCACCTTGCCGGGGTAGTCGACGAAGGATTGTTTCTGGATCCCCCCGATGCGCACGGCGCGTTCTCCTGTGGGCGGGCTTCGGGTCAGGATGCGACCCGGATGCTCTTCCGGTCCCCGAACTCGGCCTGCTTGCCGGTGTTCCACTGCTTCACCGGCCGCAGATACCCCACCACCCGGGAGTAGACCTCGGTCGACTCGCTGCACCGGCTGCAGCGGGGCTGCTCCCCGTCCAGATAGCCGTGGGAGGGGCAGATGCTG
>Ga0316630_10000261_pt1 | contig 15092 bp, 11 predicted proteins | sample OWC_May_M1_C1_D6_FD_207658 | JGI IMG/M metagenome (GOLD analysis project Ga0316630, IMG submission 207658) | Wetland soil microbial communities from Old Woman Creek delta, Ohio, United States - OWC_May_M1_C1_D6_A | ecosystem: Environmental > Terrestrial > Soil > Wetlands | place: USA: Ohio...
TGAAGGGACTTATCAGAAAATATCTGCATTCAGCATGACATGGTTGCCATTAACCGATAAGCTCCATATTGATTTAGGAGTGCTGCTTGATCCGATTTCCGTTATGATGCTTATTGTTATAAGCACAGTATCATTCATGGTACATATTTATAGCCTGGGTTACATGAAAGGGGAGAGAGGCTTTGAGCGTTATTTTGCTTTTCTGTCCCTGTTCACCTTCTCCATGCTCGGACTCGTGTTGGCAACAAATATCTTCGAGATGTATATTTTCTGGGAACTTGTCGGGATATCATCATACCTTCTTATCGGATTTTATTATCAAAAACCTTCTGCAGTGAGGGCGTCAAAAAAAGCATTTATTGTGACCAGGTTTGCTGACCTTGGCTTTCTCATTGGTATTCTGATCCTGTCGTTCAATACAAAAACGCTTGATTTTATCACCCTTACCGATCCAGCCGGACCAGCTATCGCACAGGGTGGCGGCATTTCTTTCATGGGTCTTTCAGTAATGACATGGTCAATGATATTTGTCTATATGGGAGGCGTTGGAAAATCAGCAATGTTCCCGTTCCATATATGGCTGCCTGATGCCATGGAAGGTCCTACACCGGTTTCAGCTTTGATTCATGCTGCTACAATGGTTGTCGCAGGTGTGTACCTGGTGGCGAGGATGTTCCCAATATATATTTTCTCCGCTCCTGCCGCACTTGAAGTAGTGGCATATGTCGGAGCTTTTTCTTCTCTCTTTGCTGCAATAATTGCATGTACTCAAACAGATGTTAAGAGGGTTCTGGCATATTCCACAATATCACAGATTGGTTATATGATGCTGGCCTTAGGTGTCTCAGGTTATGGTGGTCACGAAGGGCTGGGTTATATGGCCTCTATGTTTCATCTCTTCACCCATGCAATGTTCAAGGCTTTGTTATTCCTGTGTGCAGGTGCAATTATCCATGCAGTCCACAGTAATTACTTTACAGATATGGGTGGACTTCGCAAGTATCTGCCAATCACTCATCTGACATTTCTTATTGCCTGTCTTTCAATTGCAGGGATTCCGCCTCTGGCGGGATTTTTCAGCAAGGATGAAATACTTGCTGCCGCATTACATCATAACAGATTGTTATTTTCAGTAGAATACGCAGTTGCAGGTCTTACGGCATTTTATATGTTCAGGCTCTATTTCAATATTTTCTGGGGAAGCGAGGCACATTACCATCATACACCTCACGAAGCTCCTGCAACAATGACCGTTCCGCTAATTATTCTTGCCATAGGTTCGGCGTTAACTGGTTTCATTCCTTTTAATAAGCTGGTTACTTCTGATAGTATGGCTTTCGAGTCAAATATTGAATGGACTGTTGCAATCCCTTCTGTACTTATTGGTCTGGCCGGAATTGCTGCTGCTTATGTTTTGTACGGTAAGAAGACAGGTTTCCCGGATAAAATCGCTGCAGTTTTCAAATACACTTATAAACTGGCATATAATAAGTTTTATATTGACGAGATATATCTTTTTATTACCAAGAAAATCATTTTCAAATATATATCAGAGCCAGTAGCCTGGTTTGACCGGCATATTGTTGATGGGATGATGAATGGTATTGCATCTGTTACGCAGATTGTCTCTCACAGGATCCGCGGATTCCAGTCGGGACAGTTACAGAAATATGCATTTGTGTTTGTGACAGGTGCGGTATTGCTTGCAATCTTTTTCATTTACCTGTGGCGTTAAAAATGAACAGAAAAGTCTTCATTCTATGGATATTTTGACATTGTTTATTGTAATTCCGGTACTGACCATAACCGGTATAGTTTTAGTTAAGGATATGCGCCATGTCAGACTTGTTGCCGCAACAGGTATGGGATTACAGCTTATATTATCAGCTGTTCTGGTGTATCTGTTTGTTTCCGCGCGACAATCCGGAAACACAGCTGAAATGCTTTTTATAAAAGATATAGTATGGTTTAAAAGTCTGAATATTCATTATGCTGTAGGGGTTGATGGGATCTCCGTTGCTATGATAGCCCTGACATCACTTGTTGTCTTTGCCGGTATTTATGCATCGTGGGAAGTGGATTTTCTTACAAAGGAATTCTTTATATCCCTGATTCTTCTTGCAACGGGTGTTTTCGGATTTTTTATTTCGATCGACCTGTTTACAATGTTCCTCTTCTATGAGCTTGCAGTTATTCCGATGTATCTTCTTATCGGAATCTGGGGAAGCGGCCCCAAGGAGTATTCAGCGATGAAACTGACGCTTATGCTTATGGGAGCTTCAGCCCTTCTGCTTCTGGGCATTCTTGGAATTTATTTTAATTCAGCTCCTGACGGAGGACAACTGAGTTTCAATATCCTTGAGATATCCAGGGTAAAGATCCCCATGTCAGCTCAATATTTGTTTTTCCCATTGACATTTGTAGGTTTTGGAGTGCTTGGTGCATTATTCCCATTTCATACCTGGTCACCGGATGGTCACTCCTCTGCGCCAACTGCTGTTTCAATGCTCCATGCGGGTGTACTGATGAAGCTTGGTGGTTATGGGGCATTCAGGGTTGCTATTTTCCTGATGCCCGAAGCCGCAAAGGAATTATCCTGGATTTTTATCATTTTAACTACAATAAGTGTCATATACGGAGCATTTGGTGCTATAGTGCAGAAAGACCTCAAATATATTAATGCATATTCATCTGTAAGCCATTGCGGGCTTGTTCTGTTCGCAATACTGATGATGAACAAGACAGCGATGAATGGAGCGATAATCCAGATGATCTCTCATGGTCTGATGACAGCACTTTTCTTTGCTCTCATAGGGATGCTTTATGGCCGCACACACACCAGAATGATAAATGAGATGGGAGGTCTGATGAAAGTTATTCCATTCCTGTCTGTATGTTATGTAATAGCAGGATTGGCTTCTCTTGGACTTCCGGGACTCAGCGGTTTTGTTGCTGAAGTCACAATCTTTGTTGGTGCATTCCAGCATCCGGACCTTTTTCACAGAATCTTAACTATCATAGCAACAACATCAATAGTCATAACTGCAGTTTATATTCTCAGGGTAATTGCAATCCTGCTGCTGGGTCCTGCTGCAAATGAACACTACGAACATTTTACAGATGCTAAATGGTACGAAAAAGTATCTGCAGTCACTCTGATTAGCTTTGTAGCATTTATTGGTCTGGCTCCATGGTGGCTCTCATCAATGATTGGCTCAAGTCTTCAACCTATTATAAATAAAATTCTGGCTTTTAATCCTTTTTGATTTTAAACTGATAAATACTCTGGATAAATAGATAATATGAGTCTGACAAACTTCTTACTGATGCGTCATGAATTGCTGCTGACAGTTGCAGCTCTGTTGATACTTATGGCTGAAATATTCTGGGATCCGGGTAAAAAACGATCAATAAATCTGTTTTCAGTGCTATTGTTTATCGTTATTACAATCATTGGATTCCTGCCTTCACCTTCGGGTACCCTTTTCGGAGGAATGTATGAAGTTTCAGATACAAGGCTGATAATGAAAAACATACTGAATATCGGTGCATTATTGGTTTTAATACAATCGGTAACATGGCTCAATAAAGAAGAAAATTCTGAAAAGATCAGTGAATATCATATTCTCCTGATTTCTACCCTGATCGGGATGAATTTTATGATCTCAGCTGGCCATTTTTTAATGTTCTATCTTGGGCTTGAACTCGCAACTATTCCAGTTGCAGCTTTGGCTGCGTTCGACAGGTACAGCAATAAGTCTGCGGAGGCAGGGATTAAACTAATTCTGATATCAGCTTTATCTTCAGGTGTTTTGCTCTACGGTTTATCGATGATTTATGGAACGACAGGGACTTTCTATTTCAATGAAATTGCAAAGCTTTTTGTTAATGATAATCTTCAGATCCTCGGATTTATATTCTTCTTTGCCGGGATGGCATTTAAGATATCGATTGTCCCGTTTCATCTTTGGACAGCAGATGTTTACGAAGGTGCACCGGTTAATATAACAGCATACCTGTCAGTAATTTCAAAGGGTGCTGCTGTCTTCATTTTCATCATAGTTCTGTTTACTATATTCCCGGTAATTATTGCATCCTGGCAGAAAATCATTTATGTCACTGCAATCCTTACAATGACTATTGGTAATTTGTTTGCTATACGTCAGCAAAATTTGAAAAGGTTTCTTGCATTCTCATCTATTTCACAGGCGGGATATATACTTGTTGGTTTTATCGGAGGAAATCAGCTGGGGATGGCATCGGTTATATATTATATCCTTGTTTATATTTTCTCAAACCTTGCTGCATTTGGTGTCGTTGCTGCAATATCAAATGCTAAAGGCAAGGAAAATATTGATGAATATAACGGACTTTACCAGACTAATCCGGGATTGAGTCTTATTATGCTTCTGGGACTTTTCTCTCTGGCTGGCATTCCTCCTTTTGCCGGATTCTTCGGAAAGTTTTTCCTGTTTACAGCTGCAGCTCAAAAAGGCTTCTACATCCTGGTATTAATTGCAGTTATGAATACGATAATATCATTATACTATTATCTGCTGGTGGTCAAAGCAATGTTTATAAATAAGAGTGAGGCTCCGGTTGAAAAATTCAGGAGTGATTTCCCTACCCGCTTTGCTCTTGGGATCTGTGTTGCAGGTATAGTTGTTACAGGATTTGCCAGTATTATATTTGAGGTTATAAAAAATATAAGTTTCGGAGTTTAGTTTTTAAATTCGGCTTTATGGCAATCAATAATGCAAAACATATTGTAAGTGAGATAGATGGTACTCGCTGTACCATAGTGGAATCAGGCATTACCCTCGATCGTCTGGCTTTTCTGACCGATCTGCTTCAGTTTAATAACCTTGAAGTAAAGGAGATGGCTATTCCTTCAGAGGCAGAAGGTGAGGAACCCAGGTATACTATTGGCGTCACAGATCTTGTTTTCAATCCTGTTTTTGCAATTTATGAACGGAGTCTTAAAACCAGGGAGGGGAAGTTTGTAACTCCAGCTTACTGGAAGAATGGCTTTGATGATTGATGTCCATGTTATTCGATTCCCGAATAAAGCTTCATAAACTGAACTCGTTCAATAACTGCCGGATTTTCGAGATTTGATTGGCTTAATTTGCCCCGGAATGAATCTACAGTTTCAAATTTGTGTTTTTTCATCCATTCGACAGTATTCTTTAATATTTCAGGAATAACATTAAATCCCACTTTGTAGAGGGCAGATGCAATCTGAACTGTGGTTGCACCTGCCAGAAGCTGCTTAACAAAAGCTTTATAATCATGTACTCCGGTAGATGCAGAAAGATCACATTTTACACGTCCTGACAATATAGAGATCCAGCGAAGTGTATGAGTATATTCTTCATTTGAACTAAAAATTGGTCCCTGACTTAATTCGATCTTATCGATATTAAAATCGGTATTATACGGCCTGTTGAAAAGGACCAGTCCATTTATACCGCTTTCAGAGAGTTTCTGGACCGATTGCGCCAGGGATGAGAAGTAGTAACCAATTTTAACTGAGACAGGAATTTCTACAAAGTTCCTTACTTCCCTTATAATATCAAAATATATTCTCTCATTGTCCTCCCCATTACGTCTCGAATCCGAAGGCAGAATATAAATATTTAATTCCAGGCCATCCACACCGGTATCCTGTATTTTTTTTGCGAATGCATGCCAGTTCATGTTTGAAACACAATTAATGCTTGCGATGACGGGAATATCTACAGATCTTTTAGCCTCTTTCAGGAAATCAAGGTATTTTTCAAGGGTATACTTTTTAGCAAAGTCGAAAACGTAAGAATATGCTTCATCATAATCATAAATTCTTTTTCCAAACAGCTTATCGGTGGCTTGTGTAAATGTCTTTACTTCACCAGATTCCGACATAATAAAATTTTCGGTTTCAACACGAATCTGTTCTTCAAACAAAGATTTGATGACTATAGCGCCAACTCCCTTTGAAGCTAATTCCTTAATATGTGAGACAGAGTTTGTAAGTCCGCAGCTTCCGGCAATTAATGGATTCCGGAGCTTTAATCCAAGGTAATAAGTTTGAAGTTTTTCCATTGTTGTTTTTGCTATAAAGATTAAGTATGAATAGAAAAGTTAATTAATGGAAAAATATGAAATTATTCTTACTTGTTTTATGGTTTTAATATGTTTTATATATTTTTCCACTTATTAAATTTATTAACTTGGGAATAATTAAAATAATTAAATAATGAGTCTGCCAACCCTTTCCGATATTCAGTCTGCTCATAAAAGGATTAAACCATTCATTCACCGTACTCCGGTTTTAACTTCACGACAATTAAATAAAATATTTGACTGTGAGTTGTTCTTTAAATGTGAGAATCTTCAGAAAGTAGGCGCATTTAAGTTCCGGGGAGCAACAAATGCTGTTCTCTCACTGACAGAAAAGGAGAAGAAAAACGGGGTGGTAACCCATTCTTCAGGTAATCATGCGGCAGCTCTTTCACTTGCAGCCAGGATGAACAATGTCAGAGCATATATAGTTATGCCTGAAACTGCACCTTCCGTGAAAAAAAATGCTGTAGCAGGTTACGGTGCTGAGATCACTTTTTGCAAACCCACGTTGCAATCACGTGAAGAAACAACCCGGCACATCATGAATAAAACCGGTGCGACTCTTGTACATCCCTATGATAATTACCATGTAATATGCGGACAGGGAACCGCCGCCCTGGAGCTTCAGGAAGAGAGAAGAGATCTTGAAATTATTGCAGCTCCGATAGGAGGAGGCGGACTGATGAGCGGTACAGCAACGGCAGTAAAAGGTACGAATAGCAGGATTTTAGTTATAGGTGCAGAACCTCTGAATGCAAATGATGCTTATATTTCTTTCACTACAGGTAATCTTACTCCATCCTTAAATCCTTTAACGGTAGCTGACGGACTTCTCACATCTCTCAGTGAATTAACTTTTTCTATTATTAAAGAGAAGGTTGACAGAATATTTACGGCCAGGGAAGATTCAATAATTGAATGTATGCTTCTGGTGTGGGAACGGATGAAAATAATCATTGAACCTTCTTCGGCAACTGTGCTGGCAATTATCAGGGAAAATCCTGATTTCTTCAGAGGTAAAAAGACGGGAGTAATAATTACAGGTGGAAACGTGGATTTCAGGAAGTTACCATTTTAATCGATTTTCCTGAAATATGCCACAACAGGATAATGATCGGAATATCGGACTTTTAATATTTCAAAGTACCTGCTTTCGAGAGCATTATCATATAGAATGTAATCAATCCTGTTTGAAGGGTAATTGCCCTTATAAGTAAATCCTGCACCATATCCTGAATTGATGAAAGAATCATTTAAGCCTTTACGGATTTTGCTGTATGAATATGAAACAGGCGTATCATTAAGATCTCCTGCCACTATTACCGGGTAAGGTGACAGGTTTACCTGTGCTTTAACCGCCCTTGCCTGAAGTGCTCTGAGAACGAATCCCCTTTTAAGACTTACCGAAAGGCTTTTAATTTCATCAAGAGCCTCATTATCTCCGTTGGTTGTCAGTTCCTCCAGGAAAGAACGTTCCAGCCCCTTCAGCCTGAAGGGCTGGAGATGATTATTGAAAATCCTGAAGGTATCATTCTCAATAACAATATCTGTAAAGATTGAAAGACTGGAGGATCTGGGATGTATTATTTCTCCCTTCCCTGCTATCGGGAATTTACTGTATGTTACGATGCCAATGTAACGGTTTTTTCCGCTTCCGTACACTTTCATATGTGAATAATATCCGTTACCCAGAGCAGTTCTGACAGCCTGATCCTTCTGAACGGGATTCCCTGCCACAAAGAACTCCTGCAGACAAAGGATATCTGGTTGCTGCCTGTTGAGAAATGATAGAATTTTGTTTTCCGAATTAACACCTTTCTTTTCAAAATAATTGAACAACCTGAGGTTATAACTCACTACTTTAAACGTCCCTTCTTTATTGCCCGATGGTTTTCCGATCTTGATATAGTTTGAGAGATGAGTAAATCCAAGTGCTATGACAAACACTGAAATCAGAGCTTCATACTTTAGTAATACAGCCCATGCTGCTATGATTATTATATTGACAAGAAGAAGATAGGGGTAGGCCAGTCCAAAAAAAGCAGGGAGTGCAAAATTCTCAGGACTGATATGAACTGCCAGGTACGATATCAGAAGTGCAACTGCAAAAAAGATATTTACTGTCAGCAGAATCTTATAAAGGATTTTTTTCAAAATCAATAATATTTAAATACGAAAATACTGGTATTCAGAGGAAGATAGAATCACTGAGTATTCTTTTTTGACCAGCCAATGCCAGGATTATTTTAAGGTATCTTTTGAAGTGATCAATTATTTTTCTGGCTCTCCTTGAAAAGAGTATCTTTTTCTTCTTTCGTCAGGCTGTCATAGCCACCCTTCGAGATTTTATCGAGGATACTGTTGATTTTTGCCTGATGTTCGGTTTTAGTCTTATTATAATCATAATCAGTTGCCGGCTTTTTATAAGTCACTTTAAGCTTTTTCCGTGGTTTGAAAAGTGTTGCAAAAAAATCTATTATTCTGTTGACACCTTTCCCCATATCGCGGCCCCGTTTTAAATTAATTGTAAAAAGAAATCCGAAAAAAGCTCCCCCCATGTGTGCCAGCTTGCCACCGGAGTTCACGGAGAAATCCATAAAGGATGTCAGCACAAATATTGCTATAGCCATGTACTTTATCTTTATTCTTCCAAGAAGAAACAGATTGATTGTATAGTCGGGAACATATGCTGAAATCGCAATTACCACAGCCATGACCGATGCAGACGCACCTATAGCGACAGATTCAGCAACAACTCCTTTGAAAGCAGGGAAGATATTGAAAGAGAGCACATAAACTACTGCACCGCAGATACCTCCGAGAAGGTAAACAGCTACCAGTTTCCTCTGGTCGAGGTATTCAAGAAAGATCCTGCCAAACCAGTAAAGCCACAGCATATTAAACAAAATATGCCATATATCTTTATGCGTGAACATATATGTAATTAATGTCCACGGTTTTGCAATTAAGGATTTAAAAGAAGAGGGTACCGAAAACAGGTTAAGGGTATATGATGAAATATCCGGATTCTCAAGCAGGTAGCCAATCATGGCAACTATTGTGATCAGCAGGAATACAGCGATATTTATATATATCAGTTTTGTAAGGCTGCTCCCGCTCCTGAAAGTCCTTTTAATATTTTCCCGGATTCCCATCAATAGAGGGTTTTAGTGGTTTTTTGCCAGTATTTTAACAGGATGTAACCAAACAGCATACCTCCGAGGTGCGCGGCATGAGCGATATTGCTTCCCGGCATTCTGAAAGCCAGGTAAAGCTCGATACCCCCGAATATCATGACAGCATACTTAGCTTTGATTGGAATCGGCGGGAAAAGCAGCATTAACTGTGTATTCGGGAAAAGTACTCCAAATGCAAGCAGTATTCCGAATACTGCACCAGATGCCCCAATTGTCGGTGTGAGAAGAATTTCCTGCAGACGGCTCATTGCCGCATTTCCATCAAGTACATAGGTGTAGCCTTTTTCAAGAACCTCGCTCAACTGTTCCGGAGACAGGATGCTTGCCAGTTTACTGTATTGAAAGAATATTACAGCCTCATGAGAAAATGCAGCACCCAGACCACAAACAAAATAATATATCAGGAAACGTTTGGATCCCCAGACGTTTTCAAGTACCCTCCCAAACATATAAAGTGCAAACATATTGAAGAAAAGGTGCCAGAATCCATCATGCATAAACATATGTGTGACTATCTGGAAAGGTTTAAACAGTTCTGATTTTGGGAAATATATTCCCAGTATCCTGTTCAGGTCAATATCAAAAAATGCTTTGGCTGCATAGCTGGCCAGTAAAAGAACTGCATTTACAATAATTAAATTTTTCACCACCGGAGGCAGTCCGAAAAAACCTCTTCCGTATCCATTCATTTTTGTCAGTTTTTATTACAGATTCTCTTCAATAGTGTCCCAAAAATATAATTTCATTTTCTATTGGACAGATAATCATCAATATTATTTAAATCGTTTGTCAAGTTCCTCGAGTGGTATAATGTTAATCACCGGCTTACCATTTGGAGAGTAGTTTGGTGCTTTACAGGCAAAAAGAGAATCGAAAAGATCTTCCATTTCGCTGTTAATCAATATTTTACCATAAGGAATTGCGGAAGCACAGGCCATAGCGACAGCTACTTTTTCTTTCGCACCGGATGACGGTCCGGCCTGGGTATTTTTATATGTTTCTATCAGTATCTCCAGCATTTCAACAGGATCAGAAGAGTTCGTTTCTGCGGGACGTCCCTTTATTAAAATTTTATTCTTCTCCGAAAACTCAATATTAAAGCCAAGTATTTTCAAATCATGTTCAATCTCTTTAAGAACCAGATAGTTTGCAGGATTAAGCTCAACAGGAACAGGGAACATTTCAGTCTGACTTATGGACCTGTTGTTGCTCAGGCACTCCATATAACCTTCAAACAGCACTCTTTCATGCGCTCTCTTCTGATCAATGAGCATAAGCCCTGATTTGACCGGGCAGACAATATATTTGTTTTTTATCTGGAAGAATTTTCGTTTTTCTTCCGTTATTTTTTCATGGTATAAAGGATTCTCATTTTCTTTTTCAAGGGAAGAATAAAGTCTTTCCCAGTTTGTAGTATTTTCTCTTTCAAATTTTTCAATAAAATCCGGTTTATTATAAGAACGATTTTCTCCTTCAAAAGGATCATACCGGGGATTTATCTCAATGCCTGGTGGTTCGGGGATAGTTCCTTCTGAAGTTCTTACAGGAATATCAATAAGTGCTTCATTTTCAAAGTCAAGGGAGGGAACAATATTAAACCTGCCAAGGGCTTCACGCACTGAGGCCATTAGGATATGCCAGATGGATCTTTCATCCTCAAATTTAATTTCAGTCTTGGTAGGGTGAATGTTAATATCTATTGAAGCAGGATCTGCCTCCATGAAGATAAAATATATCGGTATCGTTTCTGCAGGCAGGATATTCTGATATGCTTCTGCAACTGCTTTATGAAAATACGGATGCTTCATAAAGCGGTTATTGATAAAAAAGAATTGTTCACCGTATGTGCGCCGTGCACTTTCAGGTTTTCCGATAAATCCTTTTATTTTAATCAGGCTTGTTTCAGTTTCAAGTGTGATGAGATCCTGGTTGATCGGTTTACCGAAAACACCTACGATCCTTTGCCTGATGTTTCCGGGAACAAGGTTGTAAATTTCACTGTCATTATGATGAAGTGAAAACCTGATCTCCGGATGAGCAATCACTATCTTCTGAAATTCATTTACAATATGTCTGAATTCAGTAATATCAGATTTAAGGAATTTCCTTCTGGCAGGGATATTATAAAAAAGATTTTTGACTGAAAAGCTTGATCCCTCAGGGCAGCTGCATGGTTCCTGTGTCTCAACCTTTGAACCATTTATCATTACGATAGTTCCGGTTTCATTACCCTCTTTCCGGGTTTTAAGCTCAACCATTGCAACTGCAGCTATTGATGCCAGCGCTTCTCCCCGAAAACCTTTTGTGGTGATCGCAAAAAGATCCTTTGCAGATGATATTTTAGACGTTGAATGACGTTCAAATGAGAGCCTGGCATCAGTTTCTGACATCCCGGAACCATCATCTGTTACCTGAATTAATGTTTTGCCTGAATCTTTAATAATAACCTGAATATTTTTACCGGATGCATCTACAGAATTTTCCATAAGCTCCTTTACAACGGAAGCAGGCCTTTGTATAACTTCTCCTGCAGCAATCTGATTGGCCACAGAGTCAGGTAATAATTTGATAATATCGGGCATTAATAAAAATTAAAGGCAATGATTTTATGGAACTTTGTGCCTTGTCAGCAAATATATAAATAATTGTTTTATGACCTTTCCGGAGATTGAACCCGTGGTGGATTATTAATATTAATTTTCAGTTGATTATCTTTGGGAAAAAATAAGCTGAAAATGAAAAGGCCTCTCTCTTTTTTATTAATCATTTTCTTATTTGTATTTACCTTCTGTTCAAAGCACTCTGATGAAGATGCACTTAAAGTAATGACATTGAATGTAAGGTATGATAATCCGGGTGACAGTGCGAATGCCTGGCCTAACAGGGCATCAATCGTCTGTAATTTTCTAAAGAATGAAAAACCCGACCTGATTGGGATGCAGGAAGTACTGAATCACCAGTATGAGATGCTCGACTCGGTACTCACAGAGTATGGTTCGGTGGGAGTAGGACGCAATGATGGTGCAAAGTCCGGAGAAATGAATCCGATATTCTTCAGAAAAGAGCGGTTTGATCTGGTAAGGACAATCACCTTCTGGCTTTCAGAGACACCACTGGTTCCCGGTTCAATGGCATGGGGAGCATCCCTGCCACGAATTGTTACCTGGATCGAACTGGTTGATAAGAAGACCAAAGATCATATTTTCTACTTTAACACCCATTTTGCGCACGATTCCGATTCTGCAAGGATCATGAGCTCGAAATTATTGCTGTCGAAAGTTGATAGTATATCTTCAGATTTTCCTTTTATAATCACAGGGGATTTTAATATGCTCCCCGACAGTAAGGGATATGCAATACTTACAGGTCCGGCTGAAAGTGTTCCTCTTTTGAAAGACTCCTATTTTAATTCTGAAAAAAGACCATACGGCCCTGTATATACTTTTAATGGCTTTACTGATAAGCAGGGATCCGGCAGAATAGATTATATTTTTGTTAAAGACGGGATGGAAGTTCTGGAGCACAGGACTATAATTAAAAAAGAACGAGGCATATTCGTCTCCGACCACTGGCCTGTAGAAGCTATAGTCCTTATTAAGTGAAAATTCGGATAAAACAGGAGGCGAAGCCGGCGTAAAGACTTTTTATGCAGTCTTCCTGTACCTGCTTACTGCAAGTGATGTAAATGCAACAGCAATCACTATCAGCGAATAAATTTCACGGTTTATATCCTGAAATGTTGATCCTTTAAGCATCACCATCCTGTTTATACGCATCACATAAGCAGCAGGATTGATCAGATCAAACTTCTGTGCCCAGACTGGCATACTCTCAAGTGGAGTAAAAATGCCGCTCATCAGTACAAAAATGATTATAAAGAAGAATGCGGTGAACATGAATTGTTGCTGAGTGCTTGAAAAAGTCGAGATAAAAAGGGCAAGACCAAGAACTGCAACAAGGAAAATCGCTGAGCCGAGGAAAAGAAGGGCAATACTGCCCTCAAAAGGTATGTTGAAAGTCAGTTTCCCTATAAGCAATCCAATCGCAAGATCGACAAGTCCGATAATAGCGAAAGGTACCATTTTGGCTATAATGAAATGGTATTTTTTAACAGGTGTTACATTTATCTGTTCAATAGTGCCGCTCTCCTTTTCCTTCACAAGGTTAAGTCCAGCAAGAATAAATCCGATTGCCAGGACAAGTATTCCGAGCACCCCCGGAAGCATATAATATTTATAATTAAGCAATTCGTTGTACCAATACCTGTTGCTGATCTGTATCTGCGGGATAGAAGTAAAAATGCCGCTGCCGATGTTTTCGGCTATTATATTCATATTGTAATCGCGTATCACTCCGTTTAAATAAGCCCACGACAGCTGGGCATTGACAGCATTGATCGCATTTGCCGAGACTAATAATCTTCCGGGGTTCCCTTTTCCGGTTTCTTTACCGAAACCTGATGGTATCTGCAGCACCAGATCACACTTGTCTCTTTGCAACAGATTATTGGCTTCCTCCTCGGAGAAAACGGTGAACCTGACTTTAAAGAATGTTGATCCTACAAGTTGATTAATCAGTGTTCTTGATTCAACTGTCATGTCCCTGTCAATTATGCATAAATCTACATTCTTTATCTCAAATGTTACGGCAGGAACCAGTAACAGCATCTGGACAATAGGGACTCCAAAAATCGCCTTACCGATAAATTTATCCCTGAAGATCTGGAGAAATTCTTTCCTTATAAGATATAGTATAGTCCTCATATTCAATACTTTTGAGCCATTGTACCTTGTTCCGTTATACCATTGTGCCGTTCATCAGAGTCGTATTTTGAAGTTCCTGATACTCAGTCCCATAAATACCAGAGTAAAAGCTATTATAATGAGTGTTTCCTTCCAGACAAAAAGGAATCCGGTTCCCTTGATCATTATATTTTTAATAATGACCAGAAAGTATTTAGGAGGGAATAATGCAGCCACCCATCCATATATGTTTGCCATATTTTCTATTGGAAAAATGAAGCCGGAAAGCAAAACTGTCGGGAGCATCATACCCACTAATGACATAAATATTGCCTGCTGCATTGTTTTTGCCTTTGTTGAAATCAAAATGCCAAGAGAGAGGCTCAAAAGAATATATAGCATGCACTCGGCAAGCAGTAAAATCAGATTTCCTTTTACCGGCAGACCAAATACCAGCCATGATAAGATAAGTATCAGGATTATATCAATGAACGAGAGCAGAAAGTATGGGGTCACTTTCCCCAGCAAAATCTGAATAGGTTTCAGAGGTGAAACAAGCAATACTTCCATTGTCCCGAATTCTTTTTCGCGGGTAATGGTAATGGATGTCATCAGTGCACAGATAAGCGTCATTATCAAGGTTATGACTCCGGGAACAAACATGAAATGACCCTTAAGCGAAGGATTATAGAACATCCTCACTTCAGGCTGAACAAGAAGAGTTGCGGCAGCTGCTGTTCCGGCCAGCTCCATGTTGAAATCGGCTGTGATAGCTGTAATATAATTTGTAATAAGAGTTGCCATATTGGGCTCTGAACCATCTGTGATTATACTGATGGCTGCTTTGCCTTCACTGACAAGTTTCCGTCCAAAATCCTTTTCAAAGATTATTACTGCTTTTGTTTTGTTTTTACGAAGCACATTATCAATATCGGTGTAACTCAGGAGCGTTTCACTCCTTCTGAAAAAACCGGATGAACATATTTTATCTGATACTTTTTGTGTCATTTCATCTTTTGAAAGATCAAGGAACGCTATCGGTGCGTTC
>Ga0316630_10000262_pt1 | contig 15082 bp, 18 predicted proteins | sample OWC_May_M1_C1_D6_FD_207658 | JGI IMG/M metagenome (GOLD analysis project Ga0316630, IMG submission 207658) | Wetland soil microbial communities from Old Woman Creek delta, Ohio, United States - OWC_May_M1_C1_D6_A | ecosystem: Environmental > Terrestrial > Soil > Wetlands | place: USA: Ohio...
TGGAGGTGCCCTTCTCCGCGGGCATCGTCTACTTCTCGTCCGCCCTCAAGGGCGACCTCATCCACCTGGAGTCGGACGGCAAGTGCTACGGGGAAATCGTGGAGCAGTTCCTCCGCTTCCCGCACGGGCGCAGGGACGACATCCCCGACTGCCTTTCGGACCTCTACAAGAAGGACGCCCGCGGGAACCCGTACTGCCCGCGGCCCAAGCCGATGCACTTCGCGAGGCAGAACGCCATCAGCACGGTCAACGGGAAGATGGTGAACGTGCAGGCGCGGCCGGCTTCCCCCGGGCAGGACTTCTGGGGGAAACTGTCCACGCAGATAGGCAGGGGAGGGATTTTCAATGGGACTCGTTAGTGACCCGAGCGAACTCAAGGAACTCAAGGAAGCCGACCGCAAGCGCCGCGAGGCCGCGTTCGCCAAGTCGAACAGTGCGCTCTCCGACGAGATTCGCGTCTGCACCCGGTGCGGGTGGAAGGCGGCGAAGTCGGTGTGCCTTGCCAGCGGCATCAAGGCGTGCCCCCAGTGCGGCAACGCCGAGTGTCGGGCTATGTCCATGGACTTCCAGCCGGAGATGCTCCGCTTGGGAAGCAGGCCGCAGCCATGAGCCCAATACCTACTCCGCAGGAGAACGACCGCTCCGCCTTCATCTCGCGCTGCATGGGCGACGAGCGGATGAACAAGGAGTTCCCGGACGAGTCGCAGCGCGCTGCGGTCTGCTACTCCAAGTGGCGCAAGGCCAAGGGCGGCAAGGCCCCGGAGAAGAAGAAGTGAACGAGCAGGCGGCCATGAACATGCTCGGGGCCTGCTACGCCATCGCGGGCGTGGTCTTCTTCGTCGTCGCCGCCATCGTCTTCGGATGCGGCCGGGACCGCCCGCACCCATGATTTTCTCCCGCGAGTTCGCCCCGGACCTCCACCAGGTCCTCGCCGCAACCGAGGTTGGGGAGCGGTTCGCCTTCGCCAGGTTCGGGACTGGCGAGTGCGCCATCCTCAAGGGCGAGCGGGTCTACGCCGCGGGGTCCAGGTGGCATGGGGACCCGGAGAGGAACGCCACCTACTACCAGGGGCTCAAGGCCGCGTGGGAATGCACGGACCCGCGGTGGTACGTCGGCATCTCCTGTCCGTGCTGCAACCCGCCACAGCATCGCTGGTACATGGGCAACCTGCACGTTCCCAGGGAACGGTTGACCTTCGCGCAACTGTTCATGGGCTCCAACTGGCCCAAGACGCGCCAGTGGCTCCTGGAGAACCGCAAGAACTACATCCTGGTCGGCCCGCACAAGGCCGACTTCGAGGTGCCCGAAAACACCTTCGAGCCGAACTGGGACTGGACGCAGTTGCGGACCAACCTCTCGCAGATAGACGGCAAGACCCCCATCATGTTCGCCGCCGGCCCTCTCGGGAAGATTCTGTGCCACGAACTGCTGCCCACTACCCACGGTCCGCTCATCGACATCGGCTCGGCCCTGGACCTGGAGATGTTCGAGCGGCCCACCAGGCTCTACCATCACCGCCCGCTACGGCAGAAGCTCAAGAAGAAGAAGGACATCAAACAGAACAAGGTGCGCAAGGCTCTGTGGCTCCGCACCTGCAAGTGGAAACTGGCAGAAAAGCAGGTGCATAAGGCATGAAACGGACAGCCATCAGCAAACGTGACGCAGCCATCGCCGCGGCGGCGGCCATCCCCATCGAACACATCACCACCGTCAACGGGTTCAAGCTGAAACACGCTGGTGGGTTCTGGATGAACGCGGATGACAACCACATCCTGCGGTTCATGTTCATGCACCGGGAATACTGGCTCGGGCGGGCGACCTACCAGCGCAAGCAGTTGTGGGCCTGCCTCAAGGTCATCCCCAAGGCTCGCAGGCGCCTGGCCCTGGACGTGGGCGCGCACATCGGCACCTGGAGCCGGGTGCTCTGCCAGGAGTTCCAGAAGGTCATCGGCTTCGAGGCGTTCCAGGTCCACGTCGAATGCCTGCGGCTCAACGTGCCCAACAACAACTTCTCGGTGGTCAACGGCATCGTCACCGACCAGGACGGGTCCATGGACTTCATGGAACTCTGGACGAAGCCGGGCATGAGCCGGGTCTGCCCGCCCGGGGTCAAGGGCGTGTCCACGCCCGCGCGCAAGCTGGACACCATCCTCCAGGCCAACGACATCCCCGTGGACTTCATCAAGGTAGACGTGGAGGGCCAGGAACTCCAGGTGATGCGCGGAGCCGAGCAGACCCTTCGCCGCTGGAAGCCCTACGTCATCATGGAGCAGAAGGACCTGTCCAAGGACTACGAACCCGGAAAGTCGCGGTGGGCCGCGGCCGAGTTCGTAGCCTCGCTCGGGGCCAAGAAACTCGGCCTCGTAAACGACGACGTAATCATGGGGTGGTAGATGCCGACGAAGGCCAAAGACTTAACGGGAATGCGCTTTGGCAGGTGGACCGTGACGGCCCGGGGGCCGTTGGGGTCGTCCGGTAGGTCCGCCCTGTGGTCATGTAGGTGCGACTGCGGCAAAGAGAAGCTGCTGCAATCCAAGGACCTTCGGAGGGGGCACACGACCTCATGCGGCTGTTACAGGGACAGCCTCAAAGGCCCCCGGTCTCATTCCTGGAAGGGCGGTCGCTACCATTCGGGGGGATATGCCTACGTCAAGTCTCCCCATCACCCCAACGCCATCGGCAACGGATACGTTGCCGAGCACATCTTGGTCATGTCAGAAGCGCTGGGGCGTCCGCTGGTGGACGACGAAACGGTACATCACAGAAACGGCATCAAGGACGACAACCGCAAAGAGAACCTGGAGCTTCGGATTTCGCACCACGGTCCGGGGCAGCGAGCAGAGGACATGGTGGAGTTTGCGGTAGAGATTCTTCGGAGATACGCACCGGAAAGGTTGGTGTAGCTTGCCCACTTGCGCGCCAGAGGCGATAGCGCCGGTGATTAACGAAGTCATGCGGCTACGTCCCCGTTCGATTTTGGATGTAGGCTGTGGGATGGGAAAATTTGGGATGTTATTCCGAGAGTACCTGGAGGGATGGGGGCATCACCGCTACTCCATGGAGCAGTTCAAGCTGACCGTGGATGCGGTCGAATACTACGCCCCGTACATCCAGCCCTGGCACCGCGCCATCTACAACCGCATCTTCGTGGGCGACGTGCGCAAACTCTACGACGAGTTGCCCGCCTACGACCTGGCCTACCTGGGCGACGTGCTGGAGCACGTCCCCAAAGAGGACGGCAAGGAGATGCTGGCGAAGCTCCAGTACAAGTGGGCCATCATCTCGACGCCCGCGGGCAAGACCATCATGCACCGCGGCAAGTCCAACGAGATGCTCGACCACCAGTGCCTCTGGACGGCCCTGGACTTCAAGCCGTTCCGCCCGGTGGTCCTGCACCACGGCAAGGTGCTCATCGTGAGGCTGGGGGCGGCTCAGTGAACATCTTTGTCCTCTGCACCGGCCGCTGCGGAAGTCTGACCTTCGCCAAGGCGTGTTCGTGCTCGACCAACTTCACGTCCGGGCACGAGACCAACATGTTCAAGTTCGGGCCGAACCGGCTGGCCTACCCCGACCAGCACATCGAAACCGACAACCGGCTGAGCTACATGCTCGGCGGCTTGCAGCAGAAGTGGGGCAACGACGCCTACTACGTCCACCTCATGCGGGACCCCGAGGCGGTTGCCGCCAGCTACTTCAAGCGCCTGGTGACGTTCGGGGGAATCTCCCGGGCCTGGACCGAGGGCGTCTTGATGCAGAAGCCCCGGAGCGGGACCAAGGCGCAGGCCATGGACATGCTCCGGTTCTGGATTGAGATGATGACGTGCAACATCCGCGAGTTCCTACGGGACAAGACCTACCGGACCATCTGGATTGAGGACCCCAAGGCCGACTTCGCGGAGTTCTGGAAGGAGGCCGGAGTCGAGGGCAACCTGGAGGCGGCGCTCCTCCACTTCGACAAGAAGTACAACGCCAGCCGGAGGGGGAAACGGTGAACATCTCGGAGAAACGCGCCAGGAAGGCTGCAAGCGTTCGCGCTTGGCGGGCGCGAAATCCGGAGAGAGCCAGGGAGCTTCGCCGGAAGTCGTACCGCAAACACGCGAGCCGAAACCGAGAGATTGCGCGTCAGTGGCGGAAAGACCCGGAGAACGCAAGGGCCGCATACGAACACAAAAAGCGGTCGTTGCGGGACCCGCTCAAGCGAGCGGCCCACGTTCGCCGCAATCTAATGCGCGACCTGCGCAAAGCCTACGGGATAACGATAGGGCAGTTGGAATCACTGTATGCTCGCCAGCGGGGCAAGTGTGCCATCTGCCTTCTGGCCGCTCCAATGAGGGGCGATGACTGTCTAGAGGTGGACCACGACCACGCCTCGGGCCGGGTTCGCGGACTCCTCTGCGGTCCCTGCAACAGGGCGCTGGGGAGTGTTCGCGATGACATTGCTACTCTAAGAGAGATGATAACCTACCTTCTGGCCTGCGGGGTAGAGGAACGCCGATGAACATCTTGCAGTTCAGCCGTACTCCCGTGGCTGGGGTCCCAATTCTTCTGTCGGCCATCATCAACAAATACACTGGGCACAAGTCCTCTACTCTCATGGGCGGCACGGCCTATCCGGACGGTAGGCGTTGGACCCCTCCAACCGCAACCCTGCGCGATGTCCGTGCCGCCCAAAGACTCATCGCCCAGTGCGATGTCGCCATCATCCACAACGGGCGCATCCCCAGGCCCTACACGCTTCGGAACTTCAAGGGCAAGCGCCTCATCGCCTACTACCACAGCGAGCACTTCCAGGTTGACCGCACCCTGGAACGTGCAGGCTTCCCCACCTACGTCATCGCGCAGGGGCACTCGCTCCTGTACCCGGGCATGAAGGTCCTCCCGAACATGGTGGACCTGGAGTGGGACTTGATGCTCCCGCCAGCCCCCACCGAGCGCCAGCATCCGTGCAAGGGCATCGTCGTCGCCTTCTCCCCGTCGAACCGGCACGGGGCGGAGTTCATGCGCCAGGCACGGTTCAGTCCGAAGGGCTGGCCCGAGACCGTGCCGGTGCTGGAGCGCATGAAGTCCCGCAAGCAGATTATCCCCATGGTCCTGTTCGGGCTGCCGTTCGAGGACTGCATGAAGCAGCGCCGGATGGCGCACGTCGTGGTGGACGAGGTGCTCACCGGGAGCTACCACCGCTGCACCCTGGAGGCGTGTGCCCACGCCCAGGTGCCCATCAACGCCTGCTGCCCCGAGATTCGCAAGGTGGTCGCGACCATCGCGGGCACCGATGAGCTTCCGTGGGTCATCTCCTCGCCGGCCACGCTGGAGAACGACCTGGCGGAGCTGGTCCTGGACTGCTGCGCCCTGCACGACCGGCAACTGGCCTGCCGTTCGTGGGTGGAGCGGTACTGGCGCCCGAACGTCCTGTGGGAGAAGTGGTGGGAGCCGGCCATCCAGGGGGCAAAAGCGGTATGAGGCTGCCAATGCGCCGTGGCGCCAAGTTCATCATGCCGAGGTCCCGCTGGCGCCTGCCAGACTTCGGCGGCTACCGGACTCCGGCCAGCACCCTGCACAACACCATGGCCGGGCGTCCGGTGATAATCGTCGGCAACGCCTGGTCGCTCAACCAGATGAAGATGGAGGACGTGTGGGCCTTCCCGACCATCGGGTGCAACCGCATCCTCCAGATGCACCCGACGACCTACTACACGGTCGTTGACCGGGACCCCTACCGCAAGGAGATAGACCGCATCCGTGCCTACGGCGGGACGCGCATCCTCTCGGACACCCTCTTCGACCCGAAGGTTTCGTGTAGGCGGACCCCGATTCAGCCGGCCCCGGACTTCGCGTGGTACTCGTACCATGCGGTCGCGACCACCACGCCCAACCGGCACATGATGAACGGCGAGCGGGTCATCACCAACTGCACGAACGACGCCAACGTGACGCGGGCGGTGATGCTGGACACGGTATGCACCGACCTAAGCAACTTCATGCCCGGGGGCGCGAACATCGGGTACTGCATGTTCCAGTTGGCGATTGCCCTCGGGGCCAACCCCATCGGCATCGCCGGCATAGACCTGGTGTGGCAGTCGAAGGACAAGTCGCACTTCTTCGGCCGCGGCTCCACGCAGGGCTGCTTCCCGTTCAACACCCGCCGGGTCCTGGCGTTCTTCCAGGCCGGCGCCCAGTGGTGCCACGCGCACGGGGTGGAGGTCTACAACCTCTCGCCCACCGGGGTCCTGGACTGCTTCCCGAGGATGAACGAGCATGACTTCCGTGAGCGCTTTGAGCAATACTCGCACGGGGACAGTGTATATCCTCGGAAACTCGTCCAGCCTGGAGCGAGTGGACCTCTCCCTCCTGCGCCAGTCGGGTTCAGTTACTATCGGCATCAACCGAATCCTTCGATGTTTCACGCCAACGTACCTGCTCGTAGCCGACAAGCCGGTGCTTCAAGAGGAACTAACCAGGCTCAACTCCGCAAAGCCGAAACTGCTCGCCTGGCGTATGCTCGCCGCCATGCCAGGGCTAGAGCCAAGCGTGGAGGTTAGGACGTGGGAGACCTGGGGAGGCAAGTACGCCCGGGGATGGAGGCGAGGTCGCGCCCCGGAATGGTCTCCACGCTGGAGGGATGGGCAGTTCTGGCATTCGGGAAACTCCGGGACCTACTGCATCGAAGCGGCGGCGCTGATGGGCTTCCGCGACATCAGACTGCTCGGCATCGACCTCCGATTCGACTTGCCCCGTTCGCACTTCTTCGGACAAAACACTTGGCGCGGACAGAGAATCAAGTACACTCCGCGCCAGATAGCCGGCACCGTCAAGGCTTTCGAGACTGTCATCTCGGGCGTGACGAAGCTCGGGTACAACGTCATCAGCGAGTCCTGCTACGACGGACCGCTGGACGCCGTTCTCGCTAGGAGGGCCTGCCCATGGCAGAAGCAACCGTCAAGCTCCCCAACACCGTAGAGAACCTCGCGGGCGCCGACAAGGCTCGGGACATCCGCGTTCTGAACTACGTCAAGCAGTCCGTCGCGGACATCCTGCGCGGGCGCAGCGTCCTGGAGGCCCGGTGGAGCGTCATGGACTCCCTCTGGCGCGGGAGCCCGGTGAGCCGGTTCTACCCCACCGAGTCCTCGACCATGATTAACGAACCGTACAAGATGGTCAGCGCCGCCGCGGCCCGGGTGGTTCCCGCGGTCCTGCCCTCGGACGAGTGGTTCCGCCTGGTCCCGCAGGGGCCGGGGGCCATCGAACCCAAGGGCGCCAAGGCGCTGATGAAGGAGCAGTTCAAGGACGGGAAGTTCTACCAGCAGTTCTACCGCCTGGTGCAGATGTGCGGGAAGTACGGGTTCTGCGTGGGCAAGGTCCCGTGGGTAGTGGACCGCAAGACCGTCACCGTGAGCCAGCCCAAACGCGAGGCCAGGACCAACTCGCAGGGGCAGATGGACGGGGTGAAGACGCGCATCAAGCGTGAGACCAACGAACTCAACCGCGACCGCACTGAGATGGTGCCCCTGTCCATCTATGACTTCGTGTTCGACTGGCGCTACACGGACATCCAGAAGGCCCCGGGCTGCGGGGACTACGGGAAGCAGACCCGCGAGGACGTGTACGCCCTCATGGAGATGGAACTGGACGGCGGCAGCAAGGTCTACCAGGGCGTGACCCGCGAGGAGATTGCCAACCTCGGGGTCAAGGCCACTCCCCCGGTGCTGCCCGGGAAGGACCTCCAGCAGGAGGCGTCCGGAGCCAACGCCATCGTCATCCGCCCCGAGAACGACCTCACCCGCTTCGAGTGGTGGGGTCTGATTGACCTGGGGCCTGGCGAGAAGGGCGACGGCAAGCGGGTGGAGGCCCACGTCACCATCCTCAACGACGAGAAACTCGTCCACCTGTCCAAGAACAACATGTGGCATGGCGCCCGGCCGTACCTGGCGACCGCCTGGGAGCCGGTCGAGAGCCAGGGCTACGGCATCGGGATGATTGAGCCCATCGTCCCGCTGACCCTGGACCTCAACGACAATCAGAACATGGTCAACGCGGCCGGGGCGCTCATCGCGAACCCGATGGTCAAGGCGGGCGACCGCTTCAACCTGCCCGACCAGCAGTTCGTGGTCACTCCCGGGCGGGTGCTGCGCGGGGAGGACATCTCCCAGTTGCAGCCCTTCCACATCCCGGACAGCACCGCGGTCCTGCGCGCCAACCGGGCGGAGATTCGCCAGGACATCGAAGAGGTGCTCGGCCAGCCGCGGCTGGTCATGGGCGGGGAGACCGAGGGCGGCGGGACCGCCACGGAGTTCGCCGGCCGGCGGCGCGAGGCGAACATGCGCCTGCGCCCGGTCATCGAAAACTTCTTCAACGACATCCTCTCCCCGTTCCTGGACATGTGCCTGTTCAACAACCAGCAGTTCCTTGACGAGAAGCGGGTGGTGCGCTACGAGCGCAGGGCCGGGCAGTTCTTTGCCTACGAGGTCACTCCGGAGGAACTCGCCTCCGTGGCCCGGGTGGAGCCGCTCGTCCCGCCGCAGATTGAACTGCTCGGCGTCCGCGGCCAGATGATGCAGGGGTTCGTCGCGGCCATCGCGCAGCTTGGCCCGCTCGCCATGCAGCCCCCGTACTCCACGCTGCTCAAGAAGTCGTGGAAGGCGCAGTTCGGCCAGGACGACCTGGGCGACATCTGGCCCGAGGAGGGCAGCAAGTTGAAGGACACCCAGCGCGAGGAACTCATCGTCATGCTCCAGGGCGAGTTCATCGAAGTCCGGGAGGACGACAACCACCCCGCCCACATGGAGGAACTCCGCGAGTTCATGGAGAGCCCGAACTTCGACCGCATCTCCGGGAAGCTCAAGGCCATCGTGAACGCGCACTACGCCAACCACGAGATGCTGTTCCGGCAGATGGAGGAGCAGGCGCCCGCGGGTCCGGACCCGGACGCCATGCTGGGCGCGGCCATGGCCGGGGAGGGCGTAGAGGCGCCTGTCCCGCAGCCGCCCAGCTACGGACAGGAGAACGCCCCGATGGAGGGTCCCCTCCAGGGGCGCGTCCTCGCAAACGACCAGCGGATGACTCAGCAGGGGGCATGACATGGGACAGAACGTGCTCGGCATCGACGTGGACTCGCTGAAACCGCACTCCGGGGCGAGCCGCATCAGCCTCGCGGAGCGGGCCAAGTTGCAGGCGGAACTCAAGGAATGCGAGCGGCTTATGCCGTTCGCCTCCTCCGGGGACTTGATGCGCTGGCTCGGGGAACAGCGGGCCAAGGCGGTCGAGTCCATGGTCTCCGCCCGGGACGACGAGACCCGGGTTCAGACCCAGGCGTTCGTGCAGGCATGGGACCGAATCCGAAAGGAACTTGAGGCGGTCCCGAAGCGGTACGAACTGGTCGCGGCCATGCTCCAGGCGTTGTAACCGTCAAGTAACGCTTTGACGGATGTGAAGATTTCGTAACATTGCCCCTTGACTTGTGTCAAGTGGCGCGTTACGGTGGGTAGTGAAGGGGAAAAGATGAGCGCGATTGACACCATCAAGGAGAGACTGGCGAGGTCCATGGGCCAGGAACCCATCCCGGCAGCCCCCACCCCTGGTGTCCCGGGCGTCCCGGCGCCCCAGGCGCAGGCCCCGCAGCCTGCACCCGTCGTCCCGGAAGCCGTCAAACCCGCCATCGACCCCGACATCCTCAAGAGCCTCGAATCCGCCAAGGCCCAGGCCGAACTCCGGGTCAAGGAGTTGGAGGCCGAGGTCGCCAGGGCCAACGCGGACCGGGAAGCGTTCACCAAGCAACAGGCCGAAGCCATGAAACTGCCGTCCGCGGAGGAACTCGGACGGATGGACCAGGGAGAGGCTTTGCAGAAGGTCGTCCAGGCCATGACAGCCCGCCAGGACGCCGCCCTCCGCAGCCTCGCGACGGACCTCAACCAGCGACACGTCCAGCCGACGCAGCAGGCCCTCAAGGGCCTCCTGCTTCAGCAGAAGCGGGACATCGCCAGTGAGGTCTACGGGAAGGATGTCATGGAGAAGTACCGTTCGGCCTTCGATGAGAAGTCCGAGCAGTACCCCGACATCACCCCGTGCGAGGTTCTGCGGATGGTCGCGGACCCGGCGGACTTGAGCCAGGACGCAAGGCCCATGACCCCCTCCATCGCCCATTCCGCCGTGGCGGCATCAATGGCCGCGGGCATGGCTACCCGTTCGGGTGCCCCCGCCGCACCTCCCCCCGCACAAGGTTCGCCAACCACCCAGGCTTTCCTGGAGGCGTCACACGCCCTCCGGAGCCAGGGAGACAGGTTCGGTTCGGACTCCGCCCGGCGGGAGGGCCTCAAGATGCGCCTGCAAGCCCAGGGGGCTCTGCCCCAGGGGTAGGAGGTTTCTCCGATGCCGCTCATGCAGAACTGCCTCATCAAGTCCACGTTCGACTGTCCGGACAACATCCGCGAAGACGTGCTGGACGTGATGGTGAACATCAGTCCCACCCGGACCCCGTTCTTCTCCACCTGGCGGAAGACCGTCGCCAAGGCGGTCGTCCACGAGTGGCAGGTGGACAGCCTCTCGCGCACCAGTGACCCGGATGCGCCCGTGGTCCCGTGCGCCCGCGAGTCCTCGGACTTCGACTTCGAGGAGTTGGACTGCCCGTGCCGCGTGGGCAACCAGGTCCACATCCTCCGCCGGACCGGGGACGTGTCCTGGCTCCAGAGGTCCGTGGCGACCATCGGCTACTCGGACGAGTACGCCTACCAGGTGGACCGCCAGATGAAGAAGCTGGCCCTGGACACCGAGTTCGCGCTCATCCACTCGGTGCGCGGCGGCGTCCAGACCGCCCCGCAGGACGAGGGCGTGTGCTCCAGCCCGAACGGCTGCCGGACCATGGACGGCATCCTGCGCATCGCGGACTGGGACCACGGCGACTTCGACTGCCTGGACGACATGAAGGAGGGCACTGTCATCGGCGTGAGCGGGGAGTCCCCCTGCGCGCCGCTGACCCCGTACCTCCTGGACGACCTGCTCCAGGTGATGTACCACAAGGGCGCCGAGGTCAACTCGGTGTGGGTCAACACCACGGCCAAGCGCATCATCTCGGGGTGGTACCTCAACGGGATGCAGCGGGTGATGAACGCGGTGGAGCAGAAGATTCTGAACTCCATCGACTTCTACGAGGGCGACTTCGGGAAGGTGAGCATCGCCGTTCACCTGGACCTCCCGACCGACGTGCTGCTCGCGCTGGACGAGCAGTACATGGCCGTCGCCTTCGCCTACCCGACCAGGGTGGTGAAGCTGGCCCAGGTGTCGAACTCGGACAAGTTCGGCATCGAACACGCGCTGACCCTTGAGGCGCGGGCCATGGCCGCCATCGGCGTCCTCCGGAACATCTGCACGGACAACATCTGCTACGAGGACCCGTGCGACGACCGGGGCGTTGTGGCGCCCGTCCATCCGCTGCCGCGGTAGCCGAAGTAACTGACACGGAGGGGGGCCGGGGTCCAACGCCCCGGTCCCCCTTCACATAGGGGCGGTGCATGAGCTACATCATCACCCACCAGCGCCGGGACGGGTCCGTAGAACGCAAGCGGGTCCGCCTCGAAGACCCCTCCATGACCCCCGAACGAGCCGAGCGCATCATCGCTGAAGAGTGCCGGCGCAAGAAGAAGTCCCTGCGCGACAAGCGCGGGTGGAACCGCGACCGCTCCGCCAAGCTTATCTGCTCCATCCCGAACGCCGTGGTCGAGGAAGTGTTCATCAACGACGGACCCGAAGCCTCCCGGGACATGAACTGGCTCATCAAGCGGTCCAAGGAGCTAGGGTTCGATGTGGAGATGCGCCGATGAAGGTCTACAACCAGCGGTTCACCCTGGCGGACGGGTTCACCGCGATTCCCGGTCTGACCCAGTTCGCCGGGCAGGCGCTTGTGCAGGACAACGCCCTCCAGTTGTCCCCCGGCGTGACGCAACTGGTCTACCTGGCTTCGGACCGGATGGACAGCCAGGAGCATCTGGCCCGCGCCGGGTTCCGGCTCACCGCCGCGGTGGACACCGCCCGCTTCGGGCTGATGGTCCGCGCGGAGGTCCTGGAGGCCGGCTCCCCCGATGTCATCGGCAAGTGCTATCTCGTCACCATCGACGGTGAGGGGGCCATCGCCATCTACTCCATCCTGGCCTCAGACCCCACCCCCGCCGCCCTGGCGACCTGCGCCGTGGCGGACTTCGACGTGAGCCAGGAGCACTTCCTCATCGTCAAGGTGCGGGATGCCGACAACGGGGCGGAGGTCCGCGTCTACCTGGACGACGAGGTTTCCCCGGTCCTGTCCCACTTCGACCGCCGCTCCATGCGCCCAATGGGGTTCTACGTCGGCTTCGACATGACCGACACCGCGGGCACGGAGACCGTGTTCTGCGACGAGTTCTTCGCCCACGTCCTCAAGTCCGCGGTCATCAAGATGCCGCAGCCCGTCCCGGAACTCAAGAACTTCGGGGACCTCCAGTACGAGACCGCCTACCGGCTGGACCGCGCCGGCAACAGCCAGTTCGCCCCGGAGAAGATTGCCAGCTACCTCAACTACGTCCAGAACGATGTCTACAACGCGAACCATCCGTGGACCTGGTGCGAGCGGCTCTACCACTTCACCACTCGCGACGGGGTTCGCTGCTACGAACTGCCACCCTGGATTGGCTGGCCGCAGCACCTCACTGACAAGACCAACGCCCGGATGCTCGACAAGGCCGGCTGGCACGAAGTTCGGATGGAAGACCCGGGAGATAACGCGGGGGCAGGATGGCCTTTCCGTTACTCCATCGCGGGGTGGGGAGACTTCGGCCAGCCGGTCATCGCCCTTGACCCCATCCCATCGGCCGAGTGCTACGTCGAGATGCCGGTGTACGCCAAGCCGATTCCGATGGTCGAGGACACCGACATCCCGCTCATCCCCCCGGAGTACCTGGAGGTGCTCATCTACGGGGCCATCATGCGCGGGGCGGAGTTCTCCGATGCCAAGACCATCTGGCAGGTGTCCAGTGCGCAGTACGCCCGCATCCTGGGGCTCATGCGCCGGCAGGACATCGCCAAGCGGGACGAGAACCAGTACCTCCGGCTCAAGAACATCAACGAGGTCAAGCGCCGGCAGGGGGCCGGGGCCAGCGCACTGAGGGCCTCCAGCCTTGGGTGGTGAGCTTCTCGAACGACTGACCCGCGCCGGGCTCGACCTCGGCGTGAGCCCTACCCGCACCAGGCCGGGCGGGGCGCGCATCGCACAGAACTGCTGGATTCCGAGCAACGGGGCCATCCAGCGCAGGCCGGGCTACCGCCGCTGGATGGAACTCGGCCTGGGCGCCCCGGTGAGGATGCTGGTTCAGTTGGGCAACAAGGTGCTGTTCGTCGCGGGCATCGTGGACGAAGAGGGCGATGAGTCTTGCTGAGCGCCGCCATCCCGACTGGTTCGGACTGAACACCCGTCCGGACTCGAAGGGCCTGTTCGCGCGCATCGCGCAGAACTGCATGTTGGACGTGCCGGGGCAACTAGACCGCCGCCCAGGCTACCGCCGCCTCAACCAGATGCAGTACGACGGCCCGGTGTGGGCCATCATCGACATCCAGCGCATCTGCGACTTCGCCAAGCTGCTCGTCTGCTCGCACCTGGTCTTCGAGCACGAAGAGGTGTACGACGGCGGAGGGCACGGAGGCGGGGACCTGTTCATCAGCCCCAACCTGGCTCCCCATGCGGTCGCTGCCGCAACCCCGTCTGCCGGCCTGGCCCCGCTGAACGTGCAGTTCTCCAGTGCCGGCTCGTTCGACCCCGAGGACGGGCCGCTGACGTACTTCTGGAACTTTGGTGACGGCAACACCTCCAATGCCGCGAACCCCGCACACGTCTACGGAGCCGGCGGGACCTACACCGTGACTCTGACGGTCACGGACGCGCAGGGGGCTTCGGATTCCGCTTCGGTGACGATAGACATGGTTCATGCCCTGGTCTGCACGACTGCATTCGGGACCAGGGCGGTCTCCCAGGATGGCGGAGTCACCTGGGCCGCCCCTGCTGGGATTCCCGCAGGCGGAACGTCATTTGCCTGCTGCGTGGTCAGCGGGTTCATGTTCGTGTTCCGCATCAACGGCAACCAAGTCGATGTCTACCGCAGCCCCGACAAGGGTTCCACTTGGGGGTTAGTCGGGAGCGTCCCCGCCTTCAGTGGAACGCACATGCACGCCCTGGTGGTTGGGACGCGAATTCTCCTCCCGATAAGAGAGGTGGGCACCGGGGACCGGGCCTGTGCTTGCAGTGACGACAACGGTGCCACATGGACCGTGGTGGTCCTAAGCCTCGCGGACCACTACGCAGGCCAAATAGTGTCGCTGGGCGGCTCTGTGGTTGCCTACGTCGCGCAGGACAATGCTGGGGCCGGGCAGCCGGTGGAGATGCACGTTTCCCTAAACGCAGGGAACACCTGGGGTCCGGTCATCTCCGTCGCCTGGGCGGACAGCCAGATGGTGCCCATCGTGGGCGCATCTGGAACCAGACTGATGATGATAGGGCGGGCCTTCCTGCCCGGCCAGCCATCCCAGGTCCGCACGTCAGACGACCTTGGCACCTCTTGGCAACTTCGCGATACCGCGCCCGCGCAAGCCATTAGCCTCACCTATCACCTGGGGTCCGGGGGAGGCGCGGCGGGTTACGACATGACCCTGGCTCCGCCTCGGGTATCTCCAGACAACGGAGTGTCCTGGGTCAACATCGGGGCGCTGGCCGGGAAGATTAGCGCCCTGTGGAAACTGGACAGCGGATGGTGGGCCAGCATCAAGGGCAGCCCCAACATCTACTTCGGGGCCAGCCCCGCCACCCTGGCCTTGAAGGGTACTCTCCCGGCTGGCTACCAGTGGGGCACACAGATTGCCGAACTTGTACCAGGAGCATGACGAATGGCCCAGCCGCGCAAGACGCTAAAGACCGGAACCCGCTTCGGGCATCTCGTTGTCGAGCGCGAACTGCCTGCGCACACGAAGTCGGGGGTCATGTACGAGTGCCTGTGCGACTGCGGAAGGAAGCACGTCTCCAGCCGCAAGAATCTGACGGGCGGAGAGACAAACAGTTGCGGGTGTCGCCGGAAGG
>Ga0316630_10000263_pt1 | contig 15065 bp, 12 predicted proteins | sample OWC_May_M1_C1_D6_FD_207658 | JGI IMG/M metagenome (GOLD analysis project Ga0316630, IMG submission 207658) | Wetland soil microbial communities from Old Woman Creek delta, Ohio, United States - OWC_May_M1_C1_D6_A | ecosystem: Environmental > Terrestrial > Soil > Wetlands | place: USA: Ohio...
GCGCACGACCCCATGGCGGCAAGGCTGAGTTGCCTCGGCCGGATTGCCCAATCGCAGGCACTGACGTGTGGTGGCAACCGAGGCGCAGCCACCGCTGTCCGAGGCGGCAACGTACCAGCCACTACGAGTTTCGCGGCGAGCATGAGGCGGTCACCTTTCGATGCTCGGCGCTCCGCCGTGTCGCACGAAATCGACGGTCGTTCGCGTGTCGGATAACGTGTTCGAGGAGGTACAGGGCGGCAAGCGAAGGCAATGCATCGCCTCGGTCAGGCGGCGGTGTCCAGCACAGCAGCGGCTGACGACTACGTGGCGCGACGAGCGGTCACGCGCCATGCACCGCCGCGCAGCGCCACACCCGCGGGCGTCTCCGCGGCCGCGAAGCGCTCGCGCAGGTCGGCAAGCGCACGAGCGCGTCTCGCATCGTCGAGACCGTCGAGGAGCGCCCGCGCCAGGCCGAGGCCGCGGGCGAACGCGAAGGCGTCGTCGGCGTTCGTGCCGAGCACCACGGGCTCGTCCACCTCGGCGAGCTCGATCGCTTCGAAGCCCGCGGCGGTGAGGATCTCGCGAACGGCCGCGGGCTCGGCGAGGCCGAACGGCCCGGGTTGGCCGGGTGGTCGGTCGGGCAGCGTGCGTCCGGCCGCGAGCGCGTCGCGGATCGCGAAGACCCACTCGTTGTCGCCGAGCGAGCGCCAGGTCAGCAGCGCGAGGCGGCCGTGTCGCTGCAGCCCCCGCGCGATGTTGCGGAACGCCGCGACCGGATCGGCGAAGAACATGCTGCCGAACCGACTGATCGCTACCGTGAACGCGCCGGCGCCGAGCTCGAAGATCTGCGCGTCGCCCTGTTCGAACCGCGTGTTCGTCAGGCCCTCCGCGGCGCTCCGCGTGCGCGCACGGTCGAGCATGCGCGCGGACAGATCGATCCCGAGGACCTCGCGTGCGGTCCGCGCTGCGTCGCGCGTGGAGATGCCACAGCCGCAGCCGATGTCGAGCACGCGATCCTGGGCGGTGAGGTTCGCGATCTCGAGCAGGTGCCGATCGTAGCGGCGGCACGCCGCATCGTAGCGATCGACGTGCTCGGTCCAGTGGTCACCTTCGGTGCCGTCCCATGCGGCGGCCATGTCTGCGTTCGGTCGAGCCATGTGGTGCATCGTCCGGCGCCCGTGCGGCATTGCCAATCCCAGGAATCTGGGATGTCATCGCGCGCGTGAAGCGGGAGCTCGCGCGGCAGGTCCACCACGAGGTCGAGCACCTGGCGCAGGCCGGGCTCGACTGGTTCGCGTTTGCAGCGCGCGCCGGCGAGCTCGTGCGGCGCGCCGTGCCGTTCGAGCGCACGTGCTGGCACCCCGTCGATCCGGGGACGTATCTGTTCACGGGGAGCCTCGGCCACAACATGGTGTGCTCGGGCGCGTGGCTCGCGGAGCACGAGTACGTCCTCGATGACGTCAACAAGTGGCACGAGCTCGCATGCGGCGCGCACGCGGCGTCCCTCAGCGAGACCACGCAGGGCGAGCTCTCGCGGAGTGCACGCGTCCGCTCGAGCATCGACTACGGCCTCGCGGTCGGCGACGAGCTGCGCGTCGCGTTCGTGGTCAACGGCACCTACTGGGGCGCGGCCGGCTTCATCCGCGACGCGACCAGCCCGTTCTTCGATGCCGACGAGGTGCGGTTGTTCGCGTCGCTGTCGTCCACGATCGGCGATGGGTTCCGGCGGGCCCTGCTCGTGGCACCCTCCGAGATGACCGCACACCCCGACGGGCCCGGCATGCTCGTCCTCGACGAGCGTGGTCGCGTCGCGTGGATCTCGCCTGGTACCGAGGAGCTGATCGCGCAGATCGTCGAAGATCCCGCCGCCGCAGGGCCCCACGAGTCCCGCATCGTGCAAGCGGTCGCCGCACGCGCTCGCCGCCTGCGCGACGCCGGCAGCGCGCACGAGCCGCCTGCCCGCACGCGCGTCCGGACGCGGACCGGCCACTGGCTGCAGCTCTACGGGACGCCGCTGTCCGGAGAACGTGTTGACCACGTCGCCGTGATCATCCAGCCCGCCGGCTCGCACGACATCGCGCCGCTGGTGGCACGTGCGTACGGGCTAACCGATCAGGAGCGACGCATCACGCGGGCGTGCCTCGAGGGACTGTCGACGCGCGAGATCGCGCAGGCGCTCGACATCACCGAGTACACCGTGCAGGACCATCTGAAGTCGATCTTTCGCAAGACGGGGACACGCAGCCGTGGCGAGCTCGTCGGTCAGGTCTTCCTCGAGCACTACGTGACGCGCTTCGAAGATGTCGGCGACGTCGCCGGTGGCTGGACCGCGCAGACGATTCCCTCGAAGCCCTAGGCCGCTTTCGGCGCCGGCGACAACGCCGTGTTGTAGACGCCGCTCTTCAAGTTCTTGCGGATGATGAGCGCCTCGCGGATCACCTTCCACATGTCCTTGAGCGGGTTGATGCGCGAGCGGTTATCGTCCTTCCACTCGACGCCGACCTCCGCGATGTCGTAGCCGCGGCGGCGCGCGAGCGCGAGGATCTCGAGGTCGAACGCCCAGCCGTCGATCTTCGCGCGGCGGAACAGGTCACGCGCGGTCTCGGCGGTGAACGCCTTGAAGCCGCACTGCGTGTCGCGGATGCCGGGGACGAGCGAGCGCTGGATGACCTTGTTGGCGAGGCGGCTCCACAGCACGCGGTACATCGGCTGCTTGACGTCGGTCTTCGCGCCTTCCGCGTAGCGGCTACCGATCGCGATCTGCGCCTTGCACGCGATGATCGGCGCGAGGAGACGCGGCAGCTGCTCCGGCGGCATCGAGCAATCGGCGTCGCACATCACGCGGATCTGGCCGCGCGCGCTGAGCATGCCGAGGCGGACCGCGGCGCCCTTGCCCTTGTTCGGCAGCTGGCGCACGAGGCGGAGGTTCGGGATCCGCTGCGCGTGCTCTTCGACGACGCGGCAGGTCTGGTCCTTGGAGCCGTCATCGACGACGACGATCTCGTAGCGCATCGGCTGCTGCGAGAGGAACGCGTGCAGACGCTCGAGCGTCGGCGGGAGGCGCAGCTCCTCGTTGTACGCGGGGACGATGATCGAGATGTCGACGAACGGGACGAGAGATGCAGACATGACGAGCTCCTTCGACCGCGACGCGGTCGCACCAAAACGCACGCGATGACGCGGCGGTTAAACGACGAGGGGTTTGAAGACGAAGCGGCGCTGCGCGGGGAACGTCCACGCGACAAACACGAGCGCCGCGCAGATCGCCTTCGCGATCACGACAGGAACGTGGAGGTCGACGGCGACGATCTTCATCGCGCCGGCCGTGAGCAGGCCGGTCGCCACGGCCACGAGACCGAAGCGCACGACCTGCTCGACGGTGACGGGCGTGCCGTCACGAAACGCGATGAACTTGTTCATCACGAAGCACACCACCGCACCCACGCCCGCTGCGAGGAACGCAGACAACGGGATCGACGCCGGCGTCAGCTTCACCAGCAGGAGAAGCGTGACGACGTCGAACACGGAGCCCACGGCGCCACCGAGGCCGGCTGCGAGCATTTGGCGGGGTTTGGTCACGAGCCCCGGAATGAGCAGCCCTTGTGCCGTGCGGCAAGTCCGCGAAATCCCGTCGCTTGGCTGTTAGAAGCTGGACATTACCGGGTGTCAGCGTCGATTGGTCCGACAGGTTCCGGCAGATCCGCGTCATCGGGCTCTGGTTCGGTGTCGGGCAGCTCGGGCTCTTGCGCCGTGCACTTCGGGCGCTGGCGAGGAGCCACCAGCCCACGCGCACCTTCGATGATCGTGTTCGTCCCGGCGTCGAGATCGTAGATCGCGACCCCGTTGTCACCCGCGATCGCGAGCTCGTGATCGGCGACCCACTCGACCGCGAGGCCTTTCGACGCGCGCTCGAGCTCTTGCAGCTTGCCGGTCGCCGCGTCGGCGATGAACGCGGCCGACGAGATCGATCCCGGCGTGCACTCGTCGGCGAGCTGCGCCACGAACGCGAGCCGCGCGCGATCGGCCGACCACACGGCGGTGTTGCCGTCGATCAACCCCGGGCTCGGCACCGAGAGGACGCGGTTCGACTTGCCGATCCGGATCGCGCTCGCGAGCCCGTGATCATCCCAGTCCGCGATCACGTTCGCGAGCGGCAAGGCGCGCAGCTTCGTCTTGCGGCCGCGCACCTCGAGGTACGTGCCCGCCGGGCGCGTGGTCTTCGGTGGTAGCGCGGCGAGCTTGTAGTTCTCGTCGATGCGCTGCCACGTCTTCGCTTGCCCGATCCACACGCCCGGGTTCGCCTTCGTCTGATACGTGATCGTGATCGGCTTGTCGGTGCGAAGCTCGATGGGCGTGGAGGTCCGACCGCGCGTGAAGTCGACCGTACCGATCGCGTACTGCTTCTTCGTGCGCGTGACGTAGACGAGCTTCTGCGCCGCCGGGACGCGCAGCGCGCCGATCACCGCGCCGAACGTTCGCGTCAGCCGATGCCATCGCTTGCTCTGGGGATCGAACGCGAACAAGTCACCGTCCGCTTCGACGACGAGCGCGCGTGCGAGCGCCGCGAGGTATGCCTGCCGATCGTGCTCGACACGCGTCTTCCACGCTTGCCCGGTCGGCGTCGCGAGGAACGCCTGCAGCGCGGGGAGCTCGAGCGAGGCGTGGCCCCACTTGCCGAAGTCGCCGGCGACCGCACGCTGGAGCGGCGCGAGTAGCTCTTCGTGCTTGTTCAAGCGGCCGAGCGCGGCCGCGAGCAGCCACGCCGCTTCGAGGTGACTCGGGTCTGCGGCGAGCGCTTGCTTGCACGTCGTCACGACGGCCGGCCAATCCTCGCGAGCCTCCGCCGTGCGCGCGATCCGGAACGCCGGGTGACCGCCGCGCTTGCGCCAGCCATAGGCCGCCAGATCGGGCAGGCCGAGCGGTTGCGCCTCGACGACGATCGTGGCCGCGGCGTCCTTCGACGCAAGACCTGCGTCGTGCTTCTTCGGAGTCGTCTCGCCTCGTCCGCATGCGGCCAGCACGCACGCCAACAGCACGACCCTCATGCCTGCGGACGTAGCACGAGCGCTCGCGTCGACGATAGCCGAGGGTCGTTCACCACCAGCCGTTGCTCCGCTCCCGCGGGCCTGATATAGACCGCCGCCCGTGTTGTTGTTTCGTGTCCTTGCGTGCGCACTGCCCTTCGCGGGCTGCCAGGGCACAGACACGTCCAAAGCAGCACCGCCGAAGCCCACCGCGATCGAGGTCGTCGACGCGACGAAGTCCGTCGTCGCGCGGGTGGTGCCGGGCCGGCCGTGCCGCGCGACCGTCGAGGGCGTCGAGCTCCTCGTCGGTGGGCGTCCGCTCGTCGCACAGATCGGCACCGATCGGTGGACGGGCGAAGACGCGGACAACGGAACCACGCTCCGCAAGAACGATCAGATCGTCGCGCGCATTCACGCAAAACAACTGTTCGACGCGAATGGCATCCCGATCATCCGCGTGCTGGACAACGGCGACATCGCGGACAAGGCGAACGCGGTCGTCCGCAAGGCGGTCGCCGCGGCCAACGCCATCACGATCGACACGCTCACTGTTACGGGCACGACCGACGTCGCGATCGCCGCGATGCTCACGGCACGCGAAACCGTCCCGGAGGTCCGCGGTCTCGCGGCCTGCCACTATCTCTTGAACGAGCAGCATTAGATGTCAGTAAGCATTCGCAACGTCGCGATCATCGCGCACGTCGACCACGGCAAGACCACCCTCGTCGACGGCCTGCTCAAACAAGCAGGCACCTTCCGCACCGGCGAAGTCGTCGCGGAGCGCGCGATGGACTCGAACGACCTCGAGCGCGAGCGTGGCATCACGATCCTCTCGAAGTGCACGGCGGTCACGTGGAAGGGCGTACGCATCAACATCGTCGACACGCCGGGCCACGCCGATTTCGGCGGCGAGGTCGAGCGCGTGCTCGGCATGGTCGACTCGGTCCTCCTCCTCGTCGACGCCTACGAAGGGGCGATGCCGCAGACGCGGTTCGTCACCCAGAAGGCGTTCGACATGGGTCTCAACCCGATCGTCGTCGTCAACAAGATCGATCGCCCCGGCGTCGACCCTCACGAGGTCATGGACCAGGTGTTCGCGCTGTTCGACTCGCTCGGCGCGACCGACCAGCAGCTCGACTTCCCCGTCATCTACGCGTCGGGCCGCCAGGGCTACGCGATCCGCGAGCTCGGCGACGAGCCGAAGGACCTGACTCCGCTCCTCGACCTCATCATCGAGAAGGTGCCGCCCGCCGAGGGCGACGTCGAGGCGCCGCTCTGCATGCAGGTCGCGACGCTCGACTACGACGACTACCTCGGCTACATGGCGATCGGCCGCATGCGCGCCGGCCGCGCGAAGGTCGGCGATCGCGTCCTCCTCGCGCACCGCGACGGATCGAAGGAAGAGTTCCGCGTGCAGAAGGTCCTCGGCTTCCAGGGCCTCAAGCGGTTCGAGCTCGCCGAAGCGCTCGCCGGCAACATCGTCGCGTTCACCGGGATGCAGGAGCTCAACGTCGGCGAGACGATCACCTCGATCACGCAGCCGACGATCCTCCCGCTGCTCAAGGTCGACGCGCCGACGATCACGATGAACTTCCTCGTCAACGACGGACCGTTCGCGGGCAAGGAAGGCAAGTACGTCACGTCGCGCAACCTGCGCGAGCGGCTCGAGCGCGAGATCAAGAGCAACGTCGCCCTCCGCGTCCAGGAGACCGAGAGCGCCGGCGTGTTCAAGGTGTCGGGCCGCGGCGAGCTGCACCTCTCGGTGCTGATCGAGACGATGCGCCGTGAAGGCTACGAGCTGTGCGTCAGCCAGCCGAAGGTCATCTTGCAGACCGACGAGCACGGCAACGTCACCGAGCCGTACGAAGACGCCGTCATCGATCTCGACGAGGCCTATACCGGCCCCGTCGTCGCCGAGCTCAACCGCCGCCTCGGCGTGATGCGCGAGATGCGTCCGTCGGGCACCGGCCGCGTCCGCCTCGAGTACCGCATCCCCGCGCGCGGTCTGATCGGCTACCGCTCGCAGTTCATGACGGACACGCGCGGCACGGGCGTCCTCTACACGCAGTTCGCGGAGTACGGCCCTCAGGGCGCGGACATCCGCACGCGGCAGAACGGCGTCCTGATCTCGAGCGAGAACGGCGTCACGAACGCGTACGGCCTGTTCTACCTCCAGGAGCGCGGCCAGCTGTTCGTCGGCCCCAACGTCAGCAACTACAGCGGCATGATCGTCGGCATCCACCAGCGGGACAACGACCTCGTCGTGAACCCCAACAAGACGAAGAAGCTCACGAACATCCGGACAACCGCGGCCGACGAGAAACTCGTACTCGCCCCACCCCGGCAGATCACCCTCGAGTACGCGCTCGAGTTCATCAATGATGACGAGCTTGTCGAGGTCACGCCGGCGTCGATCCGGCTGCGCAAGGCGACGCTCGATCACAACGTCCGCAAGCGCTTCGAGAAGGCCGCCGAGATCGACGACTGAACACCTCAGTCCTGACAGCCGACAACAGACGACACATGCTGACGCGGATTCCGCGTTGGCTTACTTGTGACGCCCTCATGAAGACCTCGTACCTAGTCGCGTCGCTCGTGTTCGCCGCTGCCTGTAGCGATGGTGGTGGCAAGAAGATGATCACCCCGCCGGTCGATGCGCCGATGTCGACGGTCGATGCGCCGCCCGCGTGCAGCGCCCCGGCGACGCTCACGGCAGCGACGGACTTGGCGCTGTTCTACAACCCGGACAGCCAGATGATGGTGACCGGTAACCAAGAGGTCTGGCGCACGATCGGCGATCTCAACACCGACGCGATGCCGGACTGGATCTGGATCGAGCTCTTCGAGGGTCCGCCGCCCGACTACACGACGGCGAACTTCCCGGCCACGCCGTTCACGGTGCAGCTCACGGGCGCCGAGACCGACTACCTGAAGTGCAGCACCTGCGTCAGCCTCACGACCGACGTCAACACCGCGAACACCATGGAGCTCGAGTACCTCGACGACTATATGGCGACCGCGGGTTCGGTCACGATCACGACGCTGACGCCCACCATCGCCGGCACGCCCGCAACCCCGGCCATGATCACCGGCACGCTCGACAACGTGAACTTCGCGCACGTCGACATCTCGATGACGGGCACGGTCCCGAACGCGTCGGGTTGCACGACCTCGCTCACGAGCCTGCCGTTCACGGCGATGGCGATGCCGATGGCCGTCAACGGCCAGACCGGCTACCGCTTCGCGATCGGCAAGAACACGGGCAAGCGCCCGATCCGCTAACGCTCCCCGTTCTCGCATTCGTTCTCTAGGCACGAACCGCAATCCGGTTCGTGCGCGCGTTTTCGGGCTATCGCGTCGGTTTCGGCCGCACGGTGATGTCGAACAGGTAGCTGATCCGGAACGGGTCCGTACCGGCTCGGCACAGCGTGTGTCCCTCGCGCCTGCCGGTGAACAGGACGACGTTCGTCTGGTCGTTCTTCGGCCGCATCTCCGCGGCGACCGTCTCGGGGTCATCGCACGCGACGCCGATCGCGTAGCCGACCTCGATCTCGACCGTCTCGCCGACCTCGATCGACACGCTGCCGAGGACGTCGTCGGCGGCAGGCGTCGCAGCAGCAAGTCCGAGGAGCAGGGCGAGTCGCCACATACACTGACCTTACCGCGTCGGGTGAAACGACCAACCACCGAGGGCGGGCGCACGATATCCTGAGAGAGCATGGCTGATCCGGGTGGTCCCGAGGCGGAGGTCGATCAGCTCACCGCGACGATGCAAGAGCCGACGTCGTCGGTTCGGGTGGCGAACGTGCTGTCGGGGATCGAGCGGTTCACGCTGCTCAAGAAGCTCGGTCAAGGCGGGATGGGGACGGTGTACGCCGCGTACGACGGGCTCTTAGATCGCAAGGTCGCGGTCAAGGTCGTGCGCGCGGATCGCCGGCAAGCGACGGAGGGGATTGTCTCGCCGCGCGATCAGCTGTTGCGCGAGGCACAGGCGATGGCGCGCCTCGCCCACCCGAACGTCGTCGCCGTCTACGAGGTCGGCGAGCTCGGCGAGGACATCTACGTCGTGATCGAGCTCGTCGACGGCACCACGCTCAACGAGTGGCTCAAGGAGCGCACGCGGTCGTGGCGCGAGATCGTCGCCGCGTTCGTGCAGGCGGGCCGTGGGCTCGCCGCCGCGCACGACGCCGGGCTCGTGCATCGCGACTTCAAGCCGCCGAACGTGCTCGTCGGACGCGACGGTCGGATCCAGGTGACGGACTTCGGCGTCGTGAGCATGTCGCGCAGCCATAACGAGTCGCCGGAGCCCGAGGTCGTCGGCTCGGCGGTCTCCGACATCACGTACGCCGGCCGGCGCGTCGGAACACCGGCCTACATGGCGCCCGAGCAGCACGCGGGTGATGTCGTCGATGGCCGCGCCGATCAGTTCTCGTTCGGCATCGCGCTCTGGGAGGCGCTGTACCACGTGCGGCCATTCTCGGGCACCGGTCCTGCGCTCGCGGATGCGATCAGGAATGGCCACATCGAGCCGCCGCCCGCGGGAACGCCGGTGCCGAAGTTCCTCGAAGCGATCATCCGGCGCGCGCTATCGCCCGTGGCCGACGCGCGGTGGCCGTCGATGGCGGCGCTGATCGACGCGCTGTCGTACGATCCCGCGCGCGCACGGCGGCGATGGCTCGCGATCGGCGCGGGGAGCGTCGGCGTCGCGGCGATCGCGACGATCGCGGTGGTCGGGTGGATGCGGCGGGCGCCGGCGGCCGAGCCGTGCACCGGTATCGAGGAGCACCTCACCGGTCGCTGGGATCGCACGCGCGCCGCCGCGGTGACGGCCGCGTTCGCGACCGGCACCGCCGCGTTCGAAGCGACCACGGGCACGCGGATCGTGGCCGAGCTCGACGCGTGGTCGCAGCGCTGGCTGGGGATGCGCGTCGAGGCGTGTCGCGCGACGCGCGTGACGGGCGAGCAGTCGGAGGCGCTGCTCGATGCACGCATGCACTGCCTCGATCGTCAGCTCGACGAGGTCGATCAGCTCGCGACCGCACTGACCGGCGCGGATCGCAGCGCGATCGCACGCGCGGGTTCGCTCGCGCTGCCGGACGTCGACGCGTGCGCCGATCGCGAGGCCGTGCTCGCACGCGTGCCGCCTCGCGCGACGTCGGAGGGCACGGGGCACGTCGAGCACGCGCTCGCGGCGATCCAGACCATCGCGCGCACCGGCCGCTACGGCGACGCACGCGCGCGCGCGAAGCAGACGGCCGCCGACGCGGCGGCGCTCGGCTTCGCACCGCTCCTCGCCGAGGCCGTCCTCGTGCGCGGCCAACTCGAAGAGCAGGACGGCGATCTGAAGGCCGCACGCGCCAGCCTCGCCGAGGCCGCGCGCCTCGCCGCCGGTGCGCGCGACGATCGGACGACGGCGCGCGCGCTGGTGTCGCTCGTCGGAGTCCTCGTCGCGAGCGCGGAGGTGCCCGCCGCGCTGGCGCTCGCGATCGGCGCCGCGGCCGCGGTCGCGCGCACGCAAGACCGCGGCCTCGACGCCGAGCTCGCGGAACAGCTCGGCGCCGCACACGACGCGTTGGGCGACGACGAAGCGGAGCCGCACCTCGCGCGCGCGCTGAAGATCCGCGAGGAGCTCGGTCGCGAGTCGTTGGCCGTCGCGCAGGTCCTCAACAAGCTCGCCGGACTCTGGCTGCGTCGCGGTCGGGCCGCGGACGCACGCACGGCGTACGAGCGCGCGCTCGCGATCGCGACCGCGCAGCTCGGCGACCAGCACCCCGCCGTCGCGATCGCCCGCGCCAATGTCTGCTTCCTCGACGCGGAGGCCGGCAAGCTCGAGCCGGCGCGCGCGTGTCAGGAGGCCGTGCTCGTGACGCTCGAGCGCGCCCTCGGTGCGGAACACCCGCAGGTCGCGTGGGCGCTCAACGAGGTCGCGTTGGTGCAGCGCGAGCAAGGCGACGTCGCAGGTGCCGAGCGCCGGTTCACGCGCGCGCTCGAGATCTGGGAGCGCGCCTCGGGCCCGCAGCACCCCGACGTCGCGTGGCCGCTGATCAACCTGGGAGAGATCGCGATCGCGCGCGGCGATCACGCGCGTGCGGAGGCGTCGTGCCGCCGTGCGCGGGCGATCCTCGAGGTGCACGACGCGACGGCCGCGGTGCCGGCCCTCACCTGCCTCGCCGAGGCGCTGGTCGCGCACGCCCCGGCCGAAGCGAAGACCGTCGCGCAGCGTGCCGTCGAGCTCGCGAAAGGCACGCCCGACGCGGCGAGCACCGCGGCCCTGCTCGAGCGGATCACTCGCGCGGGCGCGCGGCGCTGACGGCGGCGACCGCCGCGCCGGCCGCGGGCGAGGCGCGCGTCTCGTCGAGCGCCTCCGCCCAGCCCGGAACGCGGCGCTGCCAGTTCGGGCGTTCGGTGGTCGTGCCGGGCACGTTGTGAGGAACCGGCTCGAGCGCGAGATCGTCGAGGGCGATCAGCATGACCTCGGCGGGTCCGGTCGCGAGGTCGGCCGTCGCGGCGACCATCGCGCGCTCGACTTCGGTCAAGTAATCGTCGGCGAGCTTCGCGCCCGCGAACGCGAGGAGCGCGCGCTTCTGGTCGTCGCGCTCGCGGCGCTCGGCGCCATCCTGTTGCTCGTCGATGAGCGCGAGGTCGCGACGATCGTCGATGTCGGTGCCGCGCCACCAACCCGCGAACGTCGCGGTGTCGTGCGTGTTGAGGCTCGCGATCGCCTCGTGCGGCGATGGCAGCGGCGAGTCGCCCGGCTTTGTCGGGAGGAACCATTGGCCGACGTGCAGGCGGAACATGCCGTGCCGCGCCATCGCGGGCCGCACCTGAGGCGGCACCGTGCCGAGGTCTTCGCCGGCGACCGCGCAGTGGTTGCGGTGGGACTCGAGCACCACGATGGCGAGCAGCTCGTCGCTCGGGTACCGGAGGTAGACACCATCCGTCGCGGGACGGCCCTCGGGCACGCAGTACAGCCGAAACAGCCCCATCACGTGATCGATGCGCAGCATCCCCGCGACGCTCATGTGATGCCGGATGCAGCGAATGAAGTAGCGGTAGCGATCGCGCTGCAACGCCACCGGCGAGAGCGGCGGCAGCCCCCAGTTCTGCCCACCGAGGAACAGCGGATCCGGCGGCGCACCCGCCGACAACGTCGTCAAGAACAGCTCGCGATTGCGCCAGACTTCGTACGCCTCGCAGTTCACGCCGACCGGCAGATCGACGTAGAGCCGCACGTCGTGCTTCGCGAGCGCGTCGAGTTGTTGCTGCATCGCCCACTGCGCGACGACGTGCGTGTTGACGTTCGCGCCGAGACCCGCCGCGAAGGCCAACGCATCCGCGCGCGAGCGGATCGACGGCGGCGCATCGCGCAGCAGCGCCGGCCAATCGTTCCAGCCCGTACGCTGCATCTCGCCGACCGCGCGAAATGCGGCGTAGTCGTACGCGCCGTTCTCCGCCGCCCACGCTTCGATCTCGGCGCCGCGCTTCGGATCGGCGAGGAGCGCGCGCGCGATCGGATCGAGCGCCTGCCGCCGCCAGTGATACTGCGCCTGATAGTCGATCAACGTATCGGCGACGATCGGTGGGGCGACCGGCGCCGGGCTCCCGACCGCTGCCGCGAGCGACGCGAGGTCGAGATACAGCTCGTTCCAGAACAGCCGGCTCGCGGGCGAGTACGGCGAGAAGTGACAAGGCTCGTCGAGGAACGCCGCGAGCATCGGTAACGTCGCGACGTATCTCCCGCCGCGCCGCCCGACCGCATCGCACAGGCGCCGCATCGTCCCCAAGTCACCGCACTGCCCACTCTCGGCGGACGCGAGGCCGTACAGCGGCGCGAACACGCCCCACCGCCGTCCACCTTCGCCCGGTGCCCCCCACGCGCGCTGTTGCGCGGCGATCGCGAATGCCTCGCCCTGCCCGCCCGCGCATCGCCACTTGACCGTGTGATAGCCAAATTCGCCGGCCTCGAGCCTGATCGTCGCGCGCCGCACGCAGTGCACGACGCCACCCGGCCACGCGTGCGAGTCCGCCGGCAGATCGAACAGCCGTCCGCTGACCGCGAACGTGCGCCCGGCCTCCGTCGTGACCTCGACCTCCCAATGTCCGTCCGATGACGCGGGCACGGTGAACGGCACGACGATCGTTCCGGCCCAGCCGATCACGACGTGCGGCACGATCGCCGCCCACTTCGCGCGTTCGATCGCCGCGATCGCTGCGCGCGCGTCGTCGGGCTTGTCGACGACGATGCCGAGGTCGCGCCTCAGCGCGTGCACCGCGGCGAGGACGGACTCGCGACTCGCCTTCGTCGGCTCGCCGCGAAAGTTCGTGTACGCCGCGTCGATGCCGGCGGCGTTCGCGAGCTCGTCGAGTGCGCTCATGCGTGCTCCGGCAAGATACGACTTCTGTCAGAGTCCGACGAGCTTCAGCCACCAACCCGGCATCACGCCCATCTCCAAGATGAGCAGCGGGCACGCGACCATCACGAACAACAAGCCCGGCGAGCGTGTCGGACTGAACGGCTGGCTCGCCTCGCGGAAGTACATCGCCGTGACGATCCGCAGGTAGTAGTAGATCGAGATGGCGGAGTTCACGACGCCGATCACGACGAGCCACAGCAGCTGGCCGTCGCTGACCTCCATCGCCGCCTTGAAGATGTAGAACTTGCCGAAGAAGCCGTTCGTCGGCGGCACGCCACCGAGCGAGAGCAGGCAGATCGTCATCGCGAGGGCGGCGCCGCCGTGTCGACCACCGAGGCCGGCCCAATCGTCGACCAGCAGGCGCTCGCGATTCTTCGAGCCGACGTACGCGACGACGGCGAACGCGCCCATCGTCGTGACCGAGTACGCGATCAGGTAGTAGACGATCGCGGGGTTCGCGGAGATCGCGCCGAGGCCGAGCGAGCACAGGCCGACGAGCAGGACGCCGGCGTGCGAGATCGACGAGTACGCGAGCATCCGCTTGATGTTGTCTTGGCGCACCGCGGAGATGTTGCCGATCGTGATCGTGAGCGCGGCGATCACGACGAGCGGCGACGCCCAGCCGAGCGCGCCGAACGGGATCACGTCGCCACCGAGCGCGATGCCGAACACGCGCATCATCGCGGCGATCGCGGCCGCCTTGACGGCGGCGGCCATGAACGCGGTGACCGGTGTCGGTGCGCCTTCGTACGCGTCGGGAGCCCACATGTGGAACGGGACCGCCGCGACCTTGAAGCCGAACGCGACGACGAGCAGGAAGCCACCCGCGACGACGAGACCGGGGTTCGTCGTCGAGAGCAGCGCCGACTGCATGCGGACCAGCGAGAGCGTGCCGGCGGCGCCGTAGAGCAGCGCCATGCCGTACATGAGGAAGCCTGTCGCGAACGCGCCGATCAGGAAGTACTTCATCGCGGCTTCGTTGCCGCGACGCGAGCGGCGACGCATCGCGACCATCACGTAGACGCCGACCGACATCGTCTCGATGCCGAGGAAGATCGTGACGAGGTTCGCGGCGTGCGCGAGCATCACCATGCCCGACGCCGAGAGGAGCATCAGGCCGTAGTACTCGCCGATCTGCCAGTCGTGCTCCTTCTGGTGCGCCGGCGACATCAGCGCGGCGAACGCGGTCGTCACCGAGAACAGCGCGGACAGGACGTAGGCCGTCTTGTCGGCGAGCAGCATGTCACCGAGCAGGCCGATGCGGACGCCCGCGTTGACCTGGCGGTAGAGGATGATCGACGCGATCGCCGCGGCGAGCGAGCCCGCGACGGCGAGGCCGGCGAGCGTCGAGCGCTCGCGGCCCTTGAAGAACGCCTCGGCGAGCACGAGCAGCATGCCCGTGACGACGAGGATGATGTACGGGACGAGATAGCCGAGGTCGGCGGCGTTGAAATTGAAGCTCACTTCGCACCTCCCACCGCGGCGACGGGCGCCTTGGGCGTGGTCGGCTTCGTGTCATCGGGGCACTTGTTGTCGGGGCCGCTCGGGCGGCGCTCGCCGAAGCGATGCGCGGGACCGTCGCACTCACCGACGCGCTGCTTGAAGTCGCTCAGGAACCGCTGCACCGACGGCTCCATCACGCGCA